>Ga0265323_10001366_pt1 | contig 12080 bp, 20 predicted proteins | sample 41225metaG_FD_193580 | JGI IMG/M metagenome (GOLD analysis project Ga0265323, IMG submission 193580) | Rhizosphere microbial communities from Carex aquatilis grown in University of Washington, Seatle, WA, United States - 4-12-25 metaG | ecosystem: Host-associated > Plants > Roots > Rhizosphere... | reverse complement strand
GGGAACTTAATCCCAACAGTGAGGAAGTCTATGTTTAATTTAATTTTTGGGAGAGAGCCGAGTCAAGAAAGATTCGCTTCCTCCACGGGCACAAGGCCCGTGGTTTCCGCTCATGGAGGATCATGAACAACGACCACAAAATCACCCTAGCGCTTCCCACGGAAGTAATTGCCGAACTGGAGCGCTATGCCGAAGCGGAAGACCGCCCCCTAGCCGGGGCCGTACGTCACATACTCAAAATAGGGCTAGCCCATATCCGACAGGAGGCCGCCAATGTGCGCAGTGAAGTATAGCATAAGCAAAGCCGGCAAGACCAAGGTCAAGATCGAAGATTGTAACGGCCCACATAAAACGCGCAAAACCGTATGCAAACACAAGAGCCTATGCAGCAAGTAATGTAACCATTAACCAAGGCCCTGTACGGGGCCTTAAACTGAAGGAGTCTCCATGTATAAGCTTATCCTTGTCGCAACCCTGATCCTCGGCCTGGGCCTCGCTATGGCGCCCCAAACACCCGTAGTACAGCAAACAGGCTATACCTGTTCTTCGTGTTGGCAACACTGTGCCCTTGTGCAAGATTATCCGCCCATTCTGTGGCACTGCCCCTGTTGCGGAGTTCGGTACGTGATCCAGTAAACTCTCCTTCTGGAGCACGTCCATAAGGACCCGGGCTTGGGCCAACCGGGTCCTTTTTTAAGTTTCCAGACCTCGGTCTGGGTCCCTTTTTATTAAAATCCTACCAATTTTGTTCAACAAGAATGTTGATAACAAGAGGTCTATTGTGCTACGATTTTCTATAATCGTGCTACGATATAGAAAAATGTAGGGTTATTTAAACGCTTAATTTAGAAAAATGTAGGTTATTTAAGCGCTTAATTTAGAAAAATGTAGGGTTATTTAAGCGCTTAATTTAAGCGGTTAAGGGTCGTAATATCCTATTATTATCTTGTATAGGTGTGGAATGCAGTAAGGCCAAGTCCAAGACCGAGATCCAGTGGCACGGCGTCAAGGAAAAACGTTGGAAATGGCCGCCATTTGTCAAGATTTTGTATGGTTTTGGGCTTTAGAGGGAGTTAGAGAATAGTGTGGTTGCTCCCACGACTAAAGTCGCGGGCTTCCATGAGCCTTGACTTGCTCCGCCTTACGGGCCCGTTCCTCGGCCCTATCCAGAGCCGAGAGAGCATCTTCAAAAATCATACGGACGATGGTGCCCTTCGGCAAACGTTCGCGTCTGGCCCGTGTCACGACATAATCATAAGTATCCTCTGATACACTAAAGCACAAGGTTCGGGGATATTGTAATAGCGGGTATACTGCTCCGGGGCGCATAATTAACAATATATATTAAAAGGAAATTAGCCTAATAGAAGACCTTGGTCTTGGGCGAAGGCCGAGGCATATGAGCAACGTAGTATGCAATTTTCTAAGTTAGGGCACACAATTTTCTAAGTTAGGGCACACAATTTTCTAAATTATGGGGAAATTGTTACACAGTTTTCTAAGTAAAAGTCGATAACCAATTGTTGTATAGAGCTACTATTTAAGCGCTTCAAAGTTAACTCAAAAGTCTATTTAAGTGAGTTAACTTTCCACGTAGGAGTTAACTCAAAAGCCTATTTAAGCGCTTAGTGAGTTAACAAGTATTCTTTATTGGGCTTGTTTGCAATTTTGCAGAAAAACTTCGGAATTGAACCGGGCCTTTTGAAATTTTAGTTCGTAGACCCGCTGTGTAGCTTTATGTTGCTCGAGCTCGGCCAGGGCAATTTTTTCATCGAAAGCAAGAGATTCGCGGCGATAGTCCATATCAAGCATATATATTGCTCCTTTTAAGTTATTGATGTAAAATAAAAGATTATTACAAGCAGGAATATATAAATTTACCTTTAACCACCTGGGGTATCTGTCCGAGTTGATTTTTAAACTATGACAACTGCTTTGTCCAGAGAAATTCGGACAAAAAAAGACTTTGTCCTACTTTATTAATTTGTGTGAACATGGATCAAAAAAAGGGCTTATCCCTAGGTTAAACCTTATTATTATTATTATTATTTTATAGTATAGATATGTGTTAAGGTGTTGATATATATAATAATTAAATACGGACACTTAATGTTGCCTTTCTCCTATGTCCTGGTTTCTTTTGTCCTGGTTTAGAAACCTGGACAAAAAATATACTCTACCCCGCCTCCCCGCATAAAGGTCTTTCTTGACAGAAAACGGTCATTTTGTCAAGGTCACTTTCATTTACCAGAACATAGAAATTTGCTTAAGTGATGATAGTATCAACACTTCCAGACCCCGTCCATATATACCATATAGTGCTGTATAGCGGCAAAAAGTTGCTTTTATGCGAAAAAAACCATGCGAATTTCCGAATTAATATAAAATCATAAGTAGGACAAAAATACGAGTATTAGGGCCTTTGTCCTACTTTATTTCACATTATCGTTAGCAAATATTATACCATAAATATTTATAACAAAGATTATTTATCTTGATTTTTTGTTTTAAAATCGTTATATTTAAAGAAAGGAGATTTTATGAAAGACAAAATTTTAAACGTGTCGTTACCTGCAAAGCGCGAGCTTCGCGAGTATGTTATCAAACTCAAGGAGAATGGGATTAAGATCGCGCCTGTCTTGTCCTTGATCTTAGGTCGGTGGTTGGAGCAGTTCCAGTCTCAGGACGATGCTATGCATGCCGGCATGCAGTTATATAGCGAATGGCAATCTAAGCATTCTGTGATGGATCAGATTGAGGCAGAAAGTACTCCAGTTACTGAATATGTTGAGCCCACCCGGGAGGAAATATGAAAAGGGAAAATGGGGAGACTATTACCTGGTCCGAGGTCTTGGCCGAGAATCCTTGGCTTAATTCTCACGTTACGTATGCAAAATTGTATGACCACAAATTAATTAACAGCAATTGGCCGTATACGACTTTAGCGGAGATCGAGAAAGAGTTCGAAAAAAGTGTGGAAACGTATGAGAGGTTCATTTCTCAAATAGGTGTAAAATAATGAAAATTTATCGTGATTATATAGATTCTAATGGGTTAATATTGCCAGACATACGGTTTTTGGTTAAGCCGATGGCTGAGTTTTTGGAATATTTAATTGCCCGAAACAAGGTCGAGGAGATACGAATTATTGATAAAATAGGTAATTTTAGCGGGTATTTTGATAATTTGAAGGATGTTTTGAGTTCTGTGATCTCTTTAAAAAGGGATCAAACTACCGGTAAAGCCGTGACTTGTCAGTTTCGGGATCCTTCGTCGATAAATACATTTAAAGGCGGTTACCCGAGGTCTGGGGAGGCCTTATCGGTTTACTACACATTGCAGAGGATAAACCCTACGTTGATTTGCAGGTGCATGAATCACATTGAGAAGGCTAAAACGACCACATCAGACAGTGATGTTTTGGCGTATAGTTTTTTACCGATTGACATCGATTATGATCGGCTGGCGATGATTTCTTCGACGAACGAGGAGCGTGGGGCGTGTTTTAGGGTACTGAAGAAGATAAAAAAGTTTTTTCGTGCTCATGGAATGGAGCTTATTACCATAAATTCGGGCAATGGTTGTCATGCTTTGTTGCCTATAGACATAGAGAAAAATGATGCTTCGGTTGCTAAAATTAAGGCTATTTTGGCATATTTGGATGCACAGTTTGGGTCGGAGGCTGTGCATGTTGATTTGAAAGTTTTTAATCCTTCGCGGATTTTTAAGCTTCCTGGGACGGTTGCAAAAAAAGGCACGCATGCGCTAAAATACGGTCGAACTTTCTCCGTGGCTCATGTTTTAAATTTTCCCCCAAAGATACTTAAAAATCCTTTATTTTCCTATGATTTGGACATAATTTTCAAAGCTTTGCCGGAGTTGCAGGAGTCGGCGCAAAAGGTATCGGCGTCGGTTGTTACGGTTGCTTCGAATGATCAGAGCAAGTCGTGTGCTCTTTTGAAAGATTTTTTTGTTGAAAAGAAGTATGAATTTAAAGAGATTGCAAAAGATGGTCGGGCTATATTTTCCTTAAAGTTTTGTCCTTGTCATCAGGATGTGTCTCCAGATGGTCACGAGTATGAATGTTCCTGCATTGTTGAGAAGACCGGTTCTTTTGCTTATTCGTGTCTTCATGAAGATTTTCACTGGCAGGATTTCAAGGCTAAATCTGGTTGGAAGGAATATATCTCTAAATTTTCTTCTTTGCCGCCTGGGATCGATGTCAATGAATTTTTGTTTGGGGATGCGACTCCTGTAGTGTTTCCGGTCAGCACTTCAATATCGAGTGACAGCACTTCTGTATCTTCTGTTTCGTTAGCAAAGGGTGACAGTACTGTCGTAGGTATTTATGAGGAGCCTCCTCATCCTACGTCGAATTACGGCACGGAGCCGTCGGATTCTTCTGTTTTTCTTACTGCCAACGAGTATTTGCGTTTTTCCACAGTGACTAGTTATGAGCCCACAAAATATTATCTTCCCGGTCCTAATATTTTTCCAGAGGCAGGGATAACCCTTTGGGTTGCCCCACAGGGGGTCGGTAAGACGACTACGTTATGTGGTGGGGTGATAATGCCCATGTTGCTTGGAGAGCCTGTTCTTGGGCGTTATCCGATGGATCCTGTGGGTATTTTTTATATTCAAGGAGATAATGATGCAAATTCTTTCATGTCGCGTTTTATGGTTCCTTACGGTTTTGACCCCACGGCGCCCTATGCCAAATTTATAGATTTTTATCATTTAAAGAACATAGGCAAAAGGTTATCATACCTTGAAAAGATGCAGCTATTATCCTACGCTGCCAAGTCTGGGAAAAAAATTATTGTTATAGATAACAAGACTTCTGTTTTTACGGAAATGGTTTATGGGAAAGAAAGTCTGGAAGGGGCGTTAAAACTTAATGATGATTTAGTTAAAATTGCAATACATTTTCGATGCACGATCGTGGTCCTGGAACATGTAAGAAAAGTATCGCGCCTTGAATATACGGCTCTTTTAACTCCGCAAGACGTGCTTGGCACAAGCTCAATTTTGGCTAATCAGGTAATAGGGATGTCTCCAAAAATCAAGGAGTTTAAAAGGTTTTTAGGTGTTAACGAGCTTACAGGAAAAAAAATATACTCAAAACCGTGGTATCTCCAGATACCTGGTGAGGGTTTAATTTATCGAGTGAAAAACGCGGAAGGTCTTGAGACCCGCGGTTTTAAAATTCTTCAAGATAGTCCTTTCTCAGTAGTTTTTGATGAAATGGATATCCATATTATAGATGAGTATAAACCCGGAGAGGAAGAAGAAGTATTCTCTGAGACCATAGCAGAAGCAAATCAGAAAGTTAATTATTTAAAGGAATACCTGCTTAAATATAAAGACGAATGGTCTCGTGGGGAGTTGTTAAAAGACTTAGAAAAATCTGGAACTAAGATGTCTGAACGGACTTTAAGACGTCATTTAAAAAGTTTGTTCGGAGTTAGCACACTAGGATCTCTGGGAGGAAGAGGCAACAAAACAAAATACAAGACCGACAAGGATAAACTATCTAAGTGCACTACTGATGAGTTTCCAGACTCTATGAATTCTGTAAATCAAGGTGATTTGATGGGTGTTTTAAACGTTGTTCCAGCGGACTAATTTTTCTTTTGATGAGTGTCGTATTTCCAGAGAATATTTTTTAGACACATTAAAAGTTTTTAATCAAGGGAGCAAAAGTGGAAGTAATCTATGATGATGGAGAGCAATGTTACTCTTCGGATTTTGTCGCCAAATATTTAAATTTTAAAATGGCTTCTTCTGGAAGAAACACAATGTTTAGAATGTTAAGAAAGGCAAGTATTTTAAACTCAGATAATCTCCCGACAGGATATCTACCAGTTTCTGGAGAGGGAAAAGATTTTTTTAGAGTAAAGGCGAATGATGATTTTAAAGATACAGTGTTTTGGACTAAAGCAGGTATTGAATTGACAAGGTGTATATGTATAGATAAATTAGAAGAACCGATTGATTACTTAACGAGGGAGGATTTATGGTTTATGCGATTGAAGAACGAAAGTGGATCAATGACCATGGGTGGGAGGATTATGAAAAGAAGAATTGGTTGTCCGTTTGTGAAAGTGTAAAAAAACTGCTGTTGACATTAAATATAGGGAGCGAGCCTGAAACAATCGCCAATTGTTGTGGGTCTGGAGATTCGATTGAACTGTCTCCAGAAAACGTCGCGCTTTATAATTATATAATGGGCGCCTCTTTTGCAAAAAAGGTATATGGGATAGACTTCGACGAGAAATTGTGGAATTCCGTGAGAGAGTATTTTATGGGTTTCTACCCACAAACGTATCGAGTTTTAATAGACTGAAAAAGGAGAATATCATCATGAACACTATGCAGTATTGGACTTGGGACACATTATCTGGAGAGTTTGAGACTTCGAGTTTGAAGTTGACTAAAGAAGAAGTAAAATCCAAGGCTCCAGAGAAAGATTGGTCCTTGTGTTATTTAGTGAATCCTGAAAATGAGTTCTTGGACGAGCTGAGAAAAGTGGATTTAAACTAAAAGAAATGGAGTGTGCATTATGTCCAACGAATTGCCAGCGATCGGTGTAGAGCTTAAGAATATTTTTGAGAGTCTCCAGAGAATTCTGTCTATACTTCAAGAGAAGGAGACTAAAATTGAACCCCGAGGGGAGTTGATTCTTCCTGTCAAGCCAGTTGGGTCTGGAACACATCCGAGCGATGTTTTCGCGGAGAAAGTAAAAGGCGCGGTTCCCGCTCCAGCAAAGGCTGAGGCGCCTTTGCAGAAGTCTTTGATTGATGATTTGCTTGGCGACATTAAATAACACAGGAGCGGGCGGGTTGATCCCCCGTCTGGGCTTGGCCGGAGTCTGTTTTAGGTTTAATCCTATTCCCTAAAACCTTCCGGCCTTCCCCCTGTTTAGAGCAAAAAATGAATTGGTTCATGGCTCCCGCGCGAAAATATTTAAACATTTTTATTATTTTGTGGACAATGGTTTAAATTTGTTGTATATTAAGGTTATGAAAATTTTTGGTTAACCCTCTCAAGGAGCATATTAGTGAAAAACGGAATTCCCGGGCTTTATCCCTACCAAGAAGAGGATCTGAGAAGCATAATTTGTGGGTTCGAAAAAGGGCACTTTGACAGAATCTGCTACGGAGCGGCTTGCACCTCTGGTAAGACGTTTGTCGGAATTGCTTTTGCAGTATACAGTATTAAATACGATCCGGGAACCAAAATCTTAATCCTTGCACACGGCACTACGGTTTTGCGGTCGCAGTTTTTTGGTTCAGCCACTGAGTCGTACGGAGAATTAGTCGAACCTCTGGGCGATTTTCGGGTTTGCGAAATCACTAAAGCAAGTGACATCGACAAATATTATGCAACCCATAACGTTTTTATCGCAATCCCCCAGACTTTACACAAGATAAAAAAGCTTCCTAAATTTGACCTGGTTATCTGTGATGAAGGACACCAATTTTATTTCGCCCAAATGGTAGACAAAATTATCAAACGTTGCCATGCAAAACGGGTTCTCGCCCTGACGGGCACGCCTTATCAATTCATCCAGAAAAAATGGAAATGCATTATACGTGCCCTTAACGAATTGCCCGAAGAAATGGTCCAGCAAAAATACGTAGTGGAGCTGGTTAATTCCAATTATACAATTAGTAAAGACGACTACGAAAACGACGAAATTCCTAAGAAAAAAGAAAATATTTTAACCCGAGCCGCTACCTATGAAGCCATGGACAACTGCTTGGAAAAAGTTTTAACGTTCCTAGTCTCCCGGGCCAAGGCCTGGGGCTCGCCTGGCGTCGCGGCCTTCACCCTGCAAGTCCCAGCCGTTAATAAGCTGCTTACGGTATTTAAAACGCTTGGCAAGACGATGGTTATTTGCCGGAACCAAAAACAGGCCCGCATGGTTGAGGACTACTTTCGTGAGCGCGATATACCTGTTTTAATTTCTACGTCCGACCATGAAAACTCCGAAGAATCCGTTAAAACTTTCGAGGCTTTTAAGACGGCGGACATAAAAATTCTTATCGTCGTCGACCGCGGAATTCTGGGTTTCAACTTTTCCGAATTGGCAAATATTTTTGATCTAACATGCTCGGCGAATATCATTAGAATCTGGCAAGCCCAGTGCCGGGTCTTTCGTCCGTTTTCTCACAGTAACCAACCAAAACTTTTTATGAAAGTGATCCCCGACCTGGTATTTAACGGTTCGCATAATAAATCGCTCGACTATTTCCGCGGGATTATGACCATGGCGATGTCGTTTTCCGATCGCTATTGGCTGGGAAATTTCGACGGGTTTAATGGCGGGAACTTAAAAATCCCAGTCGGGCGCCGGCACGAAAATCGGCACTTTGCAACGGGTAAAAAAAACCGTAAATCACAAAAAGAGCAATTACCCGTCCTGCCCGATTTTCTTAGCTGTATGAATCCAGTCGAGGTCTTCAAAAAACTTTATAGCCCGGACCTGACAAAAGAATGTTCGGTCGAATACACGACATGGCCACATTATAAAGCATGCCTGTTTAATTTTAAAAAGTACGGCCCGGAAGGAGCCAAGTTGACGGCCACAGAAATTTGTGAATGGATGAAAGCGCATAATGATAACACCCCAAATAAAAAGTCCGCGGATCCTCTGGAAAAAGACCTGGGAAAAAAATTGGATCAGATTAGGCAGTGTAAAAAAGGGAAGGGTAAGTTCTGGCCGGCATATCAAGAGATCGCGGAAAAATACGGGTATCCAGAGATATGGAACACAACTGATTTCGATTCAATCAACATACAAACCTGGAAAGAGCTTGTAGCGTATGTTTCTGTGCATCACCATTTGCCTGACGGTTCTTTGTTAAGTTTTTGGAAAAATAGAAAGAAAGCAAAAAACTCTGAAACAAATAGGTATAAAAAGTATCCGCATGATAAAAAATATATCGCGATAGTCCAAAAAAACCTCAACAAAGGAGAGTCAAATGAAAGGCCTTGCGCCTACGTCACATCTACCGCATCGCTATCTGGAACAAATTCCGTGGAAGGATATGATGCTCAATGACATGATCACCATCCCCTACTCGGATCTGGTAGGATTTAATATCGGAACCGTTCGCGACAAGATTTACGTACGGGCGATCGAAAATGGGTACAAAGTCAAAATCGAACGCGATGAGAAAGAACTTCGCATTTGGAAAAAAGAAGTTTTATAATATTGTTGTATAATGTATATTATGTATAACAATAATAAACAGGAAGGACAATATGTGTGATCTTATGCGAGATAAAAAAGGTGACATACAGACGAATGCGGACGGGTCGGCCAAAATCAAGCCATGCGGCAAGCCAACATGTTTCGTGGGCTTGCGTTTGAGTAAAAAACTTAAAACCGAGCTCGACCGGCATCTGGAAGAGACTGGCGTTTCGTTTCAATTTTACGGACAAAAAGCTTTGACGAATCAATTATTGGCAGACTCGACAAAGGAGAGCAAAAAATGAATTGGTTTAAAAAGAAAACAAATCCTGTCGTAGCAACGCCTACTGTCCTATCAACGCTCGATAAGATAGAAAGGACCGCCAGACCGCTGAACATACCGGAAAACTTTTAAGAAAGGACTAAAAACATGATGATATTCACATCGTTCGGAATAATTTTTTTGCTGGGGCCCGTGGCAATATGAACAGATACGACATTTTGCTAGGCAAGCCTGTTCCTTTGACTTTTGTAGGCATTCCTTATCGAGAGTTTAAGGGGTTTACACAGGAAGAACCATCTTACTACATAGCTCCCGAGCAACTCTTAACAACACGCAACTCCAGTGGAGCATTTAGCCGCCGCGGAGAGAGGTTGCGGATGATCGATGATGTTGTCAACGCATCTGGTGGACAAATGACAGCAACGGTCGCGGAGGATTATATAAACGCCGCGTGGAGAAACGAAGTGCCCTGGTCTGCGTTCCTGCAAGGTATTTAGCGATTAAAGCGAGAGCGTTGGCTCTGGGCTAAATCTGAATAAAAGGAAAAGAAAATGAAGATCAGGTTTATTGGCAAATGTCCAGACGGGCAAAGCTTGACGTATGAGACCCACGTTATTCCCGATATCGTTTACCATCTTGTAAACGTGCTATGGGATCCAGACCTGGACGAGCACGGCTGGGGGGTCGCGCCGAAGACCAAGTCATTGGAAAAGTTCCAGGGCCTTGTGAAAAATCGGGCCAAGATTACCACGATTATCATAACCGCGGAGGATATAACTCCAGAAAGGACTTTCAATGATACCTAAGCCAAAATCGGGCGTAGAGCTACTCCAGAACTGGATACGGCTCGGCTCTCCGACTCAAAGGACCGTGAAGCGTTTTATCAAGTTAACGGACGTAGACCCTTTACAGGTAGAGAAATACTGGAATGGCTTGCAGGAGAAGGGCATGCTCCTGCTTGACAAGGAATTGAACGAGGCGTGGCTATTTCGCGGGTTTAAACTCGGCGAGGATATAGTGACGATAGCCGACACGGCGAACGCGCTCTATGATGGGCTATGCACAACGCAGTTAGAAGACATCGCGGAGTTAGTGCATCGAGGGATGACCGTTAGCCAAGCAACCACGGAAATTGGAGTGGGGGCTTTTGCAATGACGTCGGTTTTTAACAAACCCACCAACGATTGCCCAGACCGGGCGGAGTGTCCGGGCGGGTCACATAGTTATTCGATTGGGGATGTGGTAGGAAAGGAACAGAAGAGGCTCAGTTATAAACTGCAGCATGGCAAGCAGAAGCGAGTACATAGCATGAGCATTCCACAATATTGCAAGGAGCTGGGCATTGAAAATAAATACTGCGATTAGTCAAGGTCTGAATTTGGCCCAGTACTCGCGCCACCCGACAAAAGTTAACAATCCCAAAAGGTTTTTCGAGCGGGGCTGGGAGCCCGCGAAAGAGAAAATAACGGAGCGTCAGCACACCCCCTTTAAAAAGCACATAGCTGATATGATATCTGGAAATATTAATTTTGTGGTGGCTTTATCTGGTCAAAAAGCTTCGTACGTCCGATACGCTAAGCTGGCGGGCGTGGAGGTTTCCACGGCCATAATTATCGGTGATAAAGTCAAGGTTTTTCTAAAGCACGGAAAATTTGAGAGGTTTTTAAATGGATCGGCTTGAGCGAGTAGCTGTTTTAAAAAAGGCTCTGTACACGGCCTGTGAACGTGGGTGGTCGGTCCCTCCGGGTTTTTGCCAGAACGATTTCTTTAGAGAGGTTTTTATGACAAATTTCCCGGGCAGTGGACGTGAGTTGATGGACTTGCGGTTTTGCACGGCACTGTGGTATCGGGAGGCGGACAGGCACCTGGCGGATTTAAAAGAGTGTCCAGATGTCGCGGAATATTTGGTTCGGATTGGATTTTAATATGTGAAACGGGCTTTGAGCCTTGCCATCGTTACCGCATTAACTGAGTCTATTCTTACAGAGACCCGAGGCCTCTGGACTTGACTTTGCAAAAAGTCCAATTTGAAAGATATCTTGTCAATGTTATTATTTATTTTATTGATATCTGTAGACAGGCGGTCCCAGGTCACGTCACGCTTTTCTTGCGTGGTTCGAAGTTCCCCGACTCCTACTTTTAAAACTGCGATGTCCGCGTTCTGGGTCCAGAGGGCTCCAAAAGTACCAAGGACCGCGGCCAGTATAATGCCGTCCATCATAAATTTCCACGATCCTCTAAATAAATTAAACAGCCCACTCATTTTTCTTCTATCGTTGCAGTTTTTCTCGTCCATTTTCAGATCCTTTCTCCAGTTTCTCGTTAACTTTTCGCAGTTGCATCACAAAATCGGTCATCTGATTCGGATCTTTTTTCTTATCTTTTTTTAGAGACTTTAACTGTCTGGCTAAATAATAATCTTGTGTTGTCATTGCCACGTCCCGCTTATGTATTCCTGACAAGTTTTAGCTGAATCCCAGCTCGAGCCATTATACCTGTAGGCGCCTATTACGGTTTGCCATTGCCCGCCTACGTAAATATAGGGAGTATCATAAGTAGAAGTTATTGTTCCACCCGCCGTGGCTTTATATACGGCCA
>Ga0265323_10001361_pt1 | contig 12093 bp, 7 predicted proteins | sample 41225metaG_FD_193580 | JGI IMG/M metagenome (GOLD analysis project Ga0265323, IMG submission 193580) | Rhizosphere microbial communities from Carex aquatilis grown in University of Washington, Seatle, WA, United States - 4-12-25 metaG | ecosystem: Host-associated > Plants > Roots > Rhizosphere >... | reverse complement strand
TGCGCTTCAAGAGGCGGCCGAGGATGCGGATGAGGTCGCCGCGCACGCTGCAGCAGATGCAACCGTTGTTCATCTCGAACAGCTCCTCGTCGCTCTGGATGACGAGCTGGTTGTCCACGCCCACGTCGCCATATTCGTTTTCGATCACGGCAATGCGCCGGCCGTGCTGTTCGGTGAGGATGCGGTTGAGGAGCGTCGTTTTGCCGGCGCCAAGAAAGCCGGTCAGGACGGTGACGGGAATCGGGTTGGACATGAAATTTTCGATTTTAGATTTCGGATTTTCGAGTGCCGGCAACGGAAACGCAAATCCACAGACAAATTTTCCCCCGTAGGCGCAACTCGACCGGCATCGGCGACTCCCCGGGCTAGGCGCCCCGATTTCAATGACACCTATTACAGACAAGGACTCCGTCGGGTCGATCACCGCCGGCACAATGCAAAGTCGGTCCAACGCCAAACCATTGTCATCCATTAGATGACGTTCCACGCCCAAGCCGTTGTCATCTATTAGATGACAATCGCTCCGGCGGGCCGGCCACCGTTTGTACTATGCAAAGTCAGTCAGGCCCCAAACCGTTGTCATCTATTAGATGACATTCCAATCCGGAAAGCTGAATCACCTCGGGCTCGGGTACGAGCGCGGGACCAATCAGCGTTAACGCAACGCCTCCACGATCGTGGTCAGGTTGTGGCGGAACATGCCGGCGTACGTCGCTGCGGGCGAGCCGACCGGGCCGAGGCCATCGGCGTAGAGCGTGCCACCGGGCTGCGCACCGCTTTCGCGCAGCATCGTAGCCAGAAGTTTCGGGTTCTCGGTGTTGTCGACGAAGACCGCCCTGATATGGTCGCGTTTGATCAGGTCGATGAGCGCGCCGAGATCGCGGGCGCTGGGCTCGGCTTCCGGGCTGATCCCTTGCAGCGGATGCACCGCGAAACCATAGTCGCGCGCCAGATAGCCAAAGGCGTCGTGGCTCGTCACCAGTTGCCGGCGGGCGGGCGGAAGCTGCGCGACCTCGATCCGGGCCCAGGTGGCGAGGTCATCCAGCCGCGCGAGGTAGGCGGCAGCGCGAGCCTGAAACAACGTGGTTGCGGCTGGCCGCAGCGCGGACAGCCGGTCGCGCACGTAGGTGGTGGCGACCCGCACGTTGGCCAGACTGTGCCACCAATGCGGATCGACCTCACCCTGGGCGTGTCCGCCAGAACGGGCGCCGGACGACGGCACCACGTCTTTGATCACCGCGCTCACGGCCACGAGTTGGGCCTTCGTGCCGGAATTGGCCACCAGCTTGTCGAGGAACGGCTCCAACCCGAAGCCAGACGCCACGATCAGGTCGGCCTGCGCGAGGGTGCGGACATCCGCGGGAGGCGGATTGAACGTGTGGGGATCGTCGCCCGGTCTGAGCAGGCAGGTCACTGTGACTTCGGCGCCGCCGACCTCAGTCACGATCTCCGTGAGCACCGAATGCAGCGTGACGACGCGCAACGGCGCCGCGCTGAGCGTGGCGGCGAGCACTCCAAACAGACAGGCAAAACGAAGATGGACTCTCATATCGGATTCAGCCTAGGAGCCTGTCGGACTCGCTAATGAATGCCATATCTTCTTCGGGGAATCTCATTGGGATGGCGGGAATCTGCCTCGACAGGCTCCTTAAGCAGCGCTCCGCGCTGCGAAAACCGGATTTCTTCTTCGATTTTCCGCCGCTACAGAATACCGCTTTCGCTCCAATCCACCGGCGTCATGATGCGGCGCGTCAAAACTCATCTGCTCCCGGCTTACAATTTCAGGCTCCGCAGACGCAGGGCATTCGTCGTGATCGCAATGCAGCTCAGGCTCATGGTCACGCCGGCCAGCATCGGGTTGAGCAGCCAATGATTCACCGGATAAAGCGCGCCGGCCGCGATGGGAATGCCGAGGCCGTTGTAGAAAAAAGCGAAAAACAGATTCTGTTTGATGGTGCGCAACGTGGCGCGGCTGAGGTGCAGCGCCTTCACGATGCCGCGCAAATCGCCCTTCACCAGCACTAGCCCGGCGCTGTGCATGGCCACGTCGGTGCCCGTGCCCATGGCGATGCCGACGTCGGCTGCAGCGAGCGCCGGGGCATCGTTGATGCCGTCGCCAGCGAACACGACCCGCTCGCCGCGGGTCTGGTGTTCGCGCACCAGCTCCTGTTTGCGCACCGGCGTCACGCCGGCGTGGTAACCGTCGAGGCCGAGCTCGGCCGCCACCGAACGGGCCGTGCTGTCACGATCGCCGGTAACCATGAAAACCGTCAGGCCGAGACGATGCAGCTCGGCGATGGCTTCCGACGTGGTGGCCTTGATGGGATCGGCGAGTGCGATCACGCCCGCAAAACGGTTATCAACCGTGACGCCCACCAACGTGGCGGTCGGATACTCGCGCAGGGCTTTCTCTTCCAGCCGCGCCGACACGCCAGGCACCAGGCGCCCCACTTGCACATAACGGCTAAAGACCAGCGCCGCGACTCCTAGACCCGGCTCAGCCCTGAAATCGACGGCCGCCGCCAAGTGTAACGCGCGACTTTGGGCCGCGGCCACAATGGCGCGGGCGAGCGGATGTTCGCTCGGGCTTTCGGCGGCGGCCGCGAACGCGAGCAGATCGTTCTCGCCAAAAATGCCGGCCGGTTCGACCGCGACCACGCGGGGTTTGCCCTCCGTGAGCGTACCGGTCTTGTCGATCAGCACGGTGGTGGCGGCGGCGAGCCGCTCCAGCGCCTCGGCATTTTTCACCAGCACGCCGGCCTGCGCGCCGCGGCCGATGCCAGTCACGAGCGCCACCGGCGTCGCCAGCCCGAGCGCGCAGGGGCAGGAAATGATCAGGACGGCCACCGCATTCACGAGCGCGAAAACGAAGCGCGGCTCGGGTCCCAACCAGAACCACAGCAGAAACGTCAGCAGCGCGATCCCAGCGACCACGGGCACAAACCAGTTCGCCACGCGATCGGCGAGTCGCTGGATGGGTGCTTCGCTCTCCTGCGCCTCCTCGACGAGCTGGATGATGTGCGCGAGCAACGTGTCGCGCCCCACCCGCTCGGCGCAGAAGAGAAACGTGCCCGTTGTGTTGAGCGTGCCCGCGCTGACGGCTTCGCCGGCGCGTTTCGCGACCGGCTCCGGCTCGCCAGTGAGCATCGACTCGTCCACATCGCTCACGCCGTCAAGCACCACCCCGTCGACCGGCACGTTCTCGCCCGGTCGGACGCGGAGCGCGTCTCCCGGCGCCACGGCGTCGAGCGGCACGTCCTCCTCCTGCCCATCGCGCACGCGGTGCGCCTGTTTTGGTGCCAGGTCCATTAGCGCCCGGATGGCGGCATCGGTGCGGGCGTGGGCCCGTTGCTCGAGAATCTGGCCGATGAGCACGACGGTCGTGATCACCGCCGCGCCTTCGAAATAGAGTGGCACGCCGTGCGCCGTCCGCAGTGTCGCCGGAAACCGCCCGCCGAACAGCACCGCTGCCACACTGTAGAAATAGGCCGCACCCGTACCGGTGACGATCAATGTGAACATGTTGGTGTCGCGTTCGCGCAGCGAAATCCACCACCGCCGGATGAACGGCGCGCCGCACCAGAAAAACACCGGCGTCGTCAACGCGAATTGCAGCCAGCCATTCAGCCTGGGACCGAGCTGGTGCGCCAGCGTGGGCGCCACCATCCCGCCCATCGCGAGCACCAGCACGGGCAGGCTCAGCGCCAGCGCGATCCAGAACCGTGGCAGGAGATACCGGTACGCCGGCAAGCCCATGTAGACCGGCTCGCGGGGATCAGGCGCCGTAGCGGCGGCAGGTTCAAGCGACGAAGAGGAGGAGAGCATGACAGGCGATGGACTCGCGACACGCGAACTGGCGCCGCCCCGCCAGCAAAACCAACGCCGCGCGCCTTGGCGAGCCCCGCGTCAACCAGCGCGCCTGGACCCTTTCTCGGCTTGCATATCAGATTGCCCGTGGTGGAGCAAAACGTGGAGGTATTCCGGCTGCCTCAGCTCATGCAGGAATTGGGTCCAAAGCGGCATGGGCGGAGCGGACGGCGAAGACCGGCGGGCGGAGCAGCGCGCCGCGAGCAATCCGGTCGTCGTTCACATCTGGAGCTCGGCATTCTCGATCAGTTTGATGCCATCGCGCTCGACGAGTTTGCCGTGGATGGTGACGGTTTTCGCCGCGTAGGCGGCGAGCTGATCGTTCAGCGGCTTATGCTCGCCGATCAGGAGGTAGACCGTGCCGTCCGCGGTCTTGAGGCCAACGGGCAAACCGCTGCTGATGCATTTCGCGGCGCAGCCAGCGTGACCCGCGCCTTGCGCGCCGTGATCGAGGTAGCAGGCCATGTCGAGCACTTCCCCTTTCACGATGACGTCGCCGCCGGTGGCTTTCTTTGCCGGCATGCCGGGCATGGCGGGCATGGCTTCTTCCGCAAGGGCCCAGACCGCAAGACCGCCAAGGGCAAACAGGAGTGGAATCAGTTTTTTCATGGGATTTTCTATGGTTGAATTTTTCCGAGGCTGGACCTGCCCCGACTGAATGAGGTTTCTGTCGAATCGCAACCGGGCGCTGTCGGGGAGGGGTGCCCAAAAAGTATAGATCCCCGGGGCAAGCCCATGAGCGCATTGCAGACGAACTGTAGGAGCGGCTTTACGCCGCGATGGTTGGTCGGAATCGCGGCGTAAAGCCGCTCCTGCAACCGATCAAGCCGAAGCCAGCTTCGGGGTAAAGAACCCGCCGCGAATAACGCTTGACTACTGAATTACTTCACTAATACAGCTCGCCCATCGTCCCTCCGATGCTCCTCGTCATCGACCATCACAACGGCGTGCCCGCCTACCGGCAGATCATGGACCAGATCAAGCTCCAGATCGCCGCCGGCGTGTTGCCCGCCGGCACCGAGATGGCCTCCACCCGTGGCCTTTCGGCGGAACTGTCGCTCAATCCCATGACGGTCAGCAAAGCCTACGGTCTGCTCGAGCGCGAGGGCGTGCTGGAACGGCGCCGGGGCCAGACCCTCGTGGTCCGCGCCCTCGCGGCCGGCGAACAGCAGACCAACAAGCTCGAGCCCTTGCGCCAGCATCTCGCCAACGCCGCCGTCCTGGCCCGCCAGCTCGGCATTTCGCGCGAGCAGGCGCTCAAACTTTTCAGCGAAACCCTGTCGTCCTCCCAATGAACTCCACCGCCCCCGCTCCCCTAATCGCCGAGCATCTCACCAAGACTTATTCCGGTCAGGTCGCGCTCAACGGCATCGATCTCACCATCCCGGCCGACCACGTCGTCGGTCTGCTCGGCCGCAATGGCGCCGGCAAGACCACGCTGCTCCAGATCGCCGCCGGCATCCTGCTGCCCACCTCTGGCACCTGCCGCACGCTCGGCCAGCGCTCCGACCAGCTCGATACCCCGCAACTCTCCCGCCTCGGCCTCGTGCCGCAGGAGGGGCGCTTCATCGAGTGGATGACGGCGGCGCAGCACCTGGACTTCACCGCTTCCTTCTATCCGACGTGGGACCGCGATCTACAACGACGCCTCGTCGAAATCCTGGAGGTGCCGCTCGCCCCAAAAATCGCCCACCTCAGCACCGGCGACCGGCAGAAAGTCGGCATCCTGCTCGGCGTGTGCCACCGCCCGGCGTTGCTCCTCCTCGACGAGCCCATGAGCTCCCTCGATCCCATCGCCCGCGCCCGGATGCTCGACGTGCTGCTCGAACGCCTGCGCGACGACGGCTGCACCGTCGTGATCTCCTCCCATATCCTCAACGACGTCGAAAAAATCGTGGACTGGGTCGTCGCGCTCGACGCCGGCCGCGTAACGGAGAACGCGCCGTTCGACGAGTTGCAGGAAAGCTTCGCCGAGTGGACGGTGACCTCGACCAACGGCGGCCTGCCCGCCGCCTTCGCTGAGCCGTTCGTCCTCAGCCACCAGGGCGACGCGCGTCAGGCGTTGCTGCGCGTGCGCACCACCGATCCCGCGACCGCGGCACGCTTCGCGGCCGCCCATCACGCGCAGATCAACGCCCGTCCGCTCAACCTCGACGAAATGTTTCCGCTGCTCATCGCGCAACGGAAGGAGGCCCGATGACCCTGCGTACCTACCTGCGTTTGCTGCGCCCGGTGAGATCACTGCTCGTGATCGCCTTCTACACGTTCACGGCCTCCACCTTTGGGCATATGTTGTTTCGCCTCGATGAGGCGACCTCCCGATTCCTGGCCCTTGCCACCGCCCTGCCTATCCTACTCGGTATCGCCGTCGCTGGCGCAGCCCACGAGCCCATGCATCGGGCGTTCTTTCTGCTCTTGCCAGACGGCCCGCGGCGTCTGCGCAAGGCGACCCTGCTGGCCGTAGTCGTCTTCGCGTTCGCGGTGACCTGTGCGGTCGCCTATGTCGAACCATCGGTGCCACCTTTCGCCACCCTCGGGCTGTCTGCTGGACTCATCGCCCTGTTCTGCATCGAGCGCCACCAACACATCGCTGGGTTGGGCGGGTGCGGGGTCGCATTTTGGGGCTGGCTCCTCTTCAACCTGACCGCCAGCGGGCTGCTCCGCCCGGCGATGATGGCCGCCCCGTGGGCCTTCCTTCTCGGCGGCTTCGCCTTGACCGCAACCAGCCTCGCGTCGGGGTTCTCCCGTCGGCACCTGCGCCAACGCACGGAAACCCCTTATACTTCCATTCAGAGCATTCTGTTTTCCTATCTGTTCGATTCGCGCCTGGCGGCGCGGCGGATGGAGGAAATGGCGCTGCACCGCAACCGCCGTGCAAAAACGGGTTTCCCAGTGGGCCGCGACTGGCCGGTGCGGTCCGTCGGCTCGTCTACCCGCGCTTGGATGCAAGTGATCTGGCACGCGGTCGCCGGGCGGCGTCGGCATAACAACTTCTTGAAGTTTCAGCTCTCCATCGCCGTGCCGGTGATCGGGCCCGGCCTCGTGTTCCCTCTCATCACTGGATATCTCACGAGCCATTCCTTTTCGCTGTCGGACTACTGGCGACTTCTCGCCACCATGGCCGCTCCGGAGAACATGCTGCCAGCGTCTCTTGACGCCGAAACCGGTTGGGTCGTCGGTGGAATGATGCAAGTCGGTGCCGCTGCGCTCTCGATGTTTATGGTCGTTTCTCCGCAGCTGGCGTATCCGATTTCGCGCGAGCGACTGGCCCGGGTGGTCTTCGGCCTTAGCCTGGTGCAACTGGCGGCGGCGTTGGCGTTCCCGGCAGCGGCGTTTTTTCTGCTCTCGTTGGTCGGGCAAATCGCTTCCGGCTATTTCTGGCCCGGCTTTGGCCTGCCGAGTATCGTCGCACTCGACCTGGCGCTGGCCGTCGGCCTGCCGTTGCTGGCTTGCGCCGGCTCGTTTCGCCGCGCTGCCGTGCGTATCCTTTGGGTTATTCCGGTCGTGTGCGCAATTTTCATCGCCGTACTGACGCGCGGTTCCTGGGTTCCGCATGCCCTGACCGTTTCCGGGATCGCAGTCATCGTGCTTGCCGCCTCGGTCAATGTCGGCCTGCTCTGGTTGTGCCTGCGGCACCATTACCGCACCTGCGACCTGTTTTCCGGCTCCGGCCAGTGCAACGCCCGGTTCTAACAACCCCACCGCCGGCCACGCGTCCCGCCAGAATTATCCACCCGAACTTTCACCCACAACCTGAGCCCAAACCCGATGAACCTGCGCACCTATCTACGCTTCCTGCGCCCGGTGCGATCCCTGCTCGTGATCGCTGTTTCCACGTGGGTAGCCTTTTCGGGTGAAGGTCCATGGTTTAACATTGCTGGGGAGACCTCCCTGTTCTTGGCCCTTACCACCGCCCTGCCCCTCCTGCTTGGTTTCGCCATCGCCGGCGCCGCCCACGAGCCCATGCATCGGCCGTTTTTCCTGCTCCTGCCTGACGGCACGCGACACCTGCGCAATGCGACCGTGCTGGCCGTGGCCGTCGTCGCCTGCGCGGTGACCGGTGCGGTCGCCCACGTCGAGCCTTCGGTGTCACCTTTCGCCACCGTCGGACTAGTAGCCGGACTCATCGCTCTGCCCTGCATTGATCGCCACCAGTCCTTCGAAGGGATGGCTGGGGGGGGTATAGCGTTCTTAGGCTGGATCGTTTTCAACCTGACTGCTGGCGGGCTCCTGCGTCCGGCGATGATGGCCGCCCCGTGGGCCTTCCTCCTCGGAGGCTTCGCCCTGACTGCAGCCAGCCTCGCATGGGGATTTTCCCGTCGGCACCGACGCGAGCGCGCAGAAACCCCGTTCATTTCTTTTCAAAGCATCTTCTGCATGTTCCATCCGCGCCTAACGGCCCGACGGATGGAAGGGCTAACGCCGTACCACACCCGCTGCGGAAAGATAAGTTTCCCGATAGGCCGCGACTGGCCGGTGCGGTCGGTCGGCTCGTCCACCCGCGCCTGGATGCAGGTATTCTGGCACGCGTTCGCGGGCCGGCGGCGGCGCAACAACTTCTTCACGATTCAGCTCGCCCTGGTTTTCCCAGTGATCGTTTGGGGCCTCTTCATGGCATTGTTCACTGGAAACTCCCACACAGTGTCGGACGGTTGGCAAAACCTCGCCGCCCTGGCCTCGTCGACGCCCATGCGGCCCCATTCTTCTGCGGCCAGTTCTGGTTGGATCCTCGGCGCGTTAATGCAATTCGGTGCCGCTGCGTTCTCCTTCTTGATGGTTCCTCCTCCACAGTTGGCGTATCCAATTTCGCGCGAACGACTGGCCCGGGTGGTCTTCGGTCTGAGTCTGGTGCAACTGACGGTCGCGTTGACCTTGCCGGGGGCCACTATTTTTCTCCTCTCGTTGCTCGGCCAGATTGCGTCCGGCCATTTTTTGCCTGGCGGCGGCCTGCCGAGCATCGTCGCGACCGACCTGGCGCTGGCGGTCGGCCTGCCGCTGCTGGCTTGCACCGACTCGTTTAACCGCTCGGCCCTGCGGGTTTTTTGGGCGGTTCCGGTCGGGATCGTGACGCTTGTCGCCGTCCTGGCGTGCATTTTCTGGATGCCGTATGTCCTGACCTTTCCCGGGATCGCGGTCGCGGCGCTGGTCGGCTCTGCCAGTGTGGGCCTCCTCCGGCTGTGCCTGCGGCGCCACTACCGCACCTGCGACCTGATCCCCACCCCCTGCCTGTTCGGCGCGGTCAACACCCGTCTCTAAATACGACGTCATTGATAAATGCGCATGTCTTTCCCGACTTGTAGGCCAGCGAGCTTGCTCGCGCGGTTTGTGTTCGCTCCCGTTTTCTCCAGAGCGCGTGCAAGCACGCTGACCTACGGCGAACCACCGATCCGCATCTAGTTGCGACGTTCTGTCTTGTAGCCCCCGCCGTCGGCCGCACCTCCTGCCAGATCTTCCCAACCCGAATTTCCTTCCGAACCATAATCCAGCTAAAACCACCCATGAGAAAAGCCTCCAGCCTCTTCCCGCGCACCGCCCTGGTCGCGGGTTTCCTCCTCCTCGCTGCCGCGCTCCGCGGCGCGATTCCTTTTCCGCAGGAAGGGAGCGACCTCAAGCCCGATCCCGCCGCGCATTTCGGCACGCTGCCCAACGGCCTGCGCTACGTCATCTATCCGAATCACGAGCCCAAGGGGCGCGCCTCGCTGCGCCTGCTTGTCGAAGCCGGCTCGCTCAACGAAACCGACGCCCAGCGCGGCCTCGCGCATTTCCTCGAGCACCTGGCGTTCAACGGCAGCACCCATTACGCGTCCGGTACGCTCGTCGAGTTTTTCCAACGCATGGGCATGAACTTCGGCGGCGACACCAACGCCAGCACCGGTCGCGAGCGCACGCTCTACCTGCTGGAGTTGCCCGACACCAAGGAGGGTACGCTCGCCGAGGGTCTGCAGGTCTTCGCTGACTATGCCGGCGGCCTGTTGCTCGCGCCACCGCAGATCGAAAAGGAGCGCGGCATTATCCTCAGCGAAATACGCTCCCGCGACTCCGTTGAGTACCGCACCTCCGTCGCGCAGACCAATTTCCTCCTGGCCGGCACGCTTTTCCCGCAGCGCTTTCCCCTCGGTCAACCCGAGATCATCGAGCAGGCCGGCCGGGACCGATTCGTCGATTTCTACGACACCTGGTACCGGCCTGAATTGATGTCCGTTGTGGTCGTAGGCGACATCGATCCCGCCACCGTTGAAAAGCAACTCGCCGCCGCGCTGGCCGGCGTGACGGCGCGCGCCCTCGCCCGGCCCGCGCCTGACCGCGGCAAAATCGCCCCGCCCGCCGGCGTGCATGTGCTCTATCACCCCGAGCCCGAGGCGCCCGGCACCACCGTGTCCATCTCCACGCTCGCCCCGTTTGCGCGCGAACCCGACACCGCCGCCTACCGCTTGAAAGATCTTCCCCGCGATCTCGCCACCGCGATCGTCAACCGCCGCCTCTCCATCCTCGCCAAAAAGGAAAACGCGCCGTTCCTCGGCGGCGGCACCTCCGTGCGCGAGACGGCCGACTTTTACCGCCAGGCATCCGTCACGCTCGCCTGCAAAGCCGACCAGTGGGCCGCCGCACTCGCCGTCGGCGAGCAGGAGTTGCGCCGCGCACTCCAGCACGGCTTCCAACCCGCCGAGCTGAAGGAGATCGTCGCCACCTATCTCAACAGCCTGGAGCAGGCCGTAAAGACCGCCAGCACGCGCCTCTCGCCGGCCCTCGCCGACGAAATCGCCCAAAACCTCCTCGAACGCGACGTCTTTACCACGCCCGCCGACGATCTGGCGCTCTTCAAACCCGCGCTCGAAAAAGTCACCGTCGCCGATTGCGTCGCCGCGCTGCGCACCGCCTGGGCCGCCGACCACCGCTACGTGATCGTGACCGGCAACGCGAAGATCGACGGCGACGCGTCCGCCGCCATTGCCTCGATTTACCAGAAATCCCTCGCCGTCGCCGTGCCGCCGCCGGCCGCCGCGACCGACGATGCCTGGGCCTACACCAACTTCGGCACGCCCGGCCTGGTCGCGAAACGCGAGCACATCGCCGATCTCGATATCGAACTCATCACCTTCGCCAACGGCGTGCGCCTCAACCTCAAGAAGACCGATTTCGAGGCTGGCGTCATCCGCCTGAGCGCCCGCGTCGGCAACGGCACCATCACCGAGCCCGTCGGCCAACGCGGTCTCAGTGCCCTGGCCGGCGCGACCTTCGACGCCGGCGGCCTCGGGCGGCATGGCGTCGACGACCTCCGCCGCATCCTCGCCGGCAAAACGGTGAGCCTCGCCTTCCGCCCCGAAACCGACGCTTTTGTCTTTGCCGGCGGCACCCGCCGCGACGACCTGCTGCTGGAGCTCCAAATCCTGGCCGCCAAGGTCACCGACTCCGGCTTCCGCCCCGAGGCGCTCCGCCAGGCGCGCAAGGGCATCGAGCAACTCTACCTCGGCTTCGCCCACACCGCCAGCGGCCCGCTGGCCACCGAAGTGGGCAATCTCCTCGCGAGCGGCGACCCGCGCTTCGGCCTCCCCGCCCAGGAGGTCCTCCTCGCGCGCGATCTCGATCAAGTCCGCGCCTGGCTGGCGCCCCAGTTCTCCCACGGCGCGATCGAGCTTTCGATTGTCGGCGACCTCGACCCCGACGCCACCATCGCCGCCGTCGCCCAAACCCTCGGCGCCCTTCCCCCGCGCGAGCCCAAGCCCGCGCTCGCCGACCTGCGCCAAGTCGCGTTTCCCGCGCAGCCCTTTGCCAGGGAATACACCATCGCCTCGGAAATCCCGAAGGGTCTCGTCGCCGTCTTCTGGCCAACCACCGACGGCGACAAGATCCAACGCACGCGCCGCCTCAACCTGCTCGCCAGTGTGCTCAACGACCGCCTCCGCGTGAAAATCCGCGAGGAACTCGGCGGCACCTACAGTCCCAACGCGAGCAGCTTCGCGAGCGACACGTTTCCCGGCTACGGCTACTTCACCGCCGCCGTCGACGTGGAACCCGCCAAAGCCGCCCAGATCGTCGACACCGTCATCGCCCTCGCCGACGACCTCGCGCAGCACGGCGTGACCGAGGACGAACTCACCCGCGCGAAACAACCGGCACTGACCGCGATCAAGGAATCGCTCCGCAAGAACGCCTATTGGCTCGGCAACGTGCTGGCCCGCGCCCAGGAAAAACCCGAAGTGCTCGACTGGTCTCGCACGCGCCTCC
>Ga0265323_10001357_pt1 | contig 12105 bp, 17 predicted proteins | sample 41225metaG_FD_193580 | JGI IMG/M metagenome (GOLD analysis project Ga0265323, IMG submission 193580) | Rhizosphere microbial communities from Carex aquatilis grown in University of Washington, Seatle, WA, United States - 4-12-25 metaG | ecosystem: Host-associated > Plants > Roots > Rhizosphere... | reverse complement strand
AAGGCTGAAGAACGGTCTTACCATTATAATATTCGTCTTCGCTTTCTCTTGTTGTGAGTGTCCTGTCTATGTTACTCTTGAGATATTCTCTTTTTTTTTTAGCAGAATCATCGTCCGCTAGTACCTTGAGGCCCTCATCAGAAATATCCGAGGCTAATATATCTGCCACTTGGGAAGTGGACAGCCCAGACACCATTGCATTATCGATTGCTCTGTCAAGCAATCCAGGAGCATGATCACGAATTGCTTTCAAAGCACTGGCTACTTTCTTGATAACGACGTCATCATCGCTAGCATAGCGTCCCATCAAAGACTCTCGTGTCTCAAACATAGAAGAACTTCGATCACGAGGATCTCCAAGCTCATGAATCTGTGCCTCAACCGATCCTCCTGGAACTTCATTACCATTTAAGGTCTTATAACCAGCTTTGAAGTCATAGATGATGCCGGTAACGATGTCCTGATAGACATGATCTGTAATGCGCGTCATCTGTCCTCCTGGACGATCAGGTGGATAGCGTGTCTGAAGCGGAGCCTCCATTGGAACATAGCGCTTGACTTGCTGCTCAACTGCCTTTGCTTGTGCCTTGGCATTTTCCATTTTGGAAATAACCTGACGAGGCGCATCATAAGCTTCCTCTCGGCGAGCCTTGCGTCGTTCCTCTCTCAGTCTATTAACTTCATCCTCAGTAACTTTACGAGCATTAAGCGCTGCATTCTTTGGGGCGGCTATTGAAAGCAGCAACTCATCAAGAACAGACGCTTGCTTCTGTAGCAATGAGTCTCCGCTCTCATCAAAAGCAGAGGCTAAAGCGGCAATCTCATCCAACTGTTGAGGTGTAATTTCGAAGGACGCATGACTATCCATATCATCAGCAACCCCTTCCAAAAGAGTGGAGGCGGCAGCAATTGCCGTAGCTACCTTCTGAAAAACTTCAGGGCTCTTGGTAGATGCACTGACCAACAGATCATCACTACTCTTCTCTAGCTTTCGAGCTAGAACTCTTAAGTCCATTGAAATTGCCATTATTATGCTCCTTCTGGGAAGAATATCTTATTGGTCATAAACTGTGGTGTATCACGTACCGGTTGCTTAGCTACACTGTGCTGTGCAGCCATTTCTTCGGCAGGAGACTGGCCTGGCGCATAGATATTCGACATCATGTGTGCAATAGCCACTTGCTGTGCATGTGGGTCTATTTCACCAAGAGTGTTGATTGCCTCTTCGGCACGAGTATAGTTTCCTTCGCTAATTGATTCGCGAACAACTTCCAACAGCTCGGTTGGCTTCATGTCATAGCAAGCAGATGCTGTAGCAAGAGCACGCTTGTTTCCACCAGCGCCAGCCTTGATGATATCTGAAATTGCTTCTTTGGTAAATGCTGTTACAATTCCATCTGCAAATACAATCTGTGGAGGTTCGACTCGACCATCCTTAATCCCAACAGGAACCTTGAAACCGGTTCCGGTTCCAATTGCAATTGCATAGAAAATCTTATCGCGGTCTACTTCGGATACCTTCACCTGAATGCTTCTATATCCAAGCTCAGCGAACTTGCGAATCACCACTGCACGTCCAGCCTCAACAATCTTATCACCATGAATGAAACGGGCAATTCCGTCTGGCTTGCCAAGCGTCTCGGCAAATTTAGCCTCTGGAGTCTCTGGCATTTGTGGAATGGCAACATCTGCCTTTGGGTCCACAAGCTCGGCGTAATAAATGGCGTTCTCGAGCGATGGGGCAGAACCTTGTTCGGAAGCCATCTTGATAGCCGCCATCTCAACCTCATTAGCTATTGTAGAACTGCCACGCTTGACTTGCTCAAGAACATCGAGCAGCTTGGCTCCGTCAACGCGGAATCCCTTGCCGGCCATCTTGAGGATATGCTCTTCGTATGCTTCCTTTGCGAACTCTTCAAATCCATCGGGCGTGAAGAACAACTGAGGCAAGGTAGCCTTACCCTCAATCAACTCAACTGGAATTAGAACGTTAGCAATTCCGAGTGGGGTATCATGAACAGCTTGGCAGATGATAATGTCACTTCGACCAGCAAACGTCTTGATCTCTTTCGGAGGAGTTCCAATGTTAATCAGCTGAGCATAGGCAGCACGTTGTGCGCGCTGAGCATCGGCTGTTGAATAGATCTTCTCGGTTGGATTCTTCTCCAAAGCTCCGGCCAAAGCATTTGCTAGGACAGGATCTGAGAATCTCTGATAGTCACGGTCGAGCGACATCCCCTCATTGACTTCGCGAGTAAATGTATGTGGCTTTGGCTCAGCGCGCTTTCCAAGCTCCTCAGTAAAGACCTGGGACAGCTTAGAATGACTGGCTCCGAATCGCTCCACAATGTTGGCAAGCTCATCTCTATTGATGAACATCTTATCAGATGCCATCTTTGTTAGAACCTGAGAGGCAGTGACTAGATGAGTATCATTTGGTCGAGCTTGAGCTTCCCTACGAGCTTTGGCGGCAAGTACAGGAAGGGCAAATGTTTCATTGGCCTCAATTGCACTAGCGGCCTTTGTTATCAAAGATGTAATGTCTTGTAAATTCATAGTTCCTCTTTACTCTTCCAATTGCAGGATTTTACGTTCAGAGTTTCCTCTTAAAATAGACAGCTTGTCTTGTAGCAATAGGGTAATATCGCGCACTGTTAGATTAGATTTATTAGCTAATTCTTGTATGGCACTTTTAACATCAACAGAATCGTCACCATTATATATAGCTAAAGCAATATCCAAAATACGATCATCCAACTCATCGTCTTGGTGTGCGGCCTTTACCAATTCCACGAATCGTTCGGTATACAGCGCTATTGTTGCGGCTTTTGAGATCATGATTACCCTACGACCTTGCGCAGCTCCGGGAAGCGCTGTGCAATCAATTCACGTCCACTAGACGCTACCTTGCTGAGCAGTTCCTTCTGTAAACCCTGATCCGATGCCAACTTGCGCGGCAACCAGCGGCGTACGATGTCGAACTCTTCGACCGGTATCCCAAGCTCCTCTGAAGACAAAGAAACAATGGCTTCACCCTTGTAGAATACATGCATTGCCTTCTTATCAGGAATGGCGTCCCAATCTCTCTTGACGCTGGACTCTGACGTTTTCATCGAACCATCATCCCCATACAGAGCAACGATAACCGGACCGTCAGCGCTTTCCTCAATCTTCCAGAGTTGATCGGTGTCAGCGTTGTCACGGAAACGAACCAAGTCATAAGCAACGCGCTCAATACGATCTTCGACATCAGCAAGACGGTAGGCACGCTTCTTTGGAAGTAGCGATTGGGTCAGATGATCAAAATCAACTGTGAACTTATCATTCATGAAATCTCCAAATTAAACGGCAGCATAGGCAACTGCGCTAAATCCATGCAAAAGTAATGATAGAAGAAAAACACGGCTAAATTCCGTGCATACACTATCTCTGCTGTATTATTGGTTACTATATCATAGAACGAATAATATCGCATTATTTTAATGGATACATTCCTCGGCATCCCTCTTGAAGCTCTAACTACTTCAGGCAACAACATTTTCCATTGGGAAGGTGTCGTTGGAGATATTTTAATTACAATATCCGGAAGGTTTCTATCAGAGAAACAAGTTCAGTACATTGTATATGTCGATTTGTGTGGTTTCCCAGAAAAATGGTGGCCTGGAAACAGATTCAAACTAGCCGAGGCTTCTGGCAACAATATTGAGTTCCTTGAGTTTGAAATCAGGAGGCAACTAAAGAGACTGCTGGTGAATTTGTAAGCTTACGCCTATTCTTCTGAGAAATATCCATACATTGTTTACACCAACTATGTAAACCTGTCTTTGTGCCATTATTTTGATGAAACATATCAAAACTTAATGTTTCATGACACTTAGTGCACTCCTTACGCTGGCCATCTAAAAAATTTAATTATACATAGAATGAATCTCGGCTATTTGTACAATAATTTCCTGTATTTTAGGATCTTTATCTGATAATCTGCGCAACTTTTTGCGCGCTCCACCGTAAATTTTGCGCCCATTCCTATAATCGCAATTACCATTAACGCTCTTGGTAATCGAGGATTGATTCACATGAAGTTTCTTTGCAATCTCAATCTGGGTGAATCCTTGAGCTAATAATTCTATCACTTGATATTGCCTAGCGGTTAGGTGCTCCTTAGCTAAGGCCCAAAAAGCCAATCTAAGCTCTTCCCTTAGAACAAGAAGCTGCTCTCTGTCTTCTGGATTATAGTTTTCAACCAATCCTTGTGCTTCTGAAAACTCAGCCATCATCTCATTTGAATATGGCTGTTCCGCAAATAAATGTTGATATCCGTTAGACCTGTTTGTCTTTCTGCCCATTTAAACTCCCGAAACTCTTTAATGTATCTATAACATGTAGAATTTCTTTTGTATCACTTGAGCTTCTAAAAAACTCATCAATATCTTTAAATCCAACAGGCGGGCTTATCAATTTGATATTTGCCACATCCTTAAATCTCTCTCTAATCTTAGACTTTCCCTTCTGCCCGGCATCATCGCGATCAAGCATAATTATTATATTATTTGTATACCTATGAATCTGAAACATTTGGTACCTTGATAATTTGGCCCAACCAAATGCGACAGCATTCGTAATCCCATGTGCATGTAGTGAAATACAATCAAACTGTCCCTCTACACCTATAACACAGTCTTTGGCAATAATAGACTCTCTGGCTTTATCTAAACCATATACGTACAAATCTTTTTGACATCCGGCATTATAATTGTACTTATGAAGTGATCTTTCTTCTCGCTCTTCATCTGATAACAAACATCTTCCAAGAATAGCAATGATGTCTCCGTGTACATTGTGAAACGGCATTACCAAGTTATGATCTGAAAAATGTCCATGAGGAGCGGAACCACCTTCTATAAACCTTGGATAGTATAACTTGAATGATTCTAGATCGGCCTTACTAACCATTGAAGTAAGATCACAAAGCCGATCATCTGTTGGGAAATATCCAAACTTCCATAACATCTGGTCTTCTTTAGCAATACGAGAATTAAGATAACGCCTCGCAGACCATGCCTGATCAGATGTCAGTAATAAATCCTGACATGCCCGCACAACCTTGCGCAAAACCTTTTGTTTGGCAGTGTGGTTTTGCCTGGCAATATATTGAGAGATCATCCTCCGTCAGCTCTCCTCATAGCCTTAAGATTCACTTTAATCATCTCAGCAAACGGCTTTGACAACGCAGTAAGTTCTTTACCACAGAATGAGCAAATAAGAGTTTGTGTAATTGGATGTCCAGCAACTACAATATCCTTGCTTAACTCTGGCGGGCCTTCTTTGTTGCAACCAGAACACTTTACTGCCCATGGCAATTTCTTCTTCTCGTCTCGCCTAACCTGATCATGAGAAACCATTTGACGACGCATGAAGACAGAAATGCTGTTTACGGCCTTCCCACATTCAGCACAATAAGCTACCATGGTTGTCTTATCAACCGTCGGCCTCATCTCTTTACCGCAACCCTTATTGTCACAAAAACATCTAAATTCCATTTTAATCCTTCTCTAGTCAGTATCTGGCGGCGGTGGTTTGTTCTTTTCCAAGACCGCAATTAATTCAGAAACGTCTTCTGGATATGTTATACTTATCACAAATATATGCGCTCCATTTGGAGGTATGCCAAATCCAGAAACCCTGATTCTGTCTCCATTCCTTACTTTTGGTTTGAATTCTAAAACTTTCTCGCCCTTGATTGTTTGAAGATTCTTCTTCGTTCCTTGTAGGGCCTCTAACAAACTAAGCTCAACTGTAGATATAACATCATCTCCATTGAGCGTAAGGCCATTCTTGCTTGGCTGTATAGCCACTTCAATTATCAAATCATCGTAGAAGTCTTTGTAACTATAATTGCCTTTGCCATTAAGTGTCAAAATAGTGCCGTTATGGATCCCTGGTTGAAACCTTACCAATATTGTATCTACAATCTGACGCTTAGAGGTTCCCATACAGGATCCGCAGATACCAGTTTTAGAAACCCCAGTGCCAACACAAGCATTACAAGGCAATTCTCGATTGTCTGTTGGAGTAACCGTTCCAGATCCATATCTACGCCTTCCGGTTCCATTACATTTTTGACACGGACCTTTTGCCTTACCATCAGTACACATATGGCATTTGACAAGATGATTGTATGAGATTTCCTTTTTGCCACCTACAATGGACATTTCAAATGGGATCTCTACATTAATCACAATAGGTGGTCCAACACGGCGAAACTTTCCTGTATAAAACACTTCATCCATCTGGCGCTTAATCTCATCTGCCAAATGATCTGCTGTATTATAAAATGGAGATCTTACATCACCGACAGCCGGAGGATTGGCTCCAAATTTTTCTAATAATTGGAAGGCCTCATTAATCTCTTTGAACTTAGTTTCAGCATCTGGTGATTTGTTTCTATCAGGATGATACTCAATAGCTTTCTTCTTAAATGCAGCCTTTACATCAACATCTGATGCGCCAATCGGCACCCCAAGCAAAGCACATGCTTCATGAGTGTTCATTTGCTCTTAATATCCTTCGATGCCTTAGGCCTCGACTTCTTCTTAGGAGCTGTCTGCAGCTTCGCCCACGCAAGAGCTACAGCCATGGAATCAGCCACATCGTATGACTCCTCCATGACAACTTCCTGTTTTGTCTTCTTATTGATTTTGTACAGCCATGGATATGGAATACCAAGATGCCTAGCAACTAATTCAGGAATATCTTCTTTCTTTGGTAATATCTTGTCGAATTTCAATGCATGCCGAATCTTAAGAACATTCAAAGCCTCTGGCTTAATTCCAAGGTCCAATATTGACAATCTAAGGGTCATGTTTAAAATTGCCAATGGTATTACTGTGCCAGCCGAAGATGCCCCTTTCATAAACCTGACATAGTCTTCAATAATAAATTCTTGAACTTTATATTTACCAAAGAGTTTGAGAATATGTGTTCGGGCTTGTCGTAACATTTCCAATATCCCATTGGTCTTATCGGGCTTGTAATATTCTTGATGAACTAGATTGCGCACATATCCATCATAATCAATTATCGAAATACCAATTGTTGTTGTGCTAGCATCAACGCCCATTGCCCTTATCATGAAGATCTATATATCAATAAAAGAAAAAGGAGAATCCTTTCGAATTCTCCTTTCTTCAAGATAAGTTAGTGAAGCTAAGTCACTCTAAGCTAATTAGGCGTTTACCGCAGCGGCTTCAGCTTCGTCCGCTGAAGAATCTGCCGGACGCTGGAACGAATAATCGTCCTCAGCTGGCTCTTCAAACTTGGAGGCTTTGCCTTTGCTGTCATCTTTGGCCACTACCTTGCCATCCCAACCAAGGTCACGCAGACGCTTGGCAACCGTCTCAGGCTTCGGGCAAATGAGTTGCCGATTCAGGCACTTCTCAATCACCTCATCGCCGCCGATACTTTCGATGAGCTTGATGTCTGCTTCTGACATTGGCTCGGTATCTTCGGCAACAACACTGTAATAGCCAGTTGCGGTTTTGCTCTTTGGGTCGAACTTGATGGAAAGATCAAAGTCACGTGGCGTGAGGCTCTTTCCCTTCTTGTTCTTGGCTTCAAGGATATCCTCGATCTGTTGCGCAGTCAGCTGGCTCAAGTCAAGCAACTTTAGTTCGTTGTCAGCGCGATCAATAGCAACTACCATGTAGCGCTCTCGGCCTTCTAGACCAAGGAACTTCTTCACGGGGCAATCCTCGCCATATGTTGGCCAGGACGTGCGAATCTTGTCACCATAGGAACGCTTGCTTGTCGGACCCTTCCAACGGACCTGATAAAAAACTCCCATTCCAGAAATGATGCGCACGCTGTTGAACCCTGGGTTCAGCTTCATGAACGGCAAACGTGGAAGGTCTTCGTTATCAAATTGACGAGCTTGCTTTGGGAGTGTTCCCCAGGCTCGGATTCCAGTGGACGGCTTGTTTTCAGTCTTGATATTTTCAGTCATTTGTGTCTCCTTGCGGCGTTTTGTTGTATGTTATATGCTCTATGCGAATTACTCTGTGCCACGGAATTTTGCGATTTATTTGCTTTATTTCCGCATTTTTGGCTGCTGTTATTGGCGCATGAGGATCTTTTATTGTTTTTGCCGCTTGTGTTTTAGTAAGCTGAATTCCCCTAAATTCCAAAACTGCGTTGCCTTCATTTACATCTTGCGATCTATAAAGCGCAACGCCATCGGTCTCGTAGGGATCTTCCGCTACTATAATATATATCGGCTTAATAGCAGATCTGTTAACTATTGATGGTTGTTGAAAAGCCATTATTCGTCATCCTCTTCTATCCCCTCGATATCAGGGTCCTTTTTCTTGATTTCGTTGGATAGGTCGATTCCGGATGCGGATACACAAAGATCCAGTTCTGCTATACAATCCTCGCCACCAAACAGGTGGTTTTTCTTGACCTTTGCCACAGTAGTAATTCCGTACTTTACTTTTTGCTTGTTCTTAGTACGGGTGAGCGTAGCCTTCCTCGACATTTCAAGAATAAGGGAACTGAGATATTCCAGTTCGGCCCCACCTTTTTGCTGATATCCGGACTGCATAAAACCAATCTTTGCATAAACCTGATTAATGCAGAGAATCGCAATCGTATAATTACCTTCGTCATCTCTGAACTTTTCGATCAATTGATTAAATCTTCGAATCGCCCAAGAAACTTCTTTAGCAGTAACGCCAGGTTGCTTGCTGTAATCATCATTCTCTTCGTCTTCGGCTGAGTTGATTGATGCACCAACAGAATCCCAAACAATAAATATCTTACAATCAGGATCCATTTCCTTGGCTGCCTTGACATAGGCAACTACCTGTTGGACGCCTTCAAGAATGTTACGACTCGGCGCGACTGCTATTTGAGAAGGATCCCCACCAATTCGGTCTCTATAGCGAATGCTATCAAATTTACCTTCTGCATCCCAAAGAATTACCAATGCGCCCTGCTGTTGCGCGGCTTTCATCGCCAACATGGCTGCGGTGCTCTTGCCACTATCTGGTCGTCCAGCAATCTGGAATATGCGCCCGTAAGCGATTCCCAGAAGGCCTGTTAACGGCCTCCAGAACTTATCAATCTCTGGAGATGTAATGTAATCGGAAGGATCTGTTGAAAGAACAATCATGTCACCAGTCTTCATCCTGGTGGTCAACGGAGCCTTCTTCTTATCGAAACGACCCTTGGCTTTTTCAACCAAGGCATTGATATCGAACTTTGGCTTTGCCTTTGAGGCAGTTAATTCACTATCAAGTGTTTCTAATATTGATTTTTTAGCTGATGCCATTTTTCTCCTAGTTATACAGGTCTCTTAATAGATCTAAAAGTAAGATGCGCTTCTTTAAGTAGAGCATGGATATTTGACAAGTGCTTGTAATCGCGCTCTGCCTCGTTTTGCTCGATTGATATTCGCTTTACTTCATCGTCCCGTAATATGAGATGAGCAAGCGCACTTTCTGTTACCTTTTTTCCATCAATGGAAACGTTCTTCAGACTTGCATATGCGTTTGCCTTAGCGAAGTCTATATCACGCTTCAACGCTCTTGATTTAAGGTCTTTAGAAGCCAAATCAGAAAGTAAAGCCGCCTGTGCTATCAAACACATGGCAGCCATACTAGAGGCATCGTCTTCATCAAACGTGCCACGGGATAGAGTATCTAGTTTAAGTAGAACTCTGTGGTACTTATCTTCGAATCCAGTTAAAAGACTTTCAATTCTGGACGCTTCGTCTTCATCATGTTCCGTTGTCATCTGTTTTTAGCAGTGCAACGTTCATGCGCTCGACCTCTTCTTTATATGACTCAAGTACTTTTTTCAAAGCATCAATTTCTGCAAATTGTTCTGTGAACTTCTGCTTTGCCTCTTCTGCTAGAGTGGCCATTTGATCATTAGCGGCCCTCAGCTGCTGATTGACCATTAGACTTACCAAGAATGTAAAAACCTCCATTGAAGAATACTTCTTGTATGGTGGCTTGACGAAGATAATAATGCCATCATCATTGACTTCAAAATGATCTTGAAATAGATCTTTACCCTTGAAATTTGGACGATCATATCCCTTACAAATCTCTTCATAGAAATTATATTCGTCACTGGTCATTGAGACCTTTTTGTTATCTATGATTCTACTTACAGTAGGGGTTCGTACCATTATTCCTCCAGAAGTATCAATCCAAGTTTAGCGGCAACCAATTCTGGTACCTTGGCACACAAAACATCATCTTGAATAGACCCATCATCTGAAATATACGCTTCTTTTCCGAACATCTTGCCAATTTTTACAACAAGTCCGCGATAGTAATCTGCATTGCGAGACATCTGCGCAGCCGTATCGTACCATGCATTGTTGTAGGATTTAGACGCTCCAAAGAATTCCTTGAAGGCTTCTACAACTTCCATATCATTCGTGATGAGATTTCCTTTCACGAATATATCTCCATTACCTTTGACTTTGATTACTTCACCATAGCCATTTATGACAAAAGAAATATCGCCAGCTGCCATATTGTTTGTGAGTTGCGACACAATAGTCAGGTCTCTAGTCAACTCACCTAAATCAGGTTCATCAGTCACTTGGCCCTCTTGAACCCGCCAGTGCCCTTCTCAAAGTTCTCCTGAGCCTTCTCACGCTTATACTGCTCCTTGATGGCCTCAAATGATTCGTGAGTCGTCATCTTCTTGCTATGATCTTCATATTCAGAAACGACATCCTCAAGCTCGTCAGTCTTGATACCCTTCTGGGCAAGCTTTTGTAGTTCGATATATTCTCTGTCTTCTTTTGAAATATTTGCCATATTAACCTCATCATTCTCTTCTAAATGATCCGTTGCAATTCCCCTTTAATGCATCTTGAGCCTTTATATTTTTATATAATAAGTGCTGTGCGTATTCATCATTCTCTAATTTATCATCAAGCTTTTTCTCATAGCTTTCTACAAAGTCACTAACAGCTTTATATTCATCTGGAGTAATCTTATGAGGCTCACATATTTCCAAAGACTCAGATCTAAAGAAACCACCCTCTCCAGTATCCAAAGATTCTTTTGCCTTAATCTTCTTCTGTAAGTCTCTTAGACCTTCTTCGGTCTGTAGAAATACCAGATTGGCAAATGAAGAATCGCAACCATCAACCTTCTCGATTAATTCTTTTAATATAACAGATGATATCTCTGATGCCTTAAAGGCATCTGAAATTTTCTTTGATCCAAATGGATCAACGCCCTCTGATTTAAATGTTTCGTATGCACTCTTGTCTTCCGCCACATCCGATACTTCTGTAACTAATTCATCAATAACATTCATTAACCACCTCTCCTAAAGACACCGTTACCTCCTCCAGTAATGGCCTCTTGCGCTTTGATTCTTTTGAACTCGTTCATCTGCAATATTGCGCGACCCTTTTCGGTTTTAGCTAACAATACTTCGCTCTCCAATGGGACATTCTCACCTTGCGATTTTAGCAAATTAACAACATCTCTGGGATCAATTGCCTGAGATAAATCACTCATTGCTCCAGAAATAGGAGCGGCAGTGGTAGCAAAAGGATCGTATCCAGCTTGCTTTAATTCCAGATAACTCTTTTGATCTTCAGGATCTGCTGGGCCATCATCCGTCTGACTGGTAGTGCTTGTAGAGTTATCACCATAAGGATCTCCAACACCTTGAATCATAGATGCCAGCTCGGCGATCTGCCCATTCTTTGAGCCCTTGAATTGCGCAGCTAGCTCATTACTTCTAGCCACCAAATGACCGGCATCGTTACGCTTTACAAATTCGTTGTAAGACGGAGCTATCTTAAGATTGCTGTCATCATATTCAGACCCGCCACCGCCTTTACGATAGAACTTATCAACAGGCTTGCCATCCCCCATCTTTTGGAAGCGATAATTAGACAAGAGCCATCCAGCAACACCCTGTGGATCATTTGGCATCCTCGCTAAAGCATCAGATAACTCCTTTAGAAGCTCTTGAGAAGCTTCATTCATAATTTCTCCATCACATGCAGGGCATTTATTTAACTCCAGTGCCTTTACAAAGGCTGGAGGTATATCGGCACCACAAGCC
>Ga0265323_10001356_pt1 | contig 12106 bp, 11 predicted proteins | sample 41225metaG_FD_193580 | JGI IMG/M metagenome (GOLD analysis project Ga0265323, IMG submission 193580) | Rhizosphere microbial communities from Carex aquatilis grown in University of Washington, Seatle, WA, United States - 4-12-25 metaG | ecosystem: Host-associated > Plants > Roots > Rhizosphere... | reverse complement strand
ATCGGACTCGCGTTCCTGCGCCGCAACCGCAAGCTGCGCCTCCTGGCGCCGGTAGCAGCCATCTTCCCGCTGTCGCTGGTGGGCCAGGTCTGGCACAACGAGCACTATGCCGCGCCTGGGTTGGGCCTGGCGATCCTGCTGGTCCTCCTGGGCATGCGCTCATTGCGGCTTTGGACCTGGCGCGGGCTGCCTGTGGGCCTGTGCCTGGTCCGCTGGCTTCCTCCGGCTTGCGCCGCCACACTCGCCATCGTCATCGTCTCCGGCCTGTCGTCCAGCGAAGGAGCGGAGCAGCGCAATTGGCGCTGGCCGGTGCCCGGCAACCTGACACGCGCGCGCATTCTCCGGCAACTGGAGACTTCCGGTGGTCGCCACCTGGTCTTCGTACGATACGCGCCGTCTCACAACGTCGGCAAGGAGTGGGTCTACAACGGCGGCGACATCGACCGCTCCCTGGTGGTGTGGGCGAGGGAGTTGGACCGCACCAGCAATGCGCGCCTGGTGCGCTATTTCGCCGCGAGGCAAGTGTGGATGGTGGAGCCCGACACGCCCGGCGCGCCCCTGGTGCCCTACGCCGCCGCCCCGCCGCGGCCGATGCCGTTCGTGCAACTGGGCGCGCCCGGAATCCCCGTGCTGCGCTCCCCGGCCGACGTGCGCCGCAGCGTGCTGGCGGTTGCCGCCGCCACCCCGGACAGCCAGCTCACCTGCGACGCATGGAACGTCGATTTCGTCGCCGCAACCGGCGTCGAGGGGCCGGATGTCACCGGCTGCTTCCCGCCCCGCGAGCGGACGCGGCCCGTCAGTTTCGATCACTGGTTCGAGTGGCTGCAGCGGCAAAAATAGGGTGAGTTCAACCGGGGCGGCCCGCACGCGCCGCTGCCGGTCTGCTACCATCTCACGCGTGCGACTCCGTTCCGTCCTTGCCCTCCTGCTCCTGGCCGCCCCGCTGGCGGCTCGCGAGCCTGTTCGGGCCCGTCACGGAATGGTGGTAGCACAGGAACCGCTGGCGGCGGACGCGGGCCTCGCCGTGCTGCGGAAGGGCGGCAACGCGGTGGATGCGGCGGTGGCCGTCGGGTTCGCGCTGGCGGTCACGCACCCGGCGGCCGGCAACCTGGGCGGCGGCGGTTTCATGCTGGTCCGCCTGGCCGGCGGGCAAACCGCTTTCTTCGATTTCCGCGAGCGCGCGCCCGCCTCGGCCACCCACGACATGTACCTGGACGCCTCCGGGAAGGTCACTCGCGATAGCTCGGAAGGCTGGCGCGCCTCAGGCGTTCCCGGCACCGTGCGCGGACTCGGGCTGGCCCACTCGAAGTTCGGGCGCGCCCGGTGGGCTGACGATGTGGCTCCGGCCATCGGCCTGGCGGCGGAGGGATTCGAGGTTTCTTACCCGCTCGCCCGGTCGCTGCGCAATTCGCCGGGCCTCTCGCGCTTCCCCGAGTCGAAGCGGATCTTTCAGAAGGGCGGCGCTTTCTACGAGGCCGGAGACAGGCTGGTGCAACCCGAGTTGGCGGCCACCCTGCGGCGCATCGCGGCCACGGGCGGCGCGGATTTCTACGAGGGCGAGACGGCCCGCATCCTGGCGGCGGAAATGGCCCGGAACGGCGGTCTGATCACGCTGGCCGACCTCAAGAGCTACGCCGCCGTGGAGCGTCCGCCGCTTACCGGGAAATATCGCGGCAGCTACGAAATCGTCACCGCGCCTCCGCCCAGTTCCGGCGGCATCGGGATTTTGCAGATGCTGGGGATACTGGAAGGCACCGGATACGACAAGACGGGCGCGGGATCGGCGGCGACTTACCATTACCTGGCCGAAGCCATGCGCCGCTTCTTCGCCGACCGCAGCGAGTACATGGGCGATCCGGATTTCGTGAAGGTCCCGGTCGCGCGCATGCTCGATCCCGCCTACATCGCCGCGATGCGGGCCTCGATCGATCCGGAGCGCGCCACGCCCAGCAGCCAGATCCGGCCCGGCCATCCCGCCGGCGCCGTTAGCCTGGAGACCACGCATTACAACGTGGTGGACGGCGAAGGCAATGCGGTTGCGGTCACCTACACGCTGAATTGGGGCTACGGCAGCGGCGTGACCGTGCCCGGCCTGGGTTTCCTGCTGAACGACGAGATGGACGATTTCGCCGCCAGGCCCGGCGAGCCCAACCAGTTCGGGCTGGTGCAGGGCGAGCGCAACGCGATTCGGCCCAACCAGCGGCCGCTTTCCAGCATGACGCCCACCATCGTGCTGCGCGACGGCAAGCTGTTCCTGCTGGTGGGCGCGCCCGGCGGGGCGTACATCCCGTCCGCGGTAACCCAGGCGATCCTCAACGTCATCGATTTCGGGATGAACCCGCAGGAAGCCGTGGACGCACCGCGCATCCATCACCAGTGGCTTCCGGATACGTTGCGTTGCGAGAAGGGCATCTCGCCCGACACGGTGGCGCTGTTGCGGGCCCGCGGCTACGACGTGGACGATTCACCTGCCGTAGTGCTGGCGCAAGTCGAGGCCATCCGGGCAGAGGGCGGCTGGCTGGAAGGCGGCACCGACGGGCGCGGCCACGGGAAGGCTGTGGGGTACTAGAACTGCCATCCCCAAAAGCCCTCAATCCCCCTGGTGGTGCGGCGCGTATCCGGCTGCGCCTTCCTCGTCTTCCGGCGCCTGCTCCGAGAGTGTCACCACATCCTCTTCGGCGTCCTGCTGGTTGGGGTGTTTGCGCTTCCGGTGGCCGCCTGGGTCGTCCGCATGCTGGCGTTCCAGCGGTTCGTAGGAAGGAATCGAGCCGACGCGAAATTCGTCCATGGTCGCGCTCCTTGCTTGAGTTGTAAGCCTAACGGAGGCCAAAGTCAACGGGCCCCGGAAATGTTTTGGCGATTCGTGAAACTTTGGCACCCTATCACCGTCTAATCGTGCAGGAGGTAAGGGCAATGAGCAACGCAGCAGACCGGTTGAAGCTGGGCGAAGCGGTACTCGCCCTGATCGAGAAAACGCGCGCCGAGACGGGGGACGACTCGCTCGGCAGCGGCGTCGAACGAGCCGTACTGGACATGCAGATCCAGGATCTCGAAGCGGAAATCCTGGAGAATCCGGGAGCCTTCGAGCCGTGGCTGGTTCGCCGGCGGCGGGAGAACCCGTAGACGGTAATACAATAGAGTGACCATGCAAGGAAATCCGAAAGTTATCGCCCTATTAAACGCCGCCTTGAAAGAAGAGTTGACGGCCATCAATCAATACTTCCTCCACTCGGAGATGTGCGAGGGCTGGAAGTACGACAAGCTCGGGGACCACATCAAGAAACAGTCCATCGACGAAATGAAACACGCCGAGGCGCTGATCGAGCGCATCCTGTTCCTGGACGGATCGCCCAGCCTGACCGAGCCCATGACTCTGAGCGTGGGACAAAACGTCCGGGAGCAACTGGCCGGCGACCTGAAACTGGAGATCGGCGCCGTGGCCATGTACAACGACGCCATCCGGATCGCCGTGGAAGCCGGGGATAACGCATCCCGAGTGCTCTTCGAACGCTTGCTGAAGGACGAAGAGGAACACGTCGACTGGCTGGAAGCCCAACTCCACCAGATCCAGGAAATCGGCTACGAGCGGTTCTTGAGCCAGCAGATTCGCGAAGAGAAGTAAGCCTCGAAGCGGCCGCCGCCGTATCTCAGCCCGGTGGCGGCCGCCCTCACCCCACCACTTCCAGAAACGCTTTGGCCGCGTGGCTCAGCGCGCGGCGCGTGGAATACACCAGCCGGATCTTGCGCTCCACGTGCATTTCCTTCACCCTCACCTCGTGGAGGACGTGCTTGGCGATGTCCTGCTCCACGCACATGCGCGGCAGAAACGCCACCCCCAGATTCTGTTGCACGAACCAGCGGATGCTCTCGATGGTGGGCATCTCCACGTCCATGGTCAGGCGCACCTTGTGGCTCTGAAACTCCCGCAGCACCACTTCCCGGTACGGCGATACGACGTTGTGCGCAACGAAATTCTCGCTCCCCAGTTCGGTGATGGACACCGTCTTGCGATCCGCCAGCCGGTGCCGCGGCGAGCACACGAAGGTCAGGGCGTCGGTGTAAATCACCTTCGAGCGCAGCCGCTCGTCGCCCGGATCGTAGCTGATCACGCCCAGTTCCAGATTGCCGTCGATCAGCTCGTTGGGGATCTTGCTGGAAAAGCTCCGCCGCACCTGCACCTTCACCTTGGGATACAGTTCGCGGTAGCGCTCGATGTGGTGCAACAGGTAGAGCGTGGTGCTTTCGTTGGCCCCGATGATCAGGCGGCCGGAGGAGTTGTCCTTCAATTCGGCCAGCGAGTTGTCCATCTCCTGGCGCAGACTCTCGAATCGCCGCGCGAAGTCCAGCACCACCCGTCCGGCATCGGTAAGGATGAGATCCTTGCCCGAGCGGTCGATCAGCCGTTCGCCCAGCTCCTGCTCCAGCCGCTGCAGCGCCAGCGAGATGGCCGGCTGGGTCCGCAGCAACTTCTCGGCCGCCCGCGAGAAGCTGTGCTCCGTTGCCACGGTCAGAAACACCTGCAGGGAGTGAAGTTCCATGGCGGCCTCGATTATAACATCCATTAATGCGCTCCGCTAATATTATAAATTTGCCAAATCTGGGACGACCGTCGATAATAGCCATAGGATCTTGAAGGCAGGCGTCAGGCCCGCCTCGCCGGCGCGGCACCAACCAGTCAACGGCGCGGTGAGACGGGTGGCCGGTCGGGCCGCGCCTGCCGTACTTTTCTGGCGAGTTCTCACATGGGTGATTGCATGAGCGAGCGAGTATACATTTTCGATACGACCCTGCGCGACGGCGAGCAATCGCCGGGCTGCAGCATGACGGTTCCGGAGAAGCTGGAGATGGCCCGGAAGCTGGTGGATCTGGGCGTCGACATCCTGGAAGCCGGCTTCCCGATCGCTTCGGAAGGAGATTTCGAGGCGGTCGATGCGGTGAGCCGCGAGTTCCCCGAGGCGCAGGTGGCGGGCCTGGCGCGCTGCTGCACGCTGGACGTGGAGCGGGCGGCCAGGGCGCTCCAGCATGCCAAACGGCCGCGCATTCACACCTTCATCGCCACCAGCGATATCCATTTGAAGTACAAGCTCAAGAAGTCGCAGTCCCAGGTGCTGGAGGAAGCCGTGAAAGCGGTGGAACTGGCGCGGCGCTACGCCGACGACGTGGAGTTCTCCGCCGAGGACGGCGCGCGCACCGAGCCAGCGTACCTGGAGGCCATCTCCAAGGCGGTGGTGGCGGCCGGCGCCCGCACCGTCAACATCCCCGACACCGTGGGGTACTCGACGCCGCGGGAATACGGCGCGCTGATCGGCAGCGTCGCCCGCGCGCTGGGCTCGACGGCCATCGTCAGCGTGCACTGCCATGACGATCTCGGTCTGGCCGTGGCCAACTCGCTGTGGGCCATAGAGAACGGCGCGCGCCAGGTGGAATGCACCATCAACGGCATCGGCGAGCGCGCCGGCAACTGCTCGCTCGAGGAGATCGTGATGATCCTCAAAACGCGCGCGGACGCCTACCCCTATTACACCGCCATCAACACCGAGCATCTCTTCTCGGCCAGCGAGCTGCTGAGCAGCCTGATCACTTTCGGGCCGCAGCCCAACAAGGCCATCGTGGGACGCAACGCGTTCGCGCACGAGGCCGGCATCCACCAGGACGGGTATCTCAAGGAGAAGACCACCTACGAGATCATCGACCCGCATTCGGTGGGCGTCCCGGAAGGCCGCCTGGTGCTGGGCAAGCACAGCGGCCGCCACGCCCTCCAGCAGCGCAGCCACGATCTGGGTTACGATCTTTCTAAGGCCGAGCTGGACGAGTTGTACCGCCGTTTCACGGCCGTCGCCGACCATCGCAAGAAAGGTCTTATGGACGAGGAAATCGTCACTCTCATCAAGGAAGGCCAGCAAGCCGTTCGGGCTGCGGCGGACTAATTCATGAATCTCAACGTTCTGGTACTCCCCGGTGACGGCATCGGCACCGAAGTCACCCGCGAAGCCGTGCGCGTGCTGCGCCGGGTTTGCGAAAAGTGGGGCCACGCGCTCCAGCTCAGCGAAGGCTTGCTGGGCGGCGTGGCCATCCATCGCACGGGCTCGCCGTTTCCCGAGGAAACCGCCCGTCTGGCGGAAGCCGCCGACGCCACGCTCATGGGCGCCGTGGGCCTGCCCGAGTTCGACAACGCGCCGCCGGAAAGGCGGCCGGAAAAGGGATTGCTCGGAATCCGCAAAGCCCTGGGCGTCTACGCCAACCTGCGGCCGGTGCGCGCCTACGGGCCGCTGCTGGATTCCTCGCCCTTGAAGAATCATCTGGTCGAGGGCACGGACATGATCATCGTCCGCGAACTGACGGGCGGGATCTATTACGGAACGCCGCGCGGCATCAGCGGTGAGGGCGCGAAAACGCGGGCCGTGAACACCATGACCTACACGCGCGCGGAAATCGAGCGTGTCTCCCGCATGGCCTTCCGCCTGGCGCGGGCGCGCCGCAAGAAGGTGACGAGCGTGGACAAGAGCAACGTCCTCGAGAACTCGCAGCTATGGCGCCGCGTGGTGGTGGACATAGGCCGCGAGTTTCCGGATGTCGAACTGGAACACATCCTGGTGGACAACTGCGCCATGCAACTGATCCTCAATCCGCGGCGCTTCGATATCGTGCTGACCGAGAACATGTTCGGCGACATCCTGAGCGATGAAGGCGCGGTGCTGGCCGGTTCCATCGGGATGCTGCCATCGGCCTCGATCGGCGACCGCCGGCCGTCGGGCGCGCTTGTGGGGTTGTACGAGCCGGTCCACGGATCGGCGCCGGACATCGCCGGCCAGAACAAGGCCAATCCCCTGGGCGCCATCGGCTCGGTGGCCGCACTGCTGTCGTATAGTTTCGGACTGCAGGAAGAAGCCGCCGCCGTCGAGCGAGCCATCGAGGGCGTCCTCGCCAGCGGCTCGGTTACCGCGGACCTGCGGCCCAAGGGCGTCCCCGCCACCACCGCGCAGGTGGGCGAAGCGGTGTGCGCCGCTCTGTAGACCGCCGGTGCCGCCACGCCGGCCGCCAGTTGGCGCGGCTGTTGCCAATTCTGTAAGCTGAAAGTGTACCTATGCCCCGAACCATTATCGAAAAACTGTGGGATTCCCACGTCGTGTACGAGCGCGCGGGCGCGCCCACGCTGCTGCACATCGATCTCCACCTGGTGCACGAAGTCACCTCGCCACAGGCCTTCCAGGGTTTGCGCGATCGCGGCCTCAAAGTGCGCCGTCCGGATCTGACCCTCGCCACGGCCGATCACAGCATTCCCACCACCGACCGCTCGCTGCCCATCGCCGACCAGATAGCGGCCAGGCAACTGGCGCAACTGGAAACCAACTGCGCCGAGTTCGGCATCCGCTGCCTGGGGATTCGCAGCGACTGGCAGGGCGTGGTGCACATCGTCGGACCCGAGCTGGGTCTTACGCAGCCCGGCATGACGGTGGTTTGCGGCGACAGCCACACCGCCACGCACGGCGCGTTCGGGGCCCTGGCCTTCGGCATCGGTACCAGCGAGGTGGAGCAGGTGCTGGCTTCGCAGTGCCTGCTGCAGCGGAAATCGAAAAGCTTCCAGGTCCGCGTGGATGGCAAGCTGCGGCCCGGCGTAGCGGCCAAGGACATCATTCTGGCCCTGATCGCGCGCATCGGCGTGGGCGGCGGCACCGGCAGCGTCTTCGAATTCACTGGCAGCGCCATCGGCGGCCTCTCCATGGAAGAGCGCATGACCGTGTGCAACATGTCGATCGAGGGTGGCGCGCGCGCCGGTCTCATTGCACCCGACGACACCACGTTTCAATATCTCAGCGGGCGGGCGCACGCGCCCCAGGGCGCGGCCTGGGATGCCGCCCTGGCAAGCTGGAAGCAGCTTCCCACCGACGAAGGCGCAGCCTACGATCGCTCGGTCGCTATCGACGCGGAAGCGCTGGAACCGATGATCACCTACGGCACCAACCCCGGCATGGGCCTGCCCATCGGGGCACCGCTGCCCGATCCGGCGCAACTGGCCGACCCGATGGAGCGCGAAAGCGTCACCAAGGCACTGAAGTACATGGGCCTGGAAGGCGGCCGGCCGCTGCTGGGCCATGCCATCGACGTGGTGTTCATCGGCAGTTGCACCAACGGGCGCATCTCCGATCTGCGCGCCGCGGCCGGTGTGCTCCAAGGCCGCAAGGTCAGCCCCAAGGTGCGCGTGCTGGTGGTGCCTGGCTCGCAGGAAGTCAAGCGCCAGGCCATCGCCGAGGGACTGCCGGAGATTTTCCGCGCCGCGGGTTGCCAGTGGCGCGAACCGGGCTGCTCGATGTGCATCGCCATGAACGGCGACCAGCTCTCCCCCGGGGAGTACAGCGTTTCCACCAGCAATCGCAACTTCGAGGGCCGGCAGGGCAAGGGCGGACGCACCTTCCTGGCCAGCCCGTTGACCGCCGCCGCCAGCGCCATCACCGGCGTGGTGACCGATGTAAGGACCATGCTATGACGCCATTCACCAACTTCCAAAGCCGCATCGTGCCGCTGCCGCTCAACAACATCGATACCGACCAGATCATCCCCGCGCGGTTTCTGAAGACGACGTCCAAACTGGGACTCGACGCCCAGCTCTTCTGCGACTGGCGCTACGACGCGGCGGGCAATCCGAACCCGGATTTCGTGCTCAACCAGCCGCTCGCGCGCGGCGCGCAGGTGCTCCTGGCCGGCGACAATTTCGGCTGCGGCAGCTCGCGCGAGCACGCCCCCTGGGCGCTCACGCAGTTCGGATTCCGGGCCGTGATCAGCACGTCGTTCGCGGATATCTTCCGCCAGAACTCGCTCAAAAACTCGCTGCTGCCCATCGCGATTCCCCCGGATGCGCACGCCGATCTGCTGGCGGCGGTCGCGGCCAACCCCGATGCCACCGTGGCTATCGACCTGCCCCGCCAGAAGCTGACTCTGCCGGGCGGCCGGGAGGTGGAGTTCCCGGTGGACGAGTTCTCCAAGCACTGCCTGGTAAACGGCGTCGACGAGCTGGGCTACATTTTGCAGCAGGAGCCGGCCATCGCGGCCTTCGAAGCCGCCCACCCGGCGGCCATCAACACACTGGGGTAGCGGCGCAACCGCCGCCCTTACCAGTCGAGCGCCCGGCGCACCTCCGGGTGGCGGCCTTCGGCGGCGGCCGCCACGCGAGAGCGGATCTCGGCGGAGGCGCGCAGAACGCTCAGCGCCTCGATGGCCGAGCGGGCGTCGGCGTCGCTTCCGTCTCTCACCAGGCCCAGCAGCAAATCGAGGGCGCGTTCGGAGCGCGACACCGCCAGGGCACGCAGGGCGGCCTGCCGCCGTTCCGGGTCGCGCACCGCCTCCTGGAAGGCGATCAGCGCTTCCACGGCGCCGGCCAGCCGGGAAGACCCCAGAGACAGCGCGGCCTCCGCACTGAGCGCCTCATCGGCATGGTTCAGGAATCCGGCCACGAAGGGCACCGCGCTTTCGCCCTCCAGGGCCAGCACGCCGTCGAATGCCTGGCCAGTCACCTGAAGAGCCTTGTCCCCCAGCCGCGCCTTGAGGCGCAGGAGCAGGAAGCCTTCCTCGCCGGGCATCTGCGCGATGGCCCGCACGGCTTCGGCCCGCACCAGGTCGCTCGAATCGGCGAGGGCATCTACCATGGCGCGCAGGGCGTCCTCGCGCGGGATGTCGGAACAGGCCGCCAGCGCCAGCACGCACGTCCCGCGCAGATTGGCCGCCGTGTCGGCGCGCCCGCCCCAGGCCGGCTCCATCTGGATATGTAGCAGCCCGCGCAGGTAGGTCGCCGATTCGCGGTGATCCAGAGCCACCAGGGCCCGCGCGATGGCGTGCTTGCCCCAGCACTGCGGATCGCGCTGGGCGCCGTGTTCGAAGAGGCGGCTGAAGGCGCGGAGCAGTTCGGGAACCAGTTCGCCGAGCCTGCGTTCGCCGGCGATCGCCGCCGCCTTGGCCACGATCAGGTTGACGCGGTCGCCGAGCGCTTTGGCCAGCGCCGGAACCGCGTCGGCTTCAGGCGCTTCGCGCAGGGCGCCGAGGCGTTCGATCTCCTGCTCCACCTTGCGAACGGCCATGAGTCGGGTGCTCCCCAACCCAGGATAGCCGCTGGCAGATCGCTAGCGGAACTCGAAGGTGAGCGGCCCCACTGCGGCCACCGGTTTGCCGTCCTTTTGGAACGGCTTATACTTCCATCCGCTCACGGTTTTGGCGCAGGGACGGGTGAGAACCGCGTTGCCGGAGACGATCTTCACGTCGGTCGTTTGCCCGGCTTCGTCGATGTGGACCTCTAGTTCCACCTTGCCGGTGATCTTGAGCTGGCGGGCCACCATCGGGTACTCGGGCAAAGGCTTGACGGTCGCAGCTTCCTTGACCTCGGCCTCGGTGATACGAAGATCGTCGGCAACCAGGGGAAGCGAGCAGAACAGCGATAGAAAGGCGATGCAGGCGCAAGTAAGTTTTGTCATGGACCGTTCTCCGATCTAGAAGCTCAAACGCAGTCCCAGTTGGATCTGGCGGGAGGTGCCCAGACCCAGGTTCCTGCCGACGGTGCTGGAAATGTCGCCGAAGTTCGCCGATTGCGACGAGCCGAAGGCCTCCCCTGGTTGCACGAACGGCGACACGTTGACCAGCATGGCGGTGGGCTGAGCGAAATTGGCGTGGTTCGGTGCGTTGTAGATGTCCGCCCGGAATTGCAGTTCGGCACGCTCGCCGCAATGGAACGTACGGCTCACCTCGCCGTCCAACTGCGCGAATCCCGGTCCCACCAGGGCGTTGCGGCCCAGATTTCCGTAGGAGCCGAGTTGCGGCACGGTGAAGGCTGCCGGGTTGAACACGATCAGGCGGCTGTTGAGATACGGGTTGACTCCCGGGGCGACGCTCGGCCGGAAGGCGGCGTATGTGCCGCCGCCGGAGGGAGTGTCCGGCACCGGGAACGCCCCCGGAGTGCCGGGCGCCACGATTTCTCCCGCCGCGGTCATGAAGGACATATCCGTGCGCGCCATGGTGACGTTTACGGGAACTCCGCTGCGCACGCTGAACAGAGCGCCCGCGCTCCAGCCGGCCAGCGCGGCGCCGGCAAATCCGGCATTCCAGTGGCGGCTGCCGCGCCCCAGCGGCACGTGGTAGACGGCGTCGATGGATGCCGCGCGGCGCACGTCGAAATCCGCCGGCCCCTTATCGCATTGAAGACACGCGGGGTTCTGCAGGATGGCTCCCTCGCTCTGGGTATCGGTGAGGTTGTGCGACCAGCTAAACTGGGCACCCACCACCAGGTCCGCGGCGAAGCGGCGGTTCAACTGAAACTGCAACGCCTGGTAGTCGCCGGAACCCCCGCCGGCGACGTAAGGAATTTCGCCGAAGGCCGGACTCTGCCGCAGGAGCTGGCCGTAAGGCGTCATGCTCGTAACCAGGTTGCCCCAGCGCCGGGTGATGAGGTCTCGCGAACCGCTGCCGACGTAAGCGGCCTGGGCGGTGAACTGCGCCGGCAGAACCTGCTGGAGCGAGACGCCCCACTGGTACACCCGCTCGGCAAAGTGGGAACCGGCGTCGATGCCCATGGGAGTCTGGACGGTCAGACCAGCGGCCGCGACGGCGCTCATGTCGGCCGGGAAACTCAGCCCAACAGCGCTGAAACGCGGCGCGGCGTTTTGGATCGGCCCCAGAAAGTCGCGTAACTGGCCGGGACTGTCGAGCACCGCTCCACCCAACCGGAGGGTCGTCCTGGAGTGCAACGCCTTGGGGGCCCAGGCCAGCCCGACACGCGGCTCCATACCCATCCTGGTTGGCTGGTACGGGCTGCTCCCGCCAGGCAGGAAACCGAGACTGCCGATGTTGAACACGCGCGAGGGGCCGCCGGCCGCGTTCACGGCGGAGTAGAACTCGTAGCGGATCCCCAGGTTGACGCTCAAATCGTCGCGGAGGCGCCATTCGTCCTGCAGGAAGCCCCCGTAGAGGCCCTGTTGCGCCTCCGCTTTCAAATCGCCGATGTAGGAGACAGTGGCCCCGAGGTCGGCAATGAAACCAGGGGCGCTGAATGAGTACACCGTGCCTCCCAGCGTGCTCAAGGGCACGCGCACGGCGCGCAGTTCCACACCGGCCTTGACGGTGTGGC
>Ga0265323_10001355_pt1 | contig 12112 bp, 7 predicted proteins | sample 41225metaG_FD_193580 | JGI IMG/M metagenome (GOLD analysis project Ga0265323, IMG submission 193580) | Rhizosphere microbial communities from Carex aquatilis grown in University of Washington, Seatle, WA, United States - 4-12-25 metaG | ecosystem: Host-associated > Plants > Roots > Rhizosphere >... | reverse complement strand
TCAGCCTTTGAGGGATTGGAGGTAGTGGAGACTCACCGGGATATTCTGCAGCGGCGCCACGGTTTCGTCCTCGATGAAGTAGTATTTCACGCCGGCGGATTTCGCCGCGCGCAGGATCCCCGGCCAGTCGAGCTGCCCCGTGCCCACCGCCACGTGGTCCTCCGGCGGTGCGCTGCGCGTTCCGGTGATCGCGGCGCCGCGGCGGAGGTCTTTCACGTGCAGCAGCGTCCAGCGATCCGGGTATTTGGCCAGCAGCGCCGCCGGATCGATGCCGGCATGCGCGACCCAGAAGACATCCATCTCGAACGAAACGACACCCGGCCGGGTCAGTTCCACCAGCAGGTCAAACGGGGTCTCGCCATGCCCGCCAGAGATCGGGTGAAACTCGTAGCCATGAGGGTGAAACGCGAATTTCAGACCAGCCGCCTGCAGCGCCGCGCCCCAGCGGTTGAAGACCCCGGCCACCTCGCGCGCAGTCGCTGCATCAAACTCCGGCTGCGGCAGCCACGGCATGACGACATACTCCGCCCCCAGCGTCCGCGCCTCGGCGATGACGCCGGGCAGGTCGTTCTGTAGCCGGTCATATCCAAAATGCGCAGCCACCGCTCGCAGGCCGCGGGCGTCCAGCTGCCCGCGGAAATCGGCGGGCGTCAGGCCGTAGGTGCCCGCCGTCTCCACCAGCGTGAAACCAAACGTCTTCGTCTCGTCCAGCCCCCGGGGCACATTCGCCTCGAATTCGTGGCGCAGGCTCCAGAGCTGAATCCCGAGTCGATTAGTGAGCGGGGGGGAGCAGCCCGCGAATCCGGTCAGGAGCGCAAGCAGAAGAATCTTCGTGGGAGTGTGCATGGCTTAAAGGGGATCACCGTTGCTGACGAAAGCAATCGATTGGCTATCGGGCGACCAGGAATTGACATTCATCGAACCCTGACCGCCGTAAACGTAGGCGATCACGACCGGCTTGCCTCCATCGACGGACAGGCGGCGCAAATACACGTGCTTGTAGAACGGATGGTCGCTCGAGGGGATCTCCGGGCCGTAGGTCAAAAACACGATCGACTTGCCGTCGGGCGAGACGTGCGGGAACCAATTGTTAAACTCGTCGTTCGTCATCTGCTCCTGCCCGCTGCCGTCGGACTTCATCCGCCAGACCTGCATCCGCCCGGTTCGCTCCGAAATGAAATAGATGTGCTTTCCGTCGGGCGTATACTCGGAGCCGTCGTTGAGTCCTTTCGCCGTGGTCAGGCGTTCCTCGGGCCCTCCGTTCACCGGAATCCGATAAATGTCGGCCCCACCCTGGCGCAGTCCGGTGTACACCAGGTACCGCCCGTCCGGGGACCAGCCATGGAAGTACGACGGACCCGTCGGCGTGACCAACCGCGGCGTGCCGCCGGTGATCGGAACCACGTACACCATCGAAGGCTGGCCGCTGCTGATCCCCAGCATGCGCCCGTCAAACGACAGCGCATGGTCGTTGTTGTTGGCGGTCTGCGCGCCGGTGTCGATCGGCTCCGCCCGACCTTGCGCGAGATCAAAACGATACATCCGCCCGTTGTGATTGAACACGAGCGCGGCACCATCGGGCGTCCAGTTCGGCGCCTGGACGGAATCTGCGGCGTGATGAACGGTTTTCCGGCGTCCGGTGGCGACGTCGAGCAACTCAATGTCGCTGCCGATGTAATCCCGGTACGGGACAAATCCTTCCTTCACCGGGCGGATCAGCCGGACGTTCCGAAAGATCGCCTGCTCCGAGACGCCGTTGTTGTGGGCGCAGACGTAGAGGCCGACATAGACCTCGTCACCCAGCGCGACCTCGCTAATGCTCTGGCTGACCAGGGTCTCGCCAAAACGGGCGACCGACATCGTGTAGATGCCTCCGATGCGAGCGAATTGGATAAGGTCGGGACCGTTGATCTCGAAACGCTTTTCCTCGGTCAGCGCGCCCTCGCGGCGGCGGAACTGCAGCGAGGTCAGTCCGTCTCCGTGCCGGCAGGCATTGAGGTGCGCCGAACGGGGGTCGAGACTGGCCCGCACGATCACCCCCAGCTTCCGGTGGGCTTCCACGCCCGGTCCAACGAACTCGGCCGTGGTCTGCACGATGAAATCGCCCTTGACGCGCTTCCAGACGAAATGGAATTCGTCATGGTCGATCCACATGTTGGTGCCCGACGACTGGATGACGTATTCCTGCTTGGCCGCATCGTACGACGCGGAGCCGGGAATTTGCACGGCGCCGATATCGGCCTGCTGGTCAAATTGGCCGATCGGGGACAATGCGCCGCCATTTGCGGCGAACATGGCCGCGCTGGCGATGATCTGGCTGCCGCACAAGGTAGAAGTAAACAGAACAGGATTCATGGCCAAATAAGGTTGAATTTGGGTGGGGTGGCTGCGCGAACACGGCGCGAACAGCGGTGACCTCACCATCCACCAGGTCGGCGGAGGGATCAAGCACGCATCGAGGCTTGTTTGTTTTTTTCGCGGCCCCTGGCGCGCCTCCGGGCCTCTCCATCCGCGGCCGGTAGTCCTGGCAAGACTCGACCTATCCTTCCCAGGATTTTGTCGGCCGACGCCGCATCGGTTCAGAATTCAACCGCCGGACCGTAGCGCTCCCTCGGCACGTATTTCCATCGTGCCAGCCGGACTGTCAGCAGCATCGCCGCCGCCGCAAACACCACGAGCCCACTGGCGGGCAGGCCCCATCGGCCCTCAAACGCCGAGAACATCGTGGCGCGAAATGAACGGACCAAGAAAGTGAAGGGCAGATACCCATGAACCATTTGATAGAATGCCGGGGACAACTCGACTGGATAGATTCCCCCTGAGGCGGCCAACTGCAGGATCAGCAGGACCACGGCCAGGAGCCTGCCGGCATCACCCAAGAGGGACATGAAGAACATCACCGCGCTCACGAACGCCAGCGAACCCAGCACCGCGGCCAGCCAGACCAGCCAGGGATGCGCAAAATGAATGCCTAGCACCACGCTCATCAAGCCGACCACAACAGTCGCCTGCAGCGCCCCCAGCGCCAGGAGCGTCGATGCTTTGGCGAACCACTTGACGGGACGCGGCGCCGACTGCATGGAGTCCGGCAGCCGGCGCAGATAAAAGACGAAGCTCATCATCAAAGCGCCCACCCAGAGCGAAAGCGCGGAAAAGTACGGCGCGAACGCCTGGCCGTTGCTCGGCACGGGAGCGGTCGTTTCCACCCGCACCTCCACCGGCGCCGCCAGTTTCATGGCGCTGGCACCGCCCAACCCGGATTCGAAACGCGTCGCGGCTTCGTCGAGTCCATCCGCCAGCCGGCTCGCGCCGCTGGCCAATTGGGCCGATCCTTGCTCCAGCTGGCCCGCCCCGTTTTTCAGCTCGGACAAGCCGGCGGACAACGCGACGCTGCCCTCGCGGAGCCGGCCCATCGAGCCGTCAAAAAGATCGAGTTGATCCACTGGCGGCAGCTGTTCGCCCATGGTGGCCAGGCCGGCGTTCAACTGGATGATTCCCGCCGTGAGCGGCTGAATGGCCGGGTCCAGCTGATTCAAGCCTTCGCTCAACTGCGTCGCGCCGTTGGCCGTGCGGGAAAACCCTCCGCCCAATGTCCCAATCCCCGCTCGCAGCCGGCCCGCCCCCGCCGACAGTTTTCCTCCGAAGAACGGCACTTTGGCTGCGCCTGCCTGCAACTCCCCGACTCCCGCATCAAGTTGCCGCACGCCTTCATCGAGCTGCTTGAACCCCACCTTTAGCTCGGTGGCCCCCTGGGCAAGAGCGTGGCTGCCCTGGGCGAGTTCCGTAAGTTTCCGATCCTCCGGCAAATTCGACCGGATGGACGCCACCGCCGCCGCCACCTGTTTCATCCCGTCGGCCAGACGCGAAGCACCACGGGCGAGCTGCACCGACCCTTCCGCCAGTCTTCCGGCCCCCTCCTGGGCCCGTCCCAGGCCATCGCGCAACCGAATGCTGCCGGCATGAATCGCCCCGGCGCCTTCCGCCAATTGCTTCCCACCCTTCTGCAAAGTCTGAAGTCCGTCGCGCAAATTGGGTTCATCCGCCCGGCCGGTTTCCCCAACCAGCGCCGCCCAATGGTCACCGCCCAACTTCTCGTTGATCGCATGGGCCAGCTCGGAGCCGAAACGTTTGCTCAGAATCGAAGCGGTATAATTGCCGCCTTCGGACACAAAGATGCCCAATTGCGCCGGCGGGCCGTCACCCGTCGCCTGGCGGCTGAAATCGGCGGGAACCAGAAGGGTAAAGAAAACCTCCCCCGCCCGTACGGCCGCCCGCGCGGAATCCGGCGAATCGAAGCGAACGAAAGCGAAAGGACGCTGCTTTTCTAAAGTCGCGACGACCTGGCCGCCCAGGTTGATTTCGCGCCCCGCGCGTGTGACCGGGACGTCCTGATTGACGAGCGCGGCGGGAAGCTGGCGCAGATTGCCGTAGGGATCCCAGACACTGCTCACGTAGATCAGCACATAAAGCGAGGGCACGAAGATGATCGCCAGTGCCGCCATGATCACTTTGGGCATTCGAAAAAGAGCCAGCTCCGCCGCGAGTCCGGTGCGGAGATAGTCGAAAGCGTGCAATGCATTGGGGTCCGATGGTAACCTGCGGGCGGTTGGCATACGATTGACGCAAAGCAAAGAGGTGCAGAAGCAAATCACGAATGGCCACGAGCGGCAGGAAAACCAAGAGCTAATTCTTGCGCCGTCTGGCAGCCGATGATCGTTGGATTGGCTTCGTGGGCATTTCTCGATTATTTGTCACCTTTCGGTGGTTTCCGTCCCTTACTAGGTGACCCAATGAACACTCCCACAATGTTTGCAGCGAGCGTCCACCTCAGGAACCTGTCGGCTTCCATTCAATCTCTCGCCCGAGTCGGAATCATCGCGCTGGCCGGCATTTCGTTGACCCGTGGCGCAGACTTGTCGCCCGCCAACTGGCCAAAAGCCGAACGGGAGCGCGTCGAGAAACTCGAAAGTCAGACTTGGGCGCCGCTGACGCCGCAATCCGTCGAAGGTCGCGGCGGGATTGTTTCGGCAACGGTATCGCCCGTTGCGGTCTACGCAGGAATTCAGACGCTCAAGCTTGGGGGCAATGCCGCGGACGCTGCCGCGACCACGGCCCTGACGCAGGTCACGACCCAGCTTGGCTCGGTCGTTTCGTATGCCGGCATCTTCACGATGCTCTACTACGACGCCAAGGCCCATCAGGTCTATTCGATGGATGCGGGTTACAACTCGTACCTCCAAGAGACCGATCCCAGGAGCATTCCCGCTAGTGACCTGGGACCATTGCCGGTGAATTCGGCACCCAAGCCCACCGCTGGTGGTGCCAAGGGCCGCGAGACTCTCGTCCCGGGCTTCATGGCCGGCGTCGAGGCCATGCACCACCGTTTTGGCCGTCTGCCATTCCGGGATTTGTTCGAGCCGGCGGTCTGGTATGCCGAGAACGGCGTAACGATATCGCCCACTCTCCAATATTTCTTCACGGCCCGGGCCAAGTTCTTGTCCCGCACGCCGGAAGGTCAGCAGTTCATGCGCCAGGGAGGCAGTGAGATGCCCAAGGCCGGCGATCTCTTTGTCCAGCCTGAACTGACCAAAACCCTCAGGGCGGTTGGCGAGCAAGGATCACGCTACATGTACACCGGCCAATGGGGGGAGGATTTCGTGAGAATCGTCCGGCGCGAAGGCGGCAAAGCGACGGCCGAAGATCTGAAGCGCTACGAACCGATTTGGAACGAGCCCTACAAGGAAATGGTTTTCGGCCACACCGTGTATGTCAACGGGCCGCCGCATACCGGTGGCTACGCCTTGTTCGCCGGCCTGAACCTGGCCGAAGCCTTGAAACTCGACCAGAAAGGCTCCTATTGGACGGACCCGGAAACGTTCCAATCTCTCGCCCGCATCGGCCAGTTCGTTGCCAGGGCTCCCACCCTCGATCAGACTACGTCCGCTCTCCTGGCGGGCAAAGGCATCGACCTTTCGGCAGACGCGCAGCTTGGCAAGAGTTTTGCCCAAGCAGTGGCGCCGCTGCTCGGAGAGATCTTTGCGCCGTCCGCGGACACCGCCCCAAAACACTCCAATGCGATCGTCGTCATCGACCGGGAAGGAAATATTGCTGTCGTCACCCACACCATCAATGCCGTCATTTGGGGTGACACGGGCATCGTGGTCGACGGGATCCCGATCCCTGATTCCGCGGCGTTTCAACAACTGAACCTCGCCAGGATCAAGCCGGGCGAGCGCGTTCCCCACCAGATCATTGACACCATCGCTTTCGCAGGCGACATCCCAGTTCTGGCAACGGCCAGCATTGGTTCTTCCCTGATACCAGAAAGCATTCGCGTGCTGGCAGGTGTGTTGGGCCAGCACCAGGACCTTGCCACGGTCATGGCAGCACCACCGCTGCTTGCGACCTTGGACATGAGCAGGGTCGACAAAGTCGTGTCGCAACAGCCGGTGTCAATTCCGCTCGGGGCCTATGGACCAGACTTCATCGCCAGGCTGAAGGCGTTGGGTCTGAATCTGACCGAAATGCCCGCCGCGACGGCGGGAGCCGTGCGTGGAACCCTTGCCGCCGTCGCAATCGACCCTGCGACTGGCAAGCGCACGGCGGTGAACCAACCGGGCGTCATGGTATTCAACGGCGCCGAATGATCCGGGCAACGTCGCGGCCGGGCCTTCAGACAAAGCACGCTTGGAGGTGTGGGTCCATCGCCAACAGGCACTCGATCTCCGCCCGGCAATCGCGGGCCGATAACACGGTGTAGAACCCGGGCTTCACCGTAGGAGCGATTCGCGCCGCCTCGATCCACTCGGAGCGTGAGAACGGATCGGCGGCAATCGCGCGCCAGAAGCCCGTCGCGTCGAACAGGCCGGCAATTCGCTCCGTGTTCTGGGCCTGCAGGCAGCTGACCAGATAAGTGGCGACGCCCACCTGGAGGCCGTGCAGGCGCGGATGCGCGCTGAGGGCGTCGAGGGCGTGGGAGATCAGGTGCTCGCTGCCGCTGGCTGGCCGGGACGAACCGCACAGCGCCATCGCAATTCCATTTAGCATCAGGGCCGAGCCGAGCAGCTTCACCCCCTCGGCATCGCGGACCGGCCGGGCGATGAATTGGAAGACGGTCGCGTCGGACAAGAGGGCCGCAAAATCGTCGACCGGTGTTCCCTGGGCGTGAAAGGCGAGTTTCCAGTCCGCCACCGCCGTCAGTTTCGCCGCGAGATCGCCCACCCCGGAAAGCCAGAGGATCTCCGGCGCGCGCAGGCAGACCTCGGTGTCGAGAATCACGCCAAACGGGATGGCCGCGGGCAACGACCGACGGCGGTTGTCCACCGTCAGGCTCGATTGCGGGCTGCAGAAGCCGTCATTCGAGAGTGACGTGGGCACGGCGAAGTACGGGAGATGGGCGAGGAACGCGACGTACTTGGCGACGTCCAGCGCCTTGCCTCCGCCGACGCCGATGACCGCGTGGGTCGTGGGGGGAAGCTGGCGGAAGATTTCCACGGCTTGCTCGAAGCTCGCCGCCGCCACCGGCAATTGTTGCAGCACCTCGATTTGTTCGGCGGCCAGTCCGGCGGTCAGGCGCGCCAGCAGCGCCGGCTGGAGATCCTGGCTGGACAGCAGGACTACGCGGGTGAATTGCTGGCGCCGCGCGTAGAGGCCGACGCGGTCGAGCGCGCCGGTTTTGACGCGGACCAGCACCGGGATGGAAACTTGTTTGAGTGTCAGCATGGGGATGACGGGTTGAACAACGTACGGGCGAGTTCCGCCCAGTCGGCAAAGTGGTGGAAGGCCTCGCCCCGGCGCTGCAGTTCGTCCGCCAGCCAGCCGCGGGCGAACCGGCGTTTCGCGGGCACGAGCAAGGACGGCTCCAGATCGGGCCGGCCATCGCCGGCAAACGCCACGTCGGGGGTACGCCGCTGGGCGTCCCGGACCACCGCCGCCTTGTCGATGCCGGTGGACCGGCTGAAAAAAGGCGAGCTCACCGGGAGGTGCATTCGCAAACCCGCATCGGGCGAGAATTCCCCGGGGTTGGCGTGAACCTCCAGGGCCAGCCCCGCGCGCTGCAGCAAGCGGAGGACATACCATTCGCAGCCAGCCGAAGCGACGGTGATGGTCCAGCCCTGTTCGCGCAAGGTGCGCTCCGCCTTGGGCAGGGCAGGATCGAGCTCCATCCGGTCGACCAAGGCCAGCAGCGTCGCCTCATCGGTCCGGATCCGGGCAAAAATCGCAGCGAGCGCTTCGAAATGAGTCAACCGGCCGGCGACATACTGCTCCCAGGGATCGTTATCCGGCGGGACTGGCCATTGTCTCCGCACCAGATCGTAGAAATCCCTGCGCGTCATGGTGCCGTCAAAGTCCGACACAAGGATGCGCGGTGGCGGCGGATCAGCCGGGCGGGACGCGGAGGACAGGACTGGTTCCATGAAGAGGCGCGCAGTCTAGGGCCAAGCGGTCACATGACAAGGACAGGCAGAGCCAGGCCCAGCACGGGGCACAGAACCCGCCTGATGGTGCATTCGATTTCAAAGGACAGACGGTCCGTTCGGCGCTGATTTCTCCTTTCCGGGGAAATCATCGCTGAACGACTTACTTTGCGGATTTGAGCGTCACCTCCTGGGTTGGGGGGGGCTGCGGAATCGCACTTGGGCGCAGTTATCATCCTGTCAGCAATGCCCCATCGAGACAGCCGAGGAAACGGACTTGTTTCTCGGCGCGCACCTGCCTCCATACCCGATGATTGGCCATGAAATACCGCTTTGAATCGGGGACGATGGCAGCATCTTGCCGACGAACTTCATTGTCTCGTCTTCCCCAATTTCGCAATGTTGCTTCGAGCATTCTGGGATAGAAGATCATTCTAGCCAGAGGTTTTGATGGGAGCGGCTGCTTACCTAATCCCGCTTCCACGGGTCCATGCGCGGGCTGGGCACAAGCCCGATCCCTATTGCTGGTTGCCGTGGGGCTCGATGGGCTCTCTTATCGATTTTACGAATATGCCCAGCTGAAGACAAACCGCCAGGTCGGAATATCCCCCTGTCTCCACCGATAACCATGTGCCTAATCCGCCCCTCCCGTTTCCGATTGCCGCCCCGTCTTGATCTCGGCCTCGCGCTTTTATCCGCGGTTCTTTCCGTCCTCCATCTCTGTCAATCGGTCATCTTGTCCGGCTTCGCCAGAATGCCGGGAGACCTCGGCGACGGGAGATTTAACAACCTGGTGCTTGAACACGTCTATCGCTCTTGGAAGGGAATCTATCCGCTGTGGTCTCCCGGGCAGTTCTATCCGGTCCCAGGGACCCTCGCCTATAGCGACAACCATCTAGGCACCGCTTTCATTTACGCGGGTTTCCGTCTCTTGGGGTGCGACATCGAGAACGCCTTCCAGGGGTGGCTGCTCGTCATCTGCCTACTCAATGCTTTTTCTCTCTATTTGCTCCTGCGCGAGCTCGGCGTTTCACCTTGGATCTGCGTCCCCTGCGTTTTTCTCGGGACCTCGTCCTGCGCTTTAGTCGTCAAATTCGGCCATCCCCAGGTCCTGCCTTTCTTTCCGTTCATTCTCAGCCTTTTTTTCCTGCTTCGCGCATGGCGCCGCCGCAACTTCGCCTACGTTGCACCCGCCATTCTTGCCTATACCTACCAGCATTTCTGCTATCTCTATGACGGCTATTTTTGCACGTGGCTTAGCCTCTTTCTCTGTTTCGCGTTGGCTATTCTCTCTGGCCAGTGGCCCTCCTGGCGACTGGCAATCTTGCCGTCGCTTCGCCGCCACCTTGGATCCATCGTTGCCGTCTCCGTCTTTTCCCTCTTGGCGCTTTGTTGGATCTACTATCCCTATTTCCTCTTCAGCCGTGAGAGTGGCACTCGGTCGCTCGAAGACGTCGTCAAGAACTCCCCTCGCTGGTCATCCTGGTTCTCCGGGTCACCGTTCAGTTACCTGTACCATCGCCAGAATTTCCTCCCCCCCTCCTCTGAGATCAATCCTGGCGAGAATTTTCTTTTCAGCGGCTGGATCATCTGGGCGCTGGGCTTCGCCTCCCTGCCCTATCTCTGGGTCAACCGAGCCCGCCGTCGAACCGACCCGGCTTGGCCAATCATTGCCGCCATTCTTTTCACCTGGCTCGTGATTCTTTTTGGCGTCACGTCGTGGTCGGCTGCCGGACAATCCCCCTACCTCTCCCTCTGCAGGAGAATCGAAGCTCTCCGTGCATTTCGCTGCGTATCGCGGATCGCGTATCCACTCGGCATTCTGCAGGCGGTATTCGCCGCACTGCTGCTCCAACAGCTGCTGCGTTCGGCAGCCCGGACCCTTCGCATCCTTGCGCTTCTATCCGCCTGGTTGCTCTTGGTGGATAACCTTTCAATCGGCGAACTCTCGTATTCGCGGGAGCTCGCTCGGGACCGCGCCAAGGCTGTCCTCGATCAATGGCGGATGCTGGATGCCTCCAAGCCACTCCTTTTCGCTCCCGGTTACACCAATCAGGCATCATACATCGTCAACCTTGACGCATGGTCAGCCGCCCTTCGCAACAATGGGAAGACCATCAACGGATACAGTGGCAACATGCCCAGTCTTCCAGGATTCTCGCTCTTTCTCAGCTCGCCGATTCCGGAATACGGCCGACTCCTCCTCGGCAATCTCAAGATCCCAGAATCCTCGGTCGCCTTTGTCACCACTTGGAGCCCTTCCATCATTCAACGTGCCGGTATTGTCAAAGTCGATGTCTCGCCGTCGATCAGGCCACGCAGTCCGGTCAAGACACTTCATTGCCTGCGTGCGGCGACAATTGAGATACCCGTAGTGGTCCACTATCAAGGCGCGAGTCCCATCGTCATGGCGACGCGCAACGTCTCCCTCTCCTATCGGATCTTTGATGATTCTGAACGGACCGTTGATGATCCCCCGAGTCTCCGAACTGCCGTTCCACCGCTTCAACCCGACCAGACAATTAGTTTGAACATGATGTTGGTGACTCCCCAGTCGGCGGGCCAATACACCATTCATGTTTCAATGGTCCACGACGGCGTCGCGTGGTGGGAGGACGAAGGCTGGGGCGGTGACATTATCACACTCGTCGTCGAGTAGGTGCGACCCTGGCTATCCGTCTTCCCCATACCATTCTCCGTCCCTGACAGCCCAACATAATGTGCGAAACTTGACGATCACTTCCAGCCCCCTTTTGTTTGAATTGGGAATTGGTTCGAGTTCCAAACGAAACGCGAAGCACTCACTAACGAGTTTCCCCTCGCAGTAGCTCATTCGACCTGACTTCGACGGGCGTTATTCTCATGTCAGATCTGTGCGACTATAGCGTTGATATAGCTGCGTGCAATCAAGCGGAGACAATGGAATTCTGGTCCGCGACGGCAGTGGAAGCGGATGAGGGCGGAACCGATGACAGAGACTGGGTCGTCGCCTGAGGCTAGAGATTTCGAAATGGGCCAAAGCGCACAAATACGCAGTCAGATTTCTTGAGTTTGGCCTGTTCGAACTCGTTTGTAAGTTGCGGTTATCTGTGGTCGATTTGTCCTGCGGCTCGGCCGAGAAGCCCCGGATTCGCAGAACTTGACCCAATCAACCGAAATTCCCTAGACCGGAGCGTCCACGATGCTCTTTAATTCCGGCTTTTTCCTCTTTGGTTTTCTTCCGCTTTTCTTCGCCTTCTATTTCTTGGCCAATGCCCAGGTCCGGAATTGGGTGCTCGTTGGGGTCAGCCTTTTCTTCTACGCCTGGGCCGAACCAGTGTTCGTGTTTTGGGCGTTTGGATCTGCCCTGTTGGACTACTGGCTCGGATTTGCAATTGCCCGCTCGCGATCGCCGTTCTTGCGCAAAGCCTGCGTAGCGGTGGGCGTGTCGGCGAACCTCTCGCTGCTATCTTGGTTCAAATACGCGAATTTCGCGGTGCGGAGCTATTCGTCGATCGCGTCCGCGCTGGGCGCAGGAACCTTTACGATTGCCCATATCGCACTTCCGATCGCGATCTCATTTATCGTTTTCGAGAAGATCACCTATCTGGTGGATATCTACAGGGGAAGTGGTCGGCCAGCGCCCAATTTGGTGCTATATCTATTGTATGTGTTTTACTTCCCAAAGCTCCTGGCTGGGCCGATCATCCGATATT
>Ga0265323_10001354_pt1 | contig 12115 bp, 5 predicted proteins | sample 41225metaG_FD_193580 | JGI IMG/M metagenome (GOLD analysis project Ga0265323, IMG submission 193580) | Rhizosphere microbial communities from Carex aquatilis grown in University of Washington, Seatle, WA, United States - 4-12-25 metaG | ecosystem: Host-associated > Plants > Roots > Rhizosphere >... | reverse complement strand
TATGAATGGGGCGATGCCGGGTCAAGTGCGCTCACTCAGACGGGATCGGATGGCAGCATGGCGTCCAGCGCGGAGGCCGGAATCTCCATGAATTCAGGGGCTTCGGTCCAGAGCAGGGCGGCCAGGACGGCCCTCTTGGGATACAGCTCGCCAAGCACGGCCCGGTAGAGCGCGAGCTGGCGGATATAGGCCGGGGGTACCTCGGCGAGGTCCGATGGCGGCTGCTGGTTGGTCTTGAAGTCGACGATCAGCACTTCGGAGCCGGTCACGACGAGACGGTCAATCTGGCCGGACACCAGCGCGCGCGGTTGTCCGGGCAAAGCGAGGCGGCCGACGATCGACACTTCGGCCCGGCTGCCGGGCGCAAACACTGCGGCAAAACGCGGGTCCTGGATCACGGCAAGCACGCGCTCGGCGAGCCCTGTGCGCTGCTCCTCGGGCCAGTCGGCGGCATTGCGCAGCAGGTAGCGCAGGGCGGCGTCGCGTCGCCGCTCCGGCAGGACCTCCGGCAAGGACTGCAGCAGGCGGTGGACCAAGGTGCCGCGCTGCATCGCAAGGCTGCGCGCCGCTAGCGATTCGCCGGAGCGTACCGGCCGTTCGTCGGCGGAGGGATCGGACGGCCTGAGCACGGCGACCTCGCCGGGCGTCTCGGCGGCGACCGTGCGCAGCCACGCCGGCAGCTCCACGGGCATCTCCACCATGCGTCGCGCCTCATCCTTGGCGGTCTCCGCGATATCCTCCGCCCGCGCGTAGCGCTTGATCGGCCCGTCCTCGGTCTCGATCACCTCGACCTGGAGGCCCGCCGCGTCCAGTCCGCGCGCCATCAGGTCGTACCAGCTGCCGCCGCGGACGTTGGTCATGTTGCCGGGCATGCAGCCGCCGATGACCAGCCGATCCGCGGCGCGCGTCATCGCGACATACAGCAGCCGGCGATACTCATCCTCGGTCTCCTTGAGCATCGCCGCGCGCGCCGTGGCGACAGGCTGCGGATCATCCGACTTGCGCCCGGCCCAGACCACGATCTCCTGGTCGCCGTGCGGCACATGAATCAGCCGCAGCCGCTGCGAATCCGCCGGCGACGACGTCGTGTCGACCAGGAACACCACCGACGCTTCGAGGCCCTTGGCGCCGTGCACGGTCATCACCCGGATCTCGTCGCGCGAGATCTCCATGTCGCGCTTCACCTCGGTATCGGCGGCGCGCAGCCAGGCGACAAAGCCCTGCAGCGAGGCCGGCGTCTTGCGCTCGTAGGACAGCGCCAGTTCGAGGAATTCGTCGAGCGCGTCATTGGCCTCATGGCCGAGCCGCGCCAGGATGCGGCGCCGGCCGCCATCGCCGCCGAGCAGCCAGGCGTAGAAGGCGAACGGCGTATCCTCGGCGGCGCGGCGCTCGCATTGCTGCAGCCGGCGCAGCACCGCCTGCAGCCGCGGGTCATCGGCCGCCTGCGCCGTCAGCGCGTCGCGCAAAGAGCCGCGACGCTGCCACGCCAGCTTGAACAGGTCGTCATCGTCGAGCCCGAATAGCGGGCTCTTCAGCGCGATGGCCAGTGCGAGGTCGTCCTGCGGCAGCAGCAGCGCGTCGGCGAGGTTCATCAAATCGATGATCGCGATGTGCTCGGTCAGCTTCAGCCGGTCGGCGCCCGCGACGGGAATGCCGGCATGCTTCAACGCCTGGATCACGGCATCGAATGCGGTGCCGCGCCGGCGCACCAGGATCAGCATGTCGCCATAGCTCAGCCGCCGCCTCGCTCCGTCATGGCCGGTCATGGTGCCCGCGCGGATCAGCCGCTTGATCTCGGCCTGGATGCGCCGCGCCAGCTTCACCTCGGGACTCGTCACCGAGACGCCGTCGAACGGCGCGCGCCAGCCCTCGATCTCCTTGCGGTCGTCGCGCTCGCACAGGCTCCACAGCTCGATCAGGCTTGGCCCGGCATCGGTCAGCGAGTTGTGGACGGGATAGCCAATATCGGGCGAATGGATGCTGCTGTAGACCTCGCGCTCGCGGAACACGTGGTCGACCGCGTGCAGCACGGTCGAGCCGGAGCGGAACGAATAGGTGAAGGACACCGGATCGAACAGCAGGCCGGCATCGGTGAAGCGCTTCTGCAGCTGCCGCCTGCGGGCATCGAATTCATGCGGATCCGCGCCCTGGAACGAGAAGATCGACTGCTTCTCGTCGCCGACCGCGAAGATCGTGCGCGTCAGGCCCTCGCGCGCGCCGGCGCCGGCGGTGAACTCCTCGATGATGTGGGCGACGATGTCCCATTGCCTGGGACTCGTATCCTGTGCCTCGTCGATCAGCACGTGATCGACGCCACGGTCGAGTTTGTAGTGCACCCAGCCGGCGGAGACGCGGTTGAGCATGACCAGCGTCTTGTCGATCAGGTCGTCATAGTCGAGCAGCCCGCGCTCCTCTTTCTCGCGGCGATAGTTCGCGGCGGCCGCGGTCGCGATTTGCAGCAGCGCCTCGGTGCGGTCGCGCACGACCGCGGCGCGGCGCTTCTCGATCAGGCGGTCGAGCCGGCGCGCCTCCGACTCGAACAAGCCAGCAAGCCCGGGATTGCTGTCGGCGAATTTCTTGGTCAGCAGCGATTTGCGCGGCTCCTTGTCCTCGGTGAGGAACACGCGGAGATATTCGTCGACCTGATCGCTGCCCGAGAACGCCAGCGCGGCGCGGAGCTGGTCGGCCTGCTTCTGGTCCGTCTTGGCGCCACCATCGAGCCGGGCGGCGATCTCGGTCCAGTCCGCGCGCGGCAGGTTGGGACCATCGAGAATGTCCTGCTCGATTGCTTCCAGCGTCTCGTCCGGCGCGATGCCGAGCACCTGCCCAAGCTGCTGCGCGGCAACCTCGACGCGACCCGCGCCGTCCGTCCAGGCTATGAAATGATCACGGCTGAGACAGGCCTCGCGCACCACCTCCTTGAAGGTCGAATCGGCCGCGTTGGCCATCGCGACCTGCAGCGCGCGGCCGACCGCGCTGTCCGGCGTGCGCGCCGCGTCCAGCAGCACCTTGAGATTGGCGCGCTCCATCATCTCGGTCTGGTCGCGCTCGTCGAGCACCGAGAACCGCGCCGGCACATTGGCCTCGAACGGGAATTGCTGCAGCAGCCGGGTGCATAGCGCGTGGATGGTCTGCACCTTCAGCCCGCCCGGCGTCTCCAGCGCGCTCGCAAACAGCTTGCGCGCCGAGGCGCGCAGCTTCTTGTCGGGCGTGGGAATGCCGGTGGATTTGATCGCGCTGTCGAGCGCCTCATCGTCGAGCGTCACCCAATGACCGAGCGTCGAGAACACGCGCTCGGCCATGTTGGCCGCGGCGGCCTTGGTGAAGGTGATGCAGAGAATCTTCTCCGGCGGCACGCCGTCGAGCAGCAGCCGGATCACCCGCTGCACCAGCACATGCGTCTTGCCCGAGCCGGCATTGGCCGAGACGAAGGCCGACGCGGCCGGGTTCGACGCGCGCGTCTGCGCGTCGCGCACGGCCTGCGGGATCGGACGCGGCGCCTTCACCATTCCTCCACTCCCAGACCACCGGCCGCCGACCATTCCTTGATGCGGGCGAGGTCGTCATAGGCGCCGTAGCGGTTGGCCCACATCGACAGGTTCAGTGAGGTGTAGCCCTGATTGATGTCCTCGAAGCTGCGGATCAGCGCTTCGAGCTTGGCGCGCGCCTCCTGCGCGGCCTGGTCCGGATGCTGCGGCGGGTCGCTCTTGTTGATCTTCAATTCGAGAATGCGCTCCTCGCCCGGCGGGTTGTTGCCGGACAACCTGATATAGACGAGCTGGCTGATCAGGCTGCCGGCGGGGATGCCGTCGAACCCACCTTCGCGCAGGATCGCCGCTTCCAAGGTGAGCTGCGGCGACAGGCCCATGCGCACCTGCTTGGCCGTCGGCGGCTGGCCGGTCTTGTAGTCGAGAATGGCGTAGGTGCCTTCGGCGCGGCGCTCGATGCGGTCGGCGCGCGCCGACAGGATGAAGGTCCGGTCAGGACTCAAGGGAATGCCGATCTCGCCGCGGATCTCCGCAGTGATGGCGCCGATCTGCTCGCGGCGTGCGCTCTCCCAGGCCGCGAACCAGCCCGCGATGCGCTGGAAGCGCGGCCACCACAGCGCCCGCGCCTCGGGGCGCTCCATCAGCGGCGCAAAGTGCTTCTCGCCGATCTGCCGCAGCACAGGCGCGGGATCCGGCGGCAGCGCATCGGCATAGGTTTGCGTGAACTCGCCGATCGCCTCGTGGATCGCCGAGCCGCGATCCGCCGCCGACAGCGGCATGTCGACCGGGTCGAGCGGATCAAGCTTGAGGATGTAGCGCGCGAAGATGGTGTAGGGATCGCGCAGCCAGTCCTCGATGGCGGTGACCGACATGCGCAGCGGACGCGCCGCCAGCGGCGGCTTCGGCGCCGGCTGTTCGACCGGCTTCACCTCGGGGGGCTGGTCGAGCACCTCGGCATAGCGGACGTAGGTCTCGCCACGTGCGGTCGCCGCCTTCCAGCGGTCGGCCCCGGCGACGGCTTCGAGCCGATGCAGGAAGCGCGACGCGACAGCCGGCGCGCCGCCGGATTTCGCCGCGTGGGTCAAGATGACCTCGGGGGCGCCCAGCAGCTGCGCGAAGTCATGCGCCGACAGGCCGATGCGGCGCTCGGGCAGATCAAGGCCGAGCTGATGCCGCATCGGGCGGCTGAGCCAGGGATCGATGCGCGGCGCCGGCGGCCACACGCCCTCGATGAGACCGCCGATGATCATGCGATCGGCCTGCATCAGCCGCGCTTCGAGCGGGCCGTAGATCTGCAGCTGCGCGCCATGGCGCTCGGGGCGGCGCACCGCGCGATCGGAGAAGGCGGTGTGGAACAGGTCCGGATAGTCTGACAGCGGCGCCATCAGGCCGCAGCGCTCGCCTGAGGCGAGGAGATCGTCGAAGCAGCGCGCCAGCGCCGCGCCGTCGCGGTCGGTGAAGGCGGTGCTGAGACCGACATCATCGGTCGACAGCGCGATCAGCACCTCGCGATGCCGCGCCGCGAGCTCGGCGAAATCCTGCGGGCGCGGCGAGGCAAGATTTTCCAGCGGCGCCAGCGCGGTCTGCAATTGCGCGATCAGCGCGCCGGCGCGGTCGAGTTGCTCAGGGCTCAGCCGCGCGCGCGGCTCGGCCCGGTGCAGCGATGAGGCTTCGCCCTGATGCAGCCTGGTATGCTCGTCGCGGAAGCGGGCGAAGTCGCGCGCGAGCCCGCTGGTGCCGGCTTGCGGCCGCGTCCCGCGAAGCATCGCGAGCTCGAGCGTCTCGATCGCGCTTGTCCAGCCCTTGGCGGCCCGGCCGAGGCGGCACAGCGGGTGCTTGAGCAGCGCCAGCAGGGTCGGCGGCTCCAGGCTGCGCGCGGCAGCCTCGGCAGCGAGGCGCGCAAAGATGCCGGCCGGCGTTTCCAACAGCGCATCGCCGCCGGAATCGTCGAAGGTCAGGTGCCAGCGCGTCAGCGCTGCCATCACGCGGCGCGCCAGCGTGCGGTCCGGCGTCACCAGCGCGGCCGATTTGCCGAGATGGCGGGCCTCGCGCATGGCGATGGCAATCGCCAGGGCCTCCATCTCCGGATTGGGCGCGGCGACGACAGCGAGATTGTCCATTGCCTCGGCGATGTTGGCGGCGACGTCGAGCTGGCGCAGCCGCTCGTGCCAGACCGCGGTCGCTTCCGACGGCCGCATCGCTTCGGAGATCAGCACCTCGCGGCCGCCGCGGCCGGGATGCGCGAGCCGGATCACGTCGCGCCGCTCCAGGCCGAAGCGCTTGAGCAGCAGGTGCATCGCATATTGCGGATGGTTGACGGCGGGCGGCGTGATCACGCGGCCGGCGCGATCCTTGGCGCCGCCGATCGAATTCCATGCGGCTTCATCGAGATCGGTGTCGAGCCCGGGCAGCACCACGGCACCGTGCGGCAGCTTCGCCACCGCCAGCAGGAATTTTGCCGTCGCCGGCATCGAGCCGGTCGAGCCCGCGGCAATGACGGGTCCATCGGGATGCGCCGAGAGCCGCGCGGCTTCGGCGGCGATCAGCAGGTCGCGCCGCGCCGCCGGCTCGATGCGCTCGATCTCCTGCAGATAGGCCGGCCATGCCGTGCGCGCGATGCGCAGGAACTCCAGCGAATATTGCCAGTATTTGTCGAGCTGGTCCGGCACCAGCGCGTCCAGCGCCTCCCACGACACGCCGCGCGTCACCATGTCGTCGATCAGCCGCGCGAGGTCGCCGGCCAGCGCCAAGGTCGAGGCGGGGCCGCCGATCACCAGCGGCGCCGACACCGGCGTCTTGGCCCAGGCCGCCACCAGCCGCGCCAGAGTGAGCCGCCGCTGCAGATCGTCGAGCCGCTCCGGGATCTCCAGCGGCGCCGGGCCGAGGAATGCGTCGCGATCCTCGGCGAAGGCCAGCTCGTCCTCGTCGATGTCGCCGAGCGCGACGAGGCGCGGCAGCACCGCGGCGTCGGTCTTCAGCTCGTCCAGGAACATTTCGCGCGCGACACGGAGCGAGCGGCGCGTCGGCAGATACAGGGTCGCAGTCGCGAGCCGCGCAGGATCGCTACGCGCCTCAAAACCGTCGACCAGCCGGCCGTCCACCAGCGCCGCGATCACGCTGCGCAGGAACGGGGCCGAGATCGGAACAGTGAAGACGCGCATGGCCTGCGATTCGCGGTTGCTCAGGGCGTCTATATAGGGAGCGGTGGCTCGAAGGTCATACCCGGGGTGTGGATGGATGTTGATAGGTGCGTGACCTTCTCCCGGTGCTGGAGACTCCTTGGGCGTGAATAGTCGCCACGTTTCGGGGCGGTGCCGAATGTGAGCTGGCGGATTCGCCCGGCTACGCCGCGCTCTCCATCAGCGCTTCTTCGGCTTCGGCGACCGCGGCCGGCGTGCCGACATGCATCCAGACGCCTTCGAGGCGCAGGCCGAACAGGCGGTCCTGCTCGTTGGCCTTGTCGAACATCTTGGTCAGCGAGAATTCGCCCTTCGGCGCGCCGTCGAAGATTGCGGGGGAGATGATGGCGGCACCGGCATAGACGAACGGGACAACCTGGTGCTCCCGGCGTTTGCGCAAGGTGCCGTCGGCAAGCATGGCGTAGTCGCCGAGGCCCGAATAGCCGATCGAGGTCGCGGTCGGGGCCATCAGCAGCATGATGTCCATGAGCTCCGGATCGAAGGCGTCGGCGAGGCGCGACAGATTGTGGCGCACGCCCTCGATCCACATCGTGTCGGAGTTGACGTGAAAGAACGGCTGATGGCCGAGCAGCGGCAGCGCCTTGACCACGCCGCCGCCGGTGCCGAGCACCTGGTCGCGCTCGTCGGAGATCATCACGCGCGGCGCGGTGCGCGTCGCCGTGTGCGCGATGATCTGGTCGGCGAGATAATGGACGTTGACGACGGCCTCGGTGACGCCGGCCTCGGCGAGGCGGTCGAGCACGTGGTCGAGCAGCGGACGGCCCGCGACGCGCACCAGCGGTTTGGGCTGAGTCTCCGTCAGCGGGCGCATGCGCAATCCAAGACCGGCGGCGAGGACCATGGCTTTGTGCGGCTGGACGGGCATCTTCGAAGCATCTCGATCAAAGGTGGTCGACGCGAATCATACCACGCAAATTCATCTATCGTCTCGGTCGGTTGCGATAGCCTGAGGGGATGACGAATGTGCGACGACGGCCGCGTCGTCGTGACGCAAGATGCCGCAGCGGTCCGCGTCAGGCCTCGGCGGCCGCGCGCTTGTTGGCCTTCTTCTTGCCCTGTTTCAGGAAGGTGACGCCGATCTGGTCGCCATTGACCCAGGCCAGCTCGCAGCGCCGGTAGGCGAGGCCGGTCGACGACAGCAGCAGGAAGAATTCCTTCAGATGCAGTCCCTCGACGGAGCCCTCGACGGTCAGCTTGGCGCCGGTCTCGGAGACATCCTCGATGGTGCAGTTGCGCCGCCAGGTGCCGTCGATGCCCATCATGAAAGCCGGGATGCCGCGCTCGAAGACGACGCGCTCGCCCTTCATTCGCTCTGCCATCGCAACCTCCATCCACGCGGCGCAGCCGGACACCGCGGCGGCAGGGTAAAGGGAGACGGCTAAGAACCGGTAAAGCTACGGGGGATGCCGGGAAGCGTGTGGCTCGGCCACCCTCCCCCTCCAGACAGGGGCGATCGCACGCGAAGCGGGCGAGCGGGGTTGGGGTGAAGCCAAGGGCGACGGCGGATGTGGAGAGATCACCCCGCCCCGCTGCCCTCGCTGCCGCGAGTGCGTCGACTCTCCCCCTCCAGGGGAGGGTGACAGTGAGCGTTGATTGTCAGTCTTCAGAAAACGGTCGCGCTCACGCCACGCCCACCGGCGGCGGCACGTTCGCCGCGTACCAGTCGCGCAGCGGATCCAGGACCGGATGGCACAATGAGCGGTGCAGATAGTCCCAGATGCGGGGCTGGTGCTTGAGGTATTGCGGCTTGCCGTCGCGGCGGTTGAGGCGGGCGAAGGTGCCGAGCAGGCGGGTGTTGCGCTGGGCGGACATGATCGCGTAGTGCGCGGCGAATTCCTCCGCGTCGAACGCGGTGGACGCCGCCTGGCGCGCGGCGATGTAGCGCGTGCGCAGTGCCTGCTCGATGTCCGCCGGCACGTCGATGCGCGCGTCCTGCGCCAGCGACACCACGTCATAGGCCGGCGGGCCCATCACGGCGTCCTGGAAGTCGATCACGCCGACCCGGGCGATGCCCTCGCGGGCCGGCAGCCACAGCAGGTTCGGCGAGTGATAGTCGCGGATCACCCAGGTCGGCCTTGCCGCCAACGGCGCGTCGAGCAGGTCGCGCCAGAGCTCCAGGAATTCGGCGCGCAGCACCTGCGACGGCGCGACGCCGCGGTCCGGCAGGTACCATTCGAGCATCAGGCCGATCTCGATCAGCATGGCGTCGGCGTCGAAGGTCGGGACGGTGTAGGTGACCTGCGGCGCCAGCGGCAGCACCGATGGCACGTCCTGCGCATGCAGCGCGGCCAGCAGGTCGGTCGCCACTTCGTAGCACTCCACGATCGGTCGCGGCGGATCGCCTTCGATCACGCCCTCGCGCCCGAGATCCTCGGTGATGAGAAAGCCATGGTCGAGATCGGCGTCGTTGATCTTCGGCGCCGAGATGCCGCGGCCGCGCAGCGCGCCGGCAATGGCCACGAAGGGGCGGACGTCCTCGGCGAGATGCACGGCGCCGCTATAGGATTTGCCGTTGTAGATCGCCGGCCCATCGGGCCGCCTCGGCGAGTTCATCAGGATGAAGACGCGCTCGCCCTTATAGAGCCGCGCATAGGACCGGGTCGAGGCATCGCCGGCCATCCGTTCACGGCGGGATTTGGCGTGGCCGGCCTCGGTGAGGAATTCGCGCAGGACCTTGAGACGCGCGACGATCGCGGCGGCCTTGCCGGTACCGGTGATCTCGGCGCTGCGCGCGGTCTCGCCCTGGGATGCATCGTGGCGCAGCGCGATGTCGATGCGATCATGCGGCAGCTCGTCGCCGGCGCGTTCCGGCCATTCGATCAGCACCACCGTGGCTTCGGGCAGCGGTGACAGGCCGATCTCCTCCAGCTCCGACGCATCGCTGATGCGGTAGAGATCGGCATGCACCAGCGCGAAGCTCGGCAGCTCGTAGCTTTGCGCCAAGGTGAAGGTCGGGCTCGGCACTTCGAGCTCGGCATCATCGGCGAGGTAGCGGATCATCGCCCGTGCCGCGGCGGTCTTGCCGGCACCGAGATCGCCCGTGAGCGTGATCAGCACGCCCGGGCCGATCAGCAAAGCGAGGTCGGCCATCAAGGCGGCGGTCGCGGTCTCATCCGCCAGCGCGGTGGTGAATGTCAGTCGGTCCGTCATTCCGCGGCGTTGCGTTGCGCGATGTGGTCGGTCGGGAAGTCACAGGTGACCGTGGTGCCCTTGCCCACCACCGAATCCATCCGCACCTTGCCGCCATGCAGCTCGACGAAGGAGCGCACCAGCGACAGGCCGAGTCCGGCGCCGCGATGGCGCGAGCCCTGCGAGCGGCTGACGAACCAGTCGAACATCTGGTCCTTGAGATCGGGCGGAATGCCGGGTCCGGAATCGGTGACCGAGAACGCGACGCTGTGGTCGGTTCGGCGGGCGCTGACCAGGACGGTCGAATCCTGCGGCGAGAAGCCCACCGCATTGGCAAGCAGATTATAGAGCACCTGCACGACGCGGCGCTCGTCGCCGACGAAGGTGCCGACATTCGGATCGACCTGGACCTTGAGGCGGATGCGGTCGGTGGCCAGCCGGTCCTGCACGCCTTCCGCCGCAGCCTCGATCGCCTTGGCGGCGTCGACCGGCCCGAGCTCGAGCTTCATCGCGCCGGCGTCGATGGTGGCGAGGTCGAGAATGTTGTTGGTGAGGGCCAGCAGCGCGTTGGTCGATTTGGTGACGTAGTCGAGATATTCGGCCTGCTTTGGCGTCAGCGGCCCGGTCGATGGGTCGGACAGGAAATGCGCGAAGCCGATGATGGTGGTCAGCGGCGCGCGCAGCTCGTACGAGACGTGGTGGACGAAGTCGATCTTCATCTGGCCGGCGGCTTCCAGCGCCTCGTTGCTCTCGCGCAGCGCGCGCTCGACATTCTCAGTGTCGGTGATGTCCTGGAAGGTCAGCATGGTCGCGCCGTCGGGCAAGGGGCGGCTCATGCAATCGAGGACGCTGCCGTCCTTGCGCTCGAGTTTCAGCGCGATGTCGAGACGGTTCTCGATCGAGGTGATGGCCTCGCGAATGGTGCGCCAGGCAACGGCGTCGTCGTACAGCGAGCGGCACCACGACTCGACGGTGTCGATATGCGGATGCTCGCGCAGCTGATCCGGCGACAGCCGCCACATCTTGGCGAAAGCGGGATTGAACAGCTCGACGCGGCCATTGGAGCCGAACACCGCGACGCCTTCGGCCAGGCTGTCGAGCGTCTCGCGCTGGACCCGGATCAGTCCGTCGAAGCGGCGGGCGAGCGCGAAGCTCTCGGTGACGTCGTCGAACAGATAGGTCACCCCGCCTTCCGGATTGGGCGTGGTGACGACGGAGAGCGCGCGGCCATCCGGCAGGAACCAGGTGTCCTTGGCGGCCTCGACGGCGCGATAGGCCTCGTGCAGCTTGGCCTTCCAGGCGCGGAAGTCAGCCTGCTCGGGCAATTTGCGTGCGGCGCGCAGGCGGTCGAGCACCGAGGAATCGTCCGGTTGGCTGTCGAGGAAGGCGGAATCGAGATCCCACAGGCGGCGATAGGAGTCATTGTAGAACGAGAGCCGGCGTTGGCCGTCGAACACGGCGACGCCGGATGACAGCTGGTCGAGCGTGCGGCGATGCGCCTCGGCCATGCGCACCAGGGCGGTGCGCAGCGCTGCAGCCTCGCTGGCATCGATGGCGACGCCGGCGCTGCCATTACTCAGCGTGAAGGCGTGCACATCGTGCATGCGGCGCTCGCCGCCGGTCACGATCGGCAGCCGGCCCTCGAAGCGGCCGGCGGCGCCAAGCGCGCGCTGCAGGTCGGTGCGGTCGGCGGAATCGAGCAGTTCGAGATTGCGGCTGATCGCGTCGGGGACGTCACGGGCGTCGGCGGCGCGCGCATAGGCGGGGTTGACATAAGTGAGCGCGCCATTGGCCTGTCTCGCCCAGACTGGCCAGGGCAGGGCAGCGGCGAGCGCGCGCAGCGACTCGGTCTCCTCGCCGAGCGCCTTGAACCTCAGCTGGGTCTCGGCGAGCTCGCGGCGCAGGCCCGATAATTCGCGGATGCGCACGATGGCCTGGCCGCCAATGGCCCGGCCCATCGCTTCGATGGCATGGCCATGCGAGCTGGTGAGATGCAGCAGGAAACCTTCGCCGGCCTCGCGCAGCGCATCGACCGCGCGATCGAGCTGCAGCGCCGGCTCCGGCGGCAGCCAGCTGCCAAAGGCGAGGATGCGTTGCGGCTGATCCTGCGGCACCAGCATCGCGGTGTCGCCGGAGATCTGCGGGCGATGGCCGCCGGCCGGCCAGGCGATCAGGATCTGCGGCTCGGCAAACAGCAGCGCGCGGTAGCGATCGGCTTGCAGCTGCAGTGCGGCGACATCGGCGCGCAGCCGCGCTTCCTTGCGTGCGGCTGCCAGCCGCGTGCGCACCAGCGCCACG
>Ga0265323_10001353_pt1 | contig 12120 bp, 16 predicted proteins | sample 41225metaG_FD_193580 | JGI IMG/M metagenome (GOLD analysis project Ga0265323, IMG submission 193580) | Rhizosphere microbial communities from Carex aquatilis grown in University of Washington, Seatle, WA, United States - 4-12-25 metaG | ecosystem: Host-associated > Plants > Roots > Rhizosphere... | reverse complement strand
ACTCCCAAAACAGATGATGAACTACAAGAATATTTAGATAACGTGCCGGAAGATTTCAGATATAATGTTGGTATGGATGGAATAATGCCAAGTAAAAACCACAGTTATTTTGATGTTGTGCAATCAGCAAATGATTTCAGTTATAACAATTTTTCATCAAAAATTATTAACTTTGCGCAACTTAATACTAATTACTATTCAGAGCATCAATGTAAATTAGCAGCTAATACATGGCATAAAGAAAAGGCAACAACGGACCATAAGGATATACTTTTCAGAAACCATGAATGGAAGTTAAATGTAAAGATGACACATGAAAGTTTAAGTAAGATAAGCAAAAAGGCGAAGGGCTTTGAGAACATAAAACAGACAATTGAGAATCCGTCAGAGCTTTGGGGTAAATGGGTAGACCCGGCAAAACAAAAAGATGTAATTATGACATATATTCTTTTTGATAAAAGTAAAAACGCTTATTTTGTAGAAACACAAAACGGGATTGTCAAAGACGCTTATTATAGATCGCATGAAGATTCTAAAAATAACAGACGTTTAGGGGTTAAGTTTATAAAATAAAACCTTATATTATGATAAAAATAAATAACATAACACTTAATTCAAATTTTATATTTGAAGTAGGCAATCAAAGCCCTATTGCAGTTAATTACAATGGCGGTCATGTTAGGGCTTCGATAAATAGTCAGAATGGGGATTGCGTTTTTCAGGTCGAAGTTCCATTTACTTCTGACTGGACTATAAAGGAAATAGCCGAATATGTTCAAAATGAATTTGATAAAATAAAATGACAGAGACCGATTTATTACAGGAATTTTATGAGACCGGCAAAATACCGGCTTTAGATTTTCTGTTAGATTGGCGCAATCATTTAGTAAAGTTGAAAATTAAAACAGGTGAAGCAAAATATTATGATTTAGAGATTGCAGCGACAGACTTTTTAATATCAATGTACGGGTGAAAAATTTACAGCAATTAGTCAGGGATTTTGGCGCAGCACGAAGGGCTTATCATACGCTTTCAGAACAGGAGACTCGTATAGTAAAAGATATTGCCATTAAAGAAACTGAGCGTAATTTTCACATGCAGGGATATACGGGCGAAGGTTATCACCCCTGGGCTGCAAGGAAAGCAAGTACAAATAAAGCTTATGATACAGCTAAACAATATAAAGGGTCTGGATATAGTTCAAGCAGACCATTGTTGCATCAAACAGGTGATTTAATTGATGCAATAGGAAATGATTCTTATGATACAAAAGACATGGTATATATAGGTGTGAATCTTAATCAATTTCCAGGTGATTATCCTAAATGGTTAAATGAAGGAACTAATAAAATGGAAGCAAGGCAATGGATTGGATTCTCAAAAAGAATGCGTGACAGAGTTGTAACAGAATTTCAAAGACGTAGAAATGTAATATTTAATAAATTCCGTTGGTAAAATGTTAAGCGAAATATTAGATGCAATGTGCCTTGAAGTTCAGGCACTATTTAAAGACACCGGTAATACTGTATTGAGGGATACTCAATTCAAAATGACAGATATGCCACTTTACACAATCCCGGTTATCGTAATGAGCTTAAAAGAAAGTCCTGAAATAAGACAATTAATAGGAGGCATGACCAAAGCAGATTTTGGGTGGCATATAAAAGCTTATTTTTATGATGCTAATTCCGATTTATCAATGACTGACCCATTCTCAACAGAGGCATACGATATTATACATACTATTTACCAACATTTCGCAGCAAGGCAATGGTTAACAGATGAATTTATACAAGTAAGTCAAACCTTCGGATATAAATTAACTTTAAATGGTATGTCAAAAGCCGAACCACTTCGCTCAGAGGCGGGAGTTATACCAGGCTTTTCTATTACTTATGATTCAGTTGGGTTAGATATTGGCACAGCAGACAGGTCGCAGGACGGTCCAGAGATTGAAGATATAACACAATCACCAGATAACTCATACCTTACTATATATGATTCGCAGTTAAATATTGATGCGCTGGGCGAAGTGATAGACTTTACTATTTCAACTAATACACCTTTTGTTATTCAATCGGATAGTGATTGGCTAACCATTGACCCGATAGATGGTAATGAAGATTCGACAATAACATTAACAGCAAGCGAGAATGATTCAGGAGCGCAAAGACAAGCTATATTAAAAATTAAGGTTCCAATGACAGATATTGAAGATCAAACAATAACAATAATTCAATCAATATGAAATTTACGTGTCCTCATTGCGGGAAAGAAATAGAGATAGAAGTAAAAGGTATTGTAAAGATACATCCAAATTATCCGGATAAGAAAAAGGAAGAGGATTATAAAACATAAAAAAACCGGGAATTACCCGGCTTAAATTTTGTCGTTTACAGGAACTATATTCCAATCTTCTGCAAGTATGTCAGTTTGCATACGCTTCTATTAATGGCAATAATTTTTTAGCTTCATCTTTTTTCATAACGTCATCTGTTTGCAGGAGTTGAATAAATAGCCATTTTCTTAATATCTGTCATATTTAATTCTTTCCGTCCTAGTTTACGATTTGCTTTGTTAAGCTTTTTGAGTGAAATGCAATCTCCGCCAAAATCAAAATTCCTGTTTACTATTCCGATGTTACCGTCAGAAATATTAACTATGTGAAATTCGTAACCGGTTCTCAAAAATAGCCTATATGCTTTCTTCTGTTTTTTAAGAAGTCGCTTATCGTAATATAGCATTTTATATTTTACACTAATCCATACTTTGAATTTAATTGCGTAAATATATAATTTAATGAAAGGTTTGAAAAGATTTTTCATCCTATTATTGAATTTAATTTATTTAATAGTTGCGTTGCTTGCATTTTAAATAATCTTAAGTCATCATGTATTTTCATTGACTCTAATTCATTAATATTGCAACCACAATGTAGCGTATGCGATGGAACTGTGTTATTATCAATGTTAGAGCCAAAGTCACCATTAGGTGGCATCATTGATTTTTTTACATTTTGGTGACATAACTGTTCGGAAACTATGACAAAGTCTTTTTTCAATCTTTCATTTTCTTCTTTCAATTTAAACAATTGGCTTCTTAATTCAAAATATTCATGGCTATTCTCATTTGGAGACATTCGTATGTTATACGCTTTATTGAGTTGTAAATAATCAGTATGAGCTTGGTTAAGTTCGGATTTTAATTTCCTATTTTCCTCTTTCAAGTCAATAATATGTTTAAGGTCGATAGGATTAGCATAGTTCTCTAAATTAGCAAAATTCTTATTGTATGCTTTATTGAGTTCGATGTAATCAGAATGAGCTTTTGATAAATCATTTTTCAATTTCTCAAATAACCTATCTTTATTGGCAATCTCATTTAAATTAAAAGTATTCCATTCTGATAAAAATACGTTTTTAGATTCCAGTTCTTTGATTCTTTCTTTGTCTGACATAATATGAGTTTTTATGAGGGGTTTAATAAATCTTCAATTTTACATTCAAAAAAGCGAGCGAGCTTTAAAGCTGTCATTAAACTTGTATTTTTTCTATGATTGTTTTCGATTTTAGAAATTAATTCAACATTTAAATCTGTTTCACAAGCGAGGTCGAACTGACTCATTGTTTTTCCACAACGTAATTTTCTTATTAAATCGCCATTAAGAGTGCAATGAATCATTAAATAAAAGTAATGAACAAACGTACAATATTAAAACGAATTTTACAAATTATTTTTGTGCTAAATTTTAACAAAAGTTATGGCGCAGCCAAAACGTGTTATTCTTACCAATGAAACACCTAACGATCAGGGTGGCATAATCTACAATAATACAATAGATTGGGGACGGTTCAGCAAAAATCCTGTTATGTTATATCATCATGGAGATGATAAAGAACTTGCTGATTTACCTCTTGGCCATTGGGAGGATTTACAATTTGATGGCATTAACTGGACTGCTATACCTGTATTTTCAAAAGTAAACAATCCAAAGATACAGCAAATAAAACAACTATATGAAGAAGGTAATTTAAAAGCCGCTTCGATGGGTGGTGCTGTTTATTGGAAAACAACCGGACAATATACAACGGCAGCAGACGGCAGGCGTGTCCCTGTTTACGCTTTAAATGCAATGGGATTAAAGGAATCAGAGAAATTCATAAGTTACGAAGCCTCAGTAGTTCCTATGCCTTCTAATCCAGATGCTTTAAAGATGTCCGCTAAATGTTATGAAACCGAAGCAGAAATACTTACACTCAATAGCAAATTTATGACACCAGATGAAGAAAAACTCGAATCTGAGAAAACTGAATTAGCTGCTAAAAAGACTAAGGAAGTTGAGCCTGAAAAGGTAAAAACACCCGAAGAAATTGCAGCCGATGAAGCCGCTAAATTAGAAGCCGATAAAAAGGACGCTGAAAAAAAAGCCGCTCAGAAAGTTGAACATATTGTATTGTCAACTGATGAAAAAACAAATTTCATTTCTGAAATTATTACCGCGATAAAAGGTTTATTCGCCTCTGAGAATCCGACCAAACACATGGAAAGTGAGCCAGACGGTGACGAACCCGTAAAACAGATTGACTTGCCAACCGGAGACGGTGAAACAGCCATGACGGATGAACTAAGCGCAAAGACAGAAAAAAAAGCAGACCCGAAAGTGGAACCTGACGAACCCAACCTTGAAGCGAAAGCACTTGAAAAAGTAAAGGAATGTTCAAATGAAACTGAACTTGCCGCAGTATGTGAAACGTTTGGCAGTGAACTCCCCCAGGTTGTTAAAGATGCAATCGAACAAAAGAAATTATGTTTCCCAACAAAAAGTAAAAACAATTCAAATTTTATAGAAATGCCCGAACAGAAAACAAAGGCTGAGTTAGATGCAGACGCAGTAAAACTTGCCGCAACACCAAAAGCCGAAATCAGACTCGGTGAAGCTAACGTACCTACTTTTACTAAACTGCAAAGCGAAGCAAGTGGGCGTGGAGTAATTGAAAAAGTCCTAATGACAGGTGGAATGCTTAAAAACAAAGTCATTTCAGATGTCGTAGATTCTCACAGGATTGTATTGCAATCCATAATTAACGATCCAAAGTATCAGGCTATTGTTGACAAGATTAATTTCTCTGATAAATCTGGTAACAGGTCTATCCCTGGTTCTAACTGCCAACAGTTAATGCAGAGATTAAGTTCTCAGAGCATTGATATTATGAACTTCACATCAGGCAAACTCGAAAATATGTTACAACTTGGAGCATCAGATGACTTGCTTACAAGCCCTGACCTGAATGCAGTTGAATGGTTATCAATGTTTGTATTTGCATTGTTCCCCTCGACAACTTGGAAAGCTGAGATACCTGTTTATGGTGCTACAAGCGTAGCCGGTTCAAACAAAGGATTTATATTCCCTAACATAGCAGCTAATCCAACAATTGTACAAGGTAGCAGACCTTCTAATCCTTCTGATGAAGAATATACTGATACCCCTGTATCAATTACATTGTCAGGATTCTATATGGAACCTATTGTCTGGCAACCACTTTTAATGCAGACTTTGAGATACGATCAAATGGGTACTGGTTGGAGCCAGGCAATGATGGTAATGAATACCTTTATTGATAATTACCTGATTTATACTTTACTTACCCAGGTTCCTACTGCAAGTGTAGTTACTACTGATGGCGCAACTTTCAATATTGCAAGTTCAGCATCCCCAGATTCATTCTTATTGAATACTGGTTTTACTGGCAATCTTGGAAAACCGAGACTCGAAAACCTGTTAGTTGTTGATCAACTATTCAAAAAACAGAATTTCCCCGATGGAACTAAGTTTGTTGTTATTCAGGACCCAACGATGGACCGTTATATTACTGCTGACAAGGACACCCAAAGCCTGTTAACACGTTTTGTTAACTCACAGGGTGATGAACTTATCAGCTACAAACACGCTATGTTACGCAACCGTTCAAAAGTTGGTTTATGGAACAAAGCAACCAGCGCAGTAGTTAATCCTTCCAGCGTACTTGCTCCAACTACCACAGTAGGTGCTTGCCTTTGCTTAGTACCTGATCAGGCTGCTTTGGCTCTTGCTGCACTTAACGTGTTTATGATTCAGGACCCAACAGTTTATGGGTACAGAATGAGTGCAAACGTTCGTATGGGTGCAGGCCTTATCCGTTCAAACGGTGCCGGTTCAGCAATATTAACTTACGGTGATCCACAGAATTAATAACAAGGGAGTGAAAATCTCCCTTTAAATATTTTAAAAAATGAAAAAAATACTTTATAGTTTATCAATAATTGCGGTTCTTTTTATGCTGACAAGCGCATCTCCTTACAACAAAAGCCGCACCACAACAGCAGACCTCACTTTATATAGCGGAAGCGCAAAATCATTTCTAGCTATTGGTGGCGGTGGAACTAATGACACATTACGTGTACAGGATACAGTTACCTATATTATTGCTGTAAGTACAGCAAATGACTTACTCGTTGCCGGTCAAACAAATTGGAAAAAGGTAAGTGCAGGAAAACCCCTTATAACACTTCAATTTTTCCAGTCGTATGATGGAGTTACTTATGCACCATTAAAAAAAGGCATAAATAGAGCTACCTACACAGTAGTAAGTAATACAACCGTAACAACTGATACATCATTAATGTGGTCATTCAGGAAGGACACTGTAAATTTTGAAGGTAAATATTTGAAAATATTACATATTTCAAGCAATACAGTTTCAACAAAGGGATGTATAACCGATTATGTTTATATAAAACGTAGATAATTAATTTAAAACCTCTAATTATGATGCACAATGTAAAAGAAATACATTTGAAAGAATATCTTCCAAATGTTATAAAGAAGTTCGGTTATGCCATTTTACACGCTGACGGGAATATATTCGTAGACCTTAAAACAGATGCTAAAGGCAGGCCAGTAGAAGACAAACATCAACCTTCTTATTTGCATAAAGAGTATGCTGCTCAGCAAAACGAAGCCGCAACGTATTCAATTAAATTTACTAACGTGAGCCAGATTCCAGATACATTAGAAGACCTGGAAAAGATGTTTTTAGCTGCAAAAGCAAAAGAAAAAGCAGAGAAAAACAAAATTACATTAGCTCCTGATCAGTTGGTAATGGATATTGAACCCAAAGAAGAAGTTAAGCCGGATACGGAGATTAAAGAAAAAGGTAAACCAGGGCGCAGACCGAATAAGTAAGCCCGTAAAATTTTAATTATGGCAACTCACAATATTGATATTGCTTTACAAAATACTCAATTAGGTACTCCAGCAACAGCAGACGGCGTAATGGGTATGATTTGTAAAGGCGTAGTAGCATCCGGGTTCGCTTTGGATACATTCTACTTACTCACAAAACTTGCAGACCTTGACACATTGGGAATAGATGCAGCTTATGACACATCTAATAATGTAGCAATATATCAGCAAGTAAGCGAGTTCTATGCAGAGGCCGGGGACGGAGCTAAATTATGGATTGGTGGAGTTTCAACAGCTACTATATTTGGTAGTTATGTTCTTACTGATACATTTAAGAAAATGATAACCGGAACCGAGTCAGCCGACCCATTGAATATGATTAAATGGATTGGCCTTTGTTATAATGTTCCTGCTGCTGAACAACACGCAACAGATTTCCCAATTGATGTAACAGATACGTTAACGGGATTACAGGCAACATTAACACAATTATTTGCAAAAGGTTATCATGTAGGTGGCGTAATTGACGGTGCAAACATGAGTTCAACAATAACACCTACGACAATTGAAACAGTCGCTACACAAGGCGCACCAAGTGTAAATCTTTGTATAACAGGAACAAAAGCAAACAGAGTTAGTTCAGTAGGTCAATACTTAGGACGTTTAGCTCGTATCTCAGTAGGTACAAGCGCAGGCCGGGTAGAGGATGGTAAGATTAATTGCACATCAATGTATTTGACAAATGCAGTTTCAGTTTTAGCACTTGACCCATTAACAGATTTTGATTTACTTGGAAGTAAACAATTTCTGTTTGCACGTACTTTAAAGAATTATTCCGGATTTTATTGGAACGATGATGCAACCTGTGACCTCGATGCAAATTCATTAAGCCGTACACTTGCAAACAGAGTAGCCAATAAACTCGCTGATGAAGCTCTTGCAATGTTTTTAAAGGACAGAGAAAAGAATATGCTTGTAACGAGTTCAACAGGCGATCTCGACCCGGGATATTGCGCTGCTAAATCACAAGAGTTCAAAACAAAGTATATTGTTCCTTTGATTACAGGGACTGATTTAAGCGATGGCGTTTTGGTTGTTTCAGGAGTTGGTTATAGTTCGACAAAGATTATATCTTTCAAGTTACGGTTAGTACAGGCAACCCCATACGGCAGCGTAGAAGGTGAAATAGCATTTCAAGCAACAATTTAAATTATAACATTATGCCAAGAAATTTAGAAGCATTAATCATAACAGCAGCCGAGTATAAGATAGTTCTTAATGCCGGAGGCGTAATAATTCCGTTGTTTAGCTTGGAATCATTCGATATTAACTTCGACAGAGAAAGCAAAACAATCTATGCAATAGGACAGGAAGAACCGATAGGGACAAAGCGCAATGCAGCAAAATACACAGGCAGCATAGGGGTACAAGTTGGTGAAATAATGACAGCATTAAAACTGTTAGGGTTAGTTGAACCAACACAAATAAGCGGTGGTGTACTTGCTTTTGCTTCACTTAATCCATTAGGGTTACAGTGTGTATTTGAAAGTGTGAATATTAATTCAGGTAAACTTTCAGTAAAATCACAGGATAAGGATTCTATTGTCAACCTGTCATGGGAAGCAATTTCCGTAAGCGGATTTGCAGTGTAAACGATTTTTAAAACCTCAAATATGGATAAAAAAACTTTCTCAAAGGATATTACATTTATGTCCAATACCTTAGTTGGGACAGAATGGAAAATGCAGCCCGTTAAAAAGCGGGCTTTGTTTTATGAATTTGATCAGTCAGACCCCGACCAGCAAGAGATAACATTTCGTATTCTTGACCTTTGGGACTTCGATAAAAAAGAACAATTGTTACGTGCTAAATCAAAACTATTAGCTCCGCTTATGGAGGAGATAATAGACGTAATGATGTTAGTCAAAGACCCAGGTAACACAGAAACAAAGGACATTGAGAGTTTAACGGCTCAGGATATTATCGAATTAAAAAACGATAATGCCGGATTGGGATTTCTTGCTAAGTGGTTCGTACGCAATAAAATAGCGCCTTTTTTTTTGAATTTAAGCGAGAGCTACATTTTATAAATAAAGAGCCTGAAAAGGCACGTGATGAACTCGTAAAAAGAGATGCTAAATATTATAATATAACAATGTTTAAAGCATTTTTAGGATATACGGAGGACGAAGTCAAGGCACTTACAATGCGTAAGTATATTGACAGTATTATCGTTTTAGATGAGGTTTTGCGATATTACGTTCTCCGTTCTTTTAAAACTTAATGTATGCCAGAGATTTATGGATTTGCAATAAAGGTGGAGGATGGAGCAGTCAAGTCAATTGATGCTATTGATAGCTCATTGGGTAAACTGGAAGGGCATGCCTCAAAAGCGAGTTCTGGATTCATGGACACATTTAAGGGATTCTTAGGAGCCGATATGGTAATGAAAAGCTTCTCTATGATAAAAGAGGGGATAATGGACGTTATCAAAGTAGGCTCGGAGATGGAACAAACGCACTTAGCATTTGAGGTAATGTTAGGGAGTGCGAAAAAAGGCGAAGCAATGGCATCTGGATTAAAAGCCTGGTCAGATGTTACGCCTTTTGATTTAGGAACAGTTGATGAAGCTGGCAAGACACTTTTAAACTTCGGGGTGGCCGGCAAAGATGTATTGCCCTCATTAAAACTCTTGGGTGATGCTTCTGGTGGAGTAAAAGAAAAGTTTGAACGTTTAAGTTATGCCTTTGGTCAAGCTGCCTCAATGGGCAAACTTGATTCACGAATAATGCGTGAAATGACAATGGCTGGGTTTAATCCCTTACAGGAACTCGCTAAATCATCTGGTAAATCAATGCCACAAATAAGAGAAGAAATGGCAAAGGGGCAAATACCTTTTAGCGATTTAGTTAAAGCATTGAAATTAGCAACCGGTGAAGGTGGCCGGTTCTTTGGTATGATGCACAAACAAAGCCAGACAGTTGGTGGATTATGGAGTACAATAAAGGCCACTATGCAGGGAGGCGAATTTGGATTATTTCAAAGAATGGCTCCAAGCTTAAAAGGAATCGAACAGGATTCTATACGTGTTGGTAAATCTCTAGCTGATTGGATTACGCCTAAACATAGCGAAGTCTTAAAGGACCAAAAAAATGAAATGCAAGGTTTGTTTGAGGCTATAAAAGACGGTAACACACCAACTAATATAAGAAAGGATTTAATACAAGAGTTAAATGCAAAATATCCCGAATATATAAAAAATCTAATTTCGGAAAAAGATACAGTAGCCCAGATTGCTGAAAAACAAAAATTGGCAAATAAGGCAATGGAAGACGATATTAATTTAGCGGTAGGCAGAGAAACAAAAATAAGATATAAAACACAATTAGCAGACGCAACCGCTGACCTGGAAAAAATACTTGTACTTGGCAATGAAATTAAAGCTAAACATATAAAACCGGAGGCTGTATTTTCAGTTAAAGAGATGGGATTACGTGGATTATCTGCTGATTTTCAGTCAGGATTTAAAGACATGTATCAAAATCTCAATATCTTTAAGCCAAACCAGGGATTAAAACAGAATTCAACAAGAGCAACGGATTTTATAATTGAATATGCTAAAGAGGCAAATAGTAAAATAACAGATGCTAAGCGCAAACTATTAGAACTTAATAAAACATTCAAAGATGTTGATGAGTTAGGTGGTGGAGTAACGCCTCCCGAAGGTATGGGAATGGGTGAGGATATGTCAGGGATAACAGCCGGAGCAGCCGGAGGACTTGGAGCGGTAAAGAATATTAACATAAGCATAGATAAATGGAATCAGATCAACACCGGACATTTGGATTCAAAAGATTTACAGAAGACAAATGAAATGGGCGTTGAGCAATTAATAAAAGAAATACACAATCAATTAGCTGGGGCAGGAACAATGTAATGGGACTATCATCACTCATAAAGACAGTTGGCAAACCTGAAATAAATCAGGTTAACCAGGTATTGATCAATGGTTATCAATTGCCTTTAGATGTTATTATTTCTCTTAATGGAAGAAAGATAATAGCAGAAAGCCAGATAGTTGATGGAGTAGAGGTATTTGAACGTATTGCTCGTAAATCAGCACGAATAACATTCGATTTTACATTGAGAGGTATTACAACACGTTTGGGCGTACCTTTAGATAGATATGTATTTCCAATGGCTTCAATAAATCCGCTTTGGGATGCAACACGATCACAAGATATAATGGATTTTTTCAAGATTGTTTGGGTTCCTGATGAAGTTGTAAATATTAAAAATGTTGTTTTAAATGGGTTGGGAATAAGTCAGATAATCGTAGGCGATAGTTATGATATGAGAACAACAAGGGGAAGTGTTGATGTTGGTATAGTATTGAAAGCTATTGAGAATTATTATAGTGTTAAGCTAGTTGAGACATCTTTGATTAGTAATAATGATGAAAATTTTGCATAAATGTATTTAAACGCACATAATATTGTACAAATTAATGGTTCTGTTTTAAATTCAGTCATGGGAATTTCATATAAAAATGACTGCAATCAAATAGGGGCAAATTGTGATATTATGGTGCCTTTAAAATCACGCATTCAAAATAATGGGCAATATTTGACAGATGATGTTCGTAATTTATTTGTGAAAGGACAGCCGGTAAAAGTTAATGCCTGGTATGATGAATATTCACAGAATGTTGGTATATTAAATGTGTTTAATGGCTTTGTGTATGATTTTGTCGAAGGTACGCCAATGAAAATAAGATGTTTAGATTATAATTATTTTTTTAGACTTGGAACAATTAAAAAATTATTTTATACAAAGGAGCGTTTCATAAAAGTAATTCGTGATATCATTGCCGAAGCAAATAAGAATGTTGAAAGCAA
>Ga0265323_10001352_pt1 | contig 12128 bp, 8 predicted proteins | sample 41225metaG_FD_193580 | JGI IMG/M metagenome (GOLD analysis project Ga0265323, IMG submission 193580) | Rhizosphere microbial communities from Carex aquatilis grown in University of Washington, Seatle, WA, United States - 4-12-25 metaG | ecosystem: Host-associated > Plants > Roots > Rhizosphere >... | reverse complement strand
CCTCAAATTCAAATAATTTTTCAGATTGATATGCAAATATTTCAAAGGACAACTTGCTTGATTTATTTTTTCGATGATAATAATTTACTTCATTGGTAGAGACCCGGTAAAGCCAAGTAAGTATCGAAATATTTTTCCAAAAAATAGAACCGACTTTTAAATATGCTTTTAAAAAAACATCAGCCGCTATATCCCTTGGAATATCATAATCGGCAACCCGTCGAAAAATATAACTAAAAATTGTTTTATAATACACATCGAATATTTCCCCAAATAATTCCGGGTTTTCCTTTATTTTTTGTAAAAGCTGCTTTTCTTCAACAAGATTCATCCAAATTTATTTTTTCTATAATGCAATACTTGCAAAAAGGTTGCAAAATATATCTTCCATTTTCACTCAGCTTAATAGTAAATTGGCACATTAATATATAGGTTTTTCAAGTTCTTTAATAATAGTACTCTCCATTTCTTCGATTGTGAATTCGTTGTGAGGCTGAATGTAATTCATAGTTATACCATCCATCAAAATGTATAAATGCAGCGCATCTGCACGAGGCTTTTTTGAACCTTGTTTTTTATAATATTTTTCCATCAAATCGAGATGAGTAAACATATAACCTTCATAATCTTTGATTATCATTTCCATTACACCGGGCTGCAAAGCCAGAGCATAGTATAATCTCCAAAAATGGATATTGTCTTTCATTACTTTGAAAGCTTTTTTAAACAACTTTCGAAATAATTCTGGTGTTAACATTTCTTCCGAAAAGTTTTTGTCTAAAAGGGGTGTATATATATCCAGGAAATCTTTAAACCCATCGCTAACTACAGCTTTTAAAAGATCTTCTTTACTTTCAAAATAGTTGTATAATAAGCCTTTTGCAATGCCAGCATGTTGCGCAATCATACTTATAGATGCCCCATGATAACCATAGGTAGCAAATATTTCCAAAGCTGTCTCAAGAATCAACTCTCGTTTTTCCAACCTTACTTCTTCAAACTGTGCTTTTGTTTTTGGCGACATTTTATGACTGAACGTTCGGTCAAAGATAATTAATTATTTCATTTAAACTATTTTTTAAAATTATTTGGAAATAATTTTTTGAATGTCTAATGTATTTCTTAGAGGTGAAATTAAAGGATCGTTTTCTATTTTAGCAATATCACTGAAACCATGCGAAATGGCCTTTTTCAAAACTTCAGAAGCCTTTAATAAATTTCCGGTATTTGCCAGATAGCATGCAGAAAAATAAAAATAATCGGGATTTTCAGGATCAGCCATTTCATAAATCTGCAAGAAGTTTTCAGCCGCATTCCAGTTTTGCTGGTTCAAGGCTGAATTTATATAACTATATGAAATTAAACTTATATAAGCTAGTAAACGGCTGCATGAAAGACTTTCAGTTTTGTTTTTGTCTGATTTAATTATTTTTTTTAAATTATTTATTTCATTTTTCCACCATCGGATATTCTCCTTTTGATAGGAACTGATATACAATTGTCTTTTTATATTTTCCTCTGTTTCAATAATTTTTTCTGACCGCAGATAATATACCAGATTTTCATTTTTTAAAAGCTTTGTTAAGCTTTCATTCAATTTTGAAATATCAGCCAATCCCTGAAGAACTGAAATTGAATTGTTAAGTTGCCTATAATTAATGATCAAACTGTCAGTATTATTTGAATTTGCGGGTAAATCTGAATTGATAAGATTTTTTTTAATATAGGCCTTAATAACAGAATCATTTCTTAATAAAGGATTATTCTTCATCGCAATTAATTCGAAGGACTCAATGGCATTTTCCAAATATAATTTAGGCGGCCAATGGTGTTTCCCGCTAAAGACATAAAATTGATGTGGTAATGAATAATTTCCAAGTGTGGAATCCAATATTTTCATTTCAAGGTAATTCATGTCGGAATCTCCTGCTATTCCGATAAATTCAAATTGAGGTTGTCCCTGATTAGGCTGAAATCCTGCAGAACAGGCAATAACTCCGGCAATATTTCCATATGTAAGCGCACTGGCGCATGCCACGCGAGCACCGCCTGAAAATCCGGTAACATATATTCGCGATTCATCAATCGAAAGTTTTAGTCTGGTATCGGAAAATAAAACATCGGTAATATGAGATAAATAATCAGCGCTTGTACCATTTTTTGAATCGTTTGAACCAACAATAATGTATCCCTTTTTTTCTGCAATATCTTTAAATAATGTTACAGGAAGCTTTCCATCGGCTTTGGGATCAAAACAATAAATGATTGGCCAATTTTGCTTGATATTATAATTTGAAGGCAGATAAAGGCAATAACTCAACGATTGATCGTCCTTGCAAATGACTTTATCAATAATTTTTCCTTTTTGAACCCATTGTAAAAAGTCCTTTTTGGGATTGTCGGCTGGTTTACATGAAATTAAAATTAATGTAAAAACAAAAATTATAAATTTCTGAATGAAATTCATCTTAGCCTCCGCTTCTTTTTACTTTGTAGTTTTGTGAATATAATAATTGAATGATCTTTTCACAAAAATCACCCTGAATTAAAATCTGGTTATCTTTCACTGTACCTCCCACTCCGCATTTTGATTTTAGCATTTTCCCGAGTTTTTCCAGGTCTTCTTTTTTGCCAACAAAACCATTAACCAAAGTAACAGATTTGCCTGCACGATTTTTCCTGTCGAGCATAACCCTCAAATTTTGCTGATGACTTGGCAAGGTTTCAGGTTCCTCCTGATGGTCAAATTCGTAATGAAAAGCTGGATTGGTTGAATAAACAATATTGATCCTTGAATTATCTTTTTTCATTTATAACTTTTAGCTCAAAGTTAAAATTATTTCATTTATCCGATTTAACAAATGCCAATCCTTAATTTCAGATAAAAACACTAAATTCGCTAACTCTGCAAAGGAAAATTAAGAAACATTTAATTTCAAATTAGTGAAACAATTCAAAACCTACAATAGCTTATTCGGTTGGGTAGCTTTTTTAATAGCTGTTTTTACCTACATTTCCACTGCCGAACCCACGGCAAGTCTTTGGGATTGCGGTGAATTTATTGCCACGTCATTTAAACTTGAAGTCGGGCATCCTCCGGGAAATCCAATCTTTGCAATAATTGCAAAATTTTTTACATTATTTGCCGGGTCCAATCTTGGACTGGTCGCCAGAATGGTGAATTACATGTCGGCCTTAGCCAGCGCATTTACAATCCTGTTACTTTTCTGGACTATTACTCATATTGCACGAAAAATTATAATACGGGGAAATAATTTTACGAAATCAAACATTTCAATAATTATTGGAAGTGGTCTCGTAGGTGCATTAGCCTATACATTTTCTGATACATTCTGGTTTTCTGCAGTTGAAGGAGAGGTGTATGCCTCATCTTCACTATTCACTGCACTTGTTTTTTGGGCGATTTTAAAATGGGAAGATATAGCAGATGAAAAATATGCAAACCGCTGGATAATACTTATAGCTTACCTGATGGGTTTATCAATCGGGGTCCATTTATTAAACCTTTTGGTCATTCCAGCAATAGTAATGGTTTACTATTTCAGAAAATACAAAATTACTACAAAAGGTGTCGCAATTGCCCTTGTTCTTTCATTTGCTATTCTTTGGGTTGTTTTGTATGGAATTATCCAGGGATTGGTGCAGATAGCATCCCGTGTCGAACTTTTTTTCGTAAACTCTCTTGATCTGCCATTCAATTCAGGTATACTGTTTTTTTCAATAATAATCTTTTGTCTGTTGGTTTATGGAATTTATTATTCAATCAGAAACCAAAAAGTAATTTTAAATACAGCCCTTATTGGAATAGTCATGTTGCTTTTAGGGTATTCTTCTTATATGTTAGTTGTTATCAGGGCACATGCCAATACCCCGATTAATGAAGATAACCCCGAAAATATATTTTCACTTCAATCTTATATCGACCGTGAGCAATATGGCGACAGGCCATTATTTTGGGGACAATATTTTAATGCTCCGATGAAAGAAGTTGTTGAGGATAAAGCTAATTATGCACCTGTTAATGGGAAATATGAAATTGTTGGGCACAGCTATAAGGCAATATACGATAAAAAATTTTGTACATTTTTTCCACGGATGTACAGTCCCGACCCTAATCATATTGAAGTTTACAGAGATTGGGCTAACATTAAGGGAAAGCCTGTTGATGTTGAAGAAAACGGGGCAAAAAAAACCTTATATGTTCCTGTTTTTCGTGAAAATTTATTATTCTTTTTAAAATATCAGTTAGGACAAATGTATATGCGGTATTTCCTATGGAATTTCGTGGGACGGCAAAACGATGAACAGGGAAGTGGCGGGATTCTGAAAGGAAACTGGATTAGCGGAATAAATTATATCGATTCAAAACGTTTAGGTCCCCAGGATAACCTTCCGGCAAATGTTAAGAACGATCCTTCAAGAAATGTTTATTATTTTCTTCCCTTCATTTTAGGAATAATCGGGCTGGTTTATATGCTTGAAAAAAGCAAAAGATATTTCCTGGTCACAGTTTTATTTTTTTTCATGACCGGTATTGCAATTGTACTTTATTTGAATCAAACGCCATATCAACCTCGTGAACGTGATTATGCCTATGCCGGATCGTTTTACGTATTTGCCATCTGGATTGGAATTGGTGTATTATCTGTATTCAGTTTATTTAAACAGGAAAAAAATGCAATTATCAGGGCGGTTGGAATTTCAACTTTATGCCTGGTCCTGGTTCCCGGAATAATGGCAAAAGAAAATTGGAGGGACCACGATCGCTCCGGAAGGTATACCACAAGGGCCTATGCATACAATTATCTTAATTCATGTGCACCCAATGCAATTTTATTCACCTTCGGTGATAATGATACTTTTCCATTATGGTACCTGCAGGAAGTAGAAGGTATAAGAACGGATGTCAGGGTCGTAAATCTTATGCTGCTTAACATGGATTGGTATATAAACCAGATGAAAAGGAAAGTATACAATTCAGATGTCTTGCCAATTTCTCTTGAAAATAAAAATTATTTAGGGGACAGACGGGACAGGGTTTACATTATAGATAAAATTAAAAGACCTATCGATCTTCAGGAGGCAATTGCATTTGTTGCAAGCGACAATCCTGATACAAAAACCATCAGTGGTTATGATGGGGAATTGGATTTTATTCCCGGGCGTAACTTTTATATTCCTGTCGACAAAAACTTTGTTTTAAATAATGGAACAATTGAACCTGAAGATGCAGATAAAATTGAAGACACTGTGAAATTTACAATAAAAAGCAACAGTATTGATAAAGGTACTTTGATAACTCTCGATATTATTGCCCAAAATAAATGGAGACGACCAATATACTTTGTTGCAAGCAATACAGAAGGAACTGCCGGGTTGGACAAGTACCTTCAACTGGAAGGATTTGCTTATCGCTTTGTACCTGTTAAAAAGGAATTTTCCAATATGATGGATTGTGGAAGAATAAAAACAAAAATCATGTACAATAACATGATGAATAAATTTGATTATGGCCGGATGAATGAACCCGATGTATATATGGATAATTTTCATAGAAGAACCTTAACCATACTGAAATTCCGGAATAATTTTGCCCGTTTGGCCAAAGAATTGGTTTTGGAAAATAAAAGAGATTCGGCAATTGCAGTATTGGATAAATGCTGCCAATTAACACCTTCAAATAAAATACCCGATGATTTTTCAACTATTAATATTGCTGAAACATATTTCGCGGCTGGCGATACTTTAAAAGGTCTGGGAGTGATTAAAAACTATTTCAAAACATGTTCCGATGAGCTGACTTATTTTCTTTCTTTAAGACCAGGATTGCAATCTTTAATAGACTATGATATCAGATATGATCTGGAAGCTTTAGATCAAATGAAAGAAGTCACCGGAAAATACAAGCTCTCTTATCATTCCGAAATTGAAAGAAGGGATTTGCAATATTTAAATTTATATAATACCGGATTAAAAAAGAAGTAGAATTAATTTTTAAATTATGAAAATAGGGGCAGCTGTAATTTTATTTTTTTTCAGTTCCTCTGTTTTTGCCCAGTTTTATGAGACCGGCCAGGATCCGGCTAAAATAAAATGGAGACAAATTAACACACCTTCTTTCAGACTTGTTTACGACAGCGCCTTTGAAAATCAGGCTCTAAAAATAGCTTCAATTTTTGAATATACTTCCTCATTAACAGGAAATACCTTACATCAAAAACCCGACAAGGTTTCCATAATTATTCATAATTATTCTGCCGAATCTAATGGTTTGGTGGTTTGGGCTCCTAAAAGAATGGAAATTTATCCTGTTTCTCCTCAGAATATTTATGCCCAGGATTGGTTTGAACAGCTCGGGGTACATGAATTCAGACATGTTTCTCAATTAAGCAGAATTAACGTTGGTATTACCGGTTTAGGAAATATTGTTATTGGACAAATGTCGACAGGTTTTTCAATATTATTTGTTCATTCATGGTTTTTAGAAGGCGATGCCGTAACTACTGAAACAGCATTGACCAATACTGGCAGGGGAAGGGAACCTTCTTTTGAAATGGAAACCAGGGCTTACATGCTTGATAACCATAATCCATATCCTTTCAAAAAGGCAATAATGGGTTCATACAAAAATTATGTACCTAATTATTATCAATTGGGTTATTTACTGGTGGCCTATAACCGGGCAAAATATGGTCCCCGGCTTTGGGAAGAGGTTTTAGATGCAACAGGTCAATTAAGTTTTCTTTTTTTTCCATTTTATATTGGTCTGAAGTCAGCGTCAGGGTTATCAAGAACCCAATTGTATAATCGGACTTTACATGATTTCGATAGCATCTGGACTTACCAAAGCAGGCAGATTCAGTATATACCATTTAAAACTTTAAATAAAAGAGAATCCCTTGGCTATTCTTCATACCGAAATCCATGCCTGTACAATGACAGTTTAATTGTCGTTGAAAAATCCGGAATCGATGAAATTAAAAAGTATGTTTTAATAAATAAAAATACAGGAACTGAAAAAGTACTTCTGATTCCCGGTTTAACAATGTCAGATAATCTTAGTATTGGTGGTCATTATCTGGTTTGGGAGGAATTAATTATGGATAAACGATGGCAAAATTGCAGTTATTCAGTAGTACGAAAATATAATCTTGAAACGGGGGATATAAAATATATTACAAAAAAGTCAAGATACTATGCACCGGCAGCTTCACCTGATGGTAAAAAAATTGCAGTTGTTGAAGCCGATATCCATAATCAAAATTCAATAGTATTGTTAACATTGAGCGAAGGGCAGTTAATTGAAAAATATTGTACTCCTGGTAACTGTTCCGTGCAATTACCAGCATGGGATGATTCTTCCAGATATTTAGTAATGACTGCTGTAAATCAGGATGGTAAGAGTATTATGGTACTTGATACCAAAACGACTTTGTGGGAAACATTACTAAGACCGAGTTATACAAATATTTCGCAACCAAAATTTGCCGGAAATAATATCTTATTTGAAACCGGCCTTTCAGGAATTGATAATATTTACGCGATTAATAAGATGAGCCACAAAATCTGCCAGGTTACATCTGTAAAAAATGGAGCTTTTGACCCTTGTTTTTCAGCGAATAATGGAACAATCATTTTCTCCAATTACACTTCGCAGGGATATGATATTGCTGAAGCAGTATTAGACTCCACAAATTGGATTCCCATTGAAAAAGTAAAAAATGTTTCATTGGATTTGGCAAATAAATTAAGTGTGCAGGAACCTGAAAAATTTGATGAAAAGAAAATTCAGTACAAAACTTATCCGACAGAACCTTATTCGAAATTTGGACATTTGTTAAATATCCACAGCTGGCTGCCATTTTATTACAATTTTACAAACCTCACAAATAATAATTACGATTTATTGAACCTGATAAATAATTCAAATATTGTTTTTCCCGGATATTCAGTTCTTTCGCAAAACATTCAGGGTACATTGATTGCCATGGGAGGTCAGGGTTATACAAACAGGCAGTTATTTTCAAACCTTTCATTGGCTTATAAAGCGCTTTATCCGGTTTTTGAATTGGATATATTAAATGGGGGAAAACCAGAATATGCTTCAAATGCAGTTCAGAATTCCGGAAATTTTAATTCGTTTGATTTCAATGCTAGAACATATATTCCTTTTGAGCTTTCACGAGGAAAATATATTCAATCTGTTACTCCGTTATTGGAGGCAAAATTTAATAATGAATTTTATACTATTCCAAATTCCAAACAGGAAAAATCAGGAATTTCAAGATATGGGTTTTCTTTAGATGCATATCGTTATTATCAAATGTCAGTAAAAGATTTATTTCCCCGTTTGGGAGAATCTGTAAATTTTATATTTTTAAATCCATTGGCTTCTCAATCTGATGTGGCCGGGAAATACTGGTATTTAGGTTCTAATTTTTATTTTCCGGGAATTTTCAATCATCATGTCTTGAAAATTTCATTCAATTTCGAAAAACAGGATAACAAACTCATTCAGGTATCAAGTAATTTAACCCCGTCGAGAGGTTATACTGATAGTTGGAATTCATTAATTAAAAATTATTCACAAATATCAATTGCATCGGCTGATTATATTTTCCCGATTGCTTATCCCGATTTGCAATTATTAGGATTTGTTTATATAAAAAGGTTCGATGGAGCGTTTTATTTTGAAAGCACTAACTCTAAATTAAAAAATGAACAAATTAACAGCGGTTCAAAGACAAATTTTACTTCAACAGGAACTGAACTTACAGCAGATCTTAACTTTTTTTACATACCTGTTCCTGTAAATATGGGTATTCGTTTTGCTTACAAACCTTCTTCAAAAGCCTGGATTAGGGAATTTGTTTTAAATATTTCCAATATCTTTTAATTTGTCTGTTTTAAATTAAGTCTATTAAATAGTACTTTTATGAATTATTTTTTGCAGCGGCATGAATATAAATTTCATCAACGGCTTATTGGGGACAATTATTTTGCACCTGCTTGCAGGAATAATTTTCTTTTATGCGCGCATAACGACCCTTTATAATCAAACAGTACAAATACAGGTTGAAACTCCGGAATCTGTAAAACGGGAACAGATAGAAAAACAAAAGCAAATACATACAAAATTAACTCTTGACCAATTGGCAGACGCATTTATAGCTTCACAAAAAAGAAGCAACATAGGAGTAAATGTTTCCGGAAAAGAAACCCCAACCCTGGATAATGATCTTCAACAAACTATTGAAGAAGAAGATGCTGCCAGAAAACAACAGGCAGCAATTCAGGAAAATCTCGATAAACAGGATAATTTATTGAAAACAACTTCTAAAGAAGGAGTTGAGGTTGTTCAAAAAAAACAAGAGAAAATTTCAGGGAAATTGGTGGTTTTCAAAGGACCCACTAATATTTATTTCGATTTAACAAACAGAAAACAAACAGATTTGTATGTACCTGTTTACAAATGCCAGGGCAATGGAAAAGTTGTTGTAATAATAACAGTAACCCAGGCAGGTGAAGTGGAGAATGCTGCAATTGATAAAACCGTAAGCGATAATGATGAATGTCTTATAGAAGCTGCGAGTGATGCGGCGCTTCGATCAAAGTTCAATTCCGATTTTGAGAAGGCACCGGTAAAACAAAAGGGAACTATAACATATTTGTTCGTGGCACAATGAAACTATTTGTTAATTTTCCTCCATCCTGAAACCAGAATAAATTCGATCTATTTCTTCGAGTAAATTAAATATTTCTTCGATATTTATAGAAGTCAAAAGTTTTATGCGCAATTCACGGAAATCAGGAAGGCATTTAAAATATTTTACAAAGTGCCGGCGCATTTCCAGAATTCCTACTTTCTCACCTTTGCTTTCAACGGATTTGAGAAAATGTTTTCGGGCCAAAATAACAATTTCATTCAATAAAGGTTGGGGAAGTAAATTACCAGTCTTAAGATAATTATTAATTTCTTTAAATATCCATGGTCTTCCAATAGAAGCACGTCCGATCATAATTCCATCCACACCGAAGAGATCGAATGCTTCTTTTGCTTTCAAAGCTGAATTAATATCGCCATTACCAATAATAGGAATTTTTATACTCGGATTATTTTTCACTTCTCCAATAAGGGACCAGTCGGCTTTACCCTGATAAAGCTGGCTTCGGGTGCGGCCATGGATAGTGAGCGCCTGTATGCCCACATCCTGAAGGCGTTCGGCAATTTCAACAATATTTTTATTTTCTTCATCATATCCTAAGCGTGTTTTAACGGTTACAGGAAGTTTAACAGCCTTAACTATTGCGGAAGTCATTTCAATCATCAGTGGAATATTGTTCATCATCCCGGAACCGGCGCCACGCCGTACAATTTTTTTAATCGGGCAACCAAAATTAATATCTATAAGTTCAGGTTTGGCCTCTTCTGCTTTTTTTGCAGCTTCGACCATGGCATCGATCAAATGCCCGTAAATTTGTATTCCAATCGGACGTTCTGCTTCGAAAATCAAAAGCTTTTTAATCGACTTGCCGGCATTTCTGATTAATCCGTCTGAAGAAATAAATTCGGTATAAACCATATCGGCACCGAATTCTTTACATATACTTCGAAATGAAGGATCGGTAACATCTTCCATAGGTGCAAGAAATAGTGGTTTCTCTCCAAGATCGATATTCCCGATTTTCATTTTTTAATTTGATTCAGGGGCGCAAAATTAAGATGTTTTAAGGCCATATAGCAAATACGCAATAAAAAAATTAAATAACTTTGGAGCTAAAGAATGGTAATGTCTTCTTAATATTTTACAATTATCAGTAATTCAAAATTATTCTTAAATGAAATACAATTGGTTTGAGAATGCTCATCACTTTGCAAAATTGGTTATTACTCTTTCATTGATGTTAGTTTGTGTTTTCACAGCCTTTATTTTATCTGCTTTTATTGCTGCCCCATTTTTTCATAAAGGAATAATTGATCTTTTAAATTCAGCATCGGACATCCGGAATCCCTCGAATATTTATTTGCTTAAATATTTCCAGGTAGTTCAGTCCATAACCTTTTTTATTGTTCCTCCATTTATTCTTGCAGTTTTATTCGGGTACAAACCCGCTGATTATCTTTACCTGAAAAAGACACCGGCAATAACTTTAATTTTTATCATTATTTGTTTAGTATTTGCAGCCATTCCATTTATTAACTTTTTGGAAGATGTAAACAGTAGAATGAAACTTCCCGGATTTTTCAGCGGTATTGAACACTGGATGAAATCCAATGAAGAAAATGCAGGAATTTTGAGTGAAAATTTTCTTAAGGTGACAACACTGGGAGGATTATTTTTTAATCTTTTTATGATGGCATTGTTGCCGGCATTGGGAGAAGAATTTATATTCAGGGGAGTTTTTCAGCGGCTTTTTTCAGAATGGTCTAAAAACCATCATGCAGGAATAATATTATCTGCAGCTTTATTCAGCGCCATACACTTTCAATTTTATGGTTTTATTCCAAGATTGTTGTTGGGAATTTCTTTTGGATATTTATTGATTTGGTCCGGAAGTATGTGGATACCTGTCCTGGCACATTTTATTAATAATTCAATTGGAGTTATTTACTATTTTTTGTTTAATAAGGGATTGGTTTCTGATAGTTTGGATAAAATTGGAACATTACATCAGGGATATTATTATGCAATCGTTTCATTTTTGATTTCAATTTCCCTGATTTATTTTTTCTTTAAAAGCGCTAAAGTAAAAATGGAAAATAGTAATATGAAAATATAAAAAAACTGGTCATTATTTCCAAATTTCATACAACTTTTCCTTTTAACGTTGCTGAAGTGAACCCTGTAATTTCCGCATTTAAGTAATCGCCAGGTTTTAATTCACCTTTTGGAAATACTACAACTTTGTTTTGCGTTGTGCGTCCAAATAGTTCGTCTTTCGATTTTTTTGAAGTTCCTTCAACCAGGACTTCGAATGTTTTGCCAACATCCATTTGTTTGCTTTGCAATGATAATTTATTTTGAAGGTTTATTATTTCCGTTAACCTGCGTCCTTTGATTTCTTCCTGTATATCATCTTTTAAGTGTCTTTCGGCATAAGTTCCC
>Ga0265323_10001343_pt1 | contig 12174 bp, 5 predicted proteins | sample 41225metaG_FD_193580 | JGI IMG/M metagenome (GOLD analysis project Ga0265323, IMG submission 193580) | Rhizosphere microbial communities from Carex aquatilis grown in University of Washington, Seatle, WA, United States - 4-12-25 metaG | ecosystem: Host-associated > Plants > Roots > Rhizosphere >... | reverse complement strand
TTATCGCTTGGTTTATGGCATAATTTTGGTGGAGTGGATACTTTTAATAATTGCCGTTCTATAATCCAAAAAGCTTTTGATTTGGGCATAACACATTTCGATCTTGCAAACAATTACGGGCCTCCTCCCGGGTCGGCTGAAGAAACATTTGGTGTAATCCTGGAAAAAGATTTGAAACCCTACCGCGATGAGCTTATCATTTCAACAAAAGCCGGATATTATATGTGGCCTGGTCCTTATGGAGAATGGGGTTCGAGAAAATACCTTATTTCAAGTATAAACCAGAGCCTGAAACGGATGAAACTCGATTATGTCGATATTTTTTACTCGCACCGGCCTGACCCGGATACGCCGCTTGAAGAAACTATGGCAGCGCTTGATTCCATTGTTCGCCAGGGAAAAGCATTATATGCAGGAATCTCAAATTATAATCCGGAACAAACCGAAAATGCAATTAAAATACTAAATGAACTTGGCACGCCATGCCTCATCCACCAGGCAAAATATTCCATGTTCGAGCGGTGGGTTGAAAATGGATTATTAAAAACTTTAGAAAATAAAGGCGCAGGATGCATTGCTTTTTCGCCTTTGGCCCAGGGCCTGCTGACAGACAAATACATCAGTGGGATTCCCGCAAATTCCCGTGCTTCAAAAGAACATGGATTTTTACAGCCCCAACATATTACCGATGAAAAAATAGCGAAAGTAAAATTATTGGACGAACTTGCTAAAAAGCGTGATCAAACCCTCGCTCAAATGGCAGTTGCATGGCTTCTAAAGGATCCGGGACTTACTTCTGTCCTGATTGGTGTGAGTACTGAAAGTCAGCTGTTCGACTGTTCGGAATCATTAAAAAAATTAGATTTTACCAAAGAAGAACTAGACAAAATTGAAAATATTTTGAAATAGTTTCCTTATTTATTTTATTAACGGATTCTTAACAATCGGCCTGTCGGTTGAAAGTGGTTTTGTCTGATGCTCGAATTGAACCTCTTTTAATAACAATCCGTTTGGAGTAATATACGATACAGGTATGCCGGTGGGTATAGCATCCTGACTGTTTAATACATTTCCTTCGTCATCTTCCGGATTTGGTTCAGGTTTTATAAGTGTATTATAGACTATCGAAGTTGATGAAGCTGCAATAATTTTTTTCAATGAAGTAATGGTTATTGGATTAAAGGAAGCTGACCGTAAAAGTTCTTCCTTTCCATCGCTTACTGAAACTTTATAAAAATTCAGAGGGTTATAGAAATCTCCCTGTTTAACAGGCCTTACAATAATTGCATAATCCAAGTCATCTTCTTTTGCTGTTTTGATAAGATCTTTTTTTAATTCCTCGATTGATTTTCCATCTGTAGTATTAATAAATAAAACACCGGGTCCGAGATCGCTTGTTATACCTCCACCCTGAACAGTATAACGCCGATGACCATTAGATGCGCCCATACTTCTAGTTGGTGTCCTTCCGTTGTACAAATTTTTGAGAATTCCTCTATCAATTAGTTCAATTGTATCTGTTGGTATTACTCCTTCGGCATCGGCATCGTAAGCTCCAATAAGCTCAGATCCATTATAAACCTTTAACCTTGATAAATCTTTTATAGTAATATTTTTTGCCATAATAGATTTTCCAATTTTTGATTCGAGGGAATTAACGTTTTGCCCGTAATACATTGACATTTGTGAACTATTGTACAGGGGTTCCCTGTATGCAAACAAATTATCTGTTCCACTAAACAGACCCTGTGTAAAAACTTCAGCGACAGCTTGTCCGAGAAAAAGAACAGGACCGGAATAATTTTCCGTCAGGACCGGGGATTTTTTTTTATTTATAAGGTTTAGGGCCAGTATTTTAGCATCTTCTTTAAGGGAATCGAGCATTGGTAATCCATTTGTAGAATTTCTAAAATAACGTAATTCATCACTCATATTTTCACCATCATCAGCCTGGCAATATGCCGATACAGAAAAGAAAATGAGATCGAAGGGAGTTTTGATCTGGCATTCTTCACTACTATAAAAATACAAATCAGCATGAATTTGGTAAGCCGAAGCTACAGAGTATAATATATCAGGATAATTTTTGAATGTTTGGGAAACAGATTTCACAAGTGTTTCGAGATATGATTTATTCCATTTATAATCAGGATCGGGTATACTCATTTTTACAACAGGCGTTATACAAAAATCCGGAATCTGAAGGTCTTTCTTACCCAGGTTTTTATCATTTAAGGCTTCAAGCTTATTTTTGTAATTTTCTGCAGCGGATTTATAAGTATTGTTTGTCATCATCCAGAGAGCACGGCGTATTCCATAATAATCGTCATCCAAAGGCATTTCAAGGTTCCCGTCGCGTGATGGTTTTCGACGGGTAGCATCTACAAAGTTTTCATCATTTAACTGGTAATCCCCGGCAAGGACCCTGTTCATCCAATTACGAAAATGCTTTTCTGATGAATTGCTTAATGCACCAAGTATACCGCTTACAAAAAGAGTTTTAATATCTTCAATAGTATAACTTATATAGAACGGGCCTTTGTTATCCTTATACACAAGTTTTTTCATATTTCTGTCAAGTTCATCTTTCATAGCTTTGAACATAACAGTCTCTGTATTTTCCTGGGTAAATGAAGGCCGGGAAAAAATTAGTAAAACACTTATTATTAATATATAATTTGTGAATAAAAGCCTGCGTATAATCATTTTAATTAAAATATTTTTGTGTGTTTTTCATTAGATCAATTAATCTGAATCTTTTATTTCATATTAATTTTTTTTTATTCTATATTCTCTCATTTGCATATCTTCAAATTATCAAATCAGCAAATTAGCAAATTAGCTAATCAGCACATCATTTATTATTATTTTGAAATTTTTCCACATCCGGTCTTGGCAGAATAGGCATCTGCCCGATACCTTCAGGTTGTTTTTGTGTTTCAATCTTTTTAATGAAAAGGGCAGGCGATAATGCGGTAACAGGAATACTGCCTGATTCAGCGCCACAATATCCTGTGAAAACTCCCGGATTATCCCCTGTGGCAGCAATTTCTGAAAAAATTGCCAAAGGTGTTCCAATAAAATCGACTCCTCGAACCAATTCATCAGGTCGTCCATCCACAAAAATTTTATAAACTACAGTTGGTTTTACATTAAAAACATTTGGAGAAAAACGGTTCGTCACCGTGAAACCTCCAACTACCTGGTCAAAAAGAAAACCGTATTCTTTATCTTGTTTTTTACATTCAGCAATTAATTTTTTACGTAAATCTTTGCCGGAAACAGGTTTTTTTGTTTCAACAATAAGATTGGACTGCCTTGCTACCGGAGCCAGGCCTGGTTGGGCACGACCATGACCATTGGAATTCGGGAAGCCTTCGATCGGGCTTCGCGACATAAGAAAGTTTTTTAAAACACCATCCTTTACAATGACCACCTTATGGCTTTCTATTCCCTGGTCGTCGTATTTATAATATCCGAACATATCCTGCTTGTCGAACATCGATATTGTCGGATCGGAATAAATGTTCATATATGGTGGTAAAACTCTTGCATCTATCTGTGTTTTGAAAGTCTGACTGTCGAAATTGCTTTTTAAGCGATGGCCTTCTATACGATGGCCAAATATCTCATGAAAAAAAACGGCTGCTGCACCTGGTGATAAGATTGCAGGCCCGGAATATGCTTCTGCAAGAGGTGCATCTTTTAATTTTTCCAATTGAACCATCATCCCGTGGATTTCTTCTAATATCTCGTCATTCGATGGCATTTCTTCAGGTGTAAAAGTATAATAAGACCTGTAAGCTGGCACTATTCCTCCTTCTTCGGTTTTTATCGCAGCTGTGATCATTAGTTGACAATATCTGCTATTTTGAACAATTTTACTTCCTTCTGAGGAAACAAAATATTTTCTGTCGGTATAATATGATAAGGTAGCATCTGCAGAAATAATCTTATCATCTGCTAAAAAAGGTTCTGAATATTTTTTCAAACGACTGATCCACTCATTCAAATTTTTTAAAGAATCATTTACCTGCCCTTCAAAATAAACAGAAGGTTTTTCATTTGAAAAATCAGCCGCTTTATTTTGTTTCATATCACTCTTGCTACTGCTTTGGACCTGGTTATATGAATCTACAGCACTACGATAAGCATAATGGGTTGCCTGCCACATAACGAATTTAAGAGCTTCGGGAATATTGTCATAAGGAAGTTTTACTGCAAAAGGTTGGGCTGCCCCGCCAATTCCATTTGCCCCATCTATTTCATGTGAATTATCGAAATCGTAATTACCAACCCTTACAACGGTAGAAAATAACCTTGCTTTATCTTCATTCTGATTGACAAGACTGCCAAAAGATGTATTAAGAACATAAGTTTTTACATCATCGACCCTGTATTCAATATAATATGAGGACAAAGGCTGGTTCTTCAATTCGGAATATTCCCTGTTCAGCTCATCTGACATAATATTTAACAGGGTATCCTGGGCAATTGCTTTTGAAGTAACAATAATTATTGCAAACAATAAGTAGCTTAAAATTTTTATTTTATTCATTTCAAAGTTCCGGGAATTATTAATCACAAACGTAAAATAGGAGTTAATAGTTCAATTAAAGCGTCAAAAGTAATAAAAATTAGTATTTGGAATGGCCTGTTAAGAATTCTTAAGAAATTGACAAGTATGAGTCTTTACAATAAATTATTTGTTCAGGAAAAATAGACTATAGTCTGCCGTGGCGGAATTAGGCTATAGAAAATAGTTTTAAGTTGTTCTATGATAAATAAAAATTGGTGCGTAAATTGATTTGAATTTTTCTAAATCTCAATTAGTCTATAGTCTAAACAACCTTAAAAGTTAAAAACTATTCAATATCTTTTAATGAAAGCTGTATGCGTTTCCTGACAACATCCACTTCAATAACCCTGACTTTTAATTGCTGGTGCAATTTCACAACTTCGGAAGGATCGGAAACAAAACGGTTTGCCATCTGGCTGATATGAACCAGGCCATCCTGATGTACACCTATATCTACAAAACAACCAAAACGTGTGATGTTGGTAACTATACCCGGTAACAACATACCTGGCTTTAATTCTTCTATCTTATGAATATCCGGGTCAAATTCAAATATTTTAATTGATAAACGCGGATCCAATCCGGGTTTGGCAAGTTCCTTCAATATATCCTGAAGTGTTGGTAATCCAATCTTTTCAGATACATATTTATTAACATCAATCTTTTCTCTTACCTCCGGTTGTTTTAAAAGTGCTTCTATATCCACTTCTAAATCGGATGCCATTTTTTCCACTACATAATAACTCTCCGGATGCACAGCGCTATTATCAAGAGGATATTTTGCAACCGGGATCCGAAGAAATCCGGCGCTCTGTTCAAATGCTTTATCACCCATGCGGGGAACATTCATTAATTCAAATCGGGATTTAAACGGACCATTTTCAGAACGGAAATCAACAATCTTTTGCGCCAATGAAGGGCCTAAGCCGGAAATATAAGTCAGTAATTGTTTACTTGCCGTATTCAAATTTACACCTACTTTGTTTACGCAAATTTCAACAACCTGGTCGAGACTGGTTTTAAGCTTATTTTGATCAACATCATGCTGATATTGCCCCACTCCTATCGATTTAGGATCTATCTTCACCAATTCAGCCAATGGGTCCATTAAACGTCGTCCGATAGAAACTGCCCCCCTTACGGTAACATCGAATTCAGGAAATTCTTCACGGGCTAAAGGTGAAGCAGAATAAACAGATGCTCCACTTTCATTAACAATAAAAACCTTTACATCTTTTTCAAAACGGACAGTTTTTATAAAATGTTCAGTTTCACGGCTTGCTGTTCCGTTGCCAATGGCTATGGCTTCAATTTTATAAACATTCACCAGCTGATTTATTTTGGCTGCCGAATGCCCCCTTTCGTTCTGAGGTGGATGAGGATAAATGGTTTCGTTGTGAAGTAAATTGCCCTGTGCATCCAGGCAAACCAATTTACAACCTGTCCGAAATCCCGGATCGATACCAAGTACATTTTTCTGACCTAAGGGAGGCGCCAACAATAATTGTTTCAGATTTTCTGCGAAAACACGAATGGCTTCATTGTCTGCTTTTTCTTTGGCACTGGCTTTAAATTCATTTTCTATAGAAGAACCTAAAAGACGTTTATATGAATCTGAAACTGCTTTTTTAACTTGTGCTGAGCTTTTATTCTGAGATTTTACAAAAATTTCCTCAAGACTCTGAATGGCCTTATCTTCATCAGGTTCAACAGTTATCTTTAAAAATCCTTCTTCTTCACCGCGCCTCATTGCAAGATAGCGATGAGAGGGACAATGTTTAAGAAGTTCGTTATAATCATAGTAATCGCCATACTTGATACCATCAGGTTCTTTTCCTTTTATAATTTTAGAATAAATTTTTGCTTTTTTTGAAAAGATTTGGCGTAACAAATTCCTGGCCTCCTGGTTTTCGCTTATCCATTCTGCAATAATGTCCGTTGCTCCCTGAAAAGCATCTTCAATTGTTTTTACATTTTCATTCAGAAATTCCCTGGCTTTTACTTCTAAATCAATATCCTGTTGTTTCATTATAAATGCTGCAAAAGGTTCGAGGCCATTTTCCTTAGCAATACCTGCCCTGGTCCTGCGTTTTGGTTTGTAAGGCAGATAAATATCTTCAAGCTCCGACATGTTATAAGTTGATACAAGCTTACCGCGCAAATCATCAGTCATTTTTTCCTGTACCTCGATAGAATGCATAATTGTTTCACGACGTTTGTCAACTTCGATAAACTTTTCCAATAAATTTTTTATAGCCGCAATAGCCACTTCATCCATGCTTCCGGTCAATTCTTTCCGATAGCGGCTAATAAATGGAATAGTTGCCCCATGTTCAATTAATTCAATGGCATTTCGAACCAGATCTGCTTTTAAGTTTAATTGTTGTGAAATTAATTGTACATGTTTTTCAGTCATATTTTTTAATAAAGTTGAATTAGGTTAATATTTTTTTGCCAATGTGCCTATTCGTAATAATAAAAGCTAACATTAGAATAAAGTGCTAAAGTAGAAAATTCAGAAGATTAATCTAAATATACTTTATTTAATTATTGAGCTTTGATGAAAAAGAAATTATCCGTAATATTGTAAATAAGAACCTGAATGAAAATAATAAACCGAAAATAAAAATCATGAGAAAAACCGGACTGCTGCTTTTGATCATTTTATTGATGAAGCAATTTACTTTTGCCCAGGTTACAATAACAGGAACGATAATCAGCGCCGACGATAATTTAGGCCTTCCGGGCGCTGCCGTTGTTGTCAAAGGGACTACTACTGGGACTACAACTGATATCGACGGAAAATATAAAATTAATGTTCCCCAGGGAGCTACTCTCGTTTTCAGTTTTGTTGGAATGAAATCACAGGAAGTGGTTATCGCCAGCCAGACAGCGATTGATATTACTTTAAAATCTGATATTTTTAAGATGGATGAAGTTGTGGTCGCAGGAGTTGCCAGCGCCACTCCTAAAAGAAACCTGAGTGTTTCGGTAGCTAAAGTAGATTCCAAAGAACTGGAAGATGTTCCAGGAACCTCTGCCTCATCGGCATTACAGGGAAAAGTGGCTGGTGTAGTAATTGTCAGCGGTAATGGTAACCCTGGTGAATCATCGGGCATTCGTTTAAGAGGATCTAACTCCCTGCTCGAAGGACAGTCGCCTTTAATTATTGTCGATGGTGTAATGTTCCAGGGGGAATTGTCGGATATTAATGCAAACGACATAGAATCATACGAAGTCGTTAAAGGCGCTGCTGCTTCCGCACTTTATGGTTCCCAGGCCGGAAGCGGCGTATTGGTTATTACTACCAGACGTGGAAAGTTAAACCAGGACGTTGCAACTGATGTGGTAATCAGAAACGAATATGGAAATTCCAGCCTTGTTAAAGAAATACAGTTGGCTACCCATCATCCTTATTTGCTTGCAGATGATTACCTGCAACAACCTAATTATACTAAATATGCAGGAGTAATTTATCCTGCAGGTTATAAAGGTGGCCATGACCCTAATATTCTGGGAAACCGTATCCTCGATTACGATCATTATGCCGACAACAATTATCGGTTCATAAATGATGTGCAAAAAGAAATTTTCATACAGGGCAACTATTATACCAATTATGTATCTGTAAATAGCAGCAGTAATAAAATTGCATTTTTCGTTTCAGGTGAAAATAACCGGAATACCGGGATTGTTTTTAATACTTCCGGATCGTCGAGACAGAATTTTAAAATCAATATCGACCTTAAAATCTCTGACAAAATCAAGATCACCTCCAGTACCTTGTATACTCAAAATTATATCGACATGCCTTCTCAGACACAGGGAAATGAAGACATATCCTCAGGTGGCCAGGGAAGTCCGTTTTTTAGCGCCTTATTTATGAGCCCGGATATAAATCTCAATTTAAATCCGCCTGATTCATTAATATTAAATAAATATTATAACCAACCAGATCAATGGTCTAACAGCGAAAATCCAAAACATGCACTCTATTATGAAAAACGCACCCAGCAGCGCAATGATATTTTACAAAACTTTTCTTTGAACTGGACTCCTGCAAGCATTATAAACTTCGATGTAAGCTACAGTCTCGAGAAACAAAATGCAAACGTTTCATTACTTCAACCAAGAGGGTTTCAAATAGAGGCGACCCAAACAGACGGATACGAATATAAAGAAACGAGCGATTATTTATCGCAAACAATTCAATTTACCTCGAACCTGCAAAAAAAATTTGGCGACCTTGTTACCAAAGGAAAAATCAGTTACCTTTTTGAAGAACTGGAACAGAATTATTTTTATGGTTCTGGATCAAGGATGCTGGCCAATGGAATAACTTCTATGGGAAATCTCAGCAGTTCTCTTCTCCTCAGTTCAGCAGAAGCAAAAACAATTTCGAAAGACTATTTTGGAATAATCGATATGGTTTATAAGGATAAGTATATTGCCTCTATTCTTTACAGAATTGATGGTTCATCACTTTTTGGAGCCGATAGCAGATGGAATCCTTATTACAGGGCATCGTTAGCATATAAATTAAATGAAGACCTTCACCTGAAGGGCATTGAAGAATTAAAATTGCATGCAGCCATTGGCACAGCCGGTCAGCGTCCCGGTTTCTATTACCAGTACGAGACTTACCCGATCATACCGAATACAGCTATTATCAATGCAGGAACCAGCGCCAATTCAAAATTAAAACCTGCAAATACTACCGAAACTGAGTTTGGGATTAATGGTCAATACCGAGACTTTCTTAATTTTGATCTTATCAGTTCCCAGGCAGTTACTTCTGGTATTTTCGCTAAGAAAAATTTACCCGCAGTTACCGGTTTCCAAAATGTCTGGTGGAATGCTGCTACAACTCAATCCAACACCTGGGAGGCTACACTTGGTGCGCAGCTTATTAAGAAAAATGGAATCGACTGGAGTGTAAATTTGACTTTCGACCGGGTCAGGCAAAAAGTAACTCATCTCGATGTTCCATCATTACCAATTGGCCCGCCAATTAACGGAGTTCAATTATTTACCTTGCAATCTAATTCTGTTATTGGACAAATACAGGGTCATGACTGGGTACGAAACCTGAAACAAATGGCAAATCAGTTGCCAAAGGATGGAAGTAAAACTATTGATGATTATACAATAAACAGCGATGGTTATGTAATATTAAAAGGCACCGAAGGTACAATTAGTGAAAAGCCAATTCTTCTTGAGAATAAAGATGGATTAGTCGAAGATGTTAAAATCGGGGATTTTAATGCCAATTTCGATATGAATTTATTTTCCAAAATTACCTGGAAGAATTTTGGTTTAACCACACTTTGGGTTTGGAAACAGGGAGGCAATATTTACAATATGACCAAACAATGGATTTATCTTGACTTGCAATCGGGTGAAATAGATCAGTCAGGAAAACCAAATTATAAAAAGAAAGCCATTGATTATTATACTACTTTTTACGACCAGGTTCATTTAAACAGTCACTTTGTAGAAAGCGGAACCTACTTGAAATTAAGAGAAATTTCTTTGTTTTATATCATTTCACCAAATATTATAAAATCCCTGGGTGTTCCTTTAATTAAAAGCGGACGGATAAGCCTGCTGGGAAGAAACTTATTGACTTTTACAAAATATACCGGCTGGGATCCCGAAGTGGGCACGCCGGATGCAAGGGGTTCAGGGGCTACTACCTGGATTATCGATATGTTCAATTATCCTAATTTCAGGATGTATTCTGCATCGTTAGAATTAACTTTTTAAATTTTACAAAAATGAATCAAATGAAAAAATATCTTCAATTTCCAATTGTTGTCATTTTAGTCCTGACGGTCTGGGGATGCGAAAAATTAGATGTTCAGGATTTAAATAATCCTAACAGGGCCAGCTTGAATAATACACCACAGGATTTGGAAAATTTGGGTGAAGCCAGCTATTATAACTTCTGGTACAATTCCCGGTTGCCAAATGTAGAATTACCATCCGAAACTGCAGCCGACCAGTTTACTGCAAGCTGGTACAATTTCGGCTGGGAACAGGCATCGAATGAGCCAAGGTTGGCGTGGGATAATACTGTTGCCGGTGATGTCAATAATGACAGGGTTACTGAAAATTTTTATTATGGAAGTTATGGAGTAATCACGCAGGTTAATACGGTTATTAAAAAAGTTGTCCAGGATAAAATAAAACTCTCCGGCGGTAAACACAATGCGCGTATTCTTGCCTTGTGTTATTTAATCCAGGGAATTTCATACGGAAACCTGGGGCTTGTATTCGATAAGGCGTTCATTGTCACTGAAAACACAAAAGATATTCTTAATTTACCGGCAGTTCCTTATAATGTTATAAAAGATACGGCTATCAAGTCTCTTCTAAAAGTAATTAACATTTGCGATAGCTCGAATTTCACTTTACCTGGCAGAATTTTTAATTCAACTGATGTAAGCAATACTTATCTGAAACAACTTGCAAATACCTACATAGCAAAATTTGAAGTCCTTACCTGCCGTAATAAAGCATCTAATGATACGGTAAACTGGAATAGTGTGCTTCAACATTCTCTAAACGGTATTACCTCAGATTTTGGGTCTTACTTCGACGGAATGCCCGGTGAAGGTGGCCACTGGTACGATCTGAATTTGTATTATCTCGTTTTACAGGGATATGCCCGTATCGATTGCAGGATTATAAATTTAATTGATCCTGCCTATCCGAAACATTATCCTTCGAATGGAAAACCTCCTAAGGTACATCCTGAATTGTTAGCTGGACAGGCAGATCGAATGGACTTTAGATTATATAATTTTACAGATTCTATTAAGGATTTCCAATTTCTCCCATCAGTAAATTTTAAAGCAGAAAGAGGGTATTATCACTATTCGAATTATAGATACAGCAGGTTCGATAGTCTTCTTTTTTACCAGGGAACAGGTCTCTTGTATGAATTTCGTCAATATGAAAATGACCTTTACCAGGCTGAAGCTTATGCAATGACCAATCAGCTTTCAAATGCCATTGCCATTTTGAATGATCACAAAAAACCAAGGATTGCTCGTGGACATTTGTCTGAAATTCCTTTATCCGCCCTTAAAACTGAAGTATTGAACGCAATTTTCTATGAAAGGGATATAGAACTGATTGCACAGGGATTTATGCTTGGTTTTTGCGATATGCGCCGGAGGGATATATTACAGCCCGGGACTTTTCTTCATTATCCGATTCCCGGTTTGGAATTACAAACCTTAAATATGGATTATTATACTTTTGGGGGCACAAGCAATGAGGATGGTATCAATGTCTCTAATGGCGGCTGGTTTAAATAAAAAAATCTGAACATTTAAGAAAATAAATATGAAAAATTACTTAAATAAATTTATAACTGTCGGTATTCTCTCATTAATTATTCTGTCCTGTAAACAAAAAGATGAATACGACTGGGCAAAGGTATTTCCGGGGAAACAAATAATAACTGGTTCTGATTCAATAAAAGGAAATAATATCGATACTTCGCAATATTTTGCGATCCCAAGAGGAGGATCAAAGTATGATTGGGTTGTTGTAAGAGGCCCGTTAACCATTACAGAAGATAAAAG
>Ga0265323_10001341_pt1 | contig 12179 bp, 4 predicted proteins | sample 41225metaG_FD_193580 | JGI IMG/M metagenome (GOLD analysis project Ga0265323, IMG submission 193580) | Rhizosphere microbial communities from Carex aquatilis grown in University of Washington, Seatle, WA, United States - 4-12-25 metaG | ecosystem: Host-associated > Plants > Roots > Rhizosphere >... | reverse complement strand
CAGGCGCGCGATCTTTACGTCAGCTGCGTCAACGGCCCCTATTACGACGGGCACATTCCGGCCATCCTGCGCGAAATCATCGAACGCTACCACCCGGAGGGATTCACGGACAACAGCTGGAGCGGGCTGGGCCGCGCCAGCATCTGTTATTGCGAACACTGCCGGCGGAAATTCCGCGAGCGCACCGGCGGGGACCTGCCCGCGGCGAAGAACTGGGACGAAGCCACCTATCGCGATTGGATCAAATGGAACTATGAGCGCCGCCTCGAAATCTGGGACGAGAACAATCGCATCACCCGGGCGGCGGGCGGCCCGGACTGCCTATGGGTGGGCATGAACGGTGGCGACGTGGCGGGCCAGGCGCAGCAGTTCCGGGATTGCCGGGAGATCTGCCGCCGCGCGGAGATCATCATGCTCGATGACCAGCGGCGCCAGAACGCCACGGGCTTCCAGCGCAACGGCGAGGTGGGCAAGCTCGTGCACGGCCTGCTCGGCTGGGACAAGCTCATTCCGGAGAGCATGGCCATGTACCAGACCACCAGTCCGACGTTCCGGCTGACGAGCAAGCCGGAGCCGGAGTCACGCCTGTGGATGATCGAGGGTTTTGCCGGCGGCATCCAGCCTTGGTGGCATCACGTGGGCGCCTATGACGAGGACCGGCGGATGTACGAAACAGCGGTCGCCCTCTGCCAGTGGCACCAGGCCCACGAGGAGTTTCTGATCAACCGTCGTCCGGTGGCGACGGTGGGCGTGTTATGGTCGCAGCAGAACACGGATTTCTTCGGACGCGACGAGGCGGAGTTGCAGGTCGACCTCCCGTGGGATGGCATCCGCCAGACGCTGGTCCGGGCGCGCATCCCCTATCTGCCGGTGCATCTCGACGACCTCGAGCGCGATGCCGGCCAGTTCCGGACGCTGATCCTCCCCAATCTCGGCGCGATGTCGGATGAACAGGCCGCCGGCGTGCGGCGCTTCGTGGAGCGCGGTGGCGGCCTGCTGGCCACGGGGCAGAGCAGTCTCTGCGATGCGTGGGGCGATCCGCGCCCGGACTTGGCGCTGGCGGATTTGCTGGGCGCACATCTCCCGGCGGGACACGGCGCCCGCCAGGAAGCCACCCGGCGGCAGTGGGCTGCCGAGACTGCGCACAGTTACCTGCGGCTGACGCCCGAACTGCGAGCCGGGACCGATGGCCCGCATGCGGCCGACGAGCCGCCCCTCCGTGGCAAACGGCACCCCGTTTTGCGCGGCTTCGACGAAACCGACATCCTGCCATTCGGCGGCACCCTGGAGCCGTTGCGGCTCGATCCATCGGCGCAGGTGCTGCTGACGTTCATTCCATCGTTTCCCGTATTTCCGCCGGAAGCCTCGTGGATGCGCGAGCCCCGAACGGACATCCCCGGACTGATCCTAAATGAGCGGCCGAACGGCGCGCGCATCGCCTTTCTGCCGGCGGACCTCGACCGCCGCTTCGGCCGGGACCATCTGCCCGATCACGGCGATCTTCTGGCGAATCTCGTGCGCTGGACGGCGAAGGACGAGATTCCCCTGACCGTCGAGGGGTCCGGGCTGGTCGACTGCCATCTCTACCGGCAACCCGGCCGCACGATCCTCCACCTCGTCAACCTGACCAACGCCGGCACGTGGCGGGCTCCGGTGGATGAGTTGATTCCGATCGGACCGATCAACGTGGGTGTCAGGCTGCCGGAGGACGTGCGCGGCGCAACCCTGCGGCTGCTCGTCTCCGGCCAGACGGCCACGGCCACTGTGATCGACGGCTGGTGCCGGTTTGAACTCAAATCCCTCCTCGATCACGAAGTCGTCGTGATCGGGTGAGCCGCGCCTAAACATGTCAACTATTAGTTGACATGTTGTCTGGGGCGGAAGGAGCCAACGAATCGCGGGGCGGGCAGCGAAAAGGGGCGGAGGGAACGAAAGAATTGCTTGGCGGGGCCGGCTGACCTGCGGCAAGCTGACGTCCTTTTCCTGCCATGAACACACCCGCCGGCCGAATCCCCGCGCTTGCCGCCATGGCGGCGCTCGTTTCCCTCCTGTTCATACCCCTGCGCGCCGCGCCCCAGCTGGAAAGTCTGGCCGATGGCATCATCGTCCACGTCGGCGACACCTTCCTCCGGATCGAGTTGCGGGCCGAAAACATCGTGCGGGTGGCCGGTGCGAAGGACCGGCGGTTTTTCATTGCCGACAGTCTGGCGCTGCTGCCAGCCGGCCGGCCGGCGGTGACCTGGGAGCTGAAGACGGCGGCGGGCACGGCCACGCTCAGCACGGCGCAGCTCAAGGTGCAGGTCGATCTCGTGACAGGCGCGGTCACGTTCCTCGACTCCGCCGGGCAGCCGATTCTGGCTGAGAAAAAAGGCGGCCGGGAAATCACCGCTGCGGCGGTGCAGGGCGAGCAGACGTATCACGTGCGTCAGGCCTGGGAACCGAACGCGGACGAGTCGCTCTACGGTCTCGGCGAAAACCAGCTCGGGCTCGTCGACCTCAAGGGCTACGATCTCGATCTGTGGCAGCACAACGGCACGGTGGTCGTGCCGTTCCTGGTCTCCAGCCGCGGCTACGGCATTCTCTGGGACAATCCCTCGTACTCCCGTTTCGGAGACCTGCGTCCCTTCGAACCGATTCCGGCGGCGCAATTGCTGGATGACAATCGCAAGCCGGGCGGCCTCACCGGCAACTACTACGCCGACGCCGGCTTTGGCCGGCTGGCCGCGCAGCAGATCGACCCGCGCGTCGACATCATGCCGTCCGGCCGGGGAGGTCCCATTCCCAACACCGCCATCCAGCCCAAGCTGCCGCCGACGGGCGGCATGAGCGTGCGCTGGGAGGGCAGCGTGGTGCCGGAGGTGAGTGGGGATTATCAGTTCCAGACTTACTCGAACGGGGGCATCAAGCTCTGGGTCGACGGCCAGCTCGTCACCAATCACTGGCGGCAGGAGTGGCTGCCGTGGTACGACCTGGCGAAGGTGCATCTGGAGGCCGGCGGCCGCCATGCGCTGCGGCTCGAATGGACGCGGGCGGGAAATCCGCCGGTCGTACAGCTGCGCTGGAAAACCCCGGCGACGGATGCCGCCACCGCGCTCTGGTCCGAAGTGGGCGAGGGGACCGACTACTATTTTGTGTATGGACCGGATCTCGACCGGGTGGTGGCCGGCTACCGCCGCCTCACCGGCGAGGCGCCGATGATGCCGCAATGGGTCTTTGGCCTGTGGCAAAGCCGGCAGCGCTACCGCACGGCGCAGGAGTCGCTGGACGTCGTCAAGGGCTTCCGCTCCCGCGGCATCCCCTTCGACAACATCGTGCAGGACTGGTTTTATTGGAAAGCCGACGCCTGGGGTTCGCACGAGTTCGACCCGGCGCGCTTTCCGGATCCCGCAGGCTGGATCCAGGCCATCCATGACCAGCACGCCCGGCTGATGATCTCCGTCTGGCCGAAATTCTATCCCGGCACCAAAAACTTCGAGGAGATGCACGCGCACGGTTTCCTCTACGAGCGCGACCTGCAGGAGAAGATCCATGACTGGCTGGGCTTCCCCTACACATTTTACGATGCGTTCAATCCCGACGCGGGGAAGCTTTTCTGGTCGCAGATCGAGCGCGAGCTGTTCCGCAAGCAGGTCGACGCATGGTGGCTGGACGCCAGCGAGCCTGATCTCACCCCCCGCCCGACACTCGACGCCCAGCGTGACTACATGAATCCGACGGCGCTGGGGTCGGGCTCGCGCGTGCTCAACGCCTTTCCGCTCGTGAACGCTGCCGTGGTGTACCAGGGCCAGCGCGCGGCCGCGCCCGACCAGCGGGTTTTCATCCTGACCCGCTCCGGCTTCGCCGGTCTGCAACGCTACGCCGCCGCCGTCTGGTCCGGTGACAGCAGTTCGACCTGGACGGCCATGCGCAAGCAGATCCCGGCCGGCCTCGGCTTCTGCCTGTCGGGGCTGCCCTACTGGTCGATGGATGTCGGTGGATTCTCCGTCCCCCACCTTTACGCGCCGAACCTCGGGGATGACAGCAAAGGCGACCCTATTTACGGGAAAGCCACCGAGGCGGGCGTCGAGGAATGGCGCGAGTTGAACACGCGGTGGTTCGAGTTCGGCACCTTCGTGCCGCTGCTGCGCACGCATGGCGAGTTTCCCTATCGTGAGATGTGGCAGTTCGGCGGCGAGTCGTCGCCGGCCTACCAGGCGCAGCTCAAGTTCGACCGCCTGCGCTACCACCTGCTGCCCTACATTTATTCGCTGGCGGGCACGGTGACGCAAGGGGGCGGTACCATCATGCGTCCGCTCGTCATGGATTTCCGGGACGATGCGAAGGCGCGGGTGATCGGCGACGAGTACCTGTTCGGGCCGGCGTTGCTGGTGAATCCCGTGACGCAGTATCAGGCGCGGAGCCGGCCGGTCTACCTGCCGGGGGCGGCGGGCTGGTATGACTTTTGGACGGGGGCGTCGCTGTCCGGCGGCCAGACGATCGAGGCAGCCGCGCCGTACGATGCGATCCCGCTCTTCGTGCGGGCCGGGGCGATCATTCCGTTCGGTCCCGAGTTGCAGTACACCGGCGAGAAGCCGGCCGATCCCCTCACGCTCTACGTATACGCCGGTGCCAACGGGGAGTTCACGCTCTACGAGGACGACGGCCTGACCTACGGTTACGAGAAAGGGGCGTTCGCGCGCATTCCGCTCCGCTGGCATGACACGAGCCGGACGCTGCATATTGGCGCCCGCACGGGAACTTTTCCGGGCATGCTGGCCGAACGGACCCTCCAGGTGATCCTGGTGTCGAAGCAGAAGCCGGTCGGATTTAGCTTTGCGCCGCAGGCGGACCGCACCGTCCGCTATCGCGGCGACGCGATCGACGTCACCTTCGAATAAGCCTGAAACCCGGGGTGGCCCGCCGCCCTGCCTGCCGTTATGAAAATAGTTTCCTCCGGATTGCTCGCCGCTTTGATGCTCTCCGGGCCGGCGTCTGCCGCCCTGCCGCCCGGCGGGGTCAGCCAGGTCGCCGGTTTTGATCTCACGCAGGTGCGGCTGCTCGACAGTCCGTTCAAGCAGGCCCAGGAGCTGGACCGGCAGTATCTGTTGTCGCTGGAACCGGACCGCCTGCTGCTCATGTTTCGCGTCACGAGCGGCCTTGGGGGATTCACCTACACGCCGGCCCTGGGCGGCTGGGAGAGTCCCGGCAGCGGCCTGCGCGGGCACACGCTGGGACATTACCTGTCGGCCTGTTCGCTGATGTATGCGTCCACCGGCGATGAGCGCTTGAAGGCCCGCACGGCCCAGCTCGTGGCCGAGCTGGCGAAGTGTCAGGAGAAAATGGTCGAGCAGGGTTATCACGCCGGCTACCTGTCGGCCTTTCCCGAATCGTTCTTCGACCTTGTCGACGCACAGAAACCCGTGTGGGCGCCATGGTACACGATGCACAAGATCATGGCCGGCCTGCTCGACGTGCACGTGCACACGGGCAACGCGCAGGCGCTGGAAGTGCTGCAGCATCTGGCCGACTGGGTGAAGTTCCGCGTCGACCGCCTCACGCCCGAACAAATGCAGGGGGCGTTGAACAACGAGCACGGCGGCATGAACGAGGTGCTTGCCAATCTCTTTGCGGTGACCGGCAATCCCGACCACCTGCGGCTGGCGCAGGCGTTCAACCACCAGGCGGTGTTCGCGCCGCTGGCGCGCGGGGAGGACCGGCTGGACGGCCTGCACGCCAACACGCAAATCCCCAAGATCACCGGCGCGGCGCGCGAGTACGAACTGACCGGCCGGGAAGAATACCGCGACGTGGCGCGCTTCTTTTGGCGGCAGGTGGCGCTGCAGCGCTCCTATGCGATCGGCGGCGACAGCGACGACGAGCACTTTTTCCCCGTCACCGATTTTGCCCGCCACCTGAGCCCGGTCACGGCCGAGACCTGCAACACTTACAACATGCTCAAGCTCACGGAGCACCTCTTCGCCTGGGCGCCGTCAGTTGAGACCATGGATTTCTACGAGCGGGCGCTCTACAACCAGATCCTCGCCTCGCAGGACCCGTGCACGGGCATGTTCGCCTATTTCATTTCGATGAAGCCGGGGCACTTCAAGACCTACTCAACCCCGGACGACTCGTTCTGGTGCTGCGTCGGCACCGGCATGGAGAACCACGCGAAATACGGTGAAATGATCTACGCGCACGACGCGGCCTCCCTCTACGTGAACCTGTTCATCGCCTCGGAGCTGGCCTGGTCCGAGCGCGGTCTGGTGGTCCGCCAGGAGACCGTCTTCCCGGAAGAGCCGGTTACCCGCCTGCGCATCCAGGCACGGCAGCCGTTGACGCTGACGCTGCGGGTGCGCCAGCCCGCTTGGTGCCGGCCGGGCATCACTGTCCGGGTGAATGGCCGCGTGGTCGAGGCGGCGCCGGACGCTTCCGGCTATGTGCCGCTCACCCGCGAATGGCGGGACGGGGATCTGGTCGAGATCGGTCTGCCCATGACGCTGCGCACCGAGGCCCTGCCGGGCGACCCGAAGATCGTGGCGATTTTTGACGGTCCCATCCTGCTGGCGGGCGCCATGGGGACCAGCGGCCTGCCGGGCGGGGGACAATATGCGGCCGACCAGCAGCAGTACCGGGGCTGGCCGACCCCGTCCGAACCGTCGCTCATCGGCGAACCCACGGCAATCCTCGCGGCGCTCAAGCCCGTGTCCGGCGAACCATTGACCTTCAAGACCGAGGGCATTGGCCGGCCGCGGGACCTCACGCTCATTCCTTTCTACCGTCTGCACCACCAGCGTTATACAGTGTACTGGCCGACCGGTCCGGCACCGGAAGCCGCCGGCGGGCGCTGAAATTTCCGAAATCCTTAGCCCGGACTCACCCATGAATCACCCTGATCGCCGCAGCCTGTTCGCCGTCGTGGCTGTCCTGGCCCTGCTGGCCGTTCCCGCCCGGATGCAGGAACGGCCGCCCTACCTCGACGCAGCGCAACCGGTCGAGGCGCGCGTGGAGGACCTGCTGTCGCGCCTGACGCTCGAGGAAAAGATCTCGCTCGTGCACGGCGACTCCAAGTTCACCACGCCGGCGATCCCGCACCTCGGTATCCCCCGGCGCTGGATGTCCGACGGACCGCACGGCGTGCGCGAGGACGTCAATGCGAACAGCTGGTATCCCGCCGGGCGCACGGATGACTTCGCGACCTGCCTCCCGGTGGGGATCGCCCTGGCTGCCACGTGGAATCCCGAGGCCGCGCAGGCCTACGGTGATGTCATCGGCGAGGAGGCCCGCAAGCGCGGCAAGGACATCATGCTCGGGCCGGGCGTGAACCTCATGCGCACGCCCCTGAACGGCCGGAACGCCGAATATCTGGGCGAGGATCCCTGGCTCGCCTCGCGCCTCGTCGTGGCCTACATCCGCGCCGTGCAGGCGCACGACGTGGCTTCCTGCGTGAAGCATTTCGCGGCCAACAACCAGGAGACAAAACGCAACTCGATCAACGTCGAGATGGACGAACGCACGCTGCGCGAGCTCTACCTGCCGGTGTTCGAAGCCGCCGTGAAAGAGGCGCACGTGTGGGCGGTCATGGGCGCCTACAACAAGTTTCGCGGCCAGTTCTGCTGTGAAAATGACTACCTCCTCAACCGCGTCCTGAAACAGGAGTGGGGTTTTCCCGGGCTGGTCATGTCCGACTGGGGCGGCACCCATGACACCGGCGAGGCGGTGGCCAACGGCCTCGACCTCGAGATGGGCACCAACCGGCCGTACAACCAGTTCTACCTCGCGGACGCGTTTCGCGAGGGCCTGCAGAAGGGCGCCTACCCGATGGCGGCGCTCGACGAGAAGGTCCGGCGCAATCTGCGCGTCATGATCGCCACCCATGCGCTCGACAGCCGGCCGGAGGGTGCGATCAACACCAAGGCGCACCAGGCCGCGGCCCGCCGGGTGGCCGAGGAGGCCATGGTTCTGCTCAAGAATGACGGCCCGACCCTGCCGCTCAATCCCGACAAGATCACCTCGATCGCGGTGATCGGCGACGATGCCACGCGGCTGCAGGCCTACGGGGGCGACAGCGCCCGCATCAAGGCCTTCTACGAAATCACCCCGCTCGACGGCCTCCTGCGGCGGGTGGGCGCCCGGGTGAACGTCACATTTTCCCAGGGCTACGCGAAGGACGGCGATGCCGCCGCCCTCGCGGCGCGCGCGATCCAGGCGGCCAAAGCCGCGGACGTGGCCATCGTGGTCGCGGGTCTCACGCGCCAGCGACCTTTCGATTGCGAGGGCGCCGATCGGAGGGACTTGAAGCTGCCGTACGGCCAGGACGACCTGATCCGGCAGGTGGCGCAGGCTAATCCGCGGACGATCGTGGTCCTGGTCTCGGGTGGTGCAGTGGAAATGGATGCATGGCTGGACCGGGTGCCGGCGGTCGTGCAGGCGTGGTACGGCGGCATGGAGGGCGGCAACGCGCTCGCCCGCCTGCTGTTCGGCGACGTGAATCCCTCGGGCAAGCTGCCCTGCACGTTTCCGGCTCGGATCGAGGACACCCCGGCATACGCCGGCGGCACGCGCGCCTATCCGGGCGAAAGCGGCACCGAACTCTACGATGAGGGACTGCTCGTCGGTTACCGCTGGTATGACACCAAGGCCATCGAGCCGCTCTTCCCCTTCGGCTTCGGCCTTTCCTACACCACCTTTGCCTACTCGAATCTCAAGCTCGTCGCCGGTGCGGATCCGAAAGACCCGGTCCTGACGGTGCAGTTCGACCTCGCCAACACCGGGGCCCGCGAAGGCGCCGAGGTGGCGCAGGTATACGTGCACCAAACCAGCCCCGGCCTGCCGCGGCCCTTCAAGGAATTGAAGGGTTTCCGGAAAGTGGTCCTCCAGCCGGGCGAGAAGCAGACCATCACCGTTCCGCTCGAGCACAGCGCCTTCGCCTTCTATGATCCGGCAAGACACGGCTGGCGCGCGGAGAAGGACGTTTTCCGCATCTTCGTCGGCAGCTCCTCCCGCGACCTCCGGCTGCAGGGCGACTTCCCGCTGTCCGAAGCCTGGCCGGCACCGAAATAACCGGCGCTGCGCGGTGCTGCCGCGATTTGGAGGGGAGGGGGAAGATTGAAAATGCCGCGCTACAGCGGCCTTCGTGCGTCCCACAACAACTATTGCGCTCCGGTGGTCGCGGGCTAGCGTTTTTTAACCCTATCTCCGCCTGATCGCTTCATGCGTTTCGCTCTTCCCCTCATGTTGTTCGGTGCGAGCCTCGGGCTCACCGCCGCCGATCTCCCGCCCGGCACCTTTCCCGTTGGGATTCGCGTCGACGCGGCCCAGGACCGCGGTGAGCTGCGCCCGGTCTGGCGGTTCTTCGGCGCGGACGAGCCGAATTATGCCGCGATGCCAAACGGCCGGAAGCTCGTCGCAGAACTCGGCGAACTGTCGCCGCAGGCGGTCTACTTCCGCGCCCACAACCTGCTCTGCACCGGCGACGGCACGCCCGCGTTGAAATGGGGGAGCACCAACGCCTGCACCGAGGACGCGTCGGGCCGCCCGGTGTACGACTGGACCATCGTCGACGGCATTTTCGACACCTACCTCGCGCGCGGCGTGCGGCCGTACGTCGAGATCGGTTTCATGCCAAAGGCGCTTTCGATGAAACCGGAGCCGTATCAGCATCACTGGACGCCGGCGGCGAAATACGACGAGATCTACACCGGCTGGGCTTACCCGCCGAAGGATTACGCGCAGTGGGGCGAGCTGGTCTACCAGTGGGTGCGGCACTGTGTGGAGAAGTACGGCCGGACCGAGGTCGAACAATGGTACTGGGAGGTGTGGAACGAGGCCAACATCGGCTACTGGCGCGGCACGCCGGAGGAGTTCCGCAAGCTCCACGATTACGCTATCGCCGCGGTGCGACGCGCGCTGCCCGCCGCGCGCGTCGGCGGGCCCGATTGCGCCGGCAACGGCGGGCCGTGGATGAAGGACTTCCTCGAGCACTGCCTGCGCGGTACGAATTACGCGACAGGGCAGACGGGCACGCCCCTCGACTTTGTGTCGTTTCACGCCAAGGGCGCACCCGTGTTTGTGGACGGCCACGTGCGCATGGGCATCGCCAACCAGCTGCGGACCATTGACGGCGGATTTGCAATCGTCGCCTCGTATCCCGAGCTGAGCCACACGCCGATCGTCATCGGCGAGTCGGATCCCGAGGGCTGCGCCGCCTGCCAGGGGCCCCAGCTCGGCTACCGCAACGGCACGATGTACTCGAGCTACACCGCAGCGAGCTTCGCGCGTCTTCACGAGCTGGCGGACCGGCGTGGCGTGAATCTCGAGGGCGCGCTGACGTGGGCGTTCGAGTTTGAGAACCAGCCGTATTTCGCCGGCTTCCGCTCGTTGGCCAGCAACGGACTCGACAAACCCGTGCTCAACGTCTTCCGCATGTTCGGCAAAATGAGCGGGCGGCGCGTGATGGTGCAGAGCTCCGGCGAGATTCCGCTCGACGCCATCCTCCGGGACGGCGTGCGCGGCGCGCCCGATGTGTCTGCGCTCGCCAGCCTCGACCGGAACAAACTCTGCGTCCTCGTCTGGCACTATCACGACGACGACGTGCCCGGCCCTGACGCCGCCGTGACGCTGACCGTGGACGGACTGCCCGTGGCCGCCGGGCAGTCGAAGCTGGTGCACTATCGCATTGACGCGACGCACAGCAACGCGTTCACCGCCTGGCAGCGGCTGGGCGCGCCGCCGGCGCCGACGCCCGAGCATTACGCGCAACTCGAAAAAGCCGGACGACTGGAACGGCTGGACGCACCCGCCACCGCTTCCGTGCATGACAGTCAAGTGACGCTGGCATTTACTCTGCCCCGGCAGGCGGTTTCGCTGCTGGTGCTCGAGTGGGACTGATCCGCGCATCAACCTTTTCCCTTTTCACCATGAAAACCCCACACCTCACCCCCTGGCTGCTGGCCGGTCTTTTCGCTGCCGCCGTTCCGCTGGGCGCGCAGCCCGCCGCGACGCCGGCTGCCCCCGCGGGCGCCACGCTCGTCCTCAAGGCCGGCTCGCCCGGCCCGGTCATCAACCCCAACATCTACGGCCAGTTCGCCGAGCACCTCGGCCATTGCATCTACGGCGGCGTCTGGGTCGGGCCGGATTCGCCGATCCCGAACACGCGTGGCATTCGCAACGACGTCGTCGCGGCGTTGCGCGAGCTCCACGTGCCCAACGTGCGCTGGCCGGGCGGCTGCTTCGCCGACGAGTACCACTGGAAGAACGGCATCGGCCCGCGTGAGCAGCGGCCCAGGATGATCAACACCACCTGGGGCGGCGTGGTGGAGGACAACAGCTTCGGCACGCATGAGTTCATGGACTTTTGCGAGCAGATCGGCACCCAGCCCTACATCTGCGGCAATGTCGGCAGCGGCACCGTGCAGGAGATGATGGAATGGGTGGAGTATATGACCTCCGATGCCGACTCGCCCCTGGCCAACCTCCGGCGGAAGAACGGCCGCGACCAGCCGTGGAAGGTGCCCTATTTCGCCGTTGGCAATGAGAGCTGGGGCTGCGGTGGCAACATGCGGCCGGAGTATTACGCCGATGAGTTTCGCCGCTACAACACCTTCATCAAAAACTATCCGGGCAACAACATCTACCGCGTGGCTGGCGGCTCCGATGGCGGCAACATGAATTGGACCGACGTGCTCATGGCCATGGCGGCGAAGCAGATGAACGGCCTGTCCCTCCATTATTACACGCTGGCCACCGGTGACTGGAAAAAGAAGGGCTCGGCCACCGAATTCGACGAAGCCGCCTGGTTCGCGACGCTAAAGAACACGCTGCACATGGAGGAATTGCTCACGAAGCACTCGGCCATCATGGACAAATACGACCCGCAGAAGCACGTCGGCCTCATCGTCGACGAGTGGGGCACCTGGTACGATATCGAGCCCGGTACCAATCCGGCCTTCCTCCACCAGCAGAACACGCTGCGCGACGCCATCGTCGCCGGACTCAACTTCAATCTCTTCCACCAGCATGCCGACCGTGTGGCCGGAGCCAACATCTCGCAGATGGTGAACGTGCTCCAGGCGATGATCCTGACCGACGGTCCGAAGATGACCGTTACGCCGACCTACTGGGTGTTTGAAATGTACCGGGTCCATCAGGGCGCCACGTCGCTGCCCGTCGAGTTGACCACGCCCGACTACAAGCTCGGCGAC
>Ga0265323_10001339_pt1 | contig 12189 bp, 10 predicted proteins | sample 41225metaG_FD_193580 | JGI IMG/M metagenome (GOLD analysis project Ga0265323, IMG submission 193580) | Rhizosphere microbial communities from Carex aquatilis grown in University of Washington, Seatle, WA, United States - 4-12-25 metaG | ecosystem: Host-associated > Plants > Roots > Rhizosphere... | reverse complement strand
CCCCCCCCCCCCCCCCGACCCGATTCCCGCCATCGCCCACCCCCCGGAAGGCCCCCGTGGCGCTCAGTTGGGCATCAGGGCGACGCGGCCCACGCCCGCACCGCGCGTCATGTCGATGACCTCCGCCACGTTTGCGAAATCCACATCCCCATCGCCGCGCACGAAGACCACGTTGACCGCCCCCTGCTCGATGAACAGCCGCTCCAGCCGCTCGCGCAGCCGCGGGATGTCGAGCGCCTCCCGGTTCAGTTCCACGCTCCCGTCGCGATGCACGCTGATCACGATATCGCGGGATACCGGCTCCGGCGGCCGCTCCACCCGCGTCGAGTCTTCCGGCACCAGCGCCTTCAACCCGATGGATTTCGTGGGCATGATCACCATGAAGATGATGATCAGCACCAGCAGCACGTCGATCATCGGCGTCATGTTGATGTCCGCCCTTTGCTTTCCGTTGCCGCCCACTGACATTCCCATAATTCGCTCCCTGGCAGATTGGACACTGCGGAGGGAGAAAAGTTCCGGGGCCTGAACTTCGCTCCGGCGCGCGGAGTCTACCCAAAGCCGCAGTTCGCCGGGGCGACCGCGGTTTTCGCGGGATTGCCGGCGGGAACACGGTGATCGCGACGCACGGCGCCAGTTGAGAGCCGGAGGCGGGCTACCCTCCGCAGATCGCCGCCAGCGTGTCCCAGAACTGCGGGAACGAGACCGACGCGGCTTCCGCGCCGTGGATTTCCGATTCGCCATCGGCCGCCAGCGCCGCCACGGCGAACGCCATGGCGATGCGGTGGTCGCCGAAGCTGTCGATTGCAGCCGCGTGGAAGCGCTGCCGGCCGGGCACCGCCAGCCCGTCGGGCCGCTCCTCGGCTTCCACGCCCATGCGGCGCAGATTCTCGCAGATGGTGCGGATGCGGTCGGTCTCCTTCACGCGCAGTTCGGCGGCGTCCTTCACCACCAACCCCTCGCGCGTCGCCGCGCCCAGCACCGCCAGCACGGGGATTTCGTCGATCAACGCGGCGGTGAGCCCTCCTTCGATGGTGCCGCCGGTCAGCTCCGAGTGTTCCACCACGATCTCGCCCACCAGTTCGCCACTCCGGCTGGCTACCTCCGGCACGCGGATGCGGGCGCCCATCCCCATAAGGAAATCGAGCAGCGCGGAGCGCGTAGGGTTGAGGCCCGCGCCCGGAATCGAGAGGCGCGAACCGGGTACCAGCAGCGCCGCCACCAGGAAAAACGCCGCCGAGGACAGGTCGCCCGGAACGGTCACCTCCCTGGCCTCCAGCCGCGGCCGGCCGTTGATGGCGATCCTGCGCCCCTCCACTCGCAGCGAGGCGCCGAACTCGCGCAGGGCGATCTCCGTGTGGTCGCGCGAGCGCGCGGGTTCGGTGACCGAGGTCTCTCCATCGGCGTACAACCCGGCGAACAGCACGCAGGTCTTCACCTGCGCACTGGCCACTGGCAGCACGTAGTCGATCGCCCGCAGCGTGCCGCCCTGAATTTCGAGCGGCGGAAATTTGCCGTCACGCGCGCGAATCACCGCGCCCATTTCCGCCAGCGGCTTCATGATGCGCTGCATGGGCCGCGCGCTCAGCGATTCGTCGCCGAAAATGCGCGTGGGGAACGGCTGCGCCGCCAGGATCCCGCTCAACATGCGGATGGCGGAGCCTGAATTGCCCGCGTCCAGATCGCCCGCCGGCCGCCGCAACCCGTTCAGGCCGCGCCCGTGGATGACGAACTCCGTGGCAGCGCCCGTCACCTCAATCCCCAGCGCGCGCACGCAGCCGAGCGTGGAGTGACAGTCCGCGCCGGTCGAGTAATTGGAAATGCGCGTGGGCCCTTCGGCGATGGCCGCGATCATGGCGTAGCGGTGCGAGATGGACTTATCGCCGGGCAACGGGACGGCGCCGCGGAGCGCCGGAGCGGGAGAGATTTTTCGTGTCATGGGGAAGCCGGGTGGCCTCTTTCGAGCTTACGCCATTTCGGCAGGGTTGCGCGCGGCACGCGTGCCAGGTGGCACGTCAACCAGCTCGCGCCGGGCCGGCCTCCGGGCGCTTCCGGCTGACGCCGCTGGCCACAGCGTCACAGCGGCAGCAGCCCTTCCCTCAGGAACGCCAGCTCCTTTTCCGGGCGATTCTCGTATTTCTCCCAGCCGGGGAAGCCGCCCCACTGGAAACTCAGCCGCAAGTATTCGACGAACGCGATCTTGTGGGCTTCGCCTTCCAATACGGCGTCGGCCGCGGCGTTCGGGAGTTGCACGGTGTAGCAGTCCTCCACCTGCACGTCCACCAGTATGTCCGCCTTGCCTTGGGCGTCGGCGCAGATCTCCCAGGCCATCGGCTCCCGCTCCTCCGGGCTGGTCTCCGACCATTCTTCGAGGATGCCATCGAGCGTCAGTTCGCAGTCCTGGACCTCCAGCGCATCGGTGAGGAGCGGTTCACCCTTGTCGTCCATCGGACTCAGGGTTGCGTGGGACCCCACCAGATCGACGCGCCCTACCTCCTCCCGGAAAGCCCGCAGCGAAATCGGTATCCACAGGTGCTTCCGGTCACATGCGGCCAGCAGCTTGCGCTCCTCCTTTGTGCAGGGGACGTAAACCCACTCACCGCCGTTGAACTGGTAATCCAACTGCTTGAGTTTTTCCAGTAGCAACTTTACGTTGTGGGCGGCGCGCCGCATGGTCTCTTGCGCCACGGCCCAGGCGGCCTGCTTGTAAGGTTCTTTGCGAACCTCCGGCCCCAGCGCCATCAGGTCGCGCCACACGGCCTCATGCTCCCCATTCTGGTATCGGCTCAGCAGCGTCGCCGCGTTGACATTCGGAACCGCGCGCGCCGCCAAGGCCACCCTCCGTTCGTCTACCTCGGGTTTCGGCTCGCCGCGGTCCCACGCCTGCGGCCACTCGTGAAAATCGCCGGAGGCTTCGCTATCGATGAGCAGCGTATACATGTAGTCGTCGGGAAAATCGTTGATGCGCACCTGCCAGAGGTGGCCGGCCACAGTGGCATCCCAGGGAATGAATGGATCCCCCGTTTGGCGCCAGGCGATGATCTCCGCCAGCCGCTTCGCCACCTTGCGGTCGATGAGGGGCTGCTTCCTGGCCTTGCGCTCCGCATCGCGTATCCGCGCTGGCGAGCGGTAGCAACCCCAGTTTCGGATGTACTCCGCGGCCTCCTCGTTCGAGAGCCCCTTCTCTCTGGCGTCGGCCCAGAGCGAGATAAAGGACGGGCCGTAGCTGGGAACGTCGAGAAGCGTTGCAACGTCCACGCCGGTGCTGAAAAACCGTTCCGCATATGCGATCTGCTCTGCAGGCAGGTCCGGGAGCGTAGTATACAAGGCATTGCGCGCGCGAATGCGAGCGAGAAGAATGTCTTTTGCGACCGTGTCCGCCAAGTCCCAATGGAGCACACAGTACCTGCTGTAGTATCTCGGCCACCAGAACCCTTTAGTCGTGTCCAGGAAATCATTCGCCGTCACGCTCGGGACGGGCTCCCTCAGCAGGCGGTTATTCTCGCAGGACGGGGGCGTGTACTGCGTATAGATGACCTTGTTGGATATTCCTCTCGGGTTCATGGTTCCATCATAATAGTGGCTGTCTGCGTGTGGCGCTTGCCCGCTACTTCGCCGCCCACTGCGCGCGGTCTATGCCGTACCGCACCAGCTTGCAGCCTTCGGCCTCAAACTCCCGCTCGAACTCCATCCCCAGCTTTTGCATGATACGGATCGAGGCGCGGTTCTCGCGCTCGGCAACGGAGATCAGTCCGCCCAGTTGCACCCGCTCGAAGGCGTCCGCCAGCGCGACGGTGGCGGCTTCGGTGGCCAGGCCGCGGCCCCACAGGTGGCGCGCCACCCACCATCCCATTTCCGGCTCCGTCGAGTCCTTCCAGAAGCCCACGCCGCAGAAGCCGATCAGATCGCCGGAAGCCTTCTCGACCAGCTTCCACCGGCAGAAGCCCCGCTCGCGATACACCTTCAACTGCCGCGCGACGAAGGCCTGGATCTGGTCGTCGGTCCACGCCACGCCGCCGGTGATGTAGCGCATCACATCGGGGTCCGTGGCGATGGGGCGGAACGCGGCCCAATCGGCGGGCTGCCACGGAGCCAGAACGAGGCGGGCGGTTTCGAGGGTCACAGCGCCCGGCCTCCCCCGCCGAAGGCGTAGCGAAATCCGTTCTCCGCGATGCCGCGCAGCTCCGCCTCGCTGAAGCCAAACGCGCGCGCGGCAAGCTGGTACTCGCCGGTGAGCGTGCAGCCGAACATGGCCGGGTCGTCGGTATTCAGTACGATGGCGACGCCGGCGTCGTAGAGCCGCCGCACGGGGTGGTCCTCGATGCGCTCGACCACGCCGGTCACCAGGTTGCTCGTAATACAGATCTCAAGCGGAATTCCGTGCTCGCGCAAGTGGGCCACCAGCACCGGGTCCTCGATGGCGCGGATGCCGTGGCCGATGCGCTCGGCGCCCAACCGCAGCGCGGCCCACACCGATTCCGGACCCGCGGTTTCTCCGGCGTGGACGGTGAGATGCAGCCCGGCCAGGCGGGCGCAGGCGCACGCGTTGCCAAACCAGTAGGCCGGACCGCGCTCCTCGCTGCCGCCCAGTCCGAAGGCCACTACGCCGCGGCCGGCGCGCTCGGCCGCCAGCGCCGCCACGCGCCCGGCGGGCTCCGGACCGAACTGGCGGACCGCGTCCAGAATCCAGCGTACCTCCACTGGCGACTCGGTGGCGGCCTCGCTCACCGCGTCGAAAATGGGCGCGAAATCCTGGCCCTTCCACAGCACCACCCCTGCCGCCAGGGTGATTTCGGCGTAGCGCACGTTCTGAGCGGCCAGGCGGCCGAGCAGGCGGCGCGTCACCAGCGCATAGTCTTCGGGCGTGCGCAGGCGCTTGCCGATGGCGGCGAAGGCCTTCAGAAACGCGTCGAAACCGGCGTAGCGGTAGAGCGCGCGGAACTCCTCGACCGGCGTCGCCGGGTCCAATTCGTGCAGCGTTTCGGGCTCTGCCGCACCTTCCAGGTGAAGATGCAGCTCCGCTTTGGGCCATTCCAGCGGAAAATCGTCCATACTTGATTATGAAGCTCCCGGACTGGCGGATCGTAAACCCGCCTGCGGCCGGGTTATCCGGTATCCTAATTAGACCCTCATGACCGTTGAAGAGATTGAAGCGATAGCAGGCGGCTACCACGGAGACGCCTTCCGCATCCTCGGCCCGCACGCCGTCAGGAAGAAGGGCGGACAGCCACGCTGGGAGGTGCGGGCGTTTCTGCCGCAGGCGGAGTCCGCCGAAGTCTCCACGCGCGCCGGCCGCACCCCCATGGCCAAGCTCCACGCGCAGGGCTTCTTCTGCGCTTCCCTCGACGGCGGCCAGGAGAGTTACACCCTACGCCTGAAACTGTGGGACGGCCGGGAAATCGAAATCGAAGACCCCTACCGTTTCGGGCCGCAGATCTCCGATACGGACCTATACCTGCACGGCGAGGGCAATCTCCACGAGGCCTACCGCACGATGGGCGCCCACCTGGCGGAATCCGATGGCGTTCGCGGCGTGCGCTTTGCCGTCTGGGCGCCCAACGCCGAAGACGTCACCGTGGCGGGCGATTTCAACGACTGGGACGTGCGCCGCCACCCCATGCGGCGCCGCAGCGGCGGCATCTGGGACCTGTTTCTGCCCGGCCTGGGCCCGGGCACGGCCTACAAGTATCACGTGCGGTCGCGTGTGGCGGGGTACCAGCAGCTCAAGGCCGACCCGTACGGCTTCCTCTGCGAGACCCCTCCCAAATCGGCGTCGGTGGTCTGGGACCTGGACCGCTACCAGTGGAACGACGCCGGCTGGATGGATTGTCGCGCCCGCACGAACTGGCTCAAGTCGCCGGTTTCGATTTACGAAGTACACCTGGAATCCTGGCTCCGCGGCCCGCAGGGCAAGTCGCTCAGCTACCGCGAGATGGCCGTGAAACTGGTGGGCTATGCCCGCGAGATGGGCTATACCCACGTGGAACTGCTGCCCGTGATGGAGTATCCGTTCTCCGGCTCGTGGGGCTACCAGGTGATCGGCTACTTCGCGCCCACCTCGCGATTCGGCACGCCGGACGATTTCAAGTTTTTCGTGGATTCCTGCCACCAGGCGGGCATCGGCGTCATCGTCGACTGGGTTCCGGCGCACTTCCCCAAGGATGCGCACGGCCTGGTGTTTTTCGACGGCACCGCGCTCTACGAGCACGCCGACCCGCGCAAGGGAGAGCAACTCGAGTGGGGCACGCTGGTCTTCAACTACGGACGCAACGAGGTGCGCGCCTTCCTGATATCGAGCGCGCTCTTCTGGCTCAAGGAATACCATGTGGACGGCCTGAGGGTGGACGCCGTGGCTTCCATGCTGTACCTGGACTATTCGCGCAAGGCCGGCGAATGGGTGCCCAACCAGTTCGGCGGCAACGAAAACCTGGAGGCCATCGACTTCCTCCGCCGCTTCAACGAGCTGGCCCACAAGGTTCCCGGCGCCTTCACCATCGCCGAGGAATCCACCGCCTTCAACGGCGTATCCAAACCGGTGTATCTGGGCGGGCTGGGATTTACCATGAAATGGAACATGGGGTGGATGCACGACATGCTGAATTACTTCGGCAACGATCCCATCTATCGTAAGTTCCATCACAATGACATTACTTTCAGCCTGCTCTACGCCTTCACCGAGAACTTCGTCCTGCCCATCTCGCACGACGAAGTGGTGCACGGAAAGGGGTCGCTGCTGAACCGGATGCCGGGCAGCGACGAGCGCCAGTTCGCCAACGTGCGCGCCTTTCTGGCGTATATGTGGGCCCACCCCGGCAAGAAGCTGCTGTTCATGGGCCAGGATATCGGCCAGAGGGAGGAGTGGAATCACGACGCCGGCATCCGATGGGAGCTGCTCGAGTTCGAGCCGCACCGCAAATTGCAGGCGCTGGTGCGCGAGCTGAACCGCCTTTACCGCTCCAGTCCGGCCATGTATCAGGTGGATTTCAACTACCAGGGCTTCGAGTGGGTGGATTTTCACGACTGGGAGAACTCCACCATCGCGTTTCTCCGCCGCGGCGAAGAACCCGCCGACACCATTCTATTCTGCTGTAACTTCACTCCGGTGGCGCGTTATAAGTACGACTTCGGGGTGCCCGAGGCCGGTTTCTACGAAGAAATCCTGAATACCGATTCGGAGCTGTTCGGCGGCTCGAATATCGGCAACGGCGGGCTGGTTTCCTCGCGGCCCATCCCGCGGCACAATCGCCCCAACAGCATCTCGGTGACGCTGCCTCCGCTGGCGGTAGTGGCGTTCAGGAAACGATAGGGAGGCCCATGCCCAGGTACGATGTCGTCATCGCCGGCGGCGGCCACAACGGTCTCGTCGCGGCCGCCTGTCTGGCCCGCGCCGGCCGCAAAACCATCGTCCTGGAGCGCCGCGCCATGGTGGGCGGCTGCGCCGTGACCGAAGAGGCATGGCCCGGTTACCGCGTGTCCACCGCGGCCTATCTGTCCAGCCTGATGCCCGATCGGATCGTGAGCGAACTGGACCTGGAGCGCCACGGCTACCACGTGGACGCCAAGGATCCCGCGTCCTTCTCCGTATACCCCGACGGCCGCCATTTCTTCATGTGGCAGGACCGCTCGAAGACACTGGCCGAGATCGCCCGGTTCTCCCGCCAGGATGCCGAGGTCTACCCGGTTTACGAGGCCCTGATCGAGCGCATCTCGCGGGTGGTCGAAGGGCTGCTGCTGGCGGCGCCGCCCGCGTTCCCGCCCCGCGGCATCGGCGATTATCTCGACTATCTGAAACTGGCCGGCCGGTTGCGCGGCTTGAATCCGCACGACTGCGTGGCGCTGGTCAAGATCTTCACCATGAGCGCCGCCGCGTTCCTGGACGAGTGGTTCCAGAGCGACCACGTCAAAGCGGCCATGGCAACCGACGGCGTCATCGGGGCCAACGGCGGCCCGCGCTCGCCGGGCACCGCCTACATCCTGCTGCACCATTCCATGGGCGCCGCCGGCGGCCGCCGCGGACTGTGGGGATTCGTGCGCGGCGGCATGGGCGCCCTCTCCGAGGCCATTGCCGCTTCGGCGCGCGCTTCCGGCGCCACCATCCAAACCCGCGCGCAGGTGACCAAGGTGCTGATCCGCCAGGGCCGCGCATCCGGAGTGGTGCTCGAAAACGGAGACGAGATCGAGGCCCGCACCGTGGTCTCCAATCTCGACCCCAAGGCCACTTTCCTGCGGCTGGTGGACGGCTGCGACCTGGAGAGCGATTTCGTCAACGCCATCCGCAATTACCGCAGCGAAGGCACAAGTTGCAAGATCAACCTGGCGCTCAACGGCCTGCCCGAATTCCGGGGCTATCCCGGTTCGCCCGGCCCGCACCACCGCGCCACTATCCACATTTGCCCCTCGATCGAGTACATGGAGCGCGCCTGGGACGACGCCAAGTACGGCCGGCCCTCCCAGCGGCCGATGCTGGAGGTGACGCTGCCCACACTCTACGATCCGACGCTAGCCCCCTACGGCAAGCACATCTGCGGCATCTTTGTGCAATACGCGCCCTACACGCTGCGCGAGGGCAACTGGGATCAGCTCCGCGAGCCTTTCGCCGAGCAGGTGATCTCGCTCCTGGAGGAGTACGCGCCCAACATCCGGCAACTCGTGGAACGCCGCCAGGTGCTGACGCCGCTCGACCTGGAGCGGACCTTTGGCCTCACCGGCGGCAACATCTTTCACGGCGACATGGCGCTCGACCAGATGTTCGCCCTGCGCCCCGTGGCCGGGTGCGCCCGCTACCGCACGCCCGTCCCCGGCCTGTACCTGTGCGGCGCCGGCACCCACCCCGGCGGCGGCGTGATGGGCGCCGCGGGGTACAACTGCGCGCGCGAGATACTCAAAGGGAAGTAGGAAGGCGCAAGTCCGCCAGGCTCGCGGAGATAGAATGCGTCGATAAGTTCAACAGTTACTAAATTTACAATTGCCGGTCCGGTTTCTACTTGAATCCCAACTACAAACTGCCGCAAACTGTCCCTACAAGTCAGATAACACTTGTGAAGTTGTTCTGGCGGCTGATCGAGGGGCTGCCATAGGGCGTTTGCGCGCCAGCCCGAGCCAGGGAGCGGGGAAAGGCGTGGGCGCGCGAATCGCCGCGGCGCATTGCGCGAGTGCTGACGACCCATCGTTCAATGAGTTGCATTCGAGCGCGCTTGGAGGAGAAATGCCACCTGAAGTTGTTCACCGCGTGAACCCCGCGGAGGCTGTCCTTCTAAAGCCGGGCGAGTACCTGGAGTATACGATGACGCCCGAAACCGAGGACCGGCCGGCCAAGGAGCTTAGCTTCGTCCGTGGAGACCAGGTTTTCATACCTCCCACCTCCGACGACACCGCCCCCGAGTTTCGCTGGTATCTGGGAGCGCCGCCTCCCGCCCCTTCCAATCCCCCCGACGCAATTGGCTACTTCGCCGTTCGCGGGCCTGCCGGCGCTCATGACGAATATACGTTGAGGATGACTTTCGGTCACTGCATGGTCTACCGGCTGGAGATCGTGCACCTCCCAATCGGCACCGTGGTTCGCGATTCAACCTACACTTCCCGGGAAATCGGCAATGAGCAGCGTGTGACGCTGGACGTCTGGACCGTATAAGGAGTCTCCTATGACCATCACCGCCTTATGCAGACTTGTACTCGTCCTTTGCGGCAGCGCGATCCTCGCCATCGCTCAAACACAAACGTGCCAGAAGCCGCAGAGCCTGGACAACTATATTCAGTGCCGCATCATAGCCAACGAGCACCATGACGACCGGAACTACCTGGCGAAACAAGCCAATGCACCGGCGGCTGCGCTGAACTCGATGGTGCTCGCCGATAGCGCCGCGTCGCCCGATCTGTTTGGCGCAAGCGCCAATCCCGCGCCAACCGCCAGCCGCTCCCTCAGCCCCAATGCGAGTGATTTTTCCGGCACCCTCAACTTGTATGCCGTGTACTCGGCAGTCAACGGTACGGACCCATACGTGCCGCGAACGTATCTGACCACCAGCGCCTGGAGACGCGTATCGGTTACTTTCGATCACTCCACGGCAGTCGACAGCCTTCCCACCGATTTGCCCGGAAACAGCAATACCTACATGGCGAAGGCCGTACTATTTGGCTTCCGCGATTTCGCCGCCCGGAGGGAGGGCATCGCCAAGGGCGCCCCGGCCGGCGCGTCCCCACAGGGCAACACCAAGACTGACAACCTGGCACGCGCCGATCGGGAGTATAACAAGCTGCACACTGCCATAAGAGACTACCTGTTCTGTAAGTACGGATCTGCTGCCGCTTTCCCCGCATGCAACAGGGACGACCCGGCCCTTGCCGCCTGGGAGAACGACAAGCTGCGGGAGGGTGCCGGGTTTTGGACAGAGTGGGGTGAAAGACTGAAGGCATTGGACCCAACGATTGAGGATCTTGTCAGCCTTTACGTGAGAGGCCAGGACCTTGCCGCCAAAGAGCCCGCCAGAACGCTGAACGCCATGAAGGATAAGTTGCAGGTGGCAGCCGCCTTCACCTCCCGCCTCAGTTACAGCCACGGGACGAACCTGTACCGCACCGAGGCGATTTTCGACAAGGGCTTCGGTGGCGGCGCGTTCAATTCCACGGTGAACGTGAGTTATGATTTCCAGAACTCCCAGTCGAAGGCGAAGAACCGGCAGGTTGCCAGAGTCGTGGAGCAATTGAGCGTCCCGATCAAAGGGATCGCCCGCTGGACAGAAGAGCCGATTGTGGAAGCGTTCTCCGGCGAGGGGGATTTCGGAACCAATGGAACGCCAATCTACAGGGGCGCATTCAGGCTGGTGTTTCCGGCCAGGATGGGTCTTAACGTGCCCATTTCCATTCAATACGCGAATCGCACCGGGGCCGGGCCCAAAGGGGACATCAAGGCTCAAGTCGGGCTGACCTTCGATTTGGCCAAGGCTATCCCCGACGATTGGGCCTTGCGGAGCGCAAGTTCCAAAAAGACTTTTTGAGGATATATGGGCATGTCCGAATCGCGCAGGAGCTTTCTTCGCCTGGCGGGCGGAGCCATGGGGACGGGCTGGGATCTGGCCGCCGCCGGCGCCCCTTCGCCTCAGGAGCTTTCCGCCATGGAGGGCGTGGCGACCGCCTTCATGAGCGCGCATTCGGTGCCGGGGCTGTCGGTGGCGGTAGCGGAGAACGGCCAGGTGGTTTACCAGCGCGGCTTCGGATTCGCCAACCGCAACACCGGCGAGATGGTCACGCCTGCCCACGTATTCCGCATCGCCAGCGTCTCAAAGCCCATCACCTCCGTGACGCTGTTCCGCCTCATGGAAGACGGGCGCCTCACCCTGGAGGACACGGTCTTCGGCGCCAATGGCCTTCTGGGCAACGGCTTCGGCAGCCCGCCGTACCGCCAGTGGGTGGAGGATATCCGCATCAAACACCTGCTTACGCACACCGCCGGTGGGTGGCAGAACGACGACGCGGACCCCATGTTCCGCAACCCCGGGATGAATCACCGGCAACTCATCGCCTGGGCCATTCGGAATCTGCCGCTGGAACACGCGCCGGGCGAGCACTATGCCTACTCCAACTTCGGATTCTGCATCCTGGGCCGGGTGATCGAGAAGTTGAGCGGCGTGTCCTACGAGCAATACGTGCGCGACAACATCCTGAACCGGTGCGGGGTGACGGGCATGCGCATCGCCGGAAACACCTTGGCCGAGCGGGCGCCGGACGAAGTGGCCTACTACGGCGCCGGCGGGCAGAATCCCTACGGCATGAACGTGCGCCGCATGGATTCGCACGGCGGCTGGCTGGCGACGGCGCGGGACCTGGCGGCGTTCGCCAGCCACGTGGACGGCCATGCCCCCGGCCGCAACATTCTGAACCCCGCCTCGATCCGGGAGATGACCGCCGCCAGCCCGGCGAACTCCGGCTACGCCAAGGGCTGGTGCGTGAACCGCTTCCCCAACTGGTGGCACACCGGCAGCCTGCCTGGCACCACCACCATCATGGTGCGGACCGCCAGCGGATTCTGTTGGGCAGCCCTGGCCAACGCGCGGGAGAATCCCGACAAGACCCGTGAAGCGATAGACGCGATGATGTGGAACCTGGTGCGCCAGGTGAAAAGCTGGAAGGCGTGAGTCCGGTGACCGCCCACACCCGCCGCGCTCAGGCGCCCGCGCGCTTGCTCTCCATCTT
>Ga0265323_10001336_pt1 | contig 12201 bp, 16 predicted proteins | sample 41225metaG_FD_193580 | JGI IMG/M metagenome (GOLD analysis project Ga0265323, IMG submission 193580) | Rhizosphere microbial communities from Carex aquatilis grown in University of Washington, Seatle, WA, United States - 4-12-25 metaG | ecosystem: Host-associated > Plants > Roots > Rhizosphere... | reverse complement strand
TAGTACCGCTGCTCCTGCTTGGCGTCAAGGCTGCCGAAGCGATGCACGATCACCGGGCGTTCGACGGAGAAGCCGAACGGGTACTGCGTGGTGAGCGGGAATGTCTGGCCGGAGTTGATCACCGTGGGGACGGCGATGCGGCCGATGGTGTCGGGCATGGGTGGTGGGTTAGAAGCCGGAACCGATTTCCCGACTATGGAGCTAAGTGGCCTCGCCGAGCCGGAACAGCCAGGAGCGAAAGACCGAGATGACGTTGCCACGAATTTTGAAACATAGTTTTGCAACAGCGCCGAAGGCAACACCAGGGCTGCGACGAGCGCGGCAGAACGTTAGGTTGTTATCCTGGGCTCTTGCCTAGGTATAGTCCGATCAATATCGGTGTGCCGCTTCAAGCAAGCCGAAGCGACCTTGTCTCTTTTGAGTGGTCGACGAACGGCATCACAGCGGCTTTCATCCTTCCTGACGACGACGCTCACCTGTTGCGGGTTTCGTTCGACCGACCGTGCATCATCAGGATTTTGGATGAGATGCCGCTCAGCACTGAGGAAAACGATACCCCGAATGAAGGGCTAGTGCCCGAGCATTTCGCGTATAGCCTCGAAGGTGCAGCTTTCGCCCGCCTTCAGTCCGGTGCCTGGAAGGAAGTGAATGCTCCCGTAACTCACTATCAGTTCGTCACCGGTTGGGCCTGTATGGACGTGCTCACGGCTGCTACTCCGGCATTCGCCGTCGTGCCCCGGTAGTGGGCCAGGGCGGGCCCACGCCAAACAAAACCAGTCGCTCTTGTCGCGTTTCACCAAGGACCCTTTTTGAAACGTCGATTCATCCACGGGCTGTATCACGCGCTGCGCGTAGATCTGCCAACCTGTGGCACCCCTACCCCACCTCCACCAGATCGAGCGCCTGAACATTCGTCCGCGCGATGTCCGTGGCCTGCGCCCAGTTGCCGCGGAACACGACGGTCACGCGGCCTTGCGTGCTGTTGCCAGTGGGATCGTAGTTGCTGCCAATCTGCTGGCCCGACGCCACATCGAACGGATTGTAGAAGGCGAACGGGGTCAGGCCGGCGGTCTGCGATACCCAGAAGCTGTACACCGCCGAGAGCACCGACGCGCTCAATCGTTTGCTGAGCCGGAACGTGCGGCGCGAGGTCTGCGCAAGCTGCGACCGCTGGATCGTGCCGTCGTGATATTGATTCTGGAGTTGGGCGGACTCCCGCAACTCCGTGAACGCCGTGCACAGCGAGGCGGGCATCACCCCGTTGGGGGCGGATTGTACGAGATTGCCTGGCACTTTGAATCACGCCACCGTCAGTCCGGGTAGCTGCATGTTGGCCGATTGCTGCGTGCGCCCGTAGCTCGAATACTGCGCGGCCATCGCTTGGTCGGTCACGAACTGCGGCGTCACAAACTGGCCCGTCATGAAGTTCGCGGCGTCGTTGCCGCTGATATTCAGCGAGAGGTACGTCGCGCCGCTGCCACCTGCCGTGTTCGGGCCACCGGGCGTGGGATAGGTTCCGGTAGCGATGCCGCCGAGCGTTGGAATGTTCGAAGCGTAGGCGTGGGCTTGGCCGTCCTGGTAGCTGGCCTGTTGGTAGAGCTTGCCGCCCTGTTCCACCAGACTCCCCGCGTACGGCGTCGTGGCCGATAGCGGCATCTTCTGGCCGGTGGCTTCCGAATACAGCATCACGAGTTGCCGCACGCTCGGGGATCGCACTGCCACCGCGATCTGGCCGCCGAACTGCGACTGCGCGATCTGGACGACCTGCTTAATCGTGCCGCTGTTCTGGGGAATGTCGACGCCGTAGATGCTCTTGATGTCGTCGTGCGCCTCCCTCTGCGGAGACTTGACACCGGCTATCATCTCTCCGATACCAATGCCGAAACCGGCAGCGCCGCCTATCAGCGCGCCCAATGGGCCTCCCATCTGGAACCCGATGGCCGCCCCGCCAGCCGTCCCTTCCGCTGTGCCCGTCCATGTGCCACGGCTGCTCCCGAGCAGCCCCTGTTGCGCCAGCATGGTGCCGCCAGCCAGCAGCGCGGCCCCGGCCACGCCACCTACACCCGTGATCTTGCCACCGGAATCTCCGGTCTGGACATCGTTGCCGTTTTCATCGGTGCCGTAGGTCGGATTAGACGGGCTCCGGTTGAAGCTGCCCCAATTCGTGCGCTTGAGGTTACTGACGATTCCCGCCAGACCGTTCGGCCCACTCCCACCACCCGCGCCGCCGCGCGTCCCGCCGCCGAACAGCATCGCCAGCGGATTGAACCCGCCCGTCCCACCTTGCGCCCGGTTCAACGTCGGCGTCCCCGCCGATGCGCCGGACGAATCTCCGCCGCCAGCAGCCCAAGGAGCGGGAGTATAACCGCCGGGGGCCGCACCCGACCAAGAGTGATCCGTCCCGCCGACCCCAGCTCCACCGCCAGCCGCTCCGGAGCCGCTACGCGTGGCACTGCTGAACAGCATTGCCATCGGATTCAATCCAGTACCGCTGGAACTCCAAGGAGCCGCAGTGTAGCCGCCCGCCCCCATAGGTGCGCTCATCTTGGCCGGCGCCGAGATCGACGGAACGGAAATTCCCAAAACGCCAGCGGCCCCGGCAGCGCCACTCTGCAAGGACGGAGCAGCCACACCCATACTGGCCGCCAGGATGCCCGTCAGCGCCGCCATCACCGCGCTGTTCTGCATGGTCGCGGCGGTGTTCTGGTCGGTGGACACGCGCACCGGGTCCTGCTTGCCGCCCTTGAACACACCAGCGAGCCCGCCCTGCCCGTCTGCACCGTAGATGATCGGATGGAGGACGTTCGCCGCCATGCCGCCCAGCGTTTCGGTCACCGGCTTGAGCACTGCGGCGTGGACCGTACTCAGCAGGTCCTTCCCGAAGTTCTTGGGCTTGGTGAACAGAACGTCGAACAGCTTCTCGGCCTGCTTCTGCAAGCTGTCGAACTGCGACTGGATCTCCTGCTGGCGTTTCTGTTGGAGCTGCGCCTGCTTTTCCTCGAGCTGGTCCTGCGCCTGGGCGATTTCCGTGTACAGATCCTTCTGCGCCTGCGCAGCCAGCACGGAGCGCTTCGCCGCGTTCTCTTCTTTCGATATCCGCTCCGCTTCGATGCCCGCTAACTGGACGGCCAGATCGAGCCGGATCTGGTAGGCTTGCCAGTTGCGCGATAACCTCGGACACCGCCGCCGACTTGTGAACGATGGGCACGGTGCCGGCATAGCCGTCGTGCGAGATGTGCAGCTTGTCGTAGAGCGCGCCGCTCGGCTCCAGGAACGCCCGCGTCTCAACCGACCTCCGCGCCGCCACTACGCTGGTCGAGGCCCGCTCGTGATCCTGCATCTCCTTGGCGGTGGGCATCCGCAGCACATGCACGACGCGCGTGCCAGGGATCTTCATCTCGATCCTGTAATTGATACCTTCGCGCTCGACGTTGGCCACGGCGCACCGCTCAATGCGGCCGATCACCATGCCGGCCTCGGCATCATCGAAGGCCGGGCCGTCCTTGTCCGTGCGGATCTTGGCGAATAACTCCGCGTTGATCTTGGGCAGGTCCACGTCTTCGCTCTGCGACTTCCCACGCCCGAGGAAATGCCGCACGGTACGCTGCGCGCGCGCCCAGGCGCACCACTCCTCGTCCGAAGGGAACCGCACTTCGCAGCTCTTCTCGCCGCCCGACAGGATCGGCACCACGAACGGCTTCGAGGCGTCGAAGCCAGCTTTCTTTTCGATTTCCATGTGAATCTCCTACTGGCAGATGCCCTGTAGCGGCGTGGTGATGGTCATCGTCACCATCCCGTTGGTGGGGTCGTAAAGCTGAACGCCGGTGATCTGGAGCGTCACGATGCCATCCGTGTTTCCGAGTTCGGCGACGTTGAAGCCCATCTTCTGAATGAGCATCGTGAACGAGTTGTTGACGTCGCGGGTCATGGTGAACGTGGCAGTCCCGGTGGTCAGGTTGATCAAGTTTGCGTACTCGGTCGATCCCGCTTGCACGCGCACCACAAACTGCACCGCGAAGGCGCGGTCACCCCACTCAAAGCGCCCCTGGATCTGATAGCCATCCTGCGCTCCCGAGCCGGGGAAGAAGCCGGGCCGGAAGTTGTTCTCCCAGGAGGCTTCCATCGACACAAACTGCTTGGCGCTGCCGCCGGTAAGGTAGTTGATGCCGTTGAAGGTCAGAGTGCTGATCATGCCGGCATTGAATTCATGCGGCGTGGAGATGGCTGGCAGCGTGATGCCACTGGGCGAAGTGTACTGGCCGGTGGTGACGCACTCCACCGAGCACATCGCACTGGCGCGGCCAGGCGAGTTCTTGATGGAGAGCTTCCAGCCCTTCACCGCGCAGCCCACCAGCATTTCGTCCAGCACCGCAGAGCCACCGGGCCGGATCTGCTGCACGAACGAGAAGTAGGGCAACTCCAGGCCGGTCGGGTTCGTCGCCCCCAACGCCGGAACGATGGTGTAAGTGTACGGACCGCTGCCGCTCACGACGACGTTGCCCATGGAGAAGGACATCGCCCACGCGAGGAACTCCGACGATGCGTACTTCGAGAGCTCGTAGGCCGGCATGTTGTAATGCGACTTGAAAAGCTGGGTCGGGAATTCGTGCCCTTTGCCGATTTCCGCCCGGTCATCCTCGTTCACGGGAACCTTCGCCCACGGTTTGGTATTGAGATTCGTGTGACGCCAGATGGTGGCGACCAGATTCGCCGTTCCGATGGCGGTCTGTTTGCCGAATCCCCAACCGTTCAGGAGTTCGCTGATATTAGCCATGCTGTTCTTCCTCCTCAGCCACAACTACCGGCTTTTGCGCCGCCGCCGGCGCGGGAACCTGATGCCAACCGGACGCCATGCGCGGCGTCAGCGCTTCGGCAGTCGCCTCGACTTCCTTCACTTCGCCATCCGGCGATCTCATAAAAACCGTCTCCATGTTGTCCTCATTCCCCGCCGGGATTGCCTTGCTCCACGAGCGTTGCTTGCACCTCGAAGTAATCGAGGGTCGCCCCGTCCGCGCTCACCACAACCGTGTTTCGCTGTGCGGAGGGCAGATCCATGTCCATCGGGTAACAATCCGGATCGATCTGCAAATGAAGAAGCGACTCCCACGATGGAGCGCCCGTTGGCTTGGCGCTCACCAGCAGCCAGAACAGATCGGCATACGTGGCAGTGGAATCCTGCTCCGGCGCCCGCAAGTAGATCGAGAAGCGATGCGCGAAGTGCAGTGATCCGCCAGTGAGACGCCGCGGCGTGGTGCCATTCCAGGCAACCAGAATCGAGCCGGGCGGCATCTGTAGGATGGCCAGCCGAAGATTGTTGTCGGTAGCCAGCCCTTCCATGAATGCCCGGATGTTGTCGCCGTCGCCGCCCAGCGCATCGACCAAGTCCGGGCAGGACTGGAGCGCAGTCACCCACTCGCCAAGTATTGTTTTCGGATTGATCACGGAACCGTCAACTCGCGCGCTGCAGCAGTGCCAGGTTGAGCATGCCGTAGGCATCCGGCTGCCGCACCGTCGTCACCACGTACTGCGCACCCCAAGCGGTCACCCAATCGCCCTTTGCCGGCGGATTCAAGAAGTCGGAAGGATTCACCGAGATCTCTTCGAAGTTGGCCATCGCGCCGGACTCCTCGCGCACGCGCAGATGGCGCACCGCCGTCACCGTGAACGCGCTTCCCTGCGCTGCGCCCGCCTGCACCGGTTGGTACACAACCGGCTCGCCGAACGTCTGCGAAATGACGCCGTCCACGAACGCTTCAATGTTGGGCCAGTTCGGCATTTCACGTCCAGTAGGCGACGATCAGTCCTTCGCCCGCGTTGTTGGCATCGACGTAGTAATCCGATGGCACCAGCAGATGCCTGGAGTCTTCCGCCCAGATGTCGAATGAATCCGCGACGCCGCCACCCGAACCCGTGGGCCAGAACTCCTTGACGACGCCCGTAGAGTTGGCCTTGTTCATGCCGGAGACGCCGAGAAACACACGCCCCGTATCGCCGATGGCCGCCGCGAAACGCATCCGCTCCACGCGCAGATTCAAGTCACTGGTAACGGGCACGGGCGTACCCGGCGTGGGAACGGGGATCTTGCCGAACGATTTTGCTTTCATCGGAATTAGAGCCAGGCCAGGATCTTGTACTTCGCGCTGGTGGTCACGGTCACCTTCACGTTGGTCGCGTCGTGGGTTCCCTCGGTCACCGTGAAGACGTTGGCACTCCCGCTGTTGTCGGCGCAGGAGACCAACACGCCCGCAGGCACCGACCCCAGGCCGTGCGCGATGCTCTGCTGCGCGCCATTGCCGGTCTGCACTGCCGACAAGAACTGCTTCTGCTTCGATGGGTAGCTGCCTTTGAAGTTGGGCTGCGGACCCGCGCTCTGAAACTCCGGAGCGTTAATGGGCGTTTTTTCCACTTTGATTGCCATGCCTCTTCTCCTTTCCGGGTTTAGCCGGTTCTTGTTTGGGAAGCTTGGAGAACGCCCGCTCCGCTTCTGCCTGCGTCCCGATCCGGCGTTGCTCGTAAAGCTGCCGCGCGCGCGTCAACTGGACCTTGTTTGTGGCATCGGGAGCGGGATACTCATCGCCGATGTCTGACGGCGTAAAGCCCTGCAACGGGCGTAGGACGTACAGCGGCGGAACCAGGCTTCTGGTCAGCCGCGCCCATGATTCACGACGAAGCATCATGGCTACACCGCCGAGATCACGTTGTTGAAGTAGAACCCGAGATCCGCAGAGACTAGGCGCATATCGAACGCCGAGTCGATCTCCACGCGATCCGAAGCCAGGTGCTCCATGCGGAAAGTCTTGATGCGGACGCCGGCGCCGCCGGTGGTTCCGATCAGGCCCGTCCAGTTGAACACGTACCCGGCGCTGGGAGTCATCAGGCCGGCGTTCTTCGGGCGGTAGAACAGCGCCGCGCTCAGGCCGCCGATGAACGAGTTGGATTCAGCCGCGCCTTCCGCCGCCGTGTTGTAGACGGCGTCGATGACCAGGACCTCTTCGAGTTCGAGAATCTCGGCCATGATCTGACGGGTGGCCACTGCCGGGTTCGGCGCGGTCTGGCCGTACTTGGTGCGGTCGATGAAGTCGGGGTGATCGACGAGCTTGTCGAACACCGGGCGGCTCACCACGAAGATGTTCGGCGCGAAGCCGCCGCTCGACAGCCGCATCTGGGTCTTCGCGTGGCGAATGTCCGTGATGGGGTTGCCGTTCGGATAGTTCCCGGAGTCCCAGTAGACGACATGCGTGGAGTCCGCGGTCGCCTGGCCACTGGCCTGGTTGGTCCAGATCCCCGTGCCGAAGAACTTCGAGACCCACTGGTTTTCACGCCGGATCAGCGCCTTCTGGGTGAGGAAGATGGTGGCGTCGCGGTCGGGGGCGAGCGGCGAGTCGCTGTTGGAGCGGATCTGATCGTCCACATCCTTGTGCAGCGACCAGACGTCGCAGTTGTACGTGCCGGTGGAATTCAGGTTGTAACCCGTGCCGGCGGATTCAGCGGAAAGCGCGCGCTTCTGCATCTCGTCGCGGTTGAAATCCGCCCGCGCGTAGGTGTAGTACAGGTCGCTTTTGTTTTCGACCGGGACCGCCGGAAAGGCCTTGTCCGCGACGAACTCGACTCCGGCGGCCTCCTGAAGGTAGGCCACGGAGATGTTCGTCAGCGGTCGGTTGACGTGAACGTCTTGTAGTGTTGGCTGAGGCATTTGTGAATTCTCCTTGTTTGTAAACGGCTACATCTTGTACGGGCCGAGAAGCAGCGCGGGAATGATCACGCCAGCGCCCCCCGATGCCGCCAGTGCGCGCGCCCGCACGAAATTGCCACTGGTCGCGGTGATGGCCTGACCGCTGGCGTTGGCCATGAGCGGGTCGCCGTTGTTGACGGCAGCGCCGGTCACCAGCTTGGTGATGCCGAGGATGGCGACCTCGCCCTCGACTCCCTGCGCGTTGGGCTTGTCCTGGACGACGCCATCGGCGACGGCTCCAGCGCCCGTGAAATTGATCTGCCCGGACGCGTTGACGGTCACGAGGTAGAACTGCGGATTCACAGTTCCACCGCTGGTGAGGTCTGCCGCCGCCGGAAGCCCTACTGTGCGTAATGTCTGTTCGAATGCCATGTCTGTTGGTCTCCTTTCGCCCTACCGGGCAAGGCGAACGCCAGCCCGCTCGAGCGTGGCGATCAAGCCCTTCGCGTTGTGCTGCGCCACGAACGCGCCGTAAACCTCGGGATGCTCTTCGAGCATGAGGGCGTAGGCGCGTTCCTTGGTCAGCTTGGTGGTACCGCTTTCGGCGTAAAGATTCGGAGTCTCTTTGCCGCGATTCTGGCGGGCGTAGCTGGTGGCTTGCGCTTCAATCTCCTGAAGCGAGCCAACCGCGCCCTGGTTGGGATTGACGTGCGAAGTAATCATGCTCCTCTCGCTTTCGATCACGCGGGCGGCTGTCAGCTCTTCGCTGATTTCCGCCACGCTGAAGTATTGGCCCGTGGACTTCTTCTTGGTGAGGAACTCCGCGGCCTTGTCGGGACAACCGGCCATCTTGCACAGCGCGCCGATGGCTTCGATGTCGCCTTCCGGACGCATCCTGAGCGGCACGCCGGCCAAGGCAGTGACGCCGGCGAGCGGAGCCATGCCCTCTGGTTTCTTGGCATCGCTCTTTGCGCCCTCGCCGCAGGCATGGCAGTACTCCGCACCTTTGCGCAGCTCGGCACCGCAGGCGTGGCAGAACTTACCGGACGCCTCGCCTTCGGCCTTCGTGCCGCAGGCATGGCAGAACGTTGCGTCTGCGTGGAGCTTGGTTCCGCACGCGTGGCAGTACTTCGGTTCGGTGTTGGTCTTCTCGTCGCCGCCACCGTCGCCCGGCTTCTTACCCTCGGCGGCGATTGTGAGCGTTTCGTTGGGCATACTTGCTGTAACCTCCTTGGTTGTGGATCTTGCGGCAATCGCCGCCGTTGAACTCTGGACAGGCTCGCCGAGCAGTTGACGAAGCGCGTTCATGGCATCGCCCAGCGTTCCGACTTCGTCGGCCAGGAGCGGAACGGCATTCTCCGACCAGTACACGCCAGCCTGTGTCGCGATGATCTTTTCTGCGTCGGCCTTCCGGTTCCGCGCGACCGTTGCTACGAACTGCTCGTACTGCCGGTCAATCTCGGACTGGATGTCTTTCTCGGCCCGCTCCGACAGCGGTTCATGCGGGTTCCCATCGACCTTCCTGTCGCCTTTGAAGACGTAGGTGTACTTGAACCCCTGCTCGTCGTTGAACTTCGAATCCTCGGTATGCAGCACCACCACGCCGACGGACCCGACCGCTCCCATGCGCGTGACGAAGATCTTGTCGGCGGCGCTGGTCAGCGCGTAGGCCGCCGAGAACGCGAAGTCGTCGGCGACCGCGTAGATCGGCTTCGCGCCCCGAAGCGAATAGATGTAGTCGGACAGTTCCAGGCATCCGGTGGTCTCGCCGCCCGGCGAATCAACCTGCAACAGAATCGCCCGCACCCCGGCATCGTTCACCGCGTCCTGAAGGTAGCCCCCGATCTGCGCATAGGAACTGCAACCACTCAGCGCCGAAACCCAGGATTCCGCTTTCGTCAGCACGCCCTGGATCGGAATGATCGCCACGCCGTCGATCACCTGGTAGCCGCTGTCGTCGGCCTGCTCCATGTACGCCGCGGCGAACGGTTCCGCCGGCTTCACGCCGGCCACCGGCATGATCCCCAGCCGTGGCCCCAGTGCCTGGACGATCACGTCCAGCTTGGGCGGGTGAATCATGAGCGGCGTGTTCACAAACCGCGATGCAACACGAGTCAGATCCCTCATGGCTTCACGTCCACTTCTCCCTTGCTCGCGTCCTGCTGGATCTCGGCTTCCGTCAATCCGGCGTTGCGCCCGGTCAGGACCTTCCGGCCATCGCTGTCGTAGGACAGCCCAAGCTTGTCGGCGCGCTTGTTGTCCGCTGCCTGCTCCGCATCCACGGCACCGGCGTCGCGCCCTTGCGCCGCCACCTCGGTGGAACGGGTGGATAGACCGCTGCGAATGGCATCGTTGGAAGCCTTGATGTCCTTCTCCGGGTCAACCCATGGCCAGCCGGGCGTTACCCACTGCACTTCCTCGAATGGCTCGGGATCTTTGTTGTAGGCGTTCAGCAGGTCAATGCCGAACACCAGCGCCAGCATCGCCTCGCGCAGCCAGCGCTTATAAACCGGGTGGCAGACCTGGAAGATGAAAACCGAATGCTGATACTGCTCGCACTTGCGGCGGAACTCCAGCAGGCCGGCGCGGATCGACGAATAGTTGATCCCCGACAGGTCACCGCTGATCTGATACTCGGCAAGCCCGGCGCCACTCGAAAAAGCTTGCAGGCACGTCCGGATGAACGATTTGAAATCGCCGCTATCCTTCGCTTCGGCGAACTGCACTTCTTCGCCGAAGTTCAGAACCTGGAACGTGCCGGGTTCGAGCTTGCTGATCTGCGTCCCCGGATCTGTCTGGGTCGGCCCGTTCTGGTATTGGTCCGGAGGGATGATCGGATTGTCCGGGCTGGCCTGCGTGATGAACCCGGTGATCATCGCCGCGAGTTTCTTGCGGACGATCTCCGCGTCCGTGTATTGCTCCAGTTCGTAGAGCTTCGCGATCACCGATGTGAGCCACGGTTGCCCCCGGAACTGGCCCGCGCGAATCGGCTTGTAGACGTGCAGCACCTCGGTGGCTGGCACACGCTCTACCGAGAGAGCGTCCATCGGGAAAAACATCGTCTCACCCGGATGTGCCTTCCAAAAGTGGTACGCTGCGCGCCGCCCATCGGTCTGAAACTCGATGCCGCACCGGACTGAGTTGTTCGGCGGCATCCGCTCGACAGCCGTCCGCCACAACGGTAACTGCTCTGCCTCGATCAACTGGAGTTGCAGCGGAACCGTAAGTCCTTCCTTCACAGAACGCGGCCGGAACCGGACGAAGCACTCACCCGCCTCCATGACTTCGCGCGCAATCACCATCTGCTGCCCATAGAAATCCGTCTGGCCCGACGCAGGATTCCGCGGGTCGTACTCGACGTCGCACTCGCGTATCCATCGATTCCACTTCCTGGTGATCAGGTCGCGGATCTTATCGTCCGGATGGTGCGGCACCAGGCGAATGCCGCGACCAATGGCATTGGCGACGTAGGAATCGACGGCCGCCGCCGCCCACGCGCTGTTTCGAACCGCGTCCCGGTTGCGCGCTTGCAACTCCAGGCCGTGCGAAAACAGGAGCGTGTTGAGACCGAGGGACGGCGGGTTCCATCCCATTCCCCGACGCCCGCGACCGGCGGCATCGAACGGAAACGTCCCCATGGCGCGGGTACGTGGGACGCGCGGGATCGGCATCGGCTCGTGCCCGGCTTGGCGCGCGAGCGTCATCAACGTTTCAATTGGCACGGTGCTTTAGTGGCCCCAACCGTTGGTCGTGTAGATTCGCACCTGGCGCACTTGCTGCGGTCCGGACTGCTGGGCGACGTCATTCAGGATCAGATTCCGGAGCTTGAGGTAATCGTCGACGGAATCGAACTCGAACTCGCGATCCTGAAACCGGACTCGCCTCGCGCCCTGCTTCCGCGCGGCGTCGAGAGCATCGAGATCGGACTGCGTGAATGCCATTAGAGATCCATCCTGAAACGCACGCGGTTGCGCGCGGTCTGCCTGCCATCCGTGCGCTGCTGTTGCGGCGGTTGTTTCACGTCCTGCACTGGAGGCGCGCCCACCCGGCGTTCGAGGTCGGTCCAGTGCTTCTCCTGGAAACGGTCGATGCCGACCCGTCCAGCCGCCGCGCGCGCATACACGCGGCAGTCGAGCGCCTCATTGCGCTCGCGCATCTTCTGCCACTCGTGCCGGCGATAGCCTTTGACGATCTTCGTCACCAACTGTTCGGCGGTGATCTGCTTGAAGTACTCTTCGCTGTAGCGCGGGAAGTGGCAATATCCCGACGGGAAAGGAATCCCCTTCGCCACATCCTCATCGGTGGGCCGATCCTGTCGCAGCCACCGGTACAATTCTTCCTTGGCCATGCCGGAATTGACCGGCCACACCCGGACGCCGCGCTTCAGTTTCGCGCCCATCGGCCCGACTTCTACCGGAGACGCCGAACCAATGAGCGATGGAGTCCGCGAATCGCCTTTGATCACCAGCACGCGCCCGCCCTGCCGCCGCGCCCACTGGTACACCTCGATAGTGGCGAAGCCGGAATCC
>Ga0265323_10001335_pt1 | contig 12202 bp, 7 predicted proteins | sample 41225metaG_FD_193580 | JGI IMG/M metagenome (GOLD analysis project Ga0265323, IMG submission 193580) | Rhizosphere microbial communities from Carex aquatilis grown in University of Washington, Seatle, WA, United States - 4-12-25 metaG | ecosystem: Host-associated > Plants > Roots > Rhizosphere >... | reverse complement strand
GCCGCGTCGATCCACGCCACCAGGACATTGGCGTCGAGGACGCACTCAGCCATCGTAGAGGTGCGCGCAGTCTTCGAGAGCGTCTCCGCCGAGGGTGACGATACCCTCCAGGCCATGCAGACGTTGCCAGGCGGCCGTCTTCTGGCTCTCGTGGGCAGCCCTTGGCCCTCGACGACACATCTCCGCGAGGACGGAAGTTCGATCCTCGGGACTCAGATCTGCCAGTTCCTTGGCCAGTTCTTCTATGCGTGCGCGTGTCGTGGCCATCTACAAACAAGCGTAAACCCATTCTCTACGAGGGGCAACCGAACAGGTTCCAACTGGGTGCCAGAGTACGACGGCTGCGCCCACCAGGCCGCCCTGTGCTAGCCTTGAGAAACGGTGGAACAGCTCAAGAAGTCGCGCCGGTCCGGACTCGAGAACCTGGTCAGGTTCGCCAAGGAGCTCCCCGTACTGTCGCCGCGTGAGATCTACCGGCGGCTTGAGGAGCTCGGCTACCGCGGACAGAACGAGGCGCGCCGGGCGGTATCGCTCATGGCCTACCGCCATGTCCGCCGCATCAAGCGCATCTACGTCGACGGGGTCAAACGCGAGCACCTTCTGCCCAAGTCCAACACCCTGCTCATCGGACCCACCGGGTGCGGCAAGACCTTTCTGGTCGAATTGCTGTTCCAGCAGATCCTGCACCTACCCACTGTGATCATCGACATCACCACCTATTCGGAAACTGGCTACGTCGGCCAGGACCCAAGCACGATTCTCACCCGCCTTCTGCATGCGGCCGACGACAATCCTCTACTGGCTGCCATCGGCATCGTGTGCCTGGACGAGTTCGACAAGATCGCATCCGGGCAGAACAACGCCGTGTTTGCCGGCGCCGGGACCACCAAGGACGTCACTGGCCTGGGCGTGCAGCGCGAGCTGCTCAAAATGCTGGAAGCTTCCGAGGTGGTGGTGCCACTTGAGTTGACCCATTCCAGCTTCAACGACCACGTCTTGATGTCGACCGCCGACGTGGCATTCATCGCCGCCGGGGCATTTTCCGGATTTCGCCAGCTCGCACGCCGTCGTGCCGCTGGCGATTCCATCGGGTTCGGCCGCACGCCTCTGGGCGGCGGCTCGCCCGACGCAGTCGCGGTCAGCTACACGCTCGACGAGGTCGAGCAGGTGGCCAATTTTCAGGCCTACGGCTTCCTCCCCGAATTGCTGGCGCGTTTTTCGCGCTTCGTGCCTTTTCAGGCGCTGGACGCGGCCACCCTGACCGACATACTGGAATCGAACGTCGTGGACCGCCTGACCCGGGAATTCGAAGAAGAGGGTTTCGAGCTGCAAATCGAGGCAGCGGTCGTTCAGAAAATCGTGGCCGAAAGCCTGAAACGCGAAACCGGTGCGCGCGGCCTGCAACAGGTGCTGACCCGCCACATCGAGAACGCCGCCTTTGAATCCTTTGCCGAGGCGTCGAGCGGCCGCGTGCGCGTGTATCTGGACGGCGGCGCGATCAAGGTGGAAGCCCAGGTGCAAGGGCAACGGTCGAACGACGACAAACCCAGCGAGCCGAGCCCGGAAGGAAGCTAGCTTTCTCACCACAGAGAGCACGGATAGGAAGAAGGGGGTTGGATCGGACAGACCAACCCCTTCCCCTCCGGCTCTGTGACCTCTGTGGTGGAGAAAGCTAGCTTACGTCCCCGCTCCCTGCGGCAAATAGCCGGGCGGGGGCGCGAGCAGGAAGGCGTCAGCCGGGAAGACAGGGTTCACTATCCGGTCGCGAACCTTGATCTCCACGCCGTCGTCGAAATCGCGACCTGGCTCGGCAAAGCGGATAAGCCCAGGGAACGACTGCCCGTCGCTGCGCTGCAAGTCCTCGTAGGAGACGCGCCAACGGTCCCGAGCGAGCGCCGGCTGACCCGCGACCGCGACCACATCCCACGCGGCCAGCAGCGGCGCTGGCCTGTGCAGACTCACCCAAAATTCGGCCCCGTCCGGCGCTTGCACGTGCAGCACATCCGTGCCCCGGTCCCACCCGACATCCAGCGCCTTGCTTCCCTCAGGGAGAAACACGTCGCCCAGTAGGATGGCGGCCACGGCCTGGGCAGGCAGGGGGATGCGAATCAGCGAAGCCACGTTGCTCGGGGTGGCGGAACCCTGGCGAACGGTCTTCTTCTGGTGGTCGACAAATACAAAACTGCCGTCGTGAACCGCCAGCGCGGCCACTGTGCCCTGCAACGTGACCTCCGCCTCGAAGCGCAAGTTGCCGGCGCGCTCAACCAGCATCTGAACCGTGCCGCGCACACGCTGGCCGCCCAGCCAGCTCGTGGTGCGTGTCTCCAAGTTCAGACTGCGCGCAGCGGCCTGACGCGCGCGCAGTGCTGCCAGCAGCTCATCGGCGCTGGGAACCGGATACCTCCGTTGCGCCGGTACAGTCGCCGCGCAAGCAGCCAGCAGAAGGGAAATCGTGAGCAGGACGGTGCGGCCGAGCAACCCGTCGTAGCAACAGCCTGTCGGGAAATTTCCGGACATCGCAGGTTGGCCAGCGTGCCCGTGAGCGATAGCGACCAGCGTGGTGCGGCTTGCGTGCGCGATTTGCGTGAGCGTGTGCGGTGCGCGGAACGCTCTTCGCCTTCCCGCAAAACGCACACGAACTCGCTCACCCTCACGCTCTCGCCCACGCGGCCCGCGAGCCGGGCTTTCTGGCGGCCCGCAATGTTCCGACAGGCCGTAGCTGTGCACGGTCATTCGCTGCATCCGCTACCGCCCGGCAGCGCGCTGAGATTCGATGCCCGCCAGGCTCTCCTCCAGCCGACGGCGCAGGCGCTCCTCGGGTTTGTGGCTCAATGCCTTGCGATAGGCGGCCGCGGCCCGCTCGGGCTCCGATCGTTTTGCGTAGAGATCGCCCAGGTGAGAAAGGATCTCAGCGTCGGCAAGGTCAAGCCGTCCGGCCTGCTCCAAAAAGACACCGGCCTTGTCTAGTTGGCCCGCGCGAAAACTCACCCAGCCCAGGCTGTAGAGCACCGCGCCCGTGCCAGGCTCCAGAGCCGCCGCGGCTTGCAGCCGCCTACGCGCCCTATCCAGGTCGTGGCTATGGTCCGCCGCGACGAAGCCCCAAAAATTGAGCACCTCAACCGAGTTGGGCTTCTTCTTGATGAGCGGCTCGACCAAATCCAGGGCACGCTGCCAGGCGCCTCGGCGTTCCTCGATCATGGCCAGGCTCAAGGTCAGGCGTGCCTGGTCCGGCTGGCTGGCCTGCAATGCCTCCAACCTGTGCGCGGCCATGACCGCATCGCCCCGCTTCTCGTCGATGAAGGACAGCGCAATCGCCGCATCCAGCTTCTGTCCCGCATTGTCACCGGCCGCGGCCGCGGCGCTTTCTGCCAGGCGCGCCGCCTCTGCGGTCTTGCCTTGCTCGCGCAACAACTCCGTCGCCCGCAGACGCGCCTCGAAAAACAACGGCGAGGTCTTGGGCACTGCGACCAGGATCGCCAGCGCCTCGTCGCTCTGATCTAGCTCTTTGCGCAGCGCGGCCGCAGTCAGCGTCAGCCGTGTCTTGGCGTCGTCGGAGATGCCCGCCTCCTGCGCCTTCTTGACCAGCGCCAGGGCGCGGTCGAAGAGGTGCGCCGAACGCTCCAATTCAATGCTGCCCGCCAGACTCTCAGGATCCGAGCCGGCTAGGGGAGAGACCAAATCGTCGGCCAACTGCTCGGCAGCCTTGCCCTCGCCGATTCCGACGAGAAAACGTGCGTAGGCTGCCGCGATTTCCAGGGAGCCCTCTCCCCTGTCAAGGGCCTCGCGAAAAGCGCGCCGGGCTTCGTCGTTGCGCCCCTGGGCGGCCAGGAGCCACGCCAGGGCAGTGAGTGCCTCGATGTGGTTGGGCTCCTGGGCCAGCGTCTGGCGAAGTTGCGCTTCGCCTTGCCCCATGTCTCCCAGCGCCCAGGCCACCGCCATCAGGCGCATATGCCCGGAAAGCGACGCCGGTTCGCGGTGACAGAGATCGGCCAGGGTGATGGCTGCCGCGGGAACGTCGAGCGCCAGGATCTGCGCCTCGGCCAATTCCAGATAGACCGCCTCGGCTGTGTCAGGCTCGTCGGCAAAATCCACCTTGCCCACTGCCTGCCGCAGGGATTGCACAGCGCCGGCCACGTCACCCTGGGCCTGGCGCAGGTGCGCCTGGGCCATCAGGCCATCGGGCGTAACTTCGATCTTGAACGAGGCGTGGATGGCCGCGGCCGCATCGGACAGGCGCCCGAGACGCATGAATATCTCGGCCAAATGCGCCTGCAGCTCGGGCGATTCGTCGTCGAAAATCAATGCCCGCTGCAGCTCAGCCGCGGCTTCTTGCCAGCGCTCCTCCTCTTCGTAGAGGAACGCTCGGCTAGCGTGCTCGTAGGCGCTGGCATCCACCGAACGCGTGACGATCTGCCGATCATTGACCAGCTTGGTTATGGGCGGTGCCTGGGTTGCGCAAGCGCCCAGACATGCGGCGGCCAGGGCAAGGAAAGTTTGCCTGGCGGTTCGCGGGATCACACCGTGAGGGTAGCACAGGGTGGGGTTGGCGAAGCGTGATGTCTGGGATGCTCGGCCGGCATGCTATGGTTTCTTGAAGGCTCTACTTAACGAATATGTCGGGCTTGGGCGGAGGGTCCATGTTGGGGCTGATGCGGAACCCGGTGTGGGGCGGCTGGTTGTAGCCGGACTGCTCAAACGATACCTGCGCCCGGTAGGTCGGATCGTGCATGAGGGTGTAGATGCGACGGGTAGTTACCGCTGTGGTTGTGAAGACAAGCAAGTTCGCGTTGTTTGCTTCGCGCCAGATGATTTCCTCGCGCCAATCGCCCAGCAGGTCTGCGGTCAGGACGGGGGTGGACCTGGTGCCGTTGTTCGACGAGCAGCCGGCCGCGGTCAGCAAGGTCCCGCCACCGGCCTTGCTGATCGACGTGCCGTCTTCAAGCTCACGCCATTCGTCGGCGTCCCAGTAGATGAGAAAATTGCTCCCAGCATCAGGGGCACCGGCGGCACCGGTTTGGCAATTGAGGCTGCCCGTTTGACTCGACGAACACGATGCGGCAGTCTCGTCTCCCGCGCCGACATACTCGGCGACGCCACGCGAGCTGGGCCCGCCTCCGGTCACGTTGAAGTAGGAGCTGCAGGTGGCAGCATCATGACAATCTGTCCCCCAGGCAGCATCGTGAGCCGAGAACACCGAGATCCCCATGCCAGGAACCAGCTCGCCCACGTGCAGGGCATCGCCAACGCCGATACCGCTGGTGCACCTGAAGGTTCCATCGCTGTTGATGGTTGATGCCCCGGGGATAATCTCAAAGGCACCATCGCCGTCCACGTCCGCCGCCATGCATGAGTTGCCGCCCTGGCCATAGGCTTCGTTGCCTTTGGTGGACCCGCTGTCGTAGGCCCAGTTTGTTGCCAGCACCTGATTACGGTAGGTTAGCGCGGACACCGTCAGGCGTGCGTAGCAGCCACGTTGCTGGATGATGCTAGGCAGACCTGTGGCGACGCGAGCATCCTTGACAAACGCCACCCCACCGTTGAATTGGTCCACCCGGTTGCCGTAGGAGTCGCCCCAAGTGGACACGACACCGCGGGGAACCGGATACTCGATGGTAGCCAGTTCCTTGCCGGTGTCTCCGGCGAACACCGTCAAGTACTCGGGCCCGGTCAGAATGTAGCCGTTTCCATTGCGGTAGACAGCGCTGTCGTCGTCGCTAGCAGCAGGCCCCGTGCTGAGGTACTCGCCGGTTCCGTCCTTGGTTCCCGCTGCGGTCTTGCACGCCACTTCCGCTTTTCCGTCGCCGTCGAAGTCGTAGACTGAGAATTGCGTGTAGTGTGGCCCGGCGCGAACATTGGGTCCCAGATCGATGCGCCAGAGCTGGCTGCCAGCCAACGTGTATCCGTCAAGGAAGACGTTGTCAGTAGTGCCCGAGTCGGTGTTCTCACGCGAATTCGACGGATCCCACTTGAGCACGATGTCGAGTTTGCCGTCGCCGTCGAGATCCCCTGGGCTCCCATCGTTGGCATTGTACGGGAAGTTGGGGTCAGGGGCAGGCGGCGGGGTAAGACCTATGCTCAAGTACTGCTGCGGCCAGGGGGTGGCCGCTGCAGAACGCGTCCCCTCGACCCCGTTGATCACCACGGCCACGGTGTAAGTCGAAGTGGAGGTACCGGTCGCGTCTAGGTAGTTGGTACTGTCAGTCACCGTCGCCAGCTTGCTGCAGTCCCGATAGAGGTTGTACGCAACGCTGGTGGGGTCTTCTCTGTTGTACTCGTAGCCGAACATGCGCCAACCAACATAGACGGCACCTGAAACCCTCACGGCCACCAAGCCGCGATCCAGGTTCTCCATTTGGTAGTGGCCGGTGACCGTGACTGACGGTTTTCCTGGTGGACCTGGAGCCCCGATGCAACCTCCGCTCGCCACGCCGCCGCCGCTGGAGACGCCCCCCGTGCTGGGAACGCCGCCCGTGCTAGGGATCCCGCCGCTGCGGGAGACGCCCCCCGTGCTGGGGACGCCGCCCATGCCAGGGATCCCGCCACTGCTGGGAATCCCGCCCGCGCTGGAAATCCCGCCCGTGCTGGACGTCCCGCCGGTGTTGGGGATCCCGCCGCTGCTGGGGATCCCGCCTGTGCTGGGAATCCCGCCCGTGCTGGTCATGCCCCCAGCATCGAGACTGACACACAGAAGAGAAACACAGATCAGCCCCGCGTTGCACGTGCCATTTGGGTAGCACGAACAAGCTTCGGCTCCGGTTTGGCAGCTAGTCGTACCGCCAGTGCCCTGGCTGCCGCCCGCGCCGCCGATCGCTCCGCCATCCGTGCCACCGATGGGAACATCCGGCTGGCCGTCAGGAGCGTCCGGCACCCCGGCATCGCCGCTGCCGTCACTGCCACCCGTTCCGCCGTCACTCACCTCCGTGCCGCTGTCGAGGGGGCGAGCCGGAGCATCCGCAGGCTTGTCCACAGTGCCATCGCCACTCATTTGCCCATCCGCGATCGCGTCCGTGCCGCCGGACTCGGCACCGCCGCCACCGTCTGCGCGAGCCAAGCCACCATCTGCCCAAGCCCAACCACTCTCTGCGCCAGCCAGGCCGTCATCTGCAGCGTTGGTGCCATCAGCAGCGCCAGCGTCAGCCACGCCCATCCTCACCGCGGGATACACGCAGCCCGCCGCGGTCGCGGCGACTAGTAGAAAACCCAGTCTCGATGCCCAGTGCATCTGCGTTGCCTCCCGAAAATCAGAACGCACCCTTGACTCCCGCTGAACCCGGCCCAAGCCAGAACGCCATTTGCGGGTCTGCCTCGCGCTTCGGAGCCCAGAGCAGCAACGTGACGCCCACGACGGCACCTACCCCACCAACGATGAACCCCACTGTCGAAAGATTGCGTAGTGAATTGTAAGTGCTGAGGCTGCCACTATCGACCTTGGCGGGATTACAGACGCCGTTCGGGCAATTGCTGCGCAGACCCGAGTCCGACAAGACCACTATTCCGGTCACGGCTCCGGTGAGCAGTCCTGCTGCCCCAACGCCAGCCGCTACCCAACCCCAGGTTCGCTGGGCGCCGCCGCGCGAACCGGCTGGTTGAGCCTCGGCCGGCACCACCTTGGACGTCGTCAATTCATCGCGAGGTTCCCCTTGCACCACCTTTGCCTGCTCCGGCTCACGCACGAACGGCTTCTCCTCCTGCGCCGGCTTGAAAGTCAGCACCTCCTGCCTGTGCTCGCCCTCGCCCAGCGCGATCGTCTGCTCCACTGTGTCCCCGCCACGCTTGCCCACGATCCGCCGCCGCCCCGGATCCTTCGGCACCTCGACCCCGAGCATTGCACTCGCGATCTTCACGTCATCGATCGTGACTTCGACGTCGCCCGCCGCTGCCCCCTCGATCCTGATGCGTAGCCGCGGAATTCGCGGTTGCAACTCAGTCAGCTCCTTGTCCGCATCTGCCTGCGCCTGCTGCTGCACATTGCCTAGCCAAAGATCATTCGGCACAAGGTGCGTCGCCTGCCGATACAACTCCGACGCTGCCACAAGTTGACCGCACTTGGCCAATGCCCGCGCCGCCCAAAGTGCCAGGGTGGGAACTTTAGCAATCTCGTACGCCTGACGGAACTTCTGTCCCGCCTCTGGGAAACGTCCTGCATCAAGGTCGCGCTTGGCCTCGTTGGCCAGCTCGCGCGCTGCCCCTTTGGCGCTGTCGTCGATCGCCAGGGCCGCCCCCGGCCAAACCGCAGCCACTGTCAGTGCCAACACCATGCACCCAAGCTTGCAACTCATCGGTGACTGCGCCTTTCATCAATCATCTGCCGCATGACCTGGATCTCCTGCGCGCGGCGCGACTGCTAGCGAAGGTAGCACACCAGTGGGTGGATGTTGAGGTTGCGAATCTCGTCGCGCGCGATGGCGGCAACGATGTTGGCTCCCACGGTGTTGAGGTGAGTGGTTGGGTCTGCGTAGTACCCCACGACCGCGCCTTTGCCTTTTGAGTTGAAGAACGCCATGACCTTGGCCAGGAGATCAATGACCGGAACGCCAGCGGCTGCGCCTACGCTTCTGATGCTTGCCGGAAGGTCGACGTGTTTGTTGTTGACGAACTGGCCGGTAGCCATTGCAGTACCATCGGGAGTCCAACTATTGCGTGGGATGGGTGTCGCAAGCACCGGGACGGCACCCGCCAATCTGGTTTCATCGATATACCTATTTAGGCTAGCTTCGTACTGAAGCTGCGGCGTATTCATGTCGTCGTGGGCGAATTCGATTAAGACGACGTCGCCGGGCTTGAGGAGAGACTTGATCGCGGGCCACAGCCTGGAGTCATCGTAGAAACTGTGATAGAGGTCGCTTTGGCAAGGGGTGGTTGAGGGCGAGCATTCCGTCAGCGCGCCGGAATTGCCATAGTTCGCCACGGAGACGCCATGGTTGAAGAATTGCGGCAACCACTGGCCCCACCCTGCCGTGCCAGGACCGTCTTCGTCGTCCCCGGTTGCGTCGGTCAGAATGTACATGACAATGTCGCTGGCAGCGGCTGGCGCGTAGGCAATGGAATCCAAGACCGGCGCCGGTCCTATGAAGTACATGTCCAACCCGCTGGTTCCTCCGTCCAACCCCTCCGACGACAAAGGTTGTCCCTCTGGCTGGCGGACATTGACCGTCATGGAATAGCGAAGCTTCTGGCCGACGGCAGTAGGAATCGGGGCAACGGGGTCGCCCACTGCCGCAACCGGGCCAGCCAGCATCTCACGCAAGCGTTCAGCCTGCACGATAGTCTGTCCAGCAGCTGATCCGCCGAGATAGAAGGAGACATCGTAGTTGCCAGGGTCGCCGCCAAAATGGCAGGCAATGCCGGACGAGTCGCTCGTGCAGTATGTGGCAACCGTGGCGGTGGCTGGAGTTGGACCTTGACCGATTGTGGGGCAGATGGCCGCATCCGGGGCAGGCTGACCGCCGGTGCCAGCATCAATGGGGATCCCGCCTGATCCGCCGGTCGCTGTGCCGCCGGAGCTGGTCGTGCCGCCGGAGTCCGTCATTCCGCCGGAACTCGTCGTGCCACCGGAGCTCGTCATTCCGCCACTGCCACCAGCTCCGCCTGCGCTGATCGTGCCACCCGCGCTGGGGGTGCCGCCCGCACCGGCTGTTCCGCCTGCACTGGTCGTGCCGCCTGCGCTGGTCGTGCCGCCTGCGCTGATCGTGCCACCAGTACCACTAGCGCCGCCAGTGCCGCTCACTCCACCGGTGCCGCCACCAATGCCACCCACGGGAACATCCGGCTGCGTTTGGAAGCCGTCTGGCACCCCAGCATCCCCACTGCCACCGCTGCCGCCCGAGCCACCGACGCCAGTGACACCGCCATCCGTGCCACCGATAGGAACTTCCGACTGAACGTCTGGGGCGTCCGCCACCCGGGACTCACCGTTGCCGCTCGTTCCATCAGTGCCAGTATTTCTTCCACCGTCGCCAACCTGCACGCCGCTCTCCGGCGCGGAAACAGGGACATCCGCAGCCTTGTCAGCAGCGCCGTCGCCAGTCAATTGCCCATCCCCGCTGGCATCCACGTCGCCGCTATCGGCACTTCTGCCGCCCTCCACGCCCGCCACACCGCCTTCTGTGGCCTTGGTGCCGCCAGCAGCGCCACTGTCACCCACGCCTGTGCTGGTATTCAGCGCTGGATACACACAGCCCATCGCTGTCGCGGCCGTGACTAGTAATCCCAGTCTGATTACTCTGTGCATTCGCGCTGCCTCCCGAGGGTCAGAATGCACCTTTGAACCCCGCCGTTCCTGGCCCAAGCCAGAGCGCCATTTGCGGCGCAGCTTCATGCTTCGGAGCCCACAGTAGCAACGTCACGCCCACGGCAACACCGACCCCGCCAACGATGAAACCCACTGTCGACAGGTTGCGCATCAGGTTGTACGTGTTGGCCTTGTCGCTTTTCGAGGAATCGCAAGTGTTGTTCGGACAATCATTGCGCAAGCCAGAGTCCGCGGCGACAACAATGCCCGTCACGGCTCCTGTGATCAGTCCTGCCGCCCCAACCCCAACTGCAACCCACCCCCACGTTCGTTGCGCTCCGCCGCTCCGGGCCGGCGCCGGCGTCGCCGTTACCAATTCATCGCGACGTTCCGGTGAAACCAGCTTGCCCTGATCCGCTGCCAGCCTGGCCTGATCGGTTTCGCCGATTGGCAGCTTATCGGCCAGCGCTGCCTTGAACGTCAGCACCGCCTGCTTGCGCTCACCCTCGCCCAGCTCAATCGTCTGCTCCGTTGTCTCCCCGCCCCGCTTGCCCACGATCCGCCGCCGCCCAGGATCCTTGGAAATCTCGAATCCGTACAGCGCGCTCGCCAGCTTGACGTCGTCGATCGTCACTTCGACGTCGTCCGCCGCAGCCCCTTCCACCCGGACGCGCAGCCGGGGAATTCGAGGTTGCAGCTCAGCAAGCTCTTTCTCAGCATCTGCTTGCGCCCGCTGCTGGGCGTTCCCAACCCAAAGATCGTTCGTGGTAAGGTGCGTCGCCTGCCGATACAACTCGGACGCCGCTACCAGCTGACCGCACTTGGCCAACGCCCGCGCCGCCCACACTGCCAGGGTGGGCACTTTCGCGACTTCGTAGGCGCGCTGAAACTTGTGTCCCGCGTCTTCAAAGCGGCCCGCATCGTAGTCGCGCTTGCCCTCGTTGGCCAGCTCGCGCGCTGCCCCTTTGGCGCTGTCGTCGGTCGCCCGGGCCACCCCAGACCAAGCCACAACCATCGTCAGCGCCAACACCATGCAACCAAGCTTGTAGCTCATTCGTAGCCGCGCCTTCCGTCAATCATGATCTAGAAACCAATGTCAATACCGGTTTCCGTCTTCCTAGGAGAGGATGGCGGGGATGGCAAGCTTCTGCCGGACGCGCCGCTGGCACTCGGCGGCGTCGGTCTCGAGATCTGCACCGTCGGGTGATGGTGCGGATGTGGCTGCCGCAGGCCGGTCCGCAGCCCTGTCACTGGAAGCGTGGTCACTCCGCTGTCAGGGATGCTGGGAAGAACAACCATCGCCTTTGGCGGCTCCTGCCTGGGAAGCACGACTGGACCGCCAACTCCAGCGTCCACAACTGCAACCATGCCTTGTGATGGCCTCGCCGGCAAAGAGTCGTGGCTGGGTCGCACCAACAGGAAAAACGCAAGCCCGGCCACGGCCACTGCACCGAGTGCGAAGAATGGCCAGCGCCGGCCTAGCCGGGCTGCCGGCAGCATGTCGTCGCTGGTCTCCGTCCCTATCTCGCCGGTCGCCCGCGAGAACGTCGTGATGGACTTGGCCGCGACGGCTCGCTCACTTCCCGATACCCGAAACGCCGGCAGCTCCCCCGAGGGCGACGGCAGACTCAGGGTAGCCACGCCCGCATCGCCCCGCAGCGCGCCCACGAACTCCGCAATGCTCTCAAAACGGTCTTCGCGCGCCCGCGACAGCGCGCGCTTAACCGCCGCCTCCACGTGCGCGGGCACATTGGCTACCAACCCGCGCAATGGCCCGGGCGTCGCGGTCAGATGCATGATCAGCATCTCCGTCCCGCTTGCCGCCACATACGGCGTCCGTCCCGCCAGCATCTCGTAAACGATGATCCCGAAAGAATAGATGTCCGAGCGCAGATCCACGTCCGCGCTGTCCTTGCACTGCTCGGGCGACATGTACGCCGGGCTGCCCATGATCAGTCCGGCTTGCGTCCG
>Ga0265323_10001333_pt1 | contig 12221 bp, 11 predicted proteins | sample 41225metaG_FD_193580 | JGI IMG/M metagenome (GOLD analysis project Ga0265323, IMG submission 193580) | Rhizosphere microbial communities from Carex aquatilis grown in University of Washington, Seatle, WA, United States - 4-12-25 metaG | ecosystem: Host-associated > Plants > Roots > Rhizosphere... | reverse complement strand
AGAAGTAATTTCAAAAGAACAGCAAGGCGGAGTTTGAAAAAGCCTTGGTTTTTTTAAATATAAAAAATTGGCAAAAACCTGCTCCATTTGGGCAATCATCAATTTTTCTTCCTTCTGCTGTTCGCCCTCTTTTTTAGGATTATATTTTGGCATCATCACCAAAAACAAAACCATTTCCAGTCCGCCAAAAACTGAATTTTTCTCATTAGTTTCAGCATTCAAAACCATCACAAAAGCCAAAACAACCAATAAGAAAACCAATATTAATCCCGGAATAATTATTGCCATCTTATATTTTTACTTTTTAGGTTTTTTATTATCGTCATCATCAGCGTCATTATCATTTGCGGGGTTACTTTTTCCTAGGAAGTCTTTGTAAAAACCTTCTTGGGCCAAGGTGTCGTGCAAAACGTCTAGAAGATAAGGCTCGTTCATTTTTCTGGCAACGTGAATTGCGTAAACCAAACCTTTTTCTCTGGCCATTTGCAAAAGATGTTCAATTTTTTCTTTTTCTCCCAAAAATTCAATTTTTTCTGCCTTTGCCTCGGCATCTTTTTTTGTATTGTCATCTAGCTGCATCATTTCTATTTCCCTTCTAAGTTCTGCCGAAACAACTCTGTCATCGGGCGACATTTCTCTTCTCTCTGCTGTTTTTTCCTGTTCAAAAGGCGCAGCCGATTCTGCGGCTGGAATATTTCCCTCTGGAGTTTTTATATTTTCGTCTTTTTCTTTATCTGCCATAATTATTTATTTTATTTATCTTACTACTAAATCAAGCAACGTAGAATCAATTTTTCCCGAGGAAAGATTATTTGCCGAATTATTTGTTCCTGTTTCAACTTTAATTTTAAGCCCTGTTGATTCTTTGGAAACTTCGTAAATTTTCATGCATGGAGTTGGATCAAATGCCGGTTTTAACAACGCTCCGCACAGGTCAGGATATTTAAGCCATGGAGTAACCGTATAACCCTCAAGCGGCACAAAATTTCTGCCTTTAGAGTCAACAATATTTTCTATGGTCCATGAGCTTTGTTCGGTATTTGTTGTGCCTATATTTTGCGCTCCAACTGTAACTTCAATAAATTTTGCTCCTGGGTTGTCTATTTGCAAATCTTTTTGTTGCGACGAAATATATTGGCTATTAGTAATTTCCGATGCTCGCAAGAAAGAACCTTTATCTAAGGCAGACAAAAAGACAAAATGAATATTGCCCAAGGTTTGTTCATAAACCGGCAACGGAATTGCTGGAGTTGTCGATACTGGCGGTGCTGGCGGTTTTTGCGCCATTCGCATAATTAAATAAGTAATTATTGCGGCAACCAAAACTATTATTGCCAAAACTAAAAGCATTCTTGAAACCTGCCCGGAAGATTTATTGAATTTAAACATATATTTTTAGTATTTTAAATTAATATATTACATAATATTACCACAAATCACTCATAGCGCAAAGCTTCTATTGGGTCTAATTTTGCCGCAGCTCGGGCGGGCAAAACTCCAAAAGAAATTCCAATGGCGGCCGAGACTCCAACGGCAATTATTATTGCATAAAGCGGAACTGTAAAAATCCACCCTAATCCATTAGCAATTGCAACAACAGAAACAAGCCAGCTTAACAGCGCGCCAAATATAATTCCAATAATTCCGCCTAAAACTGTAACCAAAATTGATTCTATTAAAAACTCTTTTAAAATATCGGAATTGGTTGCGCCCAGCGCTTTTTTCAAACCAATTTCAGCTGTTCTTTCGGTAACAACAACATACATAATATTCATAATTCCAATTCCGCCAACAATTAAGGAAATGGAAGCAATTGCAATAAGCAAAATTGTTATACCATTGAAAATTGTATTATAAATATCCAAAACCTGAGCCTGGGTCATAACAATAAAATCATCTTTGGCCGGATCTGTTATGCTATGGTTGTGCATTAAAGTTGCGCTAATTTGAGAGGCGGTAGCATCGGCTAAATTTACATTTTTTAGTTGTACCACTCCAACTGTTATATAATCTACGCCCAGCATTTTTTTCTGAGCAGTTCCCAAAGGCATATAAATTGAGTCGTCAGCGCCCTGGCCGCCAACAGAACCTTGCGTGTTGTAAACTCCAATAACTTGAAAATTTAAGTTTCCAACGCGGATCAATTTTCCAAGCGGATCGTCTTGCACAAACAAATCACTTGCAATATTGCTTCCTAAAATAACCACTTGCGCGGCGCCGACGTCTTCCGAAGCCGTATAAAATCTGCCCTCTTTCAATGTGTGCTGATCAATTATAAATCTTTCAGCAGAAGAGCCATAATAAATAGCGCCTTTTTGGTTGTCCCTATAACTAGAAATTGCCATTCCTGTTACCATTCCATAATCGTTGGCAACGTTATTTAATTTTTTAATATCGTCCAAATCCCGCTGCTTAAAAGTTGTAATTCCAACAGAAATTCCCGGCGATAATGTTGACGCACGGTTTTTTGTAGTTGGCGGAACTCTTGTTTTTATAAATAAAGTATTGCTACCCAAAGATTGTATTTCATTATTTATCAAACTTCTAAACCCTGCGCCAGCCGACAAAACCATAATTACTGTAGAAATCCCAATAACAATTCCCAGCGTTGTCAAAACAGTCCTAACCGGATTAGATTTTATGGCTTTTATAGATTGTCTCAATGCTTTATTATTCATATCTTAACGCGTCTATAGGATTTAATTTTGATGCTTTTAGCGCCGGGTACAAGCCAAAAATTACACCGGTTAAAATAGAAACTCCAATTGCCAAAACAACCGAGGTTAAAGAAATTACAAATGCCCAATCATATCCTAAATAATGCATCAGCAAAGTTATTAAATAAGAAATTAATGTTCCCAAAATAATTCCAATAATTCCACCAAAAAAAGTTAAGGCCCCGGCTTCAAGCAAAAACTGATTCATAATTGCAATATTTGTGGCACCAACTGCTTTTCGCAAGCCAATTTCTCTTGTTCTTTCGCCAACTGTTGCCAGCATAATATTTAAAATTCCAATTCCGCCAACAATTAAAGCAATTGCCGCCATGGCGGTTAAAAATAATCTTAAAGCATTTGTTATTGTGCTCAAAACGCTTATGGCATCGGCAACGTTGTAAACAGTAAAATCCATATCAATGTCACGCTGAATATGATGATTTTGTTTTAAAACCCTTGTCACATCTGCAATTGTCTGATTTATATTATTAGACGAATCAACTTTTATATTTATAGCTTGCAAATAATGTATGCCAAGCAATTGTTCTTGTCCAATAACCAGCGGAAGAAATATTTGGTCGTCGTTGTCCTGAAAAAATGAAGAACCGCGTGAAGTAATAACGCCAATTACCCGCAAAGGAATTCCGCCAGGCTGAGTCTGCGAAGCATTTTTTACTTTTATAATTTGGCCAATTGGGTCAACTCCGGTTCCGCCAAATAATTCATTGGCAACTGTAGAACCCAAAACCGCAACATTTGAAGCGCCCTGTTCTTGCTGCTGGTCAAAAAATTGCCCTTCTTGCATTGTAAAATCTACAACGTTTTGATAGCTGCTTTCTGCCCCCATAAAATTTGTATCCACATTTTTATTTTGCCAGACAGCCGTAACCGATCCGCGAACCATTGCGCAAACAGCTAATGCATGCGGCACCTGAGTTTTGCTGCGTAAAGAATCTGCATCGGAGTTTGTCAAAGTTGTAACAGTAATTCCAAAAACTTGCGATGGCGGACCTTTTTGAGTGCCACCTCCTGGTACAACGCTTAAAAGATTAGACCCCAATTTTGTAACCTGCCCCAAAATTAAACTTTGCGCCCCAGCTCCCAAAGAAATAATTATAATTACTCCGGCAACCCCAATAACAATTCCCAATATAGTCAAAAACGACCTGCCCTTCCTGGCAAGCAATGTCCTAAAAACAAGTTTTATAGTTCCAATAAAGTCCATACAAAAAATTATTTAACCAAATCACTTTCTTCTTTAGCAATTGTGCGGTCTTTTACTTTTTCGTCGGAAATTATGTTGCCGTCTTTGATACGGATTATGCGTTTGGCGTGGTTGGCGGTGTCGGTTTCGTGGGTTACTAAAATAATTGTGTGGCCCTGGTTATTTAATTTCTGTAAAATAAACATAACGGTGTTGCCAGACTTTGAATCCAAATTTCCTGTTGGTTCGTCGGCAAAAATTACAGCAGGATTATTTACCAAGGCTCTAGCAATTGCCACGCGCTGTTTTTCTCCGCCCGAAATTTGGTTTGTAAAATAATTTAATCTATGCGAAAGCCCAACCGACTCCAATGCTTTTTCTGCCAAACTGTCCAAATCTTTTATTTTGCTGTAAACCAAGGGCAATTTTACGTTGTCTAAAACAGTTGTACGCGCCAGCAAATTAAAAGACTGAAAAACAAATCCAACTTTTTCATTTCTTAATTTTGCCAAATAATTGTCATCAAAATTTCTTGTGTCTTCGCCTTCAAATTTATAACTTCCAGAAGTTGGCCTGTCTAGAAAACTTAAAATATGCATTAATGTTGATTTGCCCGATCCCGAAGGCCCCATAATTGCCACAAATTCCCCTTCATTTATTTTAAAATTAACATCATGCAAAACATGCGTGACAACGTCGTCATTCACATAATTTTTCTTTAAATTTTCTACTTCAATTAGTGGTTCCATTATAATATATTTCTATTTCATATAAACAATAATTTCTTGGCCGTCGGTAAGCCCGGAAGTAATTTCTACCATTCCCCCATCTGCCTGCAATCCGGTTTTAACTTCAACTTCGTGATAAGTTAAAGTTTTGGCATTATCAATAACTCGAACATATTGTTTGCTGTTATTATTTATTACTGCTGTTGATGGCACTGCCAACACACTATTTTTTTGCGCAACCAAAATTGTCATGTTAGCGGTCATGCCGGGCTTTATATTTGGAATACTGTCTAAAGTTCCTTTTACCAAATAGTCTACAACTCCAGAAATTACAGTTGAAGCCGGGTTAATAGACAAAACTTTTCCGGCAAAATGCTGATCTGGCCCAAGCGCATCAAATGTATAATCTATTGCCTGCCCAACCTGAAGCGCCGCCACATCGGCCTCGCTAACATCGGCCTCCGCGTGCAAATTATTTACATCTTGCAAAACCATAACCTCTTGCGAAGTATTTGCCTGCTCGCCAACTTTAATATCAACCTGCGTAATTGTGCCCGATTCTGGCGCTGTTATAACTGAATTATTTAAAATTGTCTGGGCTGAAGCAACTTGTCCTTGTGCTGAAAGTATTTGAGCTTTTGCCAAATTAATATCGGCCTGCGCTGGCGGAGCTGTTACAACATTCAACTGGTCTTCTGCGGTTTGCAAAGCCAATTTTAAAGAAGCAATATTTTGCTGCAATGAAGTAACATTTGTCAAAGAAGTATTAATATATGTTTTTTGCAAATCTAAAGAAGATTTATCTGCGGCTGTGACATTATAATAATATGTTCCCCTATCGCACTGCGTTCTTATTGTGTCTAAGTCGTCATAAACATTATTAAGAGCAGAAATCATTTTGACTGTTGTTGAGTCAATATCAGCTGGCGCCATGCTTTTTTCGGCCGCATTTAAAGAACTCTGCACGTTTTGCATATTTGTATTGATATCACTTTTTGCACCAGACACAGCAATTCCCTCAGGATCTTGAATTGCAAAATAATTGTTTTGAATTGTTGTTGCAACATTATAGGCGTTATACGTGGCAGTATAAGCATTGTTTAAAGTATTTATTGCTCCGCTATATGCATTAGCTAAATTCTGCTTGGCTGAGTTTACAGCATCTTGAACTGTTTTTACATTTTGCGGAGTAGCTCCGGCCAAAAGTTTTTCATAATTTGCTTGTGCTTGAGCCAAAGCGCCTTGAGCAGAAGTTAAAGTAGCCAATGCACCCGTTTGGCTAAGCGAAGCCAAAACCTGTCCCTGCGTAACTTTATCTCCCTCTGCCACCGAAATTTCTTTAACAACTCCACTGCTTTGAAAACTTAAATTAATATTTGTACCGCTAACAACTTGCCCGGTGGAAAGCACGGTTTCTTGCAAATTTTGTTTTGTTGCAAAACCAGTTTGAATAGAACTATTTGCAGTCTTTTTAGTAAAAATAAAAAATCCGGCAACAATTATGACTATTAAAATTGCAATAATCCAGATGTTTCTTTTCTTCTTTAAAAATTTAGGAATCTTCATTTATTTTTTTATTTAATTAATTATTAAAATTTTTTGCGCCGTCTAACCATTTTTTAAATTGGCAATCTTGGCTGTGTTCGGGCGGAGCTTCTTTTCTTAAAACCGCCACCGCGTCTTTAAAAATTTCATAAATGTCCGAAGGGTTTGTTTCTATTTCCACAATTTCTTTTCTAAATGGAAGCCTGTCTATAAATCCTCTACTTTTGTCTACAATATAAAATGCCAGATAACCTTTATGCGCAGTCTGATAGCCATTTTTCTCCATTAAAAATGTGTAAGTGTCCAGTTGCAACTGAAATCTGTCATAAACATTTGCTGCGGTGCTTCCTGTTGATTTATAGTCTAGCGGCGCAATTTTTCCGTTGGCAAACTCAACAACATCGTCTACCGCTCCAAATAAAGTTGCCTGCAAATCTTCATCAAAATATCTTATGCCAGCCAAATTGTTTCTCCACTGATTTAACAATTTTTGATTTTCAAACAAGCGCGCCTTTATATTATTTTCTTCCAGCAACGGATGCGGCATTTTTTTCTGTCTATACATATCAAATTCTTCTTTCAATAAAGCATCAACCGCCGAATTTAAAGCATAAGGATATGGCGGCGGCCGTTTAATTCCCATATTTTTATCTAGCCAAAAACAATGCGGACATTCCAAAAATAAATTCAAAGAATTCGGTGAAAGTTGTATCTGTTTTCCTGCCATACTTTATATTATTTTACCATAAAAAAACTAAAACAAGATGTGTATAAGCAAAAAAAATCCCCACCATATCGCTTGGCGATTGATGAGGCACGGGTCTACACAAAAAGACAACCTATTGGTACTGTCATCGAATTGCAACGGCATTTCTTATCGCAGCTTTTGTTCCCAGGACCATCGCATATCCACCACAAACCAGGTGATGGCCCTACATCAGGTCTCCACCCCATTTTCCTTTCCGTATCTTTTTTAACACAAGGGTTAGTTGGATGGGATGGTGCTTCAAAAACACATTCATCGCTACAGTCGCTACATTCGAAGGTACTTAATGGCCAACCCTTTATCAACATATGACAGCCCAATCTAGCTCCCATTATAGCACCCATAAACAGTTCCTTTCTTTTGGTTTTCAATGAGCACTAGTCGCAATTTTAGAAAACCGTTATATAAGAATAGTTTTAAAACAAAACATTGTCAACAAGCAATTGTCGCACAATGTTAAAAGTACACAGTCACCCATCGCCATCTGCCATACTGATCACGGTAAAACTCAAAATTATTGTAATTATATTTTTTTATAAGTTTTTCTATTTCCTTTTTTTGCGGTGAATCAAATTCTATAAAAATCTTTCCGGCATCGCTTAAATGTTTTTTTGCATCACGTAAAAATTTTCTAATATAAAAAAGTCCATCAGCTCCGCCAAACAAAGCCACTTTTGGTTCAAACTTCAAAACCGACTTCCCCACTTTGCCTTTTCTTGTAGTTGGAATATACGGCGGATTGGCAAAAATATAATCATACTTTCCCACCACTTTATCAAAGACATTCGACCTAATAACTTTGCTTCGCCTCGCCGTAGTTTTCGACGAAGACGGGTTTATTTTTAAATTAATTTTTATTTGTTCAACAGCTTTTTTATCAAAATCAACAAAATCAATCTTGGTATTTTTCACGTGGCGTGAAATAGCAATTCCTATACAGCCAGACCCTGAAAAAACATCTAAAATATGTAATATTTTACCCTGAGCGGAGTCGAAGGGCTTATCCTTCAGAACTTCTCCCACCCAAAATTCTGTTTCAGGCCTTGGGATTAATGGTTTTTTAGACAAATCAATTTTACAACCTAAAAACTCTGCAAATCCAATTACATAAGCCAACGGCTCGCCCGCTTTTAATCTTTCTAAATCTTTATAAAATTTTTTGTTTGGCTTCCCAAAATATTTCTCTTTCAAAAGCCACCCTATTTCTTTTTCCATACTTTATTTTTACACCAAAAAATAAAAAACCGCCACTGGGCGGTTTTTCTTTTATAGTTATTTAATACCAATAATTTCTATTTCTGTATATGGCTGTCTGTGTCCTACTTTTCTGCTTTCTCTTTTCTTTGGCTTATATTTGTAAATAATTACTTTATCTCCTTTTCCATGGCTCAAAACTTTTGCCATAACTTCTGCCTTTGCAAACGGCGCGCCAACTTCTACTTTGTTATCTATTTCAGCCAGCAAAACATCGGAAAAAGAAAACTCTTCTCCAACTTCTTTTAATAATTTCTCTATTTTTAATTTGTCTCCTGGTTTAACAATATATTGTTTTCCGCCAGTTCTAATAATTGCTATCATGGTTTTGTTTAAATTTAGTATAGTAGTAGTTTAACAAAAAACCTCCTATTCGTCAAGCATTGGCCGTTCTACCTCGTCAATTTCTATCTTTGGCTCGCCTGCCGTCAGTTTTACAACGTCCTTGTCTATTTTCTCCAATTCCTTGCCAGCTTTGTTATAACTTCCCACCGCTGTGTCCAAATGCTGGCCAAGGCGCTTCATATGCTCTGAATATGTAAACAAATGTTTGCCCAATCTTTCAACTTCTTTAATAATAGACTGCGCCTGTTCGGAAATTTTTTGATTTCTCAGCCCCTGCAAAACCGTCTGCAAATATGCCAAAAATGAAGTTGGCGAAACAACAATAACTTTTTTCTTTCCTGCATAATAAATTAAATTATTGGTGTCTTCTGCAATTACTCCAACTTTATTTATCAACAAATCATAATAAACCGCTTCCGAAGGAATAAACATAAAAGCAAAATCCATTGTTTTTTCTTCGGGTCTTACATATTTTGAGGTTTCGTCAATTCGCAATTTCAAATCATTTACAAAAGCTGTTTCCAGTCTCTTCTTTTCGGCAAGGTCGTTTGTCTGTAACATTCTGTTGTAATTATCCAAAGAAAACTTTGAATCAATTGGAATTATTCTTTTATCCACAAAAACAACCGCGTCAACAATTTCTCCGTTAGAAAATGCATATTGCATTTGAAAAGAAGCCGGCGGCAAAACATTTTTCAAAACAGTTTCCAAATAATACTCACCCAAAATTCCACGCTGTTTTGGATTTTTTAAAATGTCCTGCAAAGATTTCAACTGGTCTACTCCTAAAATTACTTGTTTGTTTGTCTCGTCAAGTTTTGCTAGTCTTTCTCTCACGTCTCCAATTATTTTTGCCGATTGGTCAAACTGAAACTGGGTATTTTTATTTGTTTCAGACAGCTTAGAATCCAAAACCTGTGAAATATTATTTAACTGCTGCTGCAACATCAAAAGCGAGCCCTCTTCTTTTTGCATGGGCTCTGGTTTTTTGCGCAGCAACAATAAAATCGCCGCAATTACCCCCGCCGCAATTATTATTAAAAGTATATTTGTAATATCCATAATCTTATTTTTTTATTTTCATTATTTATTGCGCAGAAGGAGCGCATATTCTGGCTATCTCGGGGCAAGCAATTTTGGCGGTTGATGAGGGCAAGCCGCAATTGTTTAAGTCTACGGCAACCATAACCTGGCTTCCGTTTGTGCAGGCGCTACTATTGCTGCCAGGCGCACATGGCGGAATTATGCACGGACCCCAAGCGCAAGTCCAATTTGGTTTGCAATTTATTATTAATGTTGCTGAATTTTGCCAAAAATAATTATAGATAAAAACGCCACCAAATAATAAAACCGCGGCTACAACTATAATTATTATGCCCAACCACGCTGAAATAATTTTATTCATATAATTCTTAATTTAATTTACGTTACCACAGAATTTTTAGGTTTCCAATAATGGAAATAGATTAATTTTACTATTTCGCTGGTTATAAAATAGAAAATGTTTAATAAAAACACAATAAGCAAAGGAACCAGCGGAGGAGTTACAAAATGAAACCAATCGTGTCCAATTTTTAAAAACGGCAAAGCAACAACAAATATTGCGTCAATCGAAACAAGCCCCAAAAGCCAAAATCCTGGCCTTTTAGCCTTATAGAATAATCCTCTAGTTCTAATAATAAATATAAGCAGAAGCTCGGTTAAAATACTTTCTATATACCACAATGTTTGTATGTTTCCCGGCGTTTGTTTATAAAAAATAGAAAAGAAAATAAAATCAAAAACAGTACTGACTAAAGCCAAAGAAATTATCAGTGGCAAAACATTATATAATTGGTAGGCCTTCGGCTTCTTTAACTCGTCTATGTCAACTGAGTCGGTTGCAATAGAAATTAATGGAAAATCAGACAAAATATTTCCCAGTAAAATTTGAACCGGAAGCATTGGCAAAAAATTAATAAACAAAGAAATCACCGCAATTGAATAAAAGTTTCCAAAGTTGCTGGCCAACGCGCATTTTATATATTTATTAATGTTTGCAAAAATAGTCCGGCCATCCTTAATTCCGTTAACAACAACTCGCAAATCTTTTTGCAGTAAAACAACATCCGCAGCATCTCTGGCAATATCAGATGCTTCAATAACAGCAATTCCTACATTAGCTGTCTTTAAAGCCGGCGCATCATTTACCCCCTCGCCCATAAAACCAACCTCATATTTTTTCTGCAAAGATTTTATTATTTTATGCTTTGTGTCTGGAGAAATTCTTGCAAAAAGAGTTTTATTTTCGCAGGCGTCGTCAAATTCCTCACCCCGTAACACATCTAATTCCTGCCCAGAAATTACATCGTCTGTTCCCGAAACCAATCCGGTTTTCCTGGCAACATATTCTGCCACTTCTTTTGAATCGCCGGTAATAATTTTAATTCTAATACCTAATTTTTTTGATAAATTTATTGCCTCTTTGGCTGTAGATTTTATGGGGTCATCAAAAACAAAATATCCCAAAAAAGTCAGCCCTTTCTCATCTTTAACTTCCAAATCCTGTTTGTCTTTTTCAAATTTTTTATAAGCTATGGCTAAAACTCTCTTGCCCTCTGCACCCTCTTTTTCTGTTTCTTCTTGAATTTCTTTTTTATCAAAATTTCCGCTAAATTTAGAACAATTTTTTATTATTGATTCTGGCGCCCCTTTAACTATTAAAAATTTTTCATTCTTTAAAGATTGAACAAGAAAGGCAGACCTCATTCTGTAAGAATCAAAAGGCAATTCTGAAACTATTTTAAACTTTTTTGATTCTCTTAAAATATCGTCCGGAACTCTCTTATATATAGCCGCATCAAAAGGATTTAATATTTTATCACTTATTTTATCTGGGCGCACTCCAAAGCTTAAAATTCCATATAAAAAGCATTTTTCCTTATCAGATGAAACTGTCTGCTCTAAGGACAATTTATTCTGTGTCAAAGTTCCTGTTTTGTCTGTGCATAAAACTTCAATATTTCCTAAGTCCTCAATTGCGGATAACCTTTTTACAACTACATTTTGCTTGGCCATTTTTAAGCTTCCTGCCGAAAGAGAAAAAGTTACTACTGCCGGCAAGGCTTCGGGCAATATGCTCACTATTAAAGCAACTGAAAATAAAAGAAGCTCCCAAACATCATTAAGTCCTTTCAGTAAAATATTGGCGGCAAAAATCAAAATTATTGTTGTTGCAACAATCTTCATTATCAATTTGCAAAAGTACAAAATACTTTTTTCATAGGCGCTTTCTCTTCTTATTCCAGAAACTGTTTCAACAATGCTACCAAAAACTGTATCTTTTCCTGTGGCAACTACAAAAGCTTCTGCTTTTCCAGATATTATTGAAGAACCGGAAAAAACAATATTTCTTGCTTCAAAAATTTCTTTTTCTTCGCGAGCCAATGCGTCTATAATTTTTGAAACAGGCAAAGATTCTCCTGTAAGCACAGACTCATCTACCAAAAAATTTTGAATGCTAATTAATCTTAGGTCTGCGCAAACTTTATCTCCAGCCGACAGTAAAACAATATCCCCGGGCACTAAAAAATTTTTATCAATGATTTCTTCCTTTGAATCTCTTAAAACTTTAACTTTCTGAGGAATAAATTTTTGTAACATAAAAACCGCTTTTTCCGCCC
>Ga0265323_10001330_pt1 | contig 12235 bp, 15 predicted proteins | sample 41225metaG_FD_193580 | JGI IMG/M metagenome (GOLD analysis project Ga0265323, IMG submission 193580) | Rhizosphere microbial communities from Carex aquatilis grown in University of Washington, Seatle, WA, United States - 4-12-25 metaG | ecosystem: Host-associated > Plants > Roots > Rhizosphere... | reverse complement strand
CTCTAATCTTCCACACCAATTTTTTTTTCATAGAGTAGTAATGATTTCTTTATTTAAGAAGATTTCTGCAGATTATTAATAATATCCGAAATCATGATTTTTAGGCCCGCGTGTTAATTGATTCTGCCCAGAACCATCTTGATTCATAGAATATACCTGATAAGTCCCATCTTTGTCAGATGCAAAAAATATTTTTGAGCCATCTTTTGAAAAATGCGGAGAATATTCAGTTGAAGAAGTATTTGTTAATCTCTTTATGTTTTTTGAATAGGTATCATATAAATAAATATCCCAATTATTATTTTCATCCCTATTTGAACTGAATACAATTTTATTCCCATCGGGAGAAAATTCAGGCTCTTCATTATCGACATTATCCCCAAAATTTCCTGGAATAAGAATCGTTTTATGTTTAGATGTAATATCAATTTGAACAATATCTGTTCGATTTGAATTATAAATTACATAATTTCCGTCTGGAGAAAATGAAGGAGTTTCTTCTACATAAGAAGTAGGGGTTAATTTTTCTCTATTTGAAAGATTAGAAAAATCAGTTAAGTATATCACAGTAAGGCCATACTCCTTAACAAAAGCAATTTTATCTTTACTTGACCATGCGGGTTGTGTCATTTCAAAAGTTCCAAATAATTTTACAAGACCAGAACCATCAAGATTCATCGTACATAATGGGGATATATAATCTCCCATTTCATCTGTATTTCTTGATTCAAAAATTATTTTATTTTTATTTGGAGAAAGTCGAGGATAATTTTTTTCAGAAGAATCAGAAGTTAATTCAGTTAGGATTAAACCATCTTCACTTAAAGTTTCAATTTGAGAATTTTGACGAGATGTTCCTAGATTTGTGAAAGATACAATTGGAATTTTAGGTTGAAAATTTCCAACTGCGGGTTTAGTAGCATTATATTGTTTTGCTGGAGTAAGTGCTGCGGTTGCCCCTTCTATTTCCCCTCCCGATTCTTCATTCAATAAGTTAACTAATCCTTCTCCTCCATTAACTCCTGCTATCTCATATGCTTTTTCTGCAAGTCCGACGCAATTAAATAAAATTGGACCTTTCACTAATGAACCTCTTAACATTCCAAAAAAACAACCTATTGTCTGTGCCCAAGCATAAGGTTTTCCTACTTGAGATTCTGCATATGAAACTATTTCTTCACGTTGTTCTGAAGTTAAAGTGCAATCTTTTGGTTCTCTTGCCCCCATATAAGTAAAAGGATTACCAAAAGAACTTAATGAGTTTTCAAATTTTTCTTTAACATTCGGAAGATTATAATAAGAATATTGAACCTTGGGTGAAACTGCTTCAATAACATTGTATAATCCAAATTTTTTTACATCAGCTGAAGCTGAACCTGTTCCTGAATATGTTTTCTCTCCAGTATAAATTCCCACATGACCTGGTGCCCACCCATCATAAAAAAGCCCAAGGGTGTATAATAAATCTCCAGGTTGAGGAGTTCCCAAGTCAGAGGGGGCAGTACCAATGTATCCTGTTATTGCATAATAACTAAAATGATTTATATCTGCAGTAATAATTTTGTTGACTTTATCTATTGAAATTATATTTGCGGGAGTCCATATGCCAGATGATTTACTATAAGAATATAAATTTAAATTTGAATCATCTGAAATACCTGCGTTACTTAAAGATGCGTCTTTGTAGGGGATTTTGATTGTTAAGGGATGATTAAAATTTATTCCTTCTGGTTCTAAATCAATAGGGGCACCGACAAAATTTAATCCACTGGGAAGTGCAGGAGGATTATCAACTCTACCGATTGATATTGTTTCATTTGATGTTAATGCACCACTTGGAATTATCAAATCAGTACCTTGAATAAAACTAGTTGAATCTTTTACTTCTATTGAAGCTCCTGTTTCTGCAGTTACCAATTGGGAATCTGTAATTTTAACTGTAGGGGTATAATCATATCCTGAAGTAGGGGGAGTTATTGGGGTTGTTGGTTGAGTTGGTGTGGGATTTGTAGTTGGAGTAGGGATAGTTTGTGAAATTGTATGATGACATGCAAAAATAAAAGAACTCATAGCAACTGCTGCAATTGTGTTTCTTATTTTTTTGGAAATTATTTTTTCTAAATTCATTTTATAAAAATTTATCCAGTGAAAATTTTCATAACAATAGAAATAATAAAACCCAAAGCTCCGATTATCAAAATTCCAACTGCAGAAACTTTTGCAACTTTAAGAAAATCTGCTCTTTCGGGTTTTTTCAAAACCATCCAGACTCTTTTACATTTTCCGACAAAAGATTTCAATGAATCCAACATTTTCATAGATTAATTAGAAATTAAGAGTTTTTAAGATTTTTGAGAAAAAAAAATTATTGAAAATTATTGAATTTAAGAATATTCTGCATTAGGATTATCGGTACATAATCTAAATAAAGATTTTATTGAATCATATCCGCCAATTCTATTTATATTTAGATAATCATTTGAATCTTCTAAATGCAATAAAGGTTTATTTTCTGAATCAAATCCTTCAAAAGAAACTCTTCTTTCGATAAGTCCATTTCCCCTATCCCATTCTATGTTAAAAAAATGAAAAGCAGGATTATGTTCTGAACTTTTTAATATTTCATAGAATTTATCTTTTTCCATTTTATTAAATTCAGAAAATAGTTTTTAAAAATTTATGTATAGAAAAATATTATTCGAAGAATTCAATTCCAAGTTCGTCTTCGATTTCTTTGTGCTTTACTGAATCAATTGAACCTTCATTCCCAATTATCTGAGAACTTTTTACTCCTGTTACTACAAGAAGAACTCTAACTGACTTATCCATGTCGTCGGAAATTTGCGCTCCCCAAATTAATTTTGCCTCTCTGCTTAATTTATTTCCAACTGCTTCAATTATTGTTTTGCATTCTTCCAAGCTCATGTTCGGACCGCCGACAATATTTACCAAAGCTCCTGTTGCTCCAGAAATGTCGACGTCAAGAAGAGGATTTTGAATTGCTTTTTCAACAGCTTCAACTGCTCTTTGATTTGAATCTGCTTCTCCTAATCCAATTAATGAAACTCCACCGTCTACCATTACTGCTTTAATATCTGCGAAGTCCAAATTTACTAATCCTGTTGTTGTAACTAATTCTGTAATTCCTTTAACTGCATTTGTTAAAATCTCGTCGGCAATTTTGAAAGCAGTATGCAAAGGAAGTTCTGGAGCTAATTCTAAAAGTTTATCATTAGGAATTACAATTAAAGTATCTACGACGGATTGCATTCTGTCTAATCCTTCCATTGCATTTTCTATTCTCTTTTTTCCTTCAATTGTAAAAGGCAAAGTAACAATCCCAATTGTTAATGCTCCTTGTTTTTTTGCTAATCCCGCGATGAATGGAGCTGCGCCTGTTCCTGTCCCTCCTCCCATTCCGCAAGTTATGAAAATCATATCTGCTCCAGCAATTTTTTTCTTTATTTCTGATTCAGATTCTTTTGCAGCTTGTTCTCCAATTTTTGGGTTGCTTCCTGCTCCTAATCCCTGAGTCAAATCTTTTCCGATTAAAATTTTCTGGTCTGCATTTGCATATAATAAATCCTGAGCGTCGGTATTTACTGCAATAAGTTCTCCGCCTTTAATTCCAATTTCTCTCATTCTACTTAAAGAATTATTTCCTGCTCCACCAACTCCGATAACTTTTATTTTTGCGGATTGCTTTTTTATCAGCTCTTCCAGTTCTCTATCAATCTCTTTTACTTCTTCAGAAACATTTGATAAAGAAGCGCCCTTTTTGAAAATCTCAGCCATTATGAATAGAATTAATTTGGATTTATAAGAATTATTGTGCTTCTTTTGGAGGGTTTTCTATTTCCTTTACTTCCAACTCCAAATCAAGAACATCCTTGAATTTATCTTTGAACATTTCAATAAACTGAGTTAAATTTTTCTCAACTTCAATTATCAATTTTTTATTCTGAACAGAAAATTTCAATTCTCTTCTGAAAAGGAAATCAATGAAAGATTTTATTTTTTCATTTAAGTCGTCAACTTTTCTAAGAACATTAATTTCATAAATAACATCTTTTCCTGCAAGAGGATTATTGAAATCAACCATTACTCTTCCACCTGAAACAGATAATACTTTTGCAATTCTTCCATCAAAATTAAAAACTGCTCCTGGAACAGGGCGTATGTTCTGACCTTGAAATAATTTAATTGGAACCATCTGAACAAATTCCTTAACTCTTGGACCAAATGCTTTTTCAGGAGAAAGTTCAATTATATATTTTCCAATTTCTTTATCCATTAAGAAATCATCAATTCCTTTTAGAAACATTCCTTCACCTAAACTAAATATTAAAGGTTTTGGATTTGCATTAGGATTTAATTTTTCCAAATCTTTCTTTATATTTGAATCAAAAATTTCTCCGCCTTTTATTTTTCCTGTGAATTCAATCTCAACAAAATCTTTTTTTTGCAATATCATTTTATTTTCTTGAGTAAAAATGTTTATAAATGTATTTTTTTTAGTTTGGTTATGGTTTTAAAGATAATTAATGCAACAGAAGCGAAGGTCGGAACAAATATTATTGTTGAAGGAATGCCATGCACAATAAAAAAGATAGATATTAGCAAGACAGGAAAACACGGACACGCTAAATGTAGAATTGAAGCGGTTGGAATAATTTCTGAACAAAAAAAAGTGTTTGTAATCCCTGGACATGATAGATTAGAAATTCCAATGGTTGAAAAAAAGAAAGGACAAGTTCTTTCTATTGGAGACAAAGTTAGCATAATGGATTTGGAAAATTTCGAGACATTGGAAGTTGAATGCCCTGATGAAGTTAAATCAGAATTGGCTACAAACGACAATGTTGAATATTGGGATGTTGAAGGGGAAAAAATAATTAAACGAAAAGTATAACTAGATAAAAAATATAATATAACATGGCTAAAATTCCAGAAGCAATGAATAGAATTTACAAGAACGTTTTTGTCTGCAAGAATTGCCAAACCAAAGCAAAGGCAGATCCGCAGAAAATTCTAAAAGGAAAAGTGAAATGCAGAAAGTGCAAAAAAAAGGAATTTAGACCACTAAGGAAAAAGTAATTTTTCCATTATACAAAATTATGAAAATTTTGCATATAGAAAGAAATAAATCGAGATAAAAAAAAGAGATGAATTTTATAATATACGACATCGCATTATTAGTTATATTCATAATTTTTGTTTCACTTTTTTTATACAAAAGAAAAAAGAATCTGAAAAGAGAAGGACTTCTATTTTTATACAAAACAAGTGCGGGAATAAAAGCAATAAATTATATCGGAAAGAAATATAAAAAAACACTTAATGTTTTAAGTTATGTTTCTATCAGTTTGGGATTTTTGCTTATGGCAATTGTTCTTTATTTTTTCGGGAGAATCGTCTGGATTTATGCTTTTCATAGCGAAATAGTCAGCGCGATAAAAATTCCTCCGATAATGCCTCTTCTTCCTTATCTTCCGCAAGTTTTCAAATTAAGTTTTCTTCCGCCGTTTTATTTTATATATTGGATTTTAATAATTGCAATAGTTGCAATAAGCCATGAATTCAGCCACGGAATTTTTGCTGTAAATAAAAAAGTAAAAATAAAAAGCACCGGCTTTGGTTTTTTCCCCTTCTTTTTTCCTGTATTCTTAGCAGCATTTGTTGAATTAGACGAAAAAAATATGCCGAAGAAAAAAATTTCCCATCAAATGGCGATTTTATCTGCTGGAACATTTGCGAATACAATAATTGCGTTTTTGTCTTTGGGAATTTTAATGTTATTTTTCTTTTTGGCGTTCACTCCTTCGGGAGTTGTATTTGATGGATACACATATTCTGCGATAGGAATTTCTGCAATTAGTTCTGTGAATAATATCAATGTGAATAATATTAGTTATAATCAATTATTAAGTATGACAAATATCAGCGGACTAAGTGAAATAAAAGCGAATGGGACAAGTTATCTTGCGAGTGAAACTTTTTTAATGAGCCAAGGAAATAATCAAGCAGGATATTTATTTTTATATGATAACGCTCCCGCAATAAAAGCAAATTTGAGCAATACGATTATAAAACTTAATGGAATTCCTGTAAATAGCAAAGAAAAACTCGGACAAGAAATTTTGAAATATTCTCCTGGAGAAAAAATAACAATAACGGGATTGGATGGAGATGCATACAGAGATTATAATATTATTTTAGCGGAAAATCCGCAGAATAAAAGTTTGCCTTATTTGGGAATTGGATTTTTGAATCGGGAAAGTTCTGGAATTTTAAATGAAATGATAAATTCACTTTCAACAATTAAAAATCCAAATACTTATTACACTTCAAATTTTGATGCTGCAGAATTCATTTATGATTTCTTATGGTGGCTTGTAATTATAAGTTTCAGTGTCGCATTAGTAAATATGCTTCCTGTTGGAATTTTCGATGGTGGAAGATTCTTTTATCTTGCAATACTTGCAATAACGAAAAAAGAAGAGATAGCAAAGAAAACTTTCAAATTTGTAACTTACTTATTTTTATTTTTGCTTTTAGTTATTATGATTTTCTGGGCAATTGGATTATTTAAGTAAACTTTAAAATCTGTTTTATTATTCTTATTTTATGATTCCTGAAAAAGTTAAAGAAATTTTGAAGAAACAACATTATGCGATTGTGGGGAAACATTCTGCGGTTCAAGTTTGCAGATGGACAAAAAAATCTTTATTGGACGAAGGAGTTTGCTACAAAGAACAATTTTATGGAATTAAATCTCATCTTTGCTGTCAGATGTCTCCTGCTGTTATGTGGTGTCCTAACAGATGTTTGCATTGCTGGAGAGCAACTGAATTAACTATTGGCAGCGAGTTAAAAGGAAATATTGATTCTCCAAAAGAAATTATTGATAAATGTATTGAAGCACAGAAAAAATTATTAATTGGATTTAATGTTGATGCGAAATCTAAGAAAAAACAATTGAGTAGAGCGAACATGAAAAAATATCTTGAAGCGCAGGAGCCAATGCAATTTGCAATTTCACTTTCGGGAGAACCAATGGTTTATGAAAAAATTGGAGAACTTATTGCTGAATTAAGAAAAAGAGGAAAAACAAGTTTTCTTGTAACTAATGGATTGTATCCTGAAAAATTAAAAGAACTTGAAAAAAAGAAGCAATTACCGACGCAGTTATATATTTCTGTTAATACTCCTAATAAAGAACTTTATAATAAATTTCACAGAAGTTCAAAAAAAGATGCGTGGGAACTTTTGAATAAAAGTTTGGAAATTATGTCTAAACTTAATAAAAAAACGCGAACTGTTTTCAGAATGAATCTTGTAATGAATTTGAATATGATAAATCCAGAAGAATATGCAGAAATGATTAAGAAAGCAAATCCTATGTTTGTTGAAGTCAAGGGATTTATGAGTGTAGGATTTGCAAGGCAGAGATTAGGATATGAAAGAATGCCTTATCACAAAGATATTGTTGAATTTTCAAAAAAGATTTTAGAATTTCTTCCTGAATACAAAATATTAGATGAGAAAAAAGAATCAAGAGTTTTGTTGCTAGGAAAAAATAAAGCATATATGAAAATTAAAAAAAATGAATATTAATTAGAAATCTAACTCTAAATCTTCTGCTAACTTAACAAGTTTAGAATAATTTTCTCGTGTTGGGTTAATAGAGGGAAATCTTCCTGCTCTTCTAAGATTAGGATTTTCTAAGTAAGCTAAATAGGAAACATATTCTCCCGTTGTTAATTCTCCTTTATTATCTACATTAAAAGATTGGGATTTATCTACGGGATAACTTTCCAATTTAATCCTATCTTGTTCTCCAGTTAAGAATTGATAACTGAAATTTGATATCATAAATCTCTGACAAAATAGAGTATTATAAATGTTTCTTAAAGTTACAGAAATTTTTACAAATCAACAACGCCGTCTTTTGTCAATGCAGCGAATCTTATTCCGACTGGAGAATTAATCAAAGCAGAAATTAAAGCCATGTGTTCTTTTCCGTCGCCGCTCGCAATGCTTAGTGCAACTTCTGTTCCATCAATTTTTCCTTTTAACTTTTGTGAGAATTCATCTTTCAAATCTTTCAATTTATTATCCAAACCAACTTTGATAAATTCAAATGGCTTTTCGCAAGTGAATTGCTTTGCAAAATCATCTCCTAACAAAATTATTTTTTCCCATTCTCCATATTTTATCAATCCTGAAACCTGAGCCCATGTTCCTTTTCCTGATGATAATAACGCTATAAATTCCATGTGAGAAAAAAAGAAAATCTATTTATAAGAATTATTGTGGTTAGTTTTGTATTAAGATAAGATTTATAAATCTCTTTTTTCTAAAGATTTTGTCGATTGAACCATGTCGTTAGCACATAAATTCTATGGTGCTGGCGCATAAATGGGAGACATTAAAGAAAATGGAACTAAATGAACAATTAAAACAGGCATTAGTAGAGCTTAGAAAAAATAAGGAAAGAAAGTTTGACCAAACCGTAGACTTAATTATAAATTTGCAAAAATTTGATATTAAAAAAGAACAGGTTAATTTATTTATTTCTGTTCCGCACAAAATAAAAGATAAGAAAATTTGTGGTTTTTTAGAAATACCAAGCAATGTTGTAGATACAATAACTCGTTCTGAATTTAAAAAATATTCAACAAAAAAAGAAATTAAAAAATTAGCAAATGAATATGATTTCTTTATTGCACAGGCAAGCCTGATGCCAATCGTTGCGACAACTTTCGGTAGAGCTCTTGGACCAACAGGAAAAATGCCTTCTCCTCAAATGGGAATTATGATTAATGCCGACGATAAAACAATCAATGAATTGAAAGTTAGAATTAATAATAGTGTAAAAATTAAAACAAAAGAAGCAAGCATAAAAATTTCTGTCGGAAAACAAAGCATGAAAGATGAAGATATTATTGAGAATTCGGTTACTATTTACAATGCAGTTTTGAAAACTTTGTCGAAAGGAAAAGAAAACATAAAAAATGTAGAAATAAAATTCACTATGACTAAACCTCAGAAAATTAAAATAAAATGACTAAGCCAATAACTCACGTATCTGAAGAGAAGAAAAAAGTTGTAAAAGAATTAGTTGAACTTATCAAAAAGAAAAAGACTTTCTTGATTGTTTCAATAAAAGGAATTCCTGCTTCACAATTTCAGGAAATGGTAAAGAAACTTAGAGATAAAGTTGTTGTTAAAGTTCCGAAGAGAAATTTGATAATCAGAGCACTTGAAACTTCTGGTGATGAGAACATGAAAAATATGGAAGCAACAATTAATGAAAATGTTGCAATGTTATTTTCAGATATGGATTGCTTTGAACTTGCTGCAGAACTTGTCAAGAATAAAAGCCCAGCAAAAGCAAAAGCAGGACAAGAAGCTCCTGAAGATATTGAAGTTCCTGCAGGGCCAACAGATTTAGTTCCAGGACCAGCAATCAGCGAACTTGGAGCTGTCGGAATTCAAATTCAAATTGACAAGGGAAAAATTGCAATTAAAGAATCTAAAATTGTTGCAAAGAAAGGACAAAAAATTACAGGACCTGTTGCAGATATTTTGAGCAAACTTGATATCAAACCTTTTTCAATTAGTTTAGTTCCTCTCGGAGGATATGATTCAACTGAGAAAAAAGCATATTTGAATATTGAAATAAATTTAGAAAAAACACTTGCAGAATTAAAAACTGCTTTTGGAAAATCACTTCCATTCGCTGTTGATATTGGTTATGTTTGTGATGATACAATTAGTTTCTTGTTACAGAAAGCAGGAAGACATGAATTAGCTTTGGAAAATTTAAGTAATACTCCTCAATTAAATGACGGAGAAGGAAAATAAAAATGGAAAACATATACGCAGCATTATTGTTGCATAAACTCGGGAAAGAAATCAACGAGAACAATTTGAAAAGTGTTGTTGCAGCTGCAGGCGGACAGACAGATGAGTCACAACTCAAATCTCTTGTCGCAAGCCTGAAGGGAGTAGACATTGATAAAGAATTGGCTAGCGCTAGTTTAGTATCAGCAGCTCCAGTAGCTAAAGAAGAAAAGAAAGAAGTAAAAGCTATAGAAGAAAAGAAAGAAGCTGCAGCAGAAGGTTTGAGTGCATTATTCGGATAATTATAATTTAATTATTAAAACTGAATGAGACTCAAACCTTAACTTTTTTAGTTGGGACAAGGATTTAAAAATTCTACAAACATAATTTGTATATGGCTAAAAAAAGAGGAGCAAGGAAAGTTAATTGGATAGTTTGCTTGATTATGTCTGTTTTTTTTGGAATGATTGGTGTTGATAGATTTATTATGGGAAAAATCGGAACAGGAATTTTAAAATTAATTACATTCGGCGGACTTGGAATCTGGTGGCTTGTTGATGTTGTTTTAATCGCGACAAAATATGATTATAATAATGTGAAGTGGGTTTAATAATTCTAAATATATTTCTTAGAACATAAAAGAATTTAAATGAAAGTTTGAATAAAAAATAATGAGAGACATTCTTGCAACTAGCAGAGAAGAATACGATTGGTTAGAAAAAGGATATAATGAACTTATAACAAAATTTAGCATAGAATCAAGTACAGACTTAATTATAAGAAGAGGAATAAGCATCAGTGAAGATAAAAGAAGAATTGATATCGCCCCTTTGAACTCTTTAGGAGAAATATTAGATGTCAGTAAATATCACTCCTCTTCAGAATGGAATCTTGTGGGATGTGGACGGGGAGAATGGAGAATAGAAAGTCCTGCTCTTAATTATACTATCCATCAAAAAGTTTCACGAACATTAACAAATCTAATTTAATTCTTTATAACAATATTTATAACTCATTCTTGAATTTACTATTTTGGTAAAAAAAGATGTGGAGTTTATATCAAGGAGAAAAATTTCTGAAACCCTTGCAGTTTTCAAATGGGAAGACGCAGGAAGATATTGTCAATGAAACTTTAAGTACGATAAAAGAAGGAAACAGAGTTATTTTTATACATGGAGTTTGTGGAACAGGAAAAAGTGCGATTGCATTGAATATTGCAAAAGAAATTGGAAAAACTTGCATTGTTGTTCCTGGAAAAACCTTGCAGAATCAATACAAAGAAGATTATGGAGGCGCACAAGTTTGCTCTGATTCGCCCGATGGTCAAATCAAGGATAAAAAATATTTATTAAAAGAAGGCGGAGAAAAATTAAAAATTTCTGTAATAACAGGAAGAAAAAATCACAAATGCAAATATCTTGAAGACCAAAGTGTTCCGATTTTCAAAGAAGAAAGAAATTTGAAATTGAATGAAATTTTTGACAGAAGAGAAAGAGAAACAAATCTTACTGCAGACAATCCTTATATTCCATGCAAGATAGAAATAAAAGAAAAAAATTCTGGAAGAATTTTTCATTATCTTAAAGATAACAAAGTGATAAATCCGAAAAATTTCAAGACGATAAAAGATGTAAAAAGAGCATCGATTGCTCCTGTCTGCCCTTACTGGTGTCCTGTTTTTCCTGACAAATTCGAACTTGGTGGAAAAAATTTTGAAGGTGCGAAAAAAAGAAGTTATCAGGGTTTGAAAGATGTAAAATATATTGTATATGAAAGAAAACCAGGATGCAAATTTTACGAGCAATTTAATTCTTTTATTGATTCTGATGTTCTTGTTTTTAATTCTCTGAAATACAAATTAGAATCGAGCATGAATCGAAAACCTAAAACAGAAGCAGAAATAATTGATGAATGCGATGAGTTTCTTGACAGCTTTTCAAATCAAAGAGCGATAAATATTGACCGACTTCAAAATTCACTTAACCAAATTGTTTTAGAAGACCCAGAAGCAGAAACGGTTATAAGAAAAATTGCGAATTATATCGCACAATTAAGAGATAATCAAGAGGTACAGCATTCTGTTTTTTCAAAACAAATAATTCCTCTTAAGAAAACTGAAGTTTATGATTTGCTTAAATTGATTTTGGAAAATCAGGATTTTCTTTATGATATTGATGATGAGAGTTATCTTTTTGACGTTGCTGAAACTGCGAGAATTTTTGATGAGTTTTTTGATGAGACTTATTTGACTTTTAACAAGAAAGATAATAATTTGATTGCAGAACTTGTTACAACAAATCTTGCGAAGAGAATGAAGGAAATGCTTGACAAAAATAAAGTAATTATCATGATGTCAGGGACGATTCATTCTGAAAATGTTTTGAAA
>Ga0265323_10001329_pt1 | contig 12241 bp, 15 predicted proteins | sample 41225metaG_FD_193580 | JGI IMG/M metagenome (GOLD analysis project Ga0265323, IMG submission 193580) | Rhizosphere microbial communities from Carex aquatilis grown in University of Washington, Seatle, WA, United States - 4-12-25 metaG | ecosystem: Host-associated > Plants > Roots > Rhizosphere... | reverse complement strand
TATATTAATTAAACTCTAAAAAAAGCAAAAAATCAAGCTTCCTATTTATTATATGCCCTCATAGACAAAGAATTCAAGACAACACTTACAGAAGAAAACGCCATGGCGGCTGCGGCAATTGAGGGGCTTAAAAGCCAGCCTGTAAATGGAAATAAAACTCCAGCAGCAATAGGAATTCCAATTATGTTGTAAAAAAATGCCCAAAAAAGATTTTGCTTTATTTTTGCCAAAGTATACCTGCTTAAATCCATTGCTTTTACAACATCTCGCAAATCATCTTTTATCAAAACAATTTCTCCGGTTTCCATTGCCACATCTGTGCCCGATCCCAAGGCAATTCCCAAATCTGCCTGCGCCAAAGCCGGCGCATCATTAATTCCATCCCCAACCATTGCCACGATTTTTCCTTCCAATTGCAACTTTTTAATTTCGTCTGACTTTTCTTGCGGCAAAACTTCAGCCAAAACTTTATCAATTCCCAGCTGTCTGGCAATAGACTCGCCCACTCTTTTATTGTCACCGGTAATTATTGCAACCATTTTACCCATTTTGTGAAGCATATCAACAGCTTCTTTAGAATGATCTTTCAAAACATCCGCCACCGCAATAATTCCAATAATTTTTCCAGAAACAGCTAAAATCATTGCCGTTTCTCCTCTATCTTCAAGCAAGGCCATTTTTCCCTCTATTAAATCAACAAAAATTTTGCTGTCTTTCATTAATTTTCTTGTGCCAAATAAAACTTTTTCCCCATTTAACATTGCTTCGACACCCTTGCCCGGAATTGCCTGAAACCCTTCGACTTTAGACCCAAAGGGTACCCCGGCAAGCCCCTCTTGTTTAGCTTTATTAACAATTGCTTCTGCTAGCGGATGCTCGGAATTTTTTTCTACACAGGCTGCAATTTGCAATATTTTTTCCTCGCCAAAATTTTCGCTTACAGAAATAATTTCTGTCACAACTGGTTCACCTTTAGTTAAAGTTCCCGTTTTGTCAAAAACAACCATGTTTACATCTTTTGCAATTTCTAAAGCGCCCGATGACTTTATCAAAATTCCATTTTTTGCAGCCAAACCGGTTCCCATCATAACCGCGGTTGGCGTTGCCAAACCCAAAGCGCATGGGCATGCAATTATTAAAACTGCCACAAAAATTGTCAGCGCAACTGCTATTTGATGCAAAATTAAAAACCAAGTAATTCCGGCAACCAGCGCAATTAAAATTACAACCGGCACAAAATAAAAAGAAACCTTATCTGCCAATTCTTGTATTGGAGCCTTAGAACCCATTGCGTCTTCCACAATTTTTATAATTTGAGCCAGCATTGTGTCTGCCCCAACCTTTGTGGCTTTAAATTTAAAAACTCCGGTTTTGTTTATAGTCGCGCCTATAACCATGTCTCCTTTATTTTTTTCAACTGGAATAGACTCTCCGGTAATTGCCTTTTCATCAATGCTAGAATATCCGTCAACAACAATTCCGTCAACAGGAATTTTTTCTCCGGGTTTTACCAAAATAATATCGCCAACCTGCACACTTGAAATTTGTGTCTCAACTTCTTTATCATCTTTAACAACTATGGCGGTTTTTGGCTGCAAACCCATTAAACTTTTTATTGCCGAAGATGTTTTACCTTTTGTAAGCGCTTCCAAATATTTTCCAAAAGAAATAAAAATTAAAATAAAAACTGCACTTTCAAAATAGAAACCACTCATTGAAACTTGTTTGCCAAAAAACAAAAGAATAAGATTTGCCAAACTATAAAAATAAGCAGTAGCTGTTCCAACTAAAATTAAAGTATCCATATTGGGCCCCATTTTCAAAAGCTTTTTGCCTCCAGAAATCCAAATATTTAAACAAGTCAAAATTACGGCAGTTGATAAAATCGCCTGTACATATAGCCCATATTTTTCAAAAAAACTTGGCATTGGCAAGCCAATCATGCCGCCCATAACCATATAAATTATTGGCAAACCAAAAATTAAAGACAAAACAAACCTTGTTTTTAATTTTCTAACCTCGCTTTCTTTTTGCATTTTGCTATGGTCATGCATGCCCGCCATATCCATTCCCTCGTCATTGTCTAGCGCTTTATAACCCAAATCTTTAACATTTTTTTTAATATCTTCAACTTTTATTTCTGCTGGATTAAATTCTAAATAAAGTTTTTCTGAAGCAAGATTAATAGAAGCCGAAGCAATTCCCTTTCTCTTTTTTAAATCGTGCTCTATTATTGCTGCGCACGAAGCGCAACTCATTCCTTGAATTTTTAGGGTTGTTTTCTGATTCATTTTATTTTAATTTGTTAAGCTCCTTTAAAATTTTAGCTAAATTAAGCCCATACATTTTGCAGACTTTCCCAATTTCCAACTTATCAATTTCAAACTGAGACATAGGGCAGCTTAAACACGGCACCCCATTCTGCATAAGAATATCTGCGGCTTTATTATTTTTTATTATCTCCGCTAAAGTTGTTTTTTGTGTAATTTTTTTCATGTTTTTAATTTGAAATTATAAATTTGAAATTTGAATTCAATGTTTTAATATTTAAATTTAAAATATTTTAAATTGATTTCAAATTGTAAATTGTAAATTTCAAATTTACTTTACAACTTCTATTGTACCTCTAATCATTCCCATTGTGCAGCTAAATACATACACGCCAGATTTTTGCGGAGTAAATTCCTTTACAGAAACTTGTCCTGGAGTTAAATCAACTTGGCCATCAAACAAATTGCTAGAAATAATTGCCGCGTTACACCCCAAAGAATTTCCGGCTGTAATTTCCCATTTTACCGGAATTCCCGCTTTAACTTTAAAATAATTTGGACTGTCGCCATTTCCCGAAGCCGTCATTTTAATTATTTGTTCTCCATTTACAATCGCAGGCAAACCATTATCGCCAACCTGTATTTGGTTTTGATTTGAATTTATTCCGGAAAATCCTAAAACCGTTATTTGGTTTGAAATATTAAACAAAGCAAAAAACAAAACTAAAAATCCGGCAACTTTTGAAAATCTTTCGGCTAAATGAGGCTTTGAAGAAAGCTTAACGCTTGAAAGCCCTATAAAAAATAACATTGGAACTGTTCCCAGGGCAAAAGATCCCATTATTAAGGCTCCATAAAAAGCGTTTCCAGACAAAAGCGCCAGCCCCTGAGTTGTAATTGTAAACCCGCAAGGCAAGAAAAAAGTTAAAGCTCCCATAACAAATGGCGCATATTTAGCTTGAAAATTATTTTCATTAGCAATTTTTCTGGTTGCTGATTTTGGCAAAGCCAGTTGAAATTTTCTAAATGCTTTTAATCCCAGCATTTGCAAACCCAAAGCAATCATTAAAACAGAAATAACAACAATCAATACTGCTGTAAATTTTGAGGAAAGCTGCAATCTGCTTCCAATCAGCCCCAAAACTCCGCCCAAAACAGTGTAAGAAATAACTCTGCCCAGGTTAAACATTATGTGTGGCTGAAGTTTTTTTGAGGTTGATTGATCTTGCAAATAAAGGCTGTTCCATTGTTTTGACATAGACAAAATAATTCCACCAACCAGCGCCGCGCAGCTAGAAATTCCCGCCAAAAGCCCAAACCCAAAAAATGTAAACAAAGATGAAGTCGAACTTAAGCTTAAAAAATTAGCAACACCAAGCTTGTCTAAAATTAAAAATGCAATAATTATTACAATGGCAATATCAAAAGCCACCAAAGTTGAATTAGATTTCTTTTCCGGTTTTTCTTTTTTTATTTCCTCATGTATATTTTTTCCGGCATCAAAAAACTTGTAATTTGCGTCTTTAAAAATTTCGTTAAGCTTTTCCGAGCTAGGTTTTTCTCCATCGTATTCCACCAGCACTTCACCTTTGCCTATTGAAGCATCGGCCAATTTTACGCCTGGCAAATCCAAAAGCTTCTTCTCTATCAATATTTCACACGAAGCGCAATGCATTCCGCTAACTTTGTAAATATATTCCTTCATGGTTTTTAAAGCGAGGCAATAAACTTTTTGCAGTCCCCTGGTCCACTTGTCCCGCAGGACAAAGGGGGTTACCAGCAGACGGAAAAAAGTTTGTTGCCGAGCGATATTCTACTTGTTAAACAATTTAGTTACTTTCAAAATTTCTACTGTCATTTGGTTTTTCTTTTTCTCATTTTTGGAAGCCATTGCGTCTCTAAAACAAGAATTCAAATGGTTTTCCATTAACATTTCGTGAGCAGACCTTAAAAGCCCTATGACTGCCAAATTTTGCTGCATAACATTAATGCAATATTCTCCGCTTTCAACCATTTGAATAATTTTTGCTATCGAGCTCTGCGCCTTTTTAAAACTAATCAGCGCCTTATTTTTGTTTTTACTTATCATATTTATTTTTTATTTAATTTATCCCAATACCTGGGGGGTAGGTATATCATAGCAAAATCAAAAAGCCTAGTCAAGGCTTTTAAAATTTATTCTATAACTCCCCCGCCCAACAATTCTTTGCCTTTGTAAAATACAGCTGACTGGCCGGAAGTAATTGCTTTTTGTGGTTTAGCAAAAACAACTTTTCCTTTTTTCCCAGCCAGTTTAAATATTTTAGCTTTGGCAAAAGCGCTTTTATATCTTATTTTAACTTCTGCATTTGCCGGCAGTTTTTGCGGTAAAATCCAGTTAACATTATTTGCAATAAATTCTTTTTTATTTAAATCTTTTATGTTTTTAGAAACAATCAAAACGTTCTTTTTAAAATCTTTGCCAACAACATACCAAGGGCCTTGGTTAATTTCTAATCCCTTTCTCTGCCCTATTGTATAAAACCATAAGCCCTGGTGCTGGCCAACAACATTTCCCTGAGCGTCTAAAACTTTTCCTGTTTTTGTTTTTAGATATTTCTTTAAAAAATTATTTGTTGTATCTTTAACAAAACAAACTTCCTGCGACTCTGGAGTTTCAGCTGTAGGCAAATCAAATTCCTTGGCCAATTCTCTAACTTCCGGCTTTGTATATCCGCCCACCGGAAACAAGACATGACTCAACTGCTTCTGATTTAACTGCCACAAAAAATATGACTGGTCTTTTTGTTTATCATTCCCCATAAAAAGTCTGACAGAGCGAGGCAATAAACTTTTTGTAGTCCCCTGGTCCATTTGTCCCGCAGAACAAAGGGGGTTACCAGCAGACGGAAATACCCCTCGGGGCACAAGCAAGTTTGTTGCTGAGCGTTGGGCGTAATGTCCGGTTGCCACAAAATCAGCGCCAAGCGACAATGCTTTATTTATTAAAAAACCAAATTTTATTTCTTTATTGCAAACAACGCAGGGGTTTGGAGTTTTACCATTTTTATATTCTTTTAAAAAATAATCTACAACTTTTTTCTTAAATTCTTTTTCAACATTTAAAACATAAAACGGAATTCCAATTTTTTTGGCAACCAGCCTGGCCAGTTTTTCCGACTCAACAGAACAGCAGCGGTTATCTGAGCTTACGCCATCTTTCCAAAATTTCATCATAATTCCAACAACATCAAAGCCAGCCCTCTTTAAAAGAGCTGCCGCAACGCTGGAATCTACTCCTCCAGACATAGCCACCACTACTCTATTTTTTTGATTTAGCTTTGGCATTATAGTCTTTAATAGCTTCGGCAAGCGCATCAACTGCTAAAATTGAGCAGTGATATTTTATTTTAGGCAATCCGCCTAAGGCTTTAACAATATTATCTTTCGTAATTTTCAAGGCATCTTTTATTGTTTTTCCTTTTACCAGGTCTGTAATTATAGAACTTGTTGAAATTGCCGCCACGCATCCAAAAGTTTCAAACTTTATATCTTTTATAACTTCTTCCCCGACCAAACTCGCCTTCGGGCGAGATTTTGACGGGCCCGTCAAAATAGGCTTTGCCTTTTTGTCGGGTTTTCCAACTTTAATATAAAGCACCATTACGTCGCCGCAAACCGGGTTGCCAACTTTGCCTATTCCGTCGGCATTTTTAATTCTGCCGTAGTTATGCGGATTTTTGAAAGTCTCCATAACTTTTGGAGTATAAAGGCTTCCGCAGGTTTTATTATTAGTTTTCATGTTTTTTAAATGGCGACATTAATTCTAATTGCTTTACAATTTTTGGCAAAACTTTTAGCAAATAATTTATTTCTTTTTCTGTTGTATATCTTCCCAGTGTAACCCTTAAAGATCCATGAGCTTCTTCAGGCTTTAATCCAATTGCCAAAAGAACATAGCTTGGCTCAAGTTTTATAGATGAACAAGCAGATCCGGTAGAGCAAGCAATTCCGTTTAAGTCCAAATGAATAACCAAAGATTCTCCTTCTATAAAATTAAATAAAACATTAACATTATTTGGCAATCTTTTTTTGGGGTCGCCATTCAGCCGGGTTCCATCTATTTTCAAAATTCCCTTAATTAATTTGTCTCGTAATTTTGTTTGCCGGGCGCCCTCTTTTTTCATTTCGGCTTTGCAAATTTCAGCGGCTTTAGCAAAACCAACAATTGCCGGAACATTTACAGTAGAGCTTCTCAACCCGTTTTCCTGCCCGCCGCCATGCAAAATTGGTTCTATTCTTACTCCGTCTCTTACATACAACAAAGCAATTCCTTTCGGACCATACATTTTGTGCGAGCTGGCTGTAAGCAAATCTATGTTCATTTTTTCAACATCAATTGGAATTTTTCCAAAACTTTGTGCCGCGTCAGTGTGAAAATAAATTCCCTTCTCACGGCAAATTTTTCCAATTTCTGCAATTGGTTCAATTGTGCCAATTTCATTGGAAGCATGCATTACAGAAACCAAAATAGTTTTATTTGTAATTGCCTTTTTTACATCTTCCGAATTTACCAATCCATATTTATTAACCGGAACTTTTGTAATTTCAAACCCATTTTTTGCCAGCCATTTTGCAGATTCCATAATACAGGCATGTTCTATGGAAGAAATTATAATATGATTTCCCTTATTTTTATTAGCAAATGCAATTCCCTTTAAAGCTGTGTTATTACTTTCAGTAGCCGAACCTGTAAAAATTATTTCGTTTGGCTCTGCATTAATTAAGTCAGCCAAAACCTGCCTAGATTGGTCTAAAGCAAATTTTGCCTCTTGCCCAAAAGAGTGCAAAGACATTGTGTTGCCAAATTTATCAGACATAAAAGGCTCCATGGATTTTACCACTCTTTTGTCCACCGGCGTTGTTGCCGCATAATCTAAATATATTCTTTTCATCTTATTTTATTAAACTTTTTAAAGTTATAGATTTTAAGGTTTTGTTTACTGCTTTATCAATTTTGCTCCAAACGTTTTTAGCAAGACATTTTTTTGATCTTGCGCACTGGCTGCAATTTACAGTATTTATATCTTCAAGCAATTCAATAATATCTACTATAGCTATTTTGTCTGGGCTTTTAGCCAAAGAGTATCCGCCATTGGCTCCATGCTGAGCAACAACTAGTTTTCCTTTTTCCAAACTGGAAAAAATCTTGCTTAAAAACTCAAAAGGCACCCCTTCAATATTTGAAATTTGCCTTATAGAAACCGCTTTTTTGCTTTTACTTTTAGCCAAGTGAACCATTGCAGTCAGCCCATACTCAGCCCTTTTTGATATTTTCATAACCGACTAATTTAGTCTGTATTCAGATTATCAAAATAAATGATATATGTCAAGACTGTGCGGCAATAAAAAAATCCGGCAGCTGGCCGGAGTTTTTTGATAGCAATTCTCTATTTTTTTGCTTTTTTCTTTGCGTCGCGAAGCTCTCGCAAAGAAAGCCCCATAAATACTGCCAGCAATAAGACTGTGTTTAATGGGGCCAGCCAAAATGGGAAATTTTTTCCAAAGGCTTCCAAAACCATAATACCGCCCAAAAGGCCAATAGAATACATAGCTCCATTTTTTAAATAAGCAAATTTTGCAATTATGTCTGTTCCCCTAACCGTCATTTCCCTAACTATGTAAGCGCCCAATCCATTTCCCAAAAATATTAAAGGAACTGAAATTGTAAAAGCAAATGCTCCAATAACTCCATCAATTGAGAAAGTTGCGTCAAGAATTTCTAAGTATAAAATTTTGCTCCAGGCCGAAATATGGCTGCTTAACAATTTCTTTTCTTCACTCTCGGCATTCTTTTTAAAGCCATCTGTAATAAAAAATGCCATAGATCCTATGGCTGCCGACAAGGCCAAGATTGCGTTTACCTTAACAGAAAAGTAAACCACAAAAGTAAAAAACAAAGAAGCAACGGCGTAAAACCAAATAGACTGCTTATGTATAAATTCTTCCACTAAGAAAGCATATTTTTTCTCCTCTGTAAAAAGCCAGCTCAAAAATACTAAAAACAAATAAACTCCGCCAGCTAAAAGCAAAAGCGCCTGAGATTTTTCAACATAAACGCTCACTTCTGGCGTTGGATGAAAAACAAATCCTACAACCTGCGCAAAAGAAAATGCCGGGTTGGCCAGCCAAATAATTATAAATGGTAAAACTCCCCTGACTAAAACTACCGCAAATATAAGACCAAATGTAAGGAAAAGCTTTCTAAACTTTTCTGGCAATGTTTTTAAAACATGCGCATTAATAATTGCATTGTCCACGCTGGAAATAACCTCAAAAAGGCACAATCCAATTACAACCACTAAAATTTGTATTATATCCATAACTTATCTACAACTTTAATATTATTTTTTTCTATTATTTCGCCTTGTTTAAAAATAAAATCTGCCTGCACTTTTTCCCCTTTTAAAATGTGCGGCAACCAAAGTTTATCATCGTCCCACATTTTGTCGTAGGGAATTTCATTCAGCAAAAACCATTTTGGCGCCATTTCTTCAGACTCTTTTGGATTTCCCTGCCAATCTTTTGCTAAAAATAAATGAACTTCTTGATCCCACTCGGGCTTATATGGAAAATAAAAATTCAAAATTCCAACCTGCGCCGGATTTTTTATGTCTACGCCAATTTCTTCTTTTGTCTCGCGAATTACTGCGTCAACAATTTCTTCGCCGTCTTCAACCTTTCCTCCAACGCCATTCCATTTGCCAATTCCAAATCCCCTCTTTTTCATAGCTAAAAGGATTTGATTGTCTTTAACCAATAAACAAAGCGTCGCCTGCTTCATAAATTAAACTATTTTTTATCTCTATTTGAGAAAAAGAAAATATAAATTATTTCCAAAATTCCAACTGTATTTACAAGCAACAAAACTATAAACCAAATATTGCTGCCGTTTCTGGCCGCTTTCCACAAAGCAGTTCCCTTCCAAATAATTGTCCAAATAGCCAAAAGTGCAAACGCAAATGCATAAAACGGATTATTGAGCATATGTACAAAATTTATAACTTGTAATTCTTTTTGTGTCATTTTTTTTATTTTTTACTTTTTAATTATATTATATCCTGCGACTCCGAATGCTACGGAAACATTTAACGATTCTTTTTTGCCATGCATAGGCAAATAAATTATTTTGTCCGACTTTTTTAGTATTTTTTTTGAAACTCCCTCAACTTCATTTCCCAAAATAAGCGCCACCGGAAATTTTGGTTTAAATTTTGTATACTCAATTGCTTTTTTATCTTGCTCCAAAGCTATTATTTGAATCCCCTGCTTTTTTAATTTGTCTACCAGTCTGCCAATATCTTTGTAATACTCAAATAAAACCGTTTTTTCTGCACCCAAGGCGGTTTTAGCTATTTTTTTGTGCAGTCCAACTTCCCAGGCCGGAGGTTTGCCGGAAATTCCGCACAAATATATTTTTGCCACGCCCAAGGCATCGGAAGTTCTAAAAATTGAACCAATATTTTCCAAACTTCTTATATTATCGCAAATCACATAAAATTCTCGCTTCATTGTTTAATTTTAGCTTTTTCAACTATAAAAAGCAATAAAAAAACCGAAGATGTTCTTCGGTTATTCAAAACGTGCCTTGCTTCTAGCCAGGTAATCTCGACAAGATTCAAGACTTACCCATTGTACTCTGCCTATTTTATAACACTTAACAGATTTTTTCCGGACAATTCTTCTTAAAACGCCCACTGTAATTCCAAGTTCCCAAGCGGCCTCGGATTTACTAAGAGCGTCGCAAAGTTTATCTTTTATTGCAGTTTTAACCGCCCATCTGCCAAGCATTTTTACCGCACCTAGCTGATGTTGGTTGTCGCGCATCAAAAATGCGTACCTGTCGCGAAAGAAGTTAAACCTCTTCTTGTCCTCTGCAGAATCTTCACCTCTTACCTTCATAGCCTCTCTGGCTATCTGCGCAGGATAAAAGTACGTATCACACGGAAGAATCACAAACCCCGCTGTGTTCCTGAGCAAGCCGCCGAGTTGTTTTAATCCTACCGGCGATACCCTCACCTTTGCCATAAAACAACGCGCTTCTATTCTACCCTTGCGGTGGTAATCTGCAATGGTGAACATAGACATGCCCATTCTTTTTGATATTTCGATATTTGTTTCCCAATTCTCTAATATGGGCATGAAATCGGCCAGCATTTCGTAAACACAACTCATCGACACCGGCAAGTGTTTCTGTGGGCATTTTTCTCCAAGCAATTCCGGCCTAATCACTCGGAAATAACGATTTACCGCATCTTTAGTTTGCCCTAAAAAATTGCACAACTCTAGGCGCGTTAACGAACTTCTGCCAAGCCTCTCTAGCTTGCCCAAAAGCAACATCAACTTAAGGTTGTAGTTAGCGAAAATGATTTTTTGGTTTGCCGCATATTCTCCATTTTCAAGCCAAAAGAATCTTGAATCTCCTGAGTGCTCTAAAACAAGCTCAAGTTGCTTCCCAGGTTCAGGGCTAAATGACCTGACTATTCTGGTTTGGTACATTTGAAGTCTCCTTGTTTAATCCAATTCTCAAGGTGCCTTTATAATATAAACCATAAAAACACAATTGTCAAACCAACTAAAAACCGGCTTGCACCGGTTTTATTTTTTAAGCATTCGTAAACCTCTTCTCCACCTCGTCCCAATTTACAATATTCCACCAGTTTTCTATAAACTTTGCGCGGTCGTTTTTGTAATCTAAATAATAGGCGTGCTCCCAAACATCTAAACACAACAAAATTTTCTGCTCGGGATACAAATTAACATTGTGCTTTTCTATTTGAACAATCGCTAAATCTTTTGTCAAAACTGCCCAGCCCGAACCTTCAACAGACTTCGCTGTTTCCGAAAATTCTGTCTTGAATCTTTCCAAACTGCCAAATTCTTTTTCTATGGCTTTTAAAACTTCCCCACTTGGTTTATTTTTTCCAAAATTAACCGAAGCCATATTTTCCCAAAACATTTGGTGCAAAATATGTCCGCCTGCGTTAAAAGAAAGTGCTTTTAGAGTTGATTTATAATCTAGCTCTGCATTATTTTTTCTGGCGTCGGCAATTTTATCCAGCAAAATATTGGCCGCATTTACATAAGCGGCATGATGCTTGTCGTGGTGCAAAGTCAAAACCTCCTCGGAAATATACGGCTCTAAATCTTTATAACCGTATGGCAAATTTTTTAATATATATTTTTCCATAAATTTTGTTGCCGAGCGAAATTAGCAATCGCAACTTGGCGCTTTGAATTCTTGTCTCTCACCGTATTCTTGTTTTTTGCCTTTGTGCCATTGCTGGACAGGCCTTATATAGCCTACTACTCTTGAATAAACCTCGCATGGCTGAAAATTAGTAAGCGCTTTATTTTTAGCAAAACAATCGTTACATTTAAAAACATTTATAACTTCTTCTCCATTTTCGTATTTTAAATAAACTCCGTTTTTTAACTCTTCGTTTTCAAACAAAAGCTCTTTTCCGCAATCGTGACAAATATTTTGATTTTCTGTTTCCATGTTTTTTTATGATTAATAATATTCTACTTTATTATACCAAATACGCAGAAGAAGCCCAATTAGATCTCTCCTCTTTTAATTTTGTTTCTTATTTCTTCAACAAAAGTATTAAAATAATGCAAATTGTGGAAAGTTAAAAGTTTCATGCCGGTTATTTCCCCTGCTTTTAACAAATGGCAAATATAATCTTTTTTGTAATTTTTGCAAACACTGCAAAGACATTCTTTATCTAGTGGTTCATTCTTTTTTAAATAAATCGTTTTTTTCATATCTAACTTTCCTTCGCTAGTAAAAGCAATTCCGCGCCTGGCATAATGAGTTGGAACAGTACAATCAAAAGTATCTACGCCAGATTTTATTATTAGCTCCATGTCTTCCAAATATCCCACACCCAAAAGATGCCTTGGTTTTTTTTCTGGCAATTCATCCA
>Ga0265323_10001326_pt1 | contig 12271 bp, 15 predicted proteins | sample 41225metaG_FD_193580 | JGI IMG/M metagenome (GOLD analysis project Ga0265323, IMG submission 193580) | Rhizosphere microbial communities from Carex aquatilis grown in University of Washington, Seatle, WA, United States - 4-12-25 metaG | ecosystem: Host-associated > Plants > Roots > Rhizosphere... | reverse complement strand
TTTTTATTCTTCACCTTTTCTCTTTAATTCGCGATATTTTGTTATCAGCGAAGCATTCACTGGCATTACATATTTTGCCGTCAAGACATAATTCTTATCATCATCGTCAAAATATTTTCTCATGTTTACAGTCATCCTCATATGATCCCAATCTTTCTCGTCATCGATATATTTTGGTTTACCATAGCCTAGCATATTGATATAGAAATCAAGTATCTTGTTCTCATCCAGATTCTTCCATGTCTTTCTTACGATAAGAGTAGGAGTTTTGCTTATGAGCAATTTATCTTCATACCCTGTAACATAACCATGATATTTTAATCTTCCATCATCCTGTATGATGTGTGATCTTGGATGGAATAGTTCGTCATGTTCCTTATGCAATAACTTCTTTATTTCACTACGCTTGTTCTCGCTCAGTATCCTTGGGATGAATATCTTCGCTTCGATATTATAAGGTTTTATGTCTGATTTCTTGTCAATCTTCTTTACGGTCAACTTCCAGGGGCCTGCAAGCTTTTCAAGATATATCATGGCATTCATGTTATGGGTGTAGTCTTTTCCAGTCTGTTCGCCCAAAATTTTCAGGTCATTGAATGCTATATTTATATCCTGCGGCTTGGAATATTTCAATATGGCTTCGATATTGCTGCATATTAAGTATGGGAATTTCCCTGTGAGTTCGCTTGCGGCTGTAGTGATTTCTGCAGAATCTGCGACTAATTTATCCAGATCAATTTTTTTGCCAGCATTATATGCCCTGAAATATCTTGATATCGCTCCGATTATCGGTGTATTCAAGTTTGTAGCGCCATGTAGTTCTTTAATCATCATACTATTTGGATTTGGGGAATTATTTATAAGTTTTTTGGCGGTCGAATGTATATTTTGATTAATATTATTTTTTCTTCTCTCTCAAGAACTTGAATCTCGGAACTTCTTTCCCGTCAACCTTTACTCTTTCAAGAAACATCTTCAAGGGTCTCACCCATAATGTATTGGCCTCTTTTCCCTTGACTGGATCCGGATGATTGTATACGGCCATCTTTTCAAGCGTCTCGCTGTGAAGAGCTATCCCTCTGACTTCAACTTCCATGCCTTTGTAGTGCCTGTATATCCCTAGTTTTATATCCTTCATTTGATGCTTTATTGTTTTTCTGATTAAAAAGGTTCTGAGAATTTAATATACTATTAGTTATCACTGTTAGATAGTAAAAAAGCATAAACTTTATAAACCTGTCCTCATATGGTATCTATTGAGGTAAACCATGGATAGTAAAGATTACTCTGAGCTGTGTCGATTATACATTTCCAAGATAGGTTCAGGAATATCGAGGATAGCATCCAAGGGGAAATCTATTGCAAGACGAGCTTCTCTTGACATGGTCATCGCTGCGACAATAGTATCGAGCATACTCCCCAGCTGTAATAATATTGATAATAATTATATGGATACCAATGGAAATACCAAAGAGATATTCTACGCCCAGAAAAGATCATCTGAAAAGAAAGTGTTCATATATGATCAGGGTCTTGCAGATAATGATATTGCGGACAGCACTTTGAATGTGGCTGATTATATGCTTCCTCACCTATATGCGATTGAGATGCATAGATTTGATTTGAAAGTCACTAAGGAGAAAACTTCAAGAAAGGAGAGAAAAGGAAAATCCATCCACAAGAATGTGTATTCAAAGACTTATGTAAAACCTCACATCGATATACAGACTAGGGCTGGAAAGAAGACTATTGAATCATTTCTTGCGCGCGCCAGAGAAGACAGTGTATATGTGACTCCTATGGTGAGCGCATTCGATAAGGATGTGATATTGGAAGTGCTTGACAATCCACAGATCTATGCTTCCATGATCGCTGAAAGGATTAAGTCTTCACATACGCAGGGTGTATCCATAGATTTCGAATCCGTAAAGATAGATTCTAGAGAAAGCGATAAACTCGTCAAGTTCATGAAGATACTTCGAGATGATCTGCCAAAGCCTTATGTGATATCAGTAGCTGTAAGCCCAAGATTTATTGGCAGCAGCGATAAAGGATTTTCGCATCATGGATTCTATGATTACAGAGGACTATCAGAATATGTTGACTATATGAATTTAATGTGCTATGATTTCCATAAAGGGAAAAAGACGCCGTCGCCTGTAATGCCTGAGAGTATGCTATTGAAAGTTCTCGATTATGCTTCTGATAATATCCCTAGAGAGAAGATAGTGCCTCTGCTTCCATTTTATGGGTTCGCATGGAAGAGGATGAGCCACAAGCATAAGACGAAACATGGCGCCAATATTAATTATACTTATAAGAATAAGGGAGTTCTTAGTTCGAAAAATGATACTGTATATAAAGATACAATTATCCTTAGGACCGATTACATGGACGGCGAGAAGCGCGTAATCACCAAGAACAGGGTAATTTATGAGCAGGATTCTGAAGTGTATAATAGGAGGTTTGAGATACTTGATAGTCTAGGCATCTCAAATGTAGGTGGATGGAGAGAACAGCACGCGTCTTACGAGATATTGAATTCTATAAATACTTGGAAAAGGAAAAATTCTACACAGTGAGATTATCAGCATTTTCTTCTTCAATCACCTTTATATACTTCTTTGCATTCTTTTTATCTTATGAAGAATAAGGAAGAATGGAAGGTCTATGGGAATGTATTCAGCAAGCATTCTCTGGATCTATTGTTCCAGATGTCAAGCCAAGGGCATTTCGAGGATCTTGAGAGCACCATCTCTGTCGGCAAGGAAGCGAACATATTCACTGCAGGCACAAAATCCGGCGGCAGGATAATCGTCAAGATCTATCGCCTTGAGAACTGCAATTTCGGCAAGATGTACGAATATCTGAGCCGCGATCCAAGATATACTTCATTGAATAAGAAGACGAGGCTCATAATATTTGCATGGACGCAGAGAGAGTACAGGAATTTGATGCTTGCGCGCGAAGTGATAAAGGTCCCAAAGCCAATTGCTTTCAAGGATAATATTCTCCTGATGGAATTCATAGGCGGCGAATATGCCGCCCCTGAACTGAAGGATTCTCCGCCTAAAGATCCAAAAAAGTTTTACAAGAAAGTTTTAGGTAACATGCAGAAGCTTTTCAAGATAGGACTTATCCATGGGGATCTATCTCCATTCAACATCTTGAATCATGATGAAGAGCCGATATTCATAGACTTTTCGCAGTCGACCATGAATACAGGAGATAATGCTCGCGAACTTCTTGAGAGAGACTTGAAGAACATCCACCATCATTTCAGGAAATTCTTTCCGATAACTGAAGAGGATGAATTGAAGGCATACAACAGGATAGTCGGGAAGAAGAAAGGGAAGGAATAGACGCGGCGTTATAGTGTCTATATTAAATGTTATTATGTTTATATTGATATTATATTATTCTATTCGTTTGTATTAATATTTCGTTTGTATTAATATTATATTGTTCTATCCTGTTCTATTGAGGCTTATGTACATAATCGAGGAATAGCACGCTCGCATAGATCATTAATCGATTCCTCAACCGAGTCTAGATTAAAGGATTTTACATCTTAAGGCTCGCTAGGTGCAATCCTCGATTTAAATCACAAGCCTCATTCTATTCAGAGACCAAAAATTCACAAAGCTTATATATTATAAAATGTGGATTCCACCAGTGGTGTGCGCAACCTATGCGCTATCTAGAGGAGGGTTGAAAATGAAACAATTGACGATATTCTGTTTTCTGATATTATTGTTCGCAGGCATGACATTTGCAGCAGTCGACAACAATAAGGTGCAGGAACTTAACATGAGATATAATTATATTGTCTGCAGGGTGAATCTAGTCCAGAGCCAGGCAGGATTATTAAGCACTTATGGAACAATTTCTGGAATTGACAAGATAACATCAGATTTTGCTTCATTAAAATCCTTGGCTGATTCTGGCAATCCGGCAGATTTTAATGCGCAGGTGCAGACCCTGAACAGCGATTTTAAGATGGTAAATGATGGGTTGAAAGCTGCAAGGCAGGCATTCTCTAAATCTAATATCAGCCAAAGTGACAGGGATTCTCTGAAGAGCCAATGGAATACTACATTGCAGACTTATCAAAGCTGTAATTTAGATGCACGAAGAGGGATAGTGTCTGCAAGGATAGCATTTCTGCAGGCAAATATCGATGACTGGAATAGAATAATTGCAAACATGACTGCAAGAGGTCTCGACACAACAGAATTAGCAGCAGTCGTAACAGACGCCCAGAAGTTGGTATCCGACCTGAACTCTGCAGTTCAAGCAGCAGATGATAATTCATTTAAGACAATGCTCGACAATGCCAATGATGAACAGAACCATCTATGGGCGAGATTTGCCATCGGAAGGATAAAGTCGAATATTGCTCGAGTCGAACCGATTATCGGACAGACAAACCTGTCCGGTGATATTGGCCAGATAAATTCACTGTTGGATACTGCTTCAACTTCAGCGGCTCCAGGACATAAATATGGCGCTGGGGAATTCCAGCAGACATGGCAGGATATAAAAGATGCTACACAGATGTTGAATACCATGTCGAAGGATTTAAGGAAATATGAGATGGCAGCCAGACAAAATGGTCGATTAGGAAATAATACAAATCCTCGAAACATGACCAATCGTCCTATAAGAGCGAATATTACTGGCGTAAGATCAAGAATAGGGTTTGGTAGAAATCAGTCTAATCCTTCTGGAAATCCGCCGGAACAATCATTAAATACATCAGGTGATGGACAATGAAAACACTAAATATGCTATTGATTTTATCTCTTTTAGTTTTTGTGGTTACAGGATGCCAGCATCAGGCTAATACGCCAAATATTCCAGCAGCTTCCAATATAGCCGGTGCAGTCCAATCCCAGACGCCAGTCGCATCAGGAACAAACACTCCGGATCAAGCGGCGGCAGATAACGTCACTGTAGGGGATAATCCGGATACAGGCGATGTTTCCGCTCCAGATGTGGATACGTCGGCTTTATCCTGATTTTTTAATTTTGAAAATCTCTATAAAGAAGTTAATCGATATTTTTGCGCGCATCTCTTAATAGACGATCTTACAGTTCAAACTCCTCTATAAATCCCTTTATCATCTTGTATTTCTCTATGAACTTGAATCCCTTGTCCGTCAGCGTGATGTATTTCCTGCCGTCCTTGTCGAATATCTCCTTCACGAATTCCTTGGACTGCAATTCCGCATAATATTCGTTGAAGCTGCTTGATGAGAGGTTTGAATACCTTAAAAGTGGTGTAGGTTTTATTGAATTGTGCCTTTCGCTGATTATCTTGAGGATATCGTGTATAACTTCAAGTCTGTCACGCTTTTTTGTATTCATGTGATTTTGCCTTTATAATTGATATATAACTTTAATATATCACTACTTGACCCATTTAGATATCTTATAGTATATGAAGATGTATGCCAGTATCGACGCTATCAGCAACGATATGTCTATCAATGGATATATTGGGCGTCCCCTGCCTAGGACTAATAAGTTTACAAGCCACACTCCAAGCACTAAGAAATATAATATCCTTGTCTGCGAGATCTTCTTCTTGTCCTTTCTTGCATATGGCCTGAGTATTATCGCTAGTATGAATAGTATGGACTGCAGGTACAATAATATCAGGTGCGATCTTGTCATGAATGTGACTATCGTCAATACTATTGCGACGATGTGGCTTATTATCAATGTTCTCCTGCTCTCGAAGTTCTTCCATATGGAACTGTATATCAGGTAGAGTATCGCCATCGTGCTCAAGTATCCGAGAGGCAGTATGAATAACGGCCCGAATATATCCCTTGGCAGAACAAGCCCGAATATTATCCTTGAGAATATTGCGATGCTTGATATGAAGCTTAGGATGTATGATATCCCGAAGAACAGGAATGCATACCTGAAATATTTTATTCCCTCATATTTTGTCAATTCATAGACTTCCTTCGTCTTGAAATATATGAGAAAACAGAATGCTACAGCAAGAAGTGTCAGGACCAATTCTATTATAACTATAGTCGGATCGCTGAACATGAGAATATTCGGTCCATGGAATGTTGCATCAGGTATTGGCGGCGCCATATCTATCACCTATATCAGGAAGTATTTAAATTTATATAAAGTATGTGGACTTGTAGTATATAGTTTCGTTTCTTTGTATTTATATACTATTCCGGCTTTGCTATCCTTATGATATTATTCATGGAGGGAGATTATGGAATTTAATGCTCGTAGGATAGTGTTGTTCGGTCTGATGTTCGTACTGGTTGCTGGTGTAATCACGGTGAGCGTCTTCGCGATGCCGTTTGGAGGCTTTGGCGTATTAGGTCGTGGCTCTCTTGGCAATAGCACTAGCGCTAACGATACTTTTAGGAGTGATATGATAGCTGCTCTAGACAACGCCGATTATTCTTCTTACATGAATGCCTCGGATAAGCAGTGGGAAACTTTCAGGGCGAGTATAACGCAGGACAAGTTCAATGCGATGGTCTCACGTTATAATGGGATGAAAAATATGTCTGTCAATATATCTGAAAATATGAATAAGGGCAAGAACATGATGTATGGGCGATATGGCGCCATCGGACGCAATAACAACAATATATGGAATAACACCGGCTGGAATAATACTAATATATATACTAACATGTCAGTTCTGCATGATGCAGAAGTGAAATTGCAGCAGGCTATAGCTTCAGGAGATTATGCTTCTTGGAAGGATGCTGTGGATGCCCTGAATTCTAATGCGCCTTCAGGAATGCCTTATTTCAGCAACAATATGACTGATAAGATAACTGCTGATAACTTTGCGACTTATGTGAATTTCACAAAGGCCATCCATGATGGAGACTTCAATACTGCAAAGCAACTCGCAAGCAACCTTGGCATTGAAGGATATGCTATCCCTATGATGCCTTTAGGTCAAAGAGTTGGACCTATAGGTATGCACTCTGGAAGGGTGGGTGGAAGGTTTGGTCGAGGATAATTCAACCGTAGGGCTGGTCACTGACTGTATAAAATAATTTTTTATTGAAAATTTCGACAGAAATTTTTCGGAGTTTAATACTCCGACCTTCAGGTAGAAATTTTCAATTCCAAAACCAAAAAAATTGCAGATTTTTTGGTCCCAAAAACTTTGTTTTTGTGGAACTTGCGGTTAAGCGAGAGGCGTAATACAAAAAAATGTGAAACATTTTTTGTACACAAAATAGAAATTTTGTTGTACCTCAGGCTTTAGCCCTAGGATAGCCTCGAGCAGCAAGTTTTTGTTATTTTTTATATCTGCGTCTTTGTAATCATACAATTAAATTATATTATTAAGTGGACTTGAAATCCATATCGCTTATAAACACTGTAATTTAGAGAGTATCAGCTTTGAATCGACATGATGCCTTTATGATATGCTTTATATTTGTATCATCTGATGCTGTCTGATGCTCTTTGGAGGATTAGGATGAAAGATGCAAAATATAATAGGAAGAATGCAGATAGTATCTTGGCTTACATCGTATTTGTGGTATTAGCCTCTACGATACTGGTTGCCGGATGTACAAGTCCAGGCGGTCCAGATAATAATCTTCCCGTCGGTACATCGGACGGTAATACTGTGCAGCAGGCTCCTAGTGATACTTCAGGTAACAGTGCCGCCTCAGGCAATGATGTTGCTGCAGGCAATGGTGCCCCAGACAACACTCAAGGAAATACTGGATCAAGACAATTTAATGGCAGCAGGTCGGGCAGGTATGGCGGCGGAATGAATTTGACTGACGAACAGAGGACTGCGATGATGCAGCAGAGGATACAGGCAGAAATTGACGCATGCAGCGGAATGTCTGAGGGTGATGTGTGCAGCGTCTCGATTTCAAGCCAATATGGCGGCGCCGGTGGCGCTGGAGTAGCAAGGAATGGGACTTGTGCATTGCAGAATAGCACATTGCAGAATGACACATTGATGTGCAGGACAAATTTCGGGAATGGAAGAGGTCAATTCGGAAATGTGTCAGGGACGATATCTCAGCAATGAATTGATTCATAACGTTATTCACAACATTAATATATAGATGATTTCGGAAAGGATACTATGGCAGAAAAGGATAATAACAGGAAGGAAGTCATACTGCATCTAGATAATGTCTCAAAGATCTATAAGATGGGTGAAGTGGATGTTGTCGCATTGAAGGATGTCAGTGTAGAAGTTCAGAAAGGGGATTTCGTTGCTATCATCGGAGCTTCCGGAAGCGGAAAATCGACGATGATGAACCTTATCGGCTGTCTTGACGTTCCGACTTCAGGGCATATCTATCTGAAATCTTTTGATATAGGAAAACTTTCAGAATCTGATCTGGCATCGCTTAGAGGAAAGACTGTAGGATTCATATTCCAGCAGTATAATCTTATACAGTCTATGACTGCTTTCGAGAATGTGCTCCTGCCATTGGAATTCCTAGAATATGGTGATGATGCAGCGATGGTGCGGGCAAAGGAGATACTCGCAATGGTCGGGCTTACTGACAAGATGCATCACAGGCCTTCGCAATTGTCTGGCGGGCAGCAGCAGCGTGTATCGATAGCAAGAAGCCTTGTAAGCAATCCTGAAATAATACTTGCTGATGAACCTACCGGCGCGCTTGACAGCGTCACTGGAAAGGATGTATTGAATACGCTCAGAAGGCTTTGGCGGGAACATGGCAAGACGATAATAATGGTCACTCATGATATGCATCTTGCGCAATATGCGCATACACTGATAGAGCTTAAGGATGGACGGATAGTCAGGACTTTGGAGAATAAGAAGGCATTTAATATCGATGATGATTGATAAGTTAGTGATGCTGATTGATGATACACATAACTGATTTACGATATGTTAAGATATTATTTCGATTGATTATCGAGGTGGAATAATGAAAAATGTATTATTTATGAATGATGTCTTGTTTTTGGCTGTTGTCGCGATATTATTTTTGGGAGTATCTGTATCTTATGCCGGCGCTGCGGTTAGTTCCGCTGCGGCTAGCTCGATAGTTCCTGATGCAGGCACTGCCATATCTATTGGTCTTGTGAATCAGGATCCCGATCCTGCGCTCGCCGGAGATACTGTTGATGTAAGACTTAGTGTCTCGAATGCTGGCAGTTCGTCTGCCGATAACATGATTGTGGAAGTCGTTCCATCATATCCGTTTGAAGCAGTAAGCGGTCAGGATTATTCGCAGAATATCGGTCCACTGAACGCATTCCAGTCAGGCTCTGACGCCAAGATATTGAAATATACTCTGAGAGTGAATAAGGATGCTACGGAGGGCACATATTATATGACTGTGAAATATTATGCTGAAGGCTCTAACAGCAGCACTTCGCAGAGTATACCTATCAACGTTGGAAGTTCACAGAGTGTGGAGATAATAAGCATAGACAAGACTGTGCTGGTGCCGGGTCAGCAGAGTGGATTGAAATTTATCATCAACAATGTTGGAGGGTCATCATTGCAGGATTTATCATTCCATTGGGCGAACAGCAATAATGTGGTTCTGCCTGTAGGCAGCGATAATACGAAGTACATAAAATATCTTGATGTCGGCAAGAGCGTTGAACTGGATTATCAGGTCATCGCTGATACCGCAGCGACTCCAGGATTATATCCATTGAACCTATATCTGTCATATCTTGATTCAGCAAATAATAGCGAGAAGACCATCAGTACGATAGCTGGAGTATATGTCGGTGGAGGAACGGATTTTGATATAGCATTTTCTGAGAAGAGCGGAACAGAGACATCTTTTAGTGTAGCGAACATCGGGAGCAATCCAGCGTCTTCAGTGTCTGTAATAATACCTACACAAAGGAATTGGGGAGTCACCGGCTCGAATTCCATGATCATAGGAAATCTTAACAAAGGAGATTATACTGTAGCAAGTTTTGCATTGCAGTCGCAATCCTCGTCTTTAGGCAACAGGACTGGTGTAGGCAATAGGACGAATTTCAGGACGCAGGATACGGCAGGAATTGGACTAGCAGCGGACGCATCTGGCGCAAATAATACTGCCCTGAGCCCTGACAGTGTATTGATGCAGATAGCTTATACTGATACCATGGGCAACCGTAATATCGTGAATAAGACTGTGAAGATAGGGCTGCAGAATGTCGTTTCAGGAAACTATTCAATCGGCAGTAGCGCGCGTGGAGGGCAATTCTCTCAGAGGGGAGGCAGTTCTATATCAAGCACAGTATGGTATATTCTAGGAGCGATAATATTGATAGCTGGAGGAATATTCCTTTATACCAGGCGCAGGAACAAGAAGATTCTTGAATCAAGCAATGGCAATGTGAAAGAGCTATTCAAGACGAAGAAGAAATAATTTTTTTGATTTTTTTGATTTTTTTGAATGATATTTTTATTTTTTTTAATACATTTTATATTTTGTTTCATTTTTATTGATTTTAATTATTTAATTTATGATATTTATTTAATAAATTATATTTGATATATGGCCGTTGAGGTATCATGAAATTACTAAAATGTTTCAAACATGCATTCAATATGGTATTGCACAGCAAGCTTAGGAGCTGGCTTACTATATTAGGGATAGTTATTGGTGTAGCTGCAGTCATAGCCATAATGTCTATAAGCGCTGGTCTGCAGCAGCAATTGAATTCAAGACTTGGCGGTTTAGGAGCGGATATAGTCACTGTCAGTCCAGGATTCTCTAGAGGTGGAGGCTTCTTCGGTGGTGGAGGAGGCGGAGGAGGCGGTGGCGGTGGAGGCAGCCAGGCTACGACGAAGACTGTTACATTGACGCGCAGCGATGTGCAAGTCCTCAAAGGGATGCCTGAAATTCTTGTCATAGACACTGAGATACGCGGCACGGCCAATGTATCATATCTTGGAAAGATAGGAAGAGTTTCAGTAACAGGCGTTGACCAGAGTGTGTGGTCAAAGATAACCACTACGACGATAGCGAGCGGCAGGACTCTAGATTCAGCGGATGCCAATGTCGTAGTCATAGGAGGAAGGCTTGCATCATCATTCTTCAGCCAGCCGGTCGGCATAAACAAGATGCTGACAATCGGCGGAAACTCTTATCGTGTAGTCGGTGTATTGAATGATGAGAGCAATAGCGTATATATGCCGATACAGGCGGCATATCCTATACTTACAGACCATACTCCAGGAGAGTATGATTCTTTGATCGTGAAGATAAAGGATATTAATGCCTTGAATGATACGATGACCAAGATGACTGACAGGCTCACGCTTTCACGCCATGTGACTCCTACGACGCAGGATTTCTCTCTAACATCAAGCAAACAAGTACAAGCTACAATATCATCGACGCTTGGAGCTTTGAGCGCTTTTCTTTTGGCGATAGCTGCAGTATCCCTCATAGTGGGCGCAGTCGGTGTGGCAAATACGATGTTCACATCAGTTCTGGAGAAGACTAAAGAGATAGGCATAATGAAAGCCATAGGCGCAAGAAACAAGGATATAATGATGATATTCATATTCAATGCAGCATTGATTGGACTTATAGGAGGGATATTAGGAGTATTCTTAGGAGTGATATTATCAGGATTCATGCCGTTATTGACTGGAGGCACACAGCTATCAAGAGCAGGATCATTGGTCTCAGGGACATCGATAATATTGGCGTTATCAGTATCATTATTCGTAGGACTCGCAGCAGGAATAATACCTGCATATAAGGGATCGAAGTTGAAACCTGTTGATGCGCTGAGATACGAGTAGGGAGTAAAGAATAATTTTATAAATTCTTATGGATTCCCTTCCTTATGCAAATAATTCAGGCAGGAATGGAACATTGTGATAATCTTTTAGAATTAAATAAAACTCTTCATCTCGATATTCCAAAATTCAAGTGGGATACCGGGGAATACATTACTGAAGAGATTTCTAAGGGCGGATGCTATATTGCGAAAGATACAATACGTGGTAAAGACAAATTTTTAGGATCGATATCTATGAAGTCATATGGGAATAAAGGTTGCATAGATAAATTAATAGTGGATAAGAATTATCAAGGTAAGGGCGTTGGAAAATCTTTAGTTAATTTTGCAATAGATTGGTCTAAGGCTCGTGGAAAGAATGAGTTACTGATTGAATCATTCTGCCAGTATAATGTTGCAGGATTTTATAAAAATTGCGGCTTTGAGCAGGACAAAGGATTAATATATTATCAAGGCACTCCCTTTTATTGTTTTTCTATGAAGATATAATTAAAAT
>Ga0265323_10001325_pt1 | contig 12272 bp, 6 predicted proteins | sample 41225metaG_FD_193580 | JGI IMG/M metagenome (GOLD analysis project Ga0265323, IMG submission 193580) | Rhizosphere microbial communities from Carex aquatilis grown in University of Washington, Seatle, WA, United States - 4-12-25 metaG | ecosystem: Host-associated > Plants > Roots > Rhizosphere >... | reverse complement strand
GCCACTGCAACCAGTGGTGCGGCCCATTTGACCCGCACCACACTCCGGTACAGACTAGCGCCGTCATGCCGGACAAAAATGAAACGGGTTAACCTCACGAGGAAAAGATACCGGGCTGGATCCACCAGACAGGATGATTCCGGGCCAAGGGCATGACACCGACCCGGGACATCGACGAACTCCGACGGATCGCGCGGAAACTCCGTCTGGACATCGTCCAGATGGTGGGGCCGGGGCAAAAGGGTCATTTCGGCGGCTCCTGCTCGAGCGCCGATATTGTCACCGCGCTCTATTTTTCGAAAATGCGCCACGACCCGGCCAACCCGGCGTGGGCCGATCGCGATCGTTTTCTTCTCAGCAAGGGGCACTCGGCGCTGGTGCAGTACGCCGCCCTCGCGGAGTGCGGCTACTTCCCCCGGTCCGAACTGGCCAAGCTCAAGACCCTCGGCGCCATGCTGCAGGGGCACCCCGACCGAAACACCACGCCGGGAGTCGAGGCCAACACCGGCTCACTGGGCCAGGGCCTCTCCCTGGCGTGCGGCATGGCGGCCGGCCACAAGATCGACGGCCGGACGTGCCGCGTGTATTGCGTGCTGGGCGACGGCGAAATCGCCGAAGGCCAGATTTGGGAGGCGGCCATGGCGGCCGCCCACTACAAGCTCGACAACGTCGTCGCGATTCTGGACCGGAACGGACTCATGACGAACGGCTCGACGGACGTGCGTTACAGCTCCAGTCCCATCGACGAGAAATGGCGCGCCTTCGGCTGGTACGTCCAGGACATCGACGGCCATGATATGCCGGCCATCCTGCAGGCGCTGGACCGGGCCGAAGAGGCCGACGGGCAACCCAAGATGATCATCGCCCGCACCGTCAAAGCCTCCGGCATTCCCTTCGCGGAGGGACGCGCGGAATTCCACAATGGCATCATGACCGTCGAGCAATATGCGGAGGCCTGCCGGGTGCTCGCGGCGGAGCCGGTCGCCACCTGAGCAAACGGTCCCGCCGTGAACATCCCCAGAGCAAACTCCGGCGCATTTGATCTAACCATGGTGATGTCGATTCCCCTCAATTTTCTTGATCTCAGACGTAGCCGCGAGCGTGAGCGAGTGGAAGCGCCTCCACTCGCTCACGCTCGCGGCCACAGCCCAACCAGGCCGAAGCCAGCCTCGGGCGATCGGACCCGTCGCCCATGAACCTGCAGAATCCCCGCGAGATTTATGGGCGCACCCTGGTCGAACTCGGCCGGGAGAATCCGAACATTGTCGTGCTGGAGGGCGACCTGGGGAAATCCACCATGACCTGCTATTTCGAGCAGGCTTTCCCGCGACGCTTTTTTGAGATGGGCATCGCCGAAGCCAACATGACCTCGTTCGCCGGCGGGCTTTCGCTGACCGGCAAGATTCCCTTCACGAACTCGTTCGCTGTCTTTGCAGCGGGCCGGTCCTACGACCAGATCCGCCAGGGTGTCTGCCTGCCCAAACTCAACGTCAAGATCGTCGGCTCCAGCGCGGGGCTGTCGGACTGCGGCGACGGCTCCACCCACCAGACGGTCGAGGACCTGGCGCTCATGCGGGCGATTCCGAATCTGACCGTGCTGGTGCCGTGCGACGGGACGGAGACCCGCAAGATGACCCGCGCCATCGCCGCCTATCACGGACCGGTCTACATGCGACTGACGCGCAACGACGTCCCGGCGATCTTTCCGGAGGACGAGGAATTCGTCATCGGCCGGCCGTACCTGATCCGCGAGGGCCGCGACGTGGTGGTGTTTGCCTGCGGCCAGATGGTTTCCAAGGCGCTGGAGGCGGCGACGCTCGCGGCGACCAAGGGCATTTCCGTCCGGGTCGTGAACGTCAGCTCGCTCAAGCCGGTGGACGAAGCCGCCCTGCAGACGTTCGCGCAAGGCATGCGAGGAATCGTGACGGCGGAAGAGCATTCCATCATGGGCGGACTGAGCTGCCTCATCAATTATGTGTTCCGCGGCAGCGGACGGCCCACCGAATGCATCGCGATCAAGGATCGCTTTGGCCAATCGGCCGCCAGTTACGATGAACTGCTGGGGGAGTACGGCCTCACGCCCCGGCACATTGGCGCGGCGGTGGAGAAGGTGGCTGGGCGATGAGGCCAACCACCCGCAACCTATCTACCATGATGTAGGGCGGGAAAGGGCGGACGATCGCCCTCCTCCCGCGGGCAAGCCGCACCCTCCGGCGGGCAAGCTTGCAGCGATACGTTCGCGCTCCTTGGTCGGAAAAGGGGAGCGCGGAGGTGAGCCGCCGGGAAGGATATCCTGGCGCCGGGTAACACCCCATGGCCATTGGCGGCATTCAGGATCACACTCATTTCTCCCCTAAAATGCTCCGGTCCGCTCTCTCTAAAACGATATCACCCATGAAAGACAATCCCACGCTTCCCCCCGTTCACCACGAACCCAGCGACAAAGACATCCGGGAATACGCCTACCATCTCTACGAGCAGAGCAACGGCGTGCCCGGCCATGATCTCGACAACTGGTTCGAAGCCACGGCCTGCTTGAAAGCAAACATACCCGCTCATTGCTCGCAGAGCCGTCTCCATCGACACCTCCATGGAACGAAAGATGGAGAACTCTCCCTCCTTTCCGTCGCGGAGGCGAAAACCTTTGCTTCCTGACACCCGCGCGCCTCGCCGGTGCGTGGCAGACAAACCACCACCCGGGGCAAAAAACCCCTGACCATTCGCCGAGCCCGGGATCCTTATTATCTTATCGGCGACCAGATGAGGATGCGGATATGGAAAATATCATGAATGCCCACCCACTCTTTCAGCCGTTCCGGCTGAAGTCCCTGGCTCTCAAGAACCGGATTGTGATGGCGCCGATGACGCGTTCGTTTTCTCCCGGCGGGATTCCCACGCCCCAGGTGGCGGAGTATTATGCGCGCCGCGCGACCGGGGAAGTCGGCCTGATCGTGTCGGAAGGCACGGTGGTCAACCGACCGGCGTCCTCCAACGATGCGGCTATTCCGCATTTTTACGGGGAGAAGTCGCTCCTCGGATGGAAAGCCGTGATCGACCGGGTGCATGCCGCGGGTGGCGTCATGGCTCCGCAGCTCTGGCATATGGGCGTGGTCGCGCCCAAGGGTTCCGGCTGGCTGCCGCCCGCTCCCTTTGAAGGTCCCTCGGGCTTCGTCGTCCCCGGAAAAATCGGCGGCGTGGCGATGACGGAACAGGATATCGCCGACACGATCCGCGCGTTTGCCCAGGCGGCGGCGGCGGCCAGGACGCTGGGCTTCGACGCGGTCGAGATTCACGGGGCGCATGGCTATTTGATCGACCAGTTTTTCTGGCAAGCCACCAATCAGCGCACCGACGGCTATGGCGGAAAGACGCTGGCGGAGCGCACGCGCTTCGCCGCGGAAATCATCCAGGCGGTCCGTCAGGCGGTGGGCCCGGGATTCCCGATCGGCCTGCGTCTCTCGCAATGGAAACTGCAGGATTATACCGCGAGGCTTGCGACCACGCCCGCGGAGATGGAGACCTGGCTGGCGCCCCTGGTGCAGGCGGGGGTCGACATCTTCCATTGCTCGCAGCGTCGGTTCTGGGAGCCGGAGTTTCCCGACTCGGATTTGAACTTCGCCGGTTGGGCCAAGAAGCTGACGGGGAAACCGACCATCACGGTGGGCTCAATCGGTCTCTCCGGAGATTTCCTGGCCGGTTTCCGCGGGGAAGCCTCGACCCCGACTCCGTTGGATGAACTCCTGCGCCGTTTTGACCGAGGAGATTTTGACCTGGTGGCCGTGGGCCGCGCCCTGCTGGCCGACGGAGGCTGGGCCCGGAAAATCAACGAAGGCCGCGCGGCCGAGCTGCGCGGTTTTACCAAGGAGGCTCTCGCCACCCTGGCGTGACGCTGGTCGGCCGCCGGCTCCCGGGTGAAGGCAAAGGTGGTTGAGCCCCCCATCGCAAATATACCCTACTCCCTGGACTTCCCTGACGGGATCGAAACATTTCAAGCGACGTGACTCAATTGGTCATCGATCCTCGCACCACGGCCCTCGTGCTGGTTGATCTCCAGCAAAGCGTGGTCGCCCTGCCCCTCGCACCGCGGCCGGCAGCCGAGGTTGTCGCCAACGCCGTCCGGCTCTTGGAGCGATTTCATTCGCTCGGTGCCACGGTCGTCCTCGTACGCGTGGCGTTTCTCGACGGCCAGGACCGGCTCAATCTGCCGGTCGACACGCCGCCACCCGCAAGAGTAGGCCCCAGCGAGCTGGTCCCAGAGGTCGGCCCCCAGCCGGACGACATCGTGATCACCAAACGGCAATGGGGCGCTTTCTACGGCACGGAACTCGACCTGCAGCTGCGGAGGCGCGGGGTTCGGACAATCGTCATCGGCGGTATCGCCACGAATTTCGGCGTAGAATCGACCGCCCGCGACGCCTACGAACGCGGCTACGCCCAGGTCTTTGCCGAGGACGCCATGACCAGCGTCAACGCCGAAGCGCATCGCGTGGCCGTGAGCGTGGTTTTCCCGCGGATCGGACGGGTGCGTTCGACCGACGAAATTCTGCAGGCACTGGCTTAAGGCGTGTTTTCAAATTCAACCACGCCTGCGGCGGAGGGCGGACGATTCCCGGCCTCCCTCCCTCCCTCCCGCCTTCGGCGGGTTAACCTTCGGCGGGCAAGACACACCTCGGGTCCAGAGCGGACGATTCCCTGCCTCCGGCGGGCAAGCCTGCGGGAATACGTCCGCGCTCCGGGATCGGAAGGTGGGAGCAGACGAAGGGGTCGGCTCCACGTAACATTAATTACACCCCGCTGAATGCGGCGAAGCCGCCGTCGATCGGCAGCACCACGCCCGTCACGAAACCGGAGGCTTCGTTCGAGGTCAGCCACAACAGCGCGCCGACCAGATCTTCCGGCGTGCCGTAGCGGCCCATCGGCGTGTGGGCCAGAATGGTGCTGCTGCGGGCCGTGGGGGAACCATCGGGCTTCACCAGCAGGGCGCGATTCTGGTCGGTGACGAAGAAGCCGGGCGCGATCGCGTTGACGCGGACGCCGACCTTAGAGAAGTGCACCGCCAGCCATTGGGTGAAGTTGCTGACCGCGGCCTTGGCGCCGCTGTACGCGGGGATCTTCGTCAGCGGGCGGAAGGCATTCATCGAGGAGATGTTGATGATCGTGCCTTTACCCTTGCCGGCCATCTCGCGCGTAAACGCCTGCGTCGGCAGCAGCGTGCCGAGGAAATTCAGGTTGAACACGAACTCGATGCCCTTCGGGTCGAGGTCGTAGAACGTGATCAGCTCCTTCGCCGTGCCGGCCAGGTCTTCTTTGCGCAGGTATTCGAGGCTGGTGGTCCCCTTCGGGTGGTTACCGCCGGCGCCGTTGATCAGGATGTCCACCGCGCCCAGCTCCTGCTTCACCTTCGCGTTGGCCGCGTCGAGGCTCGCCTTCTCCAGCACGTTGCACCCGACGCTGATGGCGGTGCCGCCCTCGGCGCGGATTTTCGCCGCGACGGCCTCGGCGGCCTCCTGCTTCAAGTCCGCCACGGCGATCTTCGCACCGCAGGCCGCCAGGGCCTGCGCCATGGTACTGCACAAGACGCCGCCGCCGCCGGTGATGAGCACGACCTGGTCCTTTAAATTCACCTTAAATGGAACGTTCATTTTTCTTTATTCTGAGGGTTTATGATTGCTGAAGGTTGGTTGGTTCAGTGGCTGAACCGCCCGCGGCACGCCCGGGTGCCGGGCGTCGCGGAGGAAGCAGCAAAGATGCTCGCCCAAGCCTTGTCCACGCCGAACGCCGCGGGTCCAACCGCAAACAGATTCAGAGGGCGGAAAAAGGGGCGGTTTGGACCATTTGGTGGCGGCACCGCGGTGGTGTGATCTCTGTGTCAAATTGGTGACGCGGTGCGATCACGCGTGACTTCCGTCGCTGGATGGAGTGACGTTTTCCCCAGCCACCCTTCCCGCATGAAAACCATGAAATTGGTCCAAGGTTATTTCTTTGCCCTGATTCTGACGTCGATCGCCGCCTACGCGACGATTGGCGCCGGCCTGCAGATGCAGCTGGGAAATCCCAGCAGCGCCACCAGCAACCCCACCGATCACCACCACTACCTGATCCAGCGCGACCAGTATGCGCTCGATTACAGCGATGTGAATGGCGAGCCCAACTGGGTAAGCTGGGATTTGACCTCCGCGGACGTCGGTTCCAGCGGACGTTCCAACTTCATCCAGGACACCACGCTGCCCGCCGGTTTCTACCAGGTGCTCACCACCGACTACAGCGGTTCGGGTTACGATCGCGGGCACATGTGCCCCTCCGCCGACCGGACGGTGACGGCGGCCGACAACCAGGTGTTGTTCTATATGTCGAACATGGTCCCGCAGGCGCCCGACAACAACCAGGGCGTATGGGCCAACTTCGAGAACTATTGCCGTGACCTGGCCAGTGCCGGCAACGAACTGTTGATCACCTCCGGACCGGGCGGTTTTGGCGGCTCCTATCTGCCGAGCGGGGCGGCCGCGATTCCCGGCGAGGTTTGGAAGATCGTGGTGGTGGTTCCGCTCGGTGACGGCACGGCCCTCAGCCGCGTCACGGCGACGTCGCGCGTCATCGCCATCAGGATTCCGAACATCGCCGGCGTGCGCAGCGATCCCTGGCAAAAGTACATCACCTCGGTGGCGCAGATCGAAGCCGACACCGGCTTTACGTTCTTCACCAATCTCGCGCCGGCGACGGCAGCCGTGCTGCGCACGGTGGTCGACGGCCAGACTTCGGTGGGGGCGCCGACCATCGTCGCGCAACCGGTTGCGCAATCTACCACGGTCGGCGGCAACGCCAGTTTCGCAGTGACTGCCACGGGCAACACCCCGCTGAGCTATCAATGGTTCAAGGATGACGTGAGCCTTGACGGTGCGACCACCGCGACGCTGACGCTCACGAACGTCCAGGCGGCCGACGCCGGCTATTACTACGTGCTGGTGTCGAATGGAGTCGGGTCGACGACGAGCAACGCGGCGGCCTTGATCATCTCCGGATTGCCGCCGGCGATCACGACCTCGCCAAGTTCGATCACCACCAACGCCGGCAGCAACGCCACCTTCTCGGTGACCGCGAGCGGCTCGCCCGTGCTCACCTACCAATGGCGCAAGGACGGCCTGACCATCCCGGCCGCAACCAACGCCACGCTGACCTTGGGCAACGTACAGACGACGAACAGCGGGACCTACGACGTCGTCGTGACAAATTCCGTGGGCCTGGCGACCAGCGACGCCGCCGTCCTGACCGTCACCCCGGCGGCGCCGACCATCATCGTGTCTCCGAACTCCCTGACTCTGGCGTCGGGGAGCACAGCGGTGTTTGGCGTAACGGCGGAGGGCTCCGCGCCGCTCAGCTACCAATGGCGCAAAGCCGGCTCGTCGATGACCGATGGCGGTAACGTCGCCGGATCCACCACGGCAACGTTGACCCTGACCAACATCGCCGCGACCGATGCCGCCGCTTATGACGTGGTCGTCACCAATGTTTTTGGGATGGCCACCAGCACCGCCGCGAACCTGACGGTCAATACTCCGCCGCCGAATGCCATCGCTTGGAATTTCGGCACGGCGGCGCCCGGCGTAGCCGATCCCTCGAGCGGACTACCGGCGGATATTTCCGGCGGCACGGTGACCCAGGGCAACAACAACGGCACCACGACGATGCTCACGAACTCATCGGTATCGAGCGGCTACACCGGAGCCACTGGGTCATTTAACGCCGGAGCGGCGGCACGAATCGGCGCGCTCAATACCGCGGCCGGCGGTTCGGCCTATTTCCAGTTCACCCTGACGCCCGTCGCGGGAAAACAGCTGGCCGTGTCCGGCGTGAGCTTTGGCTCGCGCAGCACCAGCACGGGGCCGCAGGCGTACGCGCTGTTCACCAGTCTGGACGGCTTCGCGGCGCCGATCGCCACCGGGACGTTGGCCAACACCAGTGTCTGGGTGCTGCAGGCGCCAGCGTTCCCGCCCGTCACCGGACCGGTGGGTGCGGCGATCACGTTCCGGATCTATGCGTACAATGGGGCCGGCAACGCGTCCGCGGGCACGGCGAACTGGCGGATCGATGACCTGAAGGTGACCGCTGCGACCGTTACCCCGCCGCCGGCGCCGCCCGCCGTGGTGAGCACCAATCCCGCCAATGGAGCTTCGGCGGTCTCCTCGCTCGCGCCCATTTCGGTTACCTTCAGTGAAGCCGTGAACCTCGGCGGTTCCTGGTTTGCGATCACGAGCGCGTCCACGGGCACAGTGGCGGCCACCGTCACGGGCGGACCGACCACCTACACGCTCACTCCGCCGGTAAGTTTCCTGGACGGCGACACGGTGACCGTGACGTTATTCGCCGCGGAGATTACCGATCACCAGAGCGGAGCGCTGCATCTCCCCGCCGATTACACCTTCATCTTCACCACGGCTGCTCCGCTGGCGCCGACCATTGCCACGCAACCGCAGTCGTTGACCGTGGCCGATGGCGGTGCGGCGGCGTTCACGGTTTCCGTCGGGGGCACGCCGCCTTTCGGCTATCAGTGGCGCAAAGCGGGCGTACCGATCACGGGCAACGGATCTGCCGTGACCGCCACCCTGACCTTGACGACCGTGCGTCCCGCCGATGCCGGTGGGTATGACTGTGTAGTGACCAATCCGGCCGGCACGGCGACCAGCAATGTCGCGAGCCTGACCGTGACGGCAGTCGCCCCGACCATCTCCGTGCCGCCGGCGCCCCAGTCCACCCTGGTCGGAGGGACGGTGACATTCAGTGTCGCCGCCACCGGGACGGCACCACTCAGTTACCAGTGGCGCAAAGCCGGCGTGCCGCTCGCCGATGGCGGCAGCATCGCGGGAACCAACAGCCCCACCCTGACGTTGACGGGAGTCGGCCTGGCGGATGCGGGTGGTTACGACGTGATCGTCACCAGCGCCGCAGGGTCGGTTACCAGTGCGGCGGCATCCCTCACCGTGGGCATCGCCGGTCAGAGCACGCTCGTGTGGGACTTTACCACGGCCAGCCCGACCAGCGGTCTACGGGCCGACATCACCGGCGGCACGTTGACCCAGGGAAACAACAACGGCACGACGGCTCTCATCACGAGCGTGTCGGTTTCGTCGGGCTATGCGGGAGTCTCCGGCGGAAACAATGCCGGAGCGGCGGCCCGGATCGGTGCCCTGAACCAGGCGGCCAGCGGATCGGCGTATTTTGAGTTCACGCTGGCGACCACCCCGGGCCAGCAGCTCGTCGCCACCGCCATCAATTTCGGAGCGCGGAGCACCAGCACCGGACCGCGCGCCTTCGCCATCTTCAGCGATGTCGACGGATTCAGCGCCCCGGTGGCCAGCGGCACGCTGGCCAATGACAGCGTCTGGCGGTTGATCGCACCGGCGTTCACGCCCGTCACCGGGCCCACCGGTGGCACGATCACGTTCCGGATTTACGGTTACAACGGCGCGGGGAACCCGAGCGCGGGCACCGCCAACTGGCGGATCGACGATCTCAAGCTGGCCGTGGGGACGCTCGCGACGGCTCCGCTCATCGCGAGCACCACGCCCGCCGCGGGCGCGGCCGCGATCCCCGTCGACTCGACGATCGCCATCACGTTCAACCAACCGGTCAGCGTCACCGCTGCGTCGTTTGCGCTCAGCGGTGGCACGAGCGGGCCGATCAACGCCGTCCTGTCGGGCGGACCGTCCACGTTCGTCCTGACTCCCACGGCCGGACTCCCCTACAGCGACACGGTGACCGTGACAGTGGTGGCATCCGAAATCACCGAACAGGCGACGGGCCTCCTTCACCCGGCCGCGGATTCCACGTTCTCGTTCACCACGGCGGCGGCCATTCCCCCGACCATCACCGGCCAGCCCTCCGGCCAGACGGTCACGGTCGGCGACAACGTCACGTTCAACGTCACGGCCAGCGGGTCTGCTCCCCTTGGCTACCAATGGCAGAAAGGCGGAAACGCCATAGCCGGAGCAACGGCGGCGACGCTGTCGCTCACGGCCGTCACGACGGCGGACGCCGGCGACTACACGTGTGTCGTCACCAATGTCGCCGGTTCGGCCATCAGCAATCCGGCCACTCTGACGGTCAACCAGGCCGTCGCCACGGTCGCGGTCAACGATCTCACGACCGTCTTTGACGGTTCGGCCAAGGCGCCGACCGTCACGACCAGTCCGGCCGGGCTCACGGTAAATCTGACCTTCAACGGCGACTCCCAGCCGCCGGTCAATGCGGGCACCTACGCCGTGGTGGCGACGGTGGCCGACCCGAATTACACGGGCACGGGCAGCGGCACGCTGGTCATCACCAAGGCGCCCGCCGCCGTCAATCTCGCCAACCTCACTCAAACCTACAATGGCACCGCGCGAGCGGCGGCCGTGGCGACGATTCCCGCGGGCCTGCCCGTCGATGTGAGTTACAACGGAAACGCGACCGCCCCGACCAATGCCGGCTCGTACACCGTGGTGGCCACGATCGTTCATCCGAATTACTACGGAAGCGTGTCGGGCACGTTGGTGATCGAGAAGGCCGTGGCGGTCGTGGCGCTGGGCAATCTCACGCAAGTGTACGACGCGGCGCCGAAACCCGCGGTGGCCACGACCACTCCGGTGGGCCTCACGGTGCAAGTGACCTACGACGGCAACAACGCAGTTCCGGTCAACGCCGGCAGCTACGCCGTCGCCGCGACCGTCGTCGATGCGAATTATGTCGGCTCGGCCGCGGGTTCGCTGACGGTCAGCAAGGCCCCCGCCGGAGTTACCCTGGCGAACTTGAGCCAAACCTACGACGGCTCAACCAAGACGGTTGGCGTGACGACTGCGCCCGCCGCCCTGGCCATCCAAGTGACCTACAACGGCGGCGCGACCGCGCCGGTGAATGCCGGCAGCTATGCGGTCGTCGCGACGATCAATGAGGCCAATTACGCTGGATCCGCGACCGGATCGCTCGTCATCGCCAAGGCAGCGGCGACGGTCACCCTGGCGAACTTGAGCCAAACGTACGATGGCTCGGCCAAGACGGTCGGGGTGGCGACCACCCCCCTCGGCCTCGCCACGCAAGTGACCTACAACGGCGGCGCGACCGCTCCGGTGAACGCCGGCAGCTATGCGGTCGTCGCGACGATCAACGAGGCGAATTACGCCGGCAGCGCTTCCGGCTTCCTCGTCATCGGCCGGGCGCCGGCCACGGTGACCCTGGCGAACCTGAACCAAACCTACGACGGAACGCCGCGCCCGGTGACTGTCAGCACCACTCCGGCCAACCTGGCCGTGGCGATCACCTACAACGGCAGTGCCTCGGTACCGACGGACGCCGGGACCTATGCCGCGCTGGCGACGGTGACCAATCCAAATTACATGGGCACCGCCACCGGCACGCTGGTGATCGGCAAGGCCACCGCGACCTTGACGCTCACGGGACTGCAACAGGTCTATGATGGGACGCCGCGCGTGGTGACCGCGACCACCGCTCCGGCCGGGTTGACGGTGGCGATCACCTACAACGGCAGTACCTCGGCGCCCGTTGCGCCCGGCACCTACACCGTGGTCGCCACGATCACCGACCCCGACTACACGGACACGGTGACGGACACGCTGACCGTCACGACGACCGTATTGGTCCGCCATGCGCCGACGCTCAACGGCGGTCTCGACGGGTCCATCCAGGTCGTATCCGCGGAGTCCACTACGCTCAATGGCAATGCCTGGATCTCCGGCGATCTGCTCGTGCCGGGCACCCCCGCCACGCAACTCAACGGCCATCCCGTCTTCGGCGGCATCCGCGATGGCAACGGCAGCGCCACGCCCAGCAATTACACCATTACGCTGAACGGCAATGCGCTGCTCCGTTACCTGGTGCGTCGGACCGACCCGATCGCCCTGCCCGTCGTGATCGCTCCGCCCAAGCCGACGGGCACGCGCGATGTCGCGATCAACAGCTCCGGCCAGAGTGCGGGCAGCTTTGCGACGCTCCGGAATCTGACCCTCAATGGCAACGTCGGCCTCATGGCCGTGCCCCCGGGAACCTACGGGACGCTGACGGCGAACGGGAATTCCGGCTTCATCCTGGGAGTGGCTGGCGCCACCACGCCCGCGGTCTACAACCTGCAGAGTCTCACCCTGAATGGGAACACCCAGGTGCAAATCGTGGGCCCGGTGCTGCTAGTCTTAAATACCGGCCCGTCGATCAACGGCACCATGGGTTCCGCGCTCAACCCCGCCTGGCTGACCTTGAAGGTCTTCTCCGGCGGAGTGACGCTGAAC
>Ga0265323_10001323_pt1 | contig 12304 bp, 6 predicted proteins | sample 41225metaG_FD_193580 | JGI IMG/M metagenome (GOLD analysis project Ga0265323, IMG submission 193580) | Rhizosphere microbial communities from Carex aquatilis grown in University of Washington, Seatle, WA, United States - 4-12-25 metaG | ecosystem: Host-associated > Plants > Roots > Rhizosphere >... | reverse complement strand
GAAGATGGCCGACATGGTCGTCATCAAAATCGGACGGAAACGCAGGAGGCAGGCCTCATAAATCGCATCGCGCGAATTTTTCCCCTCCTCGCGTTCCGCCGTGATCGCGAAGTCCACCATCAGGATCGCATTTTTTTTCACGAGGCCGATGAGCAGCAAGACCCCGATGATGGCGATGACGTTCATGTCCTCCCGGAAAATCAGCAGGGCGAGCACCGCGCCGACGCCCGCCGACGGCAGGGTGGAAAGAATCGTGATGGGATGAATGTAGCTTTCATAAAGAATTCCGAGCACGATATAGACCGCCAGCAGCGCGGCGATAATCAGATACAGTTCATTCCCCAGCGATTCTTGAAAAGCCTGCAGCGTTCCTGAAAAACTGCCGTGAACGGTTTCCGGCATTTTGATGGTTTGCTCCATCTGCTGGATCGCCTTCACCGCGTCGCTCAGGGCGAATCCGGGCACGAGATTGAACGAGATGGTGACGGCGGGGAATTGTCCCTGATGATTCACGGCGATGGGCGCGGTCGTAGGCAGGTAATGGGCGATGGCAGTGAGCGGCACGACCGAACTGTGGTTGGTCGCGCGCAGATAAATGGCATCCAGCCCCTGCGGACCCTGCCAAAATTGCCGGGCCACTTCCATGATGACGGGATATTGATTCATGGAGGTGAACATCAGCGAAACCTGCGCCTGCCCAAACGCATCGTAAAGCGTGTTGTCAATCGTCTGCGCGGAAATGCCCAGTCGCGCCGCCGTCGCGCGATCATAAACGAGCGACGCCTGCAGGCCGTTGTTTTGCTGGTCGGTGTTCACTTCGGTGAACCCAGGCAGTTTTTTGACCTGCGCCAGCAGAAGGGGTCCCCATTTCACCAGATCGTTCAGGGTGTCGCTTTGAATCGTGTATTGATACTGCGCGCTGCTCATTCGCCCGCCGATGCGCAAATCCTGGCCGGCCTGCAAAAACAGCGATGCGCCCGGCACGGAGTTGAGCTTGGGCCGCAGACGGGCAATGACCTGATCCGCGCGAAGTTTGCGTTCTGCGAGCGGTTTGAGCGCCAGGAAAACAAACCCGCCGTTGGCCGCGCCGCCGCCGCCGGTGAACGCAACGACATTTTGCACCGCCGGATCATCCTTGATGATGTTGACAAAGCGCGCTGTGGACGATTGCATGGCCGGGAATGAAGCGTCCTGCGCGCCTTGAACCCCTCCCATGATCGTGCCGTTGTCCTGCTGCGGGAAAAATCCCTTCGGCACAACGGCGAAGAGAAAAATGTTCACGGCAATCGTCAGTAGAAGAATCATCAGCGTGATCGCCGGATGCCGCAGCACGACTCGCAGGCACCGGTCGTACGCATCGAGCACTTTCGCAAAACCTTTTTCGCTCAGGCGATAAAGCCAGCCATGCTCCTCCGGTTTGCGATGCCGCAGCAAACGCGCGCACATCATGGGCGTGGTCGTGAGCGAAATGACAAGCGAGACGAGAATGGCGGTCGAGAGCACAACGGCAAATTCGCGGAACAAGCGGCCGACGATGCCGCCCATCAGCAACAGCGGAATGAAAACCGCCACAAGCGAAAGGCTCATGGAGAGCACGGTGAAACCGACTTCGCGCGCGCCGAGCAGCGCCGCCGCCATCGGCGTCAGGCCTTTTTCCAGGTGGCGCGACACATTTTCGATGACAACAATCGCGTCATCCACGACGAAGCCCGTGGAAATGGTCAGCGCCAGCAACGAAAGATTATCCAGGCTGTAATTGCACAAATACATAACGCCAAACGTGCCGATCAGCGCCACCGGGACGACGATGGCGGGAATGAGGGTCGCGCGCGGACTGCGCAGGAAAACAAACACCACCAGAATCACCAGCGCGATGGAAATGAGCAGGGTGTGTTCGATTTCGCTGACCGACGCGCGAATCGTCGTTGTGCGGTCGAGCACCACCTGGCAGTTCATCCCCGCCGGAATGGACGCCTTGAGCGACGGCAGCGCCGCTTTGATGCGCTCCACCGTTTCAATGATGTTCGCGCCCGGGGTGCGCATGATGATGAGCGGGATACTCGGCTTGCCGTTGAGAAAGCCCGCCGTGCGAATGTTGGCCACCCCGTCCTGCACCGTGGCGACGTCCGAGAGCTGAATGGCCGCGCCATTGCGATAGGCGACCACGAGCGGCTTGTAATCGTCCGCCTTGAGCAATTGATCGTTCGCCAGAATGTCCGCCGTCGTGTGCTCGTCAGCGAGCTGCCCTTTCGCCAGATTCGCATTTTGCCTGCCGAGCATGGTGCTGATGTCCGTGAGGCTCAGGCCGAAGCTGTTCAGGAGCCGGGGATTGACGTCCACCCGCACGGCCGGCAGCGCGCCGCCGCCGATGTTGACCTGGCCGACCCCCTGGATTTGCAGGAGCCGTTGCTGCATGATCGTGGAGGCTGCGTCGTAAAGCTGTCCACGATTATAAATGTCGGACGTCAGCGCGAGAATCAAGATCGGGGCGTCCGCGGGATTGACCTTGCGATAGGTCGGATTGCTGGGGAGATTCGCCGGGAGATTCGCGCGCGCCGCGTTGATGGCGGCCTGAACATCGCGCGCCGCGCCGTCAATGTTCCGGTTCAAATCGAATTGCAGCGTAATCGAAGTCGAGCCGAGCGCGCTCGACGAAGTCATTTCGTTCACCCCCGCAATGTGGCCCAGCTGCCGTTCGAGCGGCGCGGCCACGGACGACGCCATGATTTCCGGGCTCGCGCCCGGCAGCGATGCGCCCACGCTGATGGTCGGAAAATCCACCTGCGGCAGGGGCGCCACGGGCAATTGAAAGTAAGCCACGGCCCCCGCCAGGGCAATGGCCGCGGTCAACAGCGTCGTGCCCACGGGCCGGCGAATGAAGGGCGCGGAAATGTTCATGAAGTTTGGGGGGCGATGCCGGCTTCAGGGACACTGGTCGCGCGCAACGGTGAAAATCTGGCGGCGAGCCGGCCAAAGTAAAGATAGATGACCGGCGTCGTGTAAAGCGTGAGCACCTGGCTGACGATCAATCCGCCGACGATGGCGATGCCGAGCGGCTTGCGCAGTTCCGAGCCAACGCCATTGCCCAGCGCCAGCGGCAGTCCGCCGAACATCGCGGCAAACGTGGTCATCAAGATGGGCCGCAAACGCAGCAAACACGCCTGATAAATGGCCTCCTGCGGGGGCTTTTTTTCCTTCCGTTCCAGGTCGAGCGCAAAATCAATCATCATGATGGCGTTCTTCTGCACGATGCCGATCAGCAGGATGATGCCGATGAGCGCGACCATGCCGAGTTCCGTGCCGGAAATCAACAGCGCGAGAATCGCCCCGGCGCCCGCCGACGGCAGCGTCGAAAGAATCGTGATCGGATGGATGTAACTTTCGTAAAGCACGCCGAGGATGAGATAGACGGTGACAATGGCGGCGAGGATGAGTAACGGCTCGTTGGCCAGGGAGGCGATGAACGCCTGCGCCGTGCCTTGAAACGAGGCCTGCACGCTCAACGGCATGACCAGTTTTTTTTGTTCGTTTTCGATGGCTTTCGTCGCTTCGCCCAGCGCCACTCCGGGCGCGAGATTGAAGGAAATGGTCACCGCCGGAAATTGGCCCTGATGATTGATCGAGAGCGGCGCGGTGCCGGATTCAAAGTGGGTGAACGCGCCCAGCGGCACCGCGGTGCCGGAGGTGGAAAGCACATAAATGTTATTCAGCTTGGAGGGATTGCGCTGGAAGTCCGGCAGCGTTTCCAAAATGACATGATACTGGTTCAACTGCGTGAACAGCGTGGAAATCTGCCGCTGCCCGAACGCGTCGTAAAGCGCGTTGTCAATCGCTTGCGGCGTGATGCCCAGCCGCGACGCCGTCACGCGATCAATCACGAGTCGCGCCTGCAAACCGTGCGTTTGCTGGTCGGTTGCCACGTCGCGGAGTTCCGGGAGGGTCTGCAACCGGGCCAGCAGCTTCGTGGTCCACTGATTTAATTCATCCGCATTGGCGTCCTCCAGCGTGTATTGATATTGCGTCTGGCTCACGCGATCCTCGACCGTCAAATCCTGGATCGGCTGCATGTAAAGCGTGATGCCGTCCACCTTCGCCAGTTCGGGCTGCAACCGCCGCATGACTTCGCTGGCGCTGATTTTTCGCTCTTCGAGCGGTTTCAGGTTGATGAGAATCCGTCCGCTGTTGAGCGTGGTGTTGATGCCGTCCACCCCGATGAAGGAGGACAAACTTTCCACCGCCGGGTCCTTGAGGATGACCTGCGCGAGCGCCTGTTGGCGGACGGCCATGGCGCTGAACGAAACGCTTTCATCGGCTTCCGAAATACCCTGAATCACGCCGGTGTCCTGCACGGGAAAGAATCCTTTCGGCACGATGACGTAGAGCAAAATCGTGGCGGCCAGCGTGGCCACCGCCACGATTAAGGTCGTCCCCTGGCGTTTAAGCACCCACTGCAGCGTTCGCGAGTAAAACGTGATCACGCGGTCCCACGCGCGTTCCGAGGCCTCGTAAAAGCGCCCCCGTTTTTTCTGGTCGGCTTTCTCTTTGAGCAACCGCGAGCACATCATCGGCGTGAGCGTCAACGAAACGGCGGCAGAAACGAGAATGGTGACGCTCAAGGTCACGGCGAATTCGCGGAACAACCGCCCGACGACGTCGCCCATGAACAACAGCGGGATCAGCCCGGCAATCAGCGAAACGGTCAGCGAAATAATGGTGAATCCAATTTGCTCCGCTCCTTTCAACGCGGCTTGCAGTGGCTTCTCTCCCTGCTCGATGTACCGGAAAATGTTTTCAATCATCACAATCGCATCGTCCACGACAAAGCCCGTCGAGATCGTCAGCGCCATGAGTGTGAGATTATTCAGGCTGTAACCGAGCAGATACATCACGCCCAGGGTTCCGACGAGCGAGAGCGGCACGGCAACGCTGGGAATGATGGTGGCCGACACATTACGCAGGAACAAAAAGATCACCATTACGACCAGCGCCACGGTGAGCATGAGCGAGAATTTCACGTCGCGCACGGACGCGCGAATCGTGGTGGTGCGGTCGGTGAGGATCGAAACATCCATGGACGCGGGCAGGTTGGCCTTGAGTTGCGGCAACAGTTTTTTCACCCGGTCCACGACCTGAATGATGTTCGCGCCGGGCTGCCTTTGAATGTTCAGGATGACCGCCGGGGTGTTATTCTTCCAGGCGGCGAGCCTGGTGTTTTCAACCCCGTCAATCACTTTGGCCACGTCGGACAACACCACGGGCGCGCCGTTGCGATACGCGACGACGACCGACTGGTAATCCTTGCTGGTCAAAAGCTGGTCGTTGGCATTGATCTCATAAGCCTGATGGACCCCGTCGAAATTTCCCAGCGCCTGATTCACGCTGGTCTGTTGCAGCGCGCTGCGAACGTCTTCAAGGTTGATGCCGAAGGCCAGCAGTTTCGCCGGATTGACCTGAATGCGGATGGATGGTTTTTGTCCGCCGCTGATGGTGACCAGGCCGACGCCCGTCACCTGCGCGATTTTTTGCGCAAGCCGGGTGTCGGTGTAATCCTCGACCTGGGAGAGCGGAAAATTTTTCGAGGAGATGGCCAGCGTCAGGATCGGCGCGTCCGCCGGATTGGATTTGCTGTAAATGGGCGGCGCGGGCAAACCCGCGGGCAAATAAGTTTGCGCGGCATTGATCGCCGCCTGCACCTCCTGTTCGGCCACGTCAATGTTCAGGTTCAACACGAACTGCAGGGTGATGATCGAACTGCCGCCGGAACTGATCGAAGTCATCTGGTTCAGCCCGGGCAATTCGCCGAACTGCCGTTCCAGCGGCGCGGTGATGGCGGACGAGGTGACATCGGGACTCGCGCCCGGATAAAAGGTGACCACCTGGATCGTCGGATAATCCACCTCGGGCAGGGCGGAAACCGGGAGCATTTGATAGGCGATAAACCCCGTCAACAAAATGGCGGCCATCAGCAGTGAAGTCGCCACCGGCCGCAAAATGAATGGGCGCGACGGACTCACGGCGAATCATTCCTTCGCTTTTTTTGGGCGCCGGTCTTGCCGGTCTCGCTGGCTGGCTTGCGAACGATGACTTTTGCGCCATCGGTTAGCTTGTTGAAATTATCCGCGACGACCACCCTGCCCGGATCAATTCCTTCCACCGCCGAAACCGTGCCGTCGGTAGTGTTGACCGTGATGATTTGCGTGGTGATGGTTTTCAACTCGTTGGTTTGATCCGGGTTGAGCAAATAAACGAACGCGTTGTCGGCGTTGCGCTGAATCGCCGTGTTGGGCAAAAGCGTCACGTCGGTCAACGTGTTCACGAGCAACCGCGCGTTTACGAACTGGTTTGGGAAAAGCGATTCATCGTCGTTCGTGAAAATGGCCTTGAGCTTGACCGTACCGGTGGTCGGGTCAATCTGGTTGTCCAGTGTTTCCAGCGTGCCCGTCGCCAGTTTTTTCAGTTGCGCGCGGTCAAAGGCGTCCACGGTCAATTGATTGCCTTCGCGCAACTGTTTTTGGATTTGCGGCAGATCATCCTCCGCCACATTGAAAATCACGGCGATCGGCTGAAGCTCCGTGATAATCAGCAGGGGATTCGTGTCGCTCGCGTGAACGATGTTGCCCGCGTCCACCAGGCGCAGGCCCACGCGGCCGGAAATCGGTGCGGTGATGTGGCAGTAGGCGAGTTGCACCTGGGCGCTTTCCACTGCGGCCGCATCCGACTTCACGGCGGCTTCCAGTTCCTTGACCTGGGCGGCGACCTGGTCATAGGCATCCTGCGAATCAATTTTGGCGGCGATCAGGGCGGCTTCGCGTTTCAATTCGACCTCCTGAAGATTCAATTGCGCTTGGTCCTGATTTTTCTTGGCGGCGGCCTGGTTTAGCGCCGCCTGATACGGTGCCGGATCAATCTCCACCAGCGGGTCGCCGGCCTGAACCAATTGCCCTTCCTGATAATTCACTTTCACGAGCTGGCCATCCACGCGGCTCTTCACCGATACCGTATTGAGCGGCGTCACCACGCCCAGCGCATTGACGTAGATCCCGATGTCGCCCTTCTGCGCCGTTGCCGTGCTGACCATGACGGTTGCCGCACCCGCACCCCCACGTCCTTGCGTTGAGCGGGTTTCTGATGGCGATTGTCCCCGGTGTCGCAAAAAGAAAATTCCTCCAACTGCGAGAATAATTACCAACGCAACCACAACCCATGCCCAATGGCGGCGTTTCTTGCCGGACGCAGGTTGCAAAGGCATGGTTGGGGCTTCGTCGGAGCGGGCTGGATGCGGTGTTGAATCAGACATTTTTAACTCCATTCGATTTTCTTTTCGCCAGTCACAAAAACGTTGAAACGCGGCGCGAAATGCTAGACACCTTTGAAACAAGGTCAATGGGATTGATTTTCCCTTGCGGTTGACGTTGCGGCATCCTTCGCCGTTCAAGACGGCCGGTTCCCGAAGAAGTGTTCGACACCTGGGTTGGCGCCCATTGGAGGAATTGCACGCGCACCGGAAAACTGTCTGTGTCAAATTGACTGACCATGACAAACCAGGGCTTCGAACGGCGGGTGTCGTTGGATCTCCGGAAACTGATTCTCATATCTGAATTTTTCGTGGTGGCTTTCACGTTCATTACGTATGTTTTTTCTGTTCTTTGAGCAGCGCGGGCACGCGATGGAAGTCCGCGGGATTGCCCGCCATCCGCGCAAGTCGTGATCCGTCCGGTTCCGCCAGCAGCCGGCTGATGGTCTGAAGCAGCTTCGGAAAATCGAGCGGCTTTTCCAGTAACGCTCCAACCCCCGCACCCAACGCGGTGAAGAGCTGGTTTGACCTGGCGGTGATGATGATCACAGCCAGCATGGGGTTTTCTGCCGTGAGTCTTTCGAAGGTGTCCCAGCCGCTCTTTCCAGGCATGTTCAAATCCAGCAGCACCAGATCAATCTTTGTGGCCGCAGCAATTTCGAGCGCGGCGGTTCCATCAACTGCGGCCCAAACCGAATAGCCTTCATCAACCAGGACGCGTGTCAGCACTTCACGCACGGAGGCATCGTCGTCCACGACCAAAATCCGGTTTTTAGCAGGTTTTACGCTTCCACTCCGGCCCGCCTCATTGGGCGCAGGTGAACCGGCAGATTCCTTGGGACTTTTCATGGATTAGCTCCTTTGGTAGAACTTTTAACCGGCTGGCTCAAATAGTCGTGCCGAAAAGATGTCAATCAATCTGACGGTTGCATTGGTGCAAAAGCTCCGTCTCAGCCTGCAGCCAGTTTTCCAGATCATGGCCCGGCAAACTTCCGCGCGCTTCGTAGATTGCACGAGCGCGCGTTGCGATCTGTTCGTCGGTTGGCCTGGCCTGGGACTCCTTGAGGACCATGGATTTGGTTTGATGTCTGTTTTTTTGATTTTTCATGTTCTTGCTGTTGGTTGCGCTTGGGCGCGTTGTATTTGTTCTGTTGGTTTGGGCGTTCCGCCGGCGCCACAGCCCGGCGGTTTTACCTGCTTCGTTTCTGCCGCCGCCCAAAGTGATGTGGCCTCGACTGGCAGGGCAAGATGCCCCAACATTTCCCGCACACCCGCCTCATCATCGGCCAACAAGATTTTTACTTTCATGATCGAACCTTCATCTGAATGGTTCCAGAACCTTAGCGGGGACCATGCCAACGACGAATGCGACCGGCCAAACCTTCAATTGCACAACTTTTCGGCTCCTCAAGAGAGGGCGCGTGGATTTGACTGCAAAGCAAGTATGCTGAACGGCAAAGGTGCTTGGCCGTTGGCCGCAGTGAACTGGACCGGAAGTGTGGCCGAATTTGTGTTTCCCGTGGCAAACGAGGAATTCTCAGGCACCTCGCGCCTGAACCCGGCAATGGGCATGGGTTATGCATTCTGCGATCTCCATGGATCAGGCGGCTGGTTCTTGTGGCCAGTCACGCCCACATCCGTTAAGTTTTTTATTCAGCTATGAAATTTGGAATCAGGTTCAGATTGGTGGCACTCGCGTTGATCGTGGCGCTGATGGGAGCGTTGATCCTGTTGGCGACCTTGAATTCGCAACGGCAGGCGGCGGAGTTGCGCGACCGGTTAAGCCAGGTGGATTTCGAGAGTTTCAGAATTGCGGATCAATTCCGGGACTCGCTCCGCGAACTGAACAACACGATGCAGCGTTACGGAACGGAACACGATCCGGCGGTCTGGAACGAATTCCTCGAAGCCAGCCACAAACTCGATGTCTGGATTGACGAACAGAAACCCAAATTGATCACGCAACACGAAAGAGATGCGCTGCAACAAATTGATGTCGCTTACGATGACTACATGCGGGTCGCCCGGGATTTGCAGGCGAAGCTGCAGTCTCTCGGCCAGGCGGGCGCCACGTTGGCTGACTTTAATCCGCTTCGCGCGGCGTCGCAGCATCTCTTCGATCTGGGCCAGACCCTGGGCAAGGCCCACTATGATTCGCGCCGGCAACTGCTCGCGCACGCGAACCAAACCCTCAAGCAACTCCGCTGGCTGGTGCTCGGCTCGCTGGGTTTGCTGTTCGTGTTCGGCGTGGCGCTGGCCGGCATGGTTTACCGGGATATGATCGCTCCGTTGCGCGTCAAACTGGTGGAAAGCCAGTCCCTGATGGAGCGCCACGAGAAGCTGGCCTCCTTGGGACTGCTCGCGGCCGGCGTGGCCCATGAAATCCGAAATCCCCTGACCGCCATCAAAGGCGCCTTGTTCATCCAGCAAAAAAACTTTCAACCCGGCTCCCCGGAACACGCCGATACCAAACTCGTGGAACGGGAAATCCTGCGACTGGAGCGGATCGTGAATGACTTTCTTCATTTCGCGCGGCCAACGGAGCCGAAGTTTGTCACCATTCCGGCGGACCTGGTTTTGCTGGAAACGCAGCATTTCCTGGCGACTCAACTTGCCCGGGCCAACATTCGCCTCGTTTTGGAATCATCAGCGCCAATGCGAATCCGGGTGGACCCCGCGCAGATCCAACAGGTGTTGATCAATCTTGTGCAAAACGCCGCCGACAGCATCGCCCACGACGGCACAATCACGTTGCGCGCCCGGCGGGACCGGAAACCTCTTGCTAACGGCGAGACGGACGTCGTCATCCTTGAAGTCACGGACACCGGCAAAGGCATTCCTCCCGAAATCGAAAAGCGCTTGTTCGACCCGTTCTTTACCACCAAGAACACCGGCACGGGATTGGGGTTGTCCATCGCGGCGGGTATCGTTCAGAACCATGGCGGCGCGCTCCAGTATCAAACTCACGTGCATCATGGCACAACCTTTGGTATCGTGTTGCCTCAGGCAACTGAATGAACACGGCCGCCAGAATTTTGCTGATCGAAGACGATTCCGGAATCACCGACACGCTGCAACGGGTGCTGGCCGCGGAAGGCCATGAGGTGGCGATCGAAAAGCGCGGTGATGACGGCCTGGCCCGCGCCATTAAAGACCCGTTCAATCTCGTCATCACCGATCTAAAGCTGCCGGGCCTGAACGGACTGGAACTCGTCCGTCAACTGCACGCGGCCAAGCCCCGTCTGCCCATCATTCTGGTCACCGCGTTTGGCACCACCGAAACCGCGATCGAAGCGATGAAGGTTGGCGCCTACGATTATCTGCTCAAGCCGTTCGACATTCCGCAATTGATCGAACTGGTCGGCAAAGCCGTCGACAGCAATCGCCGGATGTCCGAACCGGTCGGTTTGGGCGAAGCCAGACCGAGCCGCGATGCGCTCGTTGGCCGGAGCCACGCCATGCAGGAAATCTACAAGAAAATCGGCCGGGTTGCCTCCAAACCCGTCACCGTGCTGATTCGCGGTGAAACCGGCACGGGCAAGGAACTCATCGCCCGCGCCATTTACCAGCACAGCGACCGCGCCAACGCGCCGTTCATCGCCATCAACTGCGCGGCAATTCCCGAAACCCTGCTGGAAAGCGAATTGTTCGGCCATGAACGCGGCGCCTTCACCGGCGCGGACGCGAAGCGGATCGGCCGCTTCGAGCAGGCGGATCACGGCACGATCTTTCTGGATGAGATCGGCGACCTGACCCCCGGTACGCAGTCAAAACTTCTGCGCGTGCTTCAGGAGAAAACCCTGCAACGGCTGGGCGGCAAGGAAACCATTTCGGTGGACGTCCGCGTTGTCGCCGCCACCCACCGCGACCTCGAAACCGCCATCCGCGAGAAACAATTTCGCGAAGACCTGTATTACCGCCTCAATGTGGTGGCGATCACCTTGCCGCCATTGCGCCACCGCCGGGAGGATGTTCCCGACCTCGTCCGCTATTTTCTCGGCAAGCATGGCCCGGATCTCGGTAACGCGGGTCCGTCCATTCATTCCGAAGCGGCGGACTTCCTTCAGTCGCAGTCCTGGCCCGGTAACGTGCGCGAACTGGAAAATGTGGTGCGCAAAGCCCTCCTCGCCGCGCAAGGTTATACCATCAACCTCGACCACGTCCGCGCCGCGCTGAGCAAGACTGGCGGGGAGGTGTATTCCGCGGTGCGTCCCTTTGGCGAATACGTGAACGAACTGCTCGCCGCCGCGCGTCGCGAGGAAATCACTGACGCCTACGCGCGCGTGCTTGAAACCGCCGAACGCGAACTCTTCGCCCGTGCCATTGAGCAGGCCCGGGGCAATCAGGCCAAAGCCGCACGGTGGCTCGGCATCTCGCGCATCACCATGAAGGCCAAACTCGTTCAATTCGGCCTCCACCCCGGCAAGGAAAATGAACAAACTTCCTGATGGCTGGAACCCGTCGTTCGCTTAACTTTGCTCCGTTGCAACGATGCTTAAAATCGCTCCTGCCAACCATAAAAATCCAGATGCTTTTTTCGCTATTTGTCGCCACGGTTTTTCTCTGTGGTTATTCCTGCTTGAGCGTTTAGGCATAGCGCAACCTTGCGCCGGATTCCAGTGGATTCAAGCCGAAAGTGAGATTGCAGGATTCAAAACGTACCACTACCTGGACGGGCGGATTCTTGACTTGGCTTGCCAATCTGACCTCCAGCAAAAGCTCCAGCAAAATGATACTGGAAAATTGTGGAATGATAGTGGACGGCTAGTGAACGGATACTGACTAATTTTTCTTGAAACGCAAAAAGCCTTTGCTACGCTTGGTGTTACTGGATTCCTCGTAACGTTCAACGAGTTACGTGGCAGATAACGGAGACTAGGTTCTGTTCGATTCCGACCCTCGCCTCCAAACCTAAACAGTTGGAACTGAAAGGGTTTGGAAACTTCCACAGATGAGTGCCAGCGGAAGTGCCAGCAAAATTTAACTCTGGCCTGCCCTGCGTAACTCCCA
>Ga0265323_10001321_pt1 | contig 12309 bp, 8 predicted proteins | sample 41225metaG_FD_193580 | JGI IMG/M metagenome (GOLD analysis project Ga0265323, IMG submission 193580) | Rhizosphere microbial communities from Carex aquatilis grown in University of Washington, Seatle, WA, United States - 4-12-25 metaG | ecosystem: Host-associated > Plants > Roots > Rhizosphere >... | reverse complement strand
TCTGTTCTACTTCACATTCTCTCTTGCTTCTTTCACTTTCAATAATATCCCTGATGGATCATGTATCACCTGCACATTCTTTATCATGTCCATGAAATACTTGTCTTTCCTATTCAATCCATCATTTATCTCAAATTCATTATGGCTCCAATTTATTATCTTCTTGGTCTTCCCATTATGATCATCAATGAATATATTTGAGAACTTTGACCTAATATCATCAAGGTAATCTGTAATCAGGAACAATTCGATGCTGTCCCTTGAAGATTTAAGAAAGCCTATCGCTTTACATTTCTTAAGCACTTCTTCATACTTGAAGCTGAACTTTAGTATGAACATCAAATCTTCAGGATTCATATTGAACATGATGTTAAAGAACATGTTGTTATTGTTGTCAATATAGAATAGTTTGCGTTCAGCCTTGCCATTCTTTAAGATTGTGGAATATGTGATCTCAACATTAAGATAATATATTGTTCTTGGCTTTCCGGCATTCTTTTCTTCAGATTTCTCCTTGCGGACAATCTTGTAAGCTTCAAGAAGCTTTAATTGTTGTGTGATGTTTGAAAGGCTGGTATTTGTCTTCAAGGCAAGATCGCTAGGGGATTGAGGACGCTGAGCGATTTCTTTAAGGATATTCCATCGGTTGCCATTAAAAATTTCAAGCGAAAAATCTTCATCCATAGTTATGCACTAATCATATAAAAAACATACAGATATATAAATATTTCGATTATGTATAATTAAATTAACTTATTATGTTAAGTAATATCTAAACTTAATAAGTATTATTTTTATTTTTTACTTTTTTGTGCGAGAAATACATAAAAATCCTTTAAAATTAATACATTTTTACATTCAAAAGTAGTGCTAAAGTGGCATGTTTTGTTTAACTTTTCAACCTTTTTTTGGTAAAAAAATAGAAACCTTTTTATATATCTTGATTTAGAGAATACCGTATAAAATATTATAAATCGCGTGTTGTGAATTATTTAGTAATTTTTATTATTACATTTGAGGTGAGTGATTGCATAAATTAAGAGTACTTATGTTTGGGTGGGAGTTTCCTCCATTCATGTCCGGAGGTCTTGGCACTGCATGTTATGGCTTGACCAAGGGACTTACAAACAAAAATGTTGAAGTGACTTTTGTCATGCCAAATGGTCCTGAAGATATGAAAGCTGAATTCGTCAAATTACTGATTGCGTCCAACCTTTACAAATATAATCTGAAGATCAAGCGCATTGATACACTTCTGACTCCTTATCTTTCTGATGCGCAGTATAGAAAAGAGTATGATAATTATGTCAAGCTTATGGAAAAGCGCGGCGATAGTTCTAAAGTGTTGTATGGAAAGAATATAAATGAAGAGGTATATCGTTTAAGCCTTGCGGCAAGGATGATTGCTGAAACTGAAGATTTTGATATCATACATTGCCATGATTGGATGACTTTCCCGGCAGGCATGGAAGCGAAAAAAGTTTCAGGCAAACCTTTGATAGTCCAGGTCCATGCTACAGAATTTGACAGGACTGGCGGCAACAGCATCAATGATTATGTCTATGGCATAGAAAAGTCCGGCATGGAATATGCGGACAGGGTTGTTGCAGTATCATATTTCACAAAGCAGAAGATCATGGAACATTATGGCATCCCTGATAAAAAGATAGTTGTTGTACATAATGCAGTAGATTTCAGCGGTGAAGAACATAGGTTTGACATAAAGAAGCATGAGAAGGTCGTATTGTTCCTTGGCAGGCTTACGCTTCAGAAGGGTCCTGATTATTTTATCGAGGCTGCAAAGAGGGTCATTGATTACGATCCCGATGTTAAATTTATCATTGCAGGTTCAGGTGATATGGAATCAAGACTCGTTGACAGGGTTGCTCAGCTTGGTATAGGCAATAAGGTATTATTTGCCGGTTTTGTGAGTGGCAATGATGTTGATAGAGCTTATCAGGCTGCCGACCTTTATGTGATGCCTTCTGTAAGCGAACCTTTCGGCATTACGCCTCTTGAAGCCCTGCGAAATGGTGTCCCTGTCATAATCTCCAAGCAGTCTGGCGTAAGCGAGGTCCTAACTCATGCACTCAAGGTCGACTTCTGGGATATCGATGAACTCGCCAATAAGATGATCACTGTACTCAATTATAGGACTCTGCATCATGAACTTGTCAAGCATGGTTCGATGGAAGTCCATACATTCAACTGGAATGTCCCTGCGCAGAAATGTATCGATATATACAATGCAGTATTGCATGAGAAACATCATGGGATCAAGATATTTTAGTCGTGAAGATGATAGATATTTTAATCAAGGTTTAATCAAAAGCGTTCAATCAGATTTCAATGAATTATCTTCGATTTCAACGTCGATTTCAACGAATATCTTCAATAGATTGATTGAGTGGTGAGTATAATTTTGTGGGTGAAGGATAATGCCGAACATATGTCTTTATTTCCAGGTACATCAGCCTTACAGGATGAGAAAGTATTCCGTCTTTAATATAGGTCATAATAGCGATTATTTTGATGAACAGAAGAACCGCGAAGTCATGCAGAAAGTCGCAATGAAGTGTTATCTGCCGACGAATAAGGTGATGCTCGATCTCATCAACACTTACAAGAATAGCGACCGGAAATTCAAGATCGCTTACAGCATAACAGGGGTCGCTCTTGAACAGTTTGAGAAGTATTCTCCTGAAGTCCTTGAATCGTTCAAGAAGCTTGCGGCTACTGGATGCGTGGAATTCCTTTCTGAGACTTATTATCATTCGCTTTCATACCTTTATTCCAAGGAAGAGTTCAGGTCGCAGGTTGAATTGCATAAGAAGAAGATCATGGAATTATTCGGTCAGGAACCTAAAGTTTTCAGGAATACTGAACTTATATTCAATAATGAGATTGCGAATTTTGTCGAGGGCATGGGCTTTGAAGCGATGCTTGCTGAAGGCGCTGACCACATTCTGAATTGGCGCAGTCCGAATTATGTGTATCGGGCTAAGACTACGAAGAACTTAAGGCTTCTGCTCAAGAACTATAAGCTTAGCGATGATATAGCTTTCAGGTTCGGCCAGAAGTCTTGGGAGAGCTATCCACTCACTTCAGAGAAGTATGCTCATTGGATAAACCAGCATGCTGAGCATTCGATCAATCTGTTCATGGATTATGAGACTTTCGGCGAACATCAATGGGAAGATACTGGAATATTCAATTTCCTTAGGCATTTGCCTAATGAACTTTTCAAGAATGTCTATACAAAATTTGTCTGGCCTTCTGAATTGGCAAAGGTAGAGCCTGTGGCTGAACTCGACATACATAATTTTGTCTCGTGGGCTGATATAGAGCGTGACCTTTCGGCATGGGTGGGCAATAATATGCAGAATTCCGCTTTGGCTGAAGTGTATGCTCTTGAGAAGGTCATGAAGGAACTCAACAATAAGGCTCTTCTCGAGGATTGGCGCAAGCTTACGACGAGCGACCATTATTATTACATGTGCACCAAGTATTTCAATGATGGCGACGTGCATAAATATTTCAATCCTTATGATACACCATACGAATCGTACATAAATTTCATGAATATCCTAAATGATATAATCCTCAGGATGAAGAGGTTGATACAGGAAAAGAATATCATCGTGGACCTTAAGGTGGGATATAATGAGCATGAATTGAAGCATAGGATAACCGAAAGGCCTGCAAAACTGTTGAGCGAGATAAGGCATTGACAATAGGATCTTGGAAGTTATAGAAGATATAAATTTATAAATCCATTTATTCAATTGGAGGGTATTTCACGTGTTTTTGCGTGTCAACACTTATTGTGTTAAGTATTTTGGTGTAATTGTTTTGTAAGTATTAATATGTGAATTTTAATACAAATTTGAGGAAAATTTGAGGTGAGAACTTGAAGAAGATTGTTGCTAAGAAGAAGACCAGTAAGAAAGTTTCTGTTGCCAAAAGCTTGCCTGTCAATGATAAGACTACAGCTAAGGCCGTGACCATAAAACCGTCTATTGCTACAAATGCAATAAAGCCTGCGGCTCCAGCGATTCCTGCAAAGCCTGTAGTGCCGATAAAGAAGCATGTTTTGTATGTTGAAGTGACTCCGGACAAATATTTCGTCCTTTGCGATGGCCGGAAGGTAAAGAGCTGCAAGGAACTCGCTGATATACTTCAAGTGATAAATGATGATATGTTCAAGTATCACGTCACTGATACGAAGAATGACTTCTCCAACTGGATAAATGATGTGTTCGGCGAACCCGACTTGGCAAAAAAGATGAAGACCATAAAGAACAGGCTTGAGACAAGCATAGAATTGTATAGGGCTATGTTTGACAGGCTTGACAAGGCCAGTAAGAAATGATTTTTTAATTTTTTTTATGGTATTTTATTGATATACAGAAGATGTACAGAAGCGTATGTATATTTGAGAATATTTAGAAGCGGATATTTATTAGGGGTGAAATTTTGATTAATGCGCCGCATGACAAAGAATTCCAATTCCACGATGGCACTAGGGTGAAGAATCTTCTTGAATTAGTCTCAAAGATAGAGAATCTTTCAGACCATGAATTCCACCACTTCGTGAATCCTCACAATAATGATTTCTCAAACTGGATAGAACATGTATTGTTAGACAAGAATTTTGCTGATAGGTTGCGCGGAATGCATTCTAAAGATGATATCGTGCAATTGATAAAAGATAGGATATCCGACATAACTATAGGAAATTCCATAATAAAGGTTCCTAAAATAGAGGATCATAGCGGTCATCACGAGATAACTAATGAGATCAACAAGCATTTACATGATACAGGGCAGGATACGAGACAGCAAAAGGAACATGAGCTCTCGCATGAACAACATCACGCGCATGAACTTCATGAACCAAGTGTCTTGGACCAAGTCCCTCCATTAGTAGTCAGTTCGAAACATCATGAAAGACTTGAAGAATCGAAATCCAGACGTGGATGGTTCAGATTCCTATCCAAGGATAAGGTTTCAGGGAAGGATCTTGAGAGGATAGGCAGCGAGGAGAAGGATAAGTTCAAGCCTGAGGCGGAACTGACTGAGGAGATAATAAGCGATGAGAAAGAGAATGCGTTGTGGACTGTATTATACATTGTGCTTGTGGTATTGATAATAACACTGCTCGCATATAAACTTTTTTTATGAATCGCTATTGAATCGGTATAGATAAATAATATAAAATAATATCGTGATTAATATTATTATGGATAATTATTATGGATGATGTCTTTTTATGGGGTGGGGTATGGATCCGTTAGCGGATTACGTTTTTGAATCGTCATGGGAAGTTTGCAATAAGGTCGGCGGGATATATACCGTGCTCACATCCAAGTCTGGGCAGATGCAGTCGCATTACAGGAATTATTTTCTTATAGGGCCATATTTCGAGCAGCATGCGAAAGCTGAATTCAGCGAGGAGCAGGCTCCGGAAATATTCAGGCAGGCATTCGATGAGTTGCGTTCTGAAAATATCGTGTGTCATTACGGGACATGGGATGATGTCAATGGAAAGCCTAAAGTCATACTTATAGAATTTTCTGGACTCCTAGGCAGAAAGGATCATATCAAGGGAGAATTCTGGAAGGACTATCAGATAGATTCCATCCACGGATATTGGGATTTTGAGGAACCTTCGTTGTGGTCTTACGCCATCGGCATGATGATAAAAAAGATCTATGATACGTCGCTGCATGGCAAGAATGTCGTTGCCCAGTTCCATGAATGGCTTTGCGCATTCGGATTATTGTATCTGAAGAAGAACTGCAGGGAAGTCGCGACAGTGTTCACGACGCATGCGACAGTCCTTGGGCGCACATTGTCATCGAACGGCGTCGACCTATATCATTCTCTCGATACTTTGGATCCTATGCATGAAGCGTACAGGTTCGGCGTGGAAGCGAAACATACGACAGAGAAGGCTGCCGCCATCAACGCTGACGCATTCACGACGGTTTCAGAGATTACAGGCATAGAGGCTGAAAAATTTCTCTCAAGGAAGCCTGACGTACTGACTTTCAACGGCCTTGATGTGGACAAGTTCCCGAGTTTCGACGATATATCTATAAAACATCGCGTATCAAGGGAGAAGATACGCGAATTCCTGACATATTCATATTTTCCATATTATACTTTTGACGTTGACATGAATCTCATATTCTATACCATAGGACGCTATGAATATCATAATAAAGGATATGATATATTGATAAAGGCATTAGGAGTCCTCAATGATAGACTCAAGCATGAAGCGAGCGCCAATGCGATTGCCGGTGCTAACGCCAATACAGACGCCAATCACACGATCACTGTATTCTTCTGGGTGCCTATGGAGCAGCATGGCCTTCGAATAGACATGCTCGAGAACAAGAATTATTATATGCATATAAAGAATTATGTGAATGCAAACGGCAGCGATATACTTACGAGATTCATTTACGATGTCATATCAAGAAAAGAGCATGCTGAGAGGAGCATACTTACAGAATCATTCATGCAGGATATAAGAAAAGATCTCCTGGCGTTTGAACGCAAGGGGAATCCTCCGTTCAGCACGCATAATATAGACGAGCAGAATGACAATATAGTCAAGGCATTCAGGGAGAATGGACTCTTGAACCGCAAGGAAGATGTCGTGAAAGTCATAATAGAGCCAGTATATCTTGACGGCAATGATGGATTCATAGAACTGAACTATTATGATGCCATAATAGGATGCCACTTGGGACTATTCCCCAGCTATTATGAGCCTTGGGGCTATACTCCTCTTGAAAGCTGCGCTCTCGGGGTTCCTGCGCTGACGACTGATCTGAGCGGTTTCGGGATGTTTGTCAAGAACCATGATCAACATAAGGATGGTGTCTACGTCCTTGAAAGACTTAACAGACCTGAGAATGTCGTGATAGAGGATTTTGCAGGCATCATGCACAAGTTCACGAAATTTACGCATCCTGAGCGCGTAGAATGCAAGTTGAATGCGAAAGATTTCTCTGCGTTTGCGGACTGGAAGATATTCATAGAGTATTATATCAATGCCCACAACATTGCATTGCATAAACTGTCGACGCGCAGATGATTATTATATGAATTATTACAAACGATGCAGATATATAAATATAAATAATATCATAAATAATATAGATAACTATAAATAATGTAAATGATTATAAATGATAAAATATAGATGATAAAAAGGTGATTATTTTGAAACTGATTATACCGATGGCCGGGAAAGGCACGAGGCTTAGGCCTCATACGATGATCAAGCCGAAACCTCTGCTCAAGGTCGCCGGAAAGACGATGATGCAGCATCTTCTGGACTATTTTAAGGATTTGCCGATAAGCGAAGTGATATTCATAGTCAATCCTGGGAACGGCGAACGGATAGTCGAAGTGGTCAACAAGTATTATAAGTTCAAGGCAAGATTTGTCGAGCAGAAAATCGCTGACGGCACCGGAGGCGCGGTGAGGCTTGCAAAGGAATTCATAACAGAGGATGTGATAATAATATTCGCTGATACATTGTTCGATGCCGATCTTTCTATTGTAAAGAAGGTGCAGAAGGACAAGAATATCGACGGCATATTCTGGGCGAAGGAAGTCGAGGACTATCAGAGATATGGTGTCATAGTCACGGATGCTAACGGTTTCATGACGAAGATTATAGAGAAGCCTAAAGAGCCTATATCTAAACTTGCGAATATAGGGATGTATTACATAAAGGATTATAAGCTCCTTATAGAAGGGCTTGATAATCTCTACACGAACAAGGTAATCACTAATGGAGAATATTTTCTTACGAATGCATTCCAATACATGGTCGATCATGGATCAAAATTCAAGACAGTCCCTATAAACGGCTGGTATGATTGCGGAACACTTCCTAACATGCTTGAGACGAACAAGATACTCCTTAAGAGGATACATGAAGTCAGATGCAAGCCTGTAAATAGCGTCATCATACCTCCAGTATTCATCGACAAGGATGTCATCGTAGAGAATTCCATAATAGGGCCGAATGTCAGCATATCCAATGGGTGTGTGATAAGGAATTCCATGCTAAAGGACAGTATCCTTGACAGCAACACTAAACTTTCAGACATAAAACTCAAGGATTCGACTCTCGGGGAGAATGTCATATTGACGAGCAATTCCAAGAAGCTGCACCTTGGAGACTATAGTGAAGTGCATTACGATTAGGAAATGATCAGGAATGATTAGAGATATAATGATTAGAAGGTATTAATTATTAGTGCATATAGGACATAAAACATATTTATGTTCGGTTTATGTTTTGTGAATGATTAAGTTGGTGAGTGATGGATGATAATAACGCATAAGGTGAAGAATGAAGATGTCAGCAAGAACATATTCAACACCATAGAAAGGAATGCATCGATATTCCTGCTCAGTTCCAGAGGACACTATTTCTCCATACCTGCGGTTCCTTCAGACCAATTGACAAACTTCAACGGCTGGATGAATATTCTGGACAGCAATGATGCAGGCCATGCAGGATACACGTTATATAAGAGCATAGACAATATCTACCTGAACAAGACCACAACGCAGGTGGTGAACAATTTCACGAATTTTGAGAGGTGGTCCGCCGAGACCGTCGAACGGTTCACACTCGCAAAGAATGGATTGATATATGAAGTGGATTCATACAGCGAATACATCCATCTGGACCTAGATTTCAGGGGGATATTTGATACCAATGATCAGGGAAGGATATACAAGATATACAGGCATGATGATATTCTTATCGTAGAATACAGCAAATATTCCGATAATTCCCTTCAGAAACTTGACGGGAGATATTTCCTTGCGATAAGAGGAGTCGGCGAATACGAGGCTTTAGGGACGTGGTCACAGAAATTCTATCATTATGACCTGGCGCGACGGAATACTGCAGGATTCTATGTATATAACGCGTTGAAGATACCGTGCAGGAAGAATATAAAATTATTTTTTGCATTCGCAGCAGACAAGGACCTTGCGATGCAGAAAGTCGACGATATATCGATGAATGAATCGAAGATAGATAATGTCCACACGCATTATATGGATAATGTATTGTCTGTCAAGAACAGCATCCGTGAGATAACAGGCCAAGAGACAGCATTCGCATACACCGGATGCGTGCATGCGCTCGACGGTCTCGCCATGCAGTTATCGATAGATTATAAGCGTGTGACCGGGATGTGGGCAGGTCTGCCATGGTTCTTCCAGTATTGGAGCCGCGACGAATTGATATCAGTATATTCATTATTGCTCGAGCATAGATACGAATATGGGAAGGAAGTGTTGATGAAATATCTTGCGGAGATACTCGCCGACGGAAGATTATCGAACAGGTATCCTTCGGCAAACCTCGGGAATGCTGATTCGATAGGATGGCTTTTCAAGAGGATAAAAGACTTCCTCTTCCTATGCGAGCGCAGGAACAATTTCAACAGCTACTTCTCGCTATTCGACCTGACATACGTGCGCGACAGGCTTAAATTCTCGATAAAGATGCTGCTCAAGGAACATTCAAAAGATGGCTTGATATACAATGACAAGCTTGAGACATGGATGGATACATACAATCCTGAAAGCTTCGAACGGGATAATCGCGATGGCGCGCGCATAGAGATACAGGCGCTCTTCCTTTCGATGCTGCAGCTGCTCAATATGCTAGAGAATTACATGACGAACAGGTATGTGAAGAAGAATGACAAGATGGTGCGCGTAGTCAAGACCGAGATGAACAGCGAGAGAATGGAGAACGATATGCGCGAGAAAGTCCGGGAGAGATTCCTCAAGAATATCAATGGTGTGATGACATTATCCGACGGCTATGAAGGATCACTTTCAGAGGTCGTGCGGCCCAACATATTCCTTGCATATTATATCTATCCGAATCTTCTATCAAAAGATGAATGGACACAGGTGTTCGATAATGCGTTGCCCAAACTTTGGTGCGACTGGGATATGGGAGAAGGGGTGAAGGGCGGCGGACTCTCGACCATAGACAAGACGCACCCATTATACCAGCCATATTATACAGGCATAGACAATAAGAGCTATCATCGTGGAGATTCATGGTTCTGGATAAATAATATTGCAGCAATAGCGATGTATAGGCTAGATAAGGAAAGGTATAAGGACCAGATAACGAAGATAATGGCTTCGTCAGCGCAAGACATATTATACTGGGGATTCGTAGGATATGCATCTGAACTAGCATCAAGCGGATGGTTCAAGTCAGGAGGATGCCTGTGCCAGACATGGAGCCTTGCGACATACATAGAACTGGTGCATGAAGTATATATAGAATGAACTAGCTTGCTTCTTTTCTTAATTATTTTTAAATTTTTATTAAAATATTCCATAAATAGAATTAGTCGAGTGCACCTCATACCTATTTTCATAACTACTCTGATGCACTCTTTGGTTTTCTATATGCTTATGTTTCGTTTGGTGATAGAATTAGCGTGATCGTGATTTCCTTTCCTATCTTGTCCTTGATTATTGCTACATCATAATTCAATCCTCTTCTATATCTTCCATCCGTTCTTTAAATCTGCCCTGCTGTGAATGCTGCTGCTTTTGATATATAATTCTGCATCACTGCTCTTCTCTCTGGATAACCTGTATATCTCCCATACGAATATCCCTATGAGCACGAATGGTATTATCACATATTTATAGTCCAGATTGAACATGAACATCGCGAATGGGAACAGTAATGCTATGCAAAGCATGCCGAATGCGATGAATACCCTGCGCACTATCTGTCTGCTCTTGCCGCTGTTCCTGTGGTCTGTGGCATTGGAGAATACTTCACTGAATACTCTCATAGTCTTTCTGGCCCTGAATAATATGTATAGCATGCTTATCGCCATGACTGATAATGCCGTAATATATCCTGCCATCATCAATGTACTGCTTGCATTGTATTCAACCATCACATTCACAAGCTTTCTCCATCCGAATATGGACAGCATCAATACCAATATTCCAAGCAGCGCCCTGAAAAAGTTTTTCTTAAGACCCTGGCTGTATTTGTTATCAAGGTCCAGTTCTTCTGAGATGTTTCTTATGAATTCTGAAGAGTTATCCAGCTTCTTCCTTAATACATAAGGTATGCTCTCGTTTGCAGGATCGTATAATTTATTGCTATAAGTCAATGTCAGGCTCATAAGCACTGCTGTTATGAATATTATTGCCGCGCTTATGCTCATCAAGTCGATGCCTATGTTAAATTTCTGGCTTTCCTGCGCTATCAATAATGCGAATTCTCCTACACTGAACATCGCCATGCTTGAAAAGAACATCTTGTCGCCCTTAAAGTTCGCAAACAGGTATACTATAAGTCCGAATGCGAATAATCTTGTCAGTATGACTGTAAGCACTAATACAAGTATTATCATGATGTTAGCCTGCACAGACTGGAAATTCACCATAGTACCTATGGCTATGAAAAATATGCTGCTTATTATCATATTGTATGGCGATATGGCCTTCTCGAACCTTTTGGCTTCTGGCAGCGATGCCACGATGGATCCTGCAAGGAATGCTCCTGCAGCAGGTGAAAGCTTGAGGAAGTATGCGAAGTAGCTGAATGCGGCGCATAGTGTCAAGGCCAGAAATGTCATTATCTCATCGCTGTTGTTCGTCTTAAGCATCCATACAATTAATGGTTTTATGAACTTTTCAAATATCATGAATGCTATTATGAGTATGCACATTGATATGACAAGATTCTGTATGCTTCCTATAAGTCCCGAACTCTTGTCCACCAATCCTGAAAAGAATGTCAATATGATCACAGCGAGTATATCTTCAATTATCAATACTGCGATTATCAACGGCACTTCCTGCCTGTTCATGAGTTCTTTCTCTTCAAGCACTTTCACTATGACGACAGTGCTGCTGAATGCCAGTATGATCCCTATAAATAATGAAGCTTGAACGCCTAATCCCAACAGCAGTCCTACATTGAATCCTATGAACACTACTATGGCGCTTTTCAATAGGCCAACAATTATTGCCTTTAATCCTATCTTTTGGAGTTTGGATAAGTCAAATGCGAGTCCAATCATGAAGAGCATCAATATAGCCCCGAAATCGATCATCATGCTTATCATGTTTTCATTGGATACTAGACCTAACATGTGTGGGCCTATGAATGCTCCTACAAGCAGTAAACCCATCAGCATAGGCTGTTTGAATCTTGTCGCGAGTATTCCTCCGACAAGAGCAAAGAAGAATAATATTCCTAAA
>Ga0265323_10001320_pt1 | contig 12310 bp, 10 predicted proteins | sample 41225metaG_FD_193580 | JGI IMG/M metagenome (GOLD analysis project Ga0265323, IMG submission 193580) | Rhizosphere microbial communities from Carex aquatilis grown in University of Washington, Seatle, WA, United States - 4-12-25 metaG | ecosystem: Host-associated > Plants > Roots > Rhizosphere... | reverse complement strand
TTCCACGGGAATCGGCAAAAGAGCTTCAGCAATTCAAGCGTTACTACTCAAAAAAAAGGCGGAGCCTGCTTTCCGATTACCTCAGGCTCGAACTTCGGCTGAATGAAAGAATCGTTTTCGAAAACAGCTCTTTTGCCGTCGTTGTGCCGTTCTGGGCAGTCTGGCCATACGAAACAATGATTATCCCAAAAAGAAAAATCTCAACCATCCTTCTCTTTACTGAGACGGAAAAAAAAGATTTCGCGAACGCCTTGAAGACGATTACAACCAAATACGATAATTTATTTACGACGTCGTTCCCGTATTCTGCCGGATTACATCAGGCCCCGACAGACGGAAAGGATCACAGAGAATGGCATTTCCATATGCATTTTTTTCCGCCGCTCTTACGGTCGGCAACCGTTAAAAAATTTATGGTGGGATATGAAATGTTAGCGGAGCCTCAAAGAGACATCACTCCGGAGTACAGCGCGGCGATATTGCGGGAACTGCCAAACATTCACTATAACACTGCGAAAAAGGTCCCATGAAAACATCAATGAAAATCCCGGCACTTATTTTCCTCATGTTTACTTCGACCGCTTTTGGCCAGAAGTTCAACGGCCTGGCGTTGACTCCCCCCATGGGATGGAACAGCTGGAATAAGTTCGGATGCAATGTTGATGAACAGATGATTCGGAGCATGGCCGACGGAATGGTATCGAGCGGAATGAAGGATGCCGGTTATCAGTATATTGTTATCGACGATTGCTGGCACGGCGGGCGAGACAGCCTTGGTTTCGTTTATCCCGATCCGCAGCGATTCCCGTCAGGCATGAAAGCCCTCGCCGATTACATCCATTCAAAGGGATTAAAATTCGGGATTTACTCATGTGCGGGAGATAAAACCTGCGCAGGAAGAACGGGAAGCCGCGGTCATGAGTACCAGGACGCGCTGATGTATGCAAAATGGGGTGTGGACTATTTAAAGTACGATTGGTGTAACAACGAGGGGCTGAGTTCCGTCGGGGCGTACACCACTATGCGAAATGCGCTGTACGCCGCCAGCAGGCCGGTGGTTTTCAGCCTCTGCGAATGGGGCGACACGAAATCATGGGAGTGGGCAAAAGATGTCGGCCATCTCTGGAGAACCACCGGAGATATTTCTAATTGCTTTGACTGCGAAAATAACCATGGGAGCTGGTCATCATGGGGTGTTATGAGGATTGTCGAAATGCGGAAAGACATCCGGAAGTACGCCGGTCCCGGCCATTGGAACGACCCCGATATGCTGGAAGTCGGAAACGGAATGTCGGTCAACGAAGACCGATCACATTTTACTCTCTGGTGCATGATGGCAGCCCCCCTCATTGCTGGAAATGACCTGCGAGCGATGAGCAAGGAAACACATGAGATCCTCACCAACCGCGAAGTGCTCGGCGTGGACCAGGACTCACTCGGCGTTCAGGGTTATCGTTACAGTACCACAGACAGCATCGAATTCTGGGTTAAACCTCTTGTGCATGGAGACTGGGCCGTTTGCTTCCTCAACCGTTCAACCGCACCTCAAAAAATTGATTTCGACTGGTCTAAGAATATTATCGCCGATGATCTCTCAAAACGGACATTGAATACAAATACTACAGTGTACAAAATCCGCGACCTGTGGGAGAAAAAATTTCTTGGCGACACCAAAAAGAACATCAGCGCCGAGCTTGCAACGCATGACGTTCTGGTGCTGAGATTGATCCCGCAATAGGCTTCAACGAGAAGAAGTGATCAACGAATGAGCCGGAAAGATTCGAATCCTATTCTTAGAAACCACCCGAGAATATCTTTTTTATATAACGCGCATTTTCAATCATCGAAGAGAGGCGTCGCAATGAAAAATATCATATTGTGCCTTTTCGTCTATATGGCTGCTGCGTGCCCGACAGGCACATTGAACGCTCAACAAGTAAAAGAGAAAACAAACTATTACGATTGGTCAAATACCCCGGACGTCAACAGACCAGTCAACAATCCCAACGCGAAGAAACTCTCTCTGATCCGTGTGCTGGGAAACAAGTTCGTCAACGCCAGCGGTGATACGATTCTGTTTCGAGGATTAGCTATCGCCGATCCCGATAAGCTTGAGCAACAGGGACGCTGGGACAAAGGCCTTTTCGTACGAGTGAAAGAATATGGCGCCATGATTGTCCGCATCCCGGTCCACCCGGCCGCGTGGCGCATGCGAACCCCGGCGAAATATCTTCAGCTGCTCGATCAGGCGGTGGATTGGTGCACAGAACTCGGAATGTACGTCGACCTCGATTGGCACTCAATCGGCAACCTCGGCATGGAGCTGTTCCAAAATCCTGAATACGAAACAACACACCAAGAAACGTATGAATTCTGGCGTACAGTCTCAGTACATTTTCAAGGGAATAATACGATCGCATTTTATGAACTCTTCAACGAACCGACGCTCTTCAACGGCCAACTTGGGAGTATGTCATGGAGTGAGTGGAAGAAGATTAACGAAAACATCATCCACCTGATTCGGGCCTATGACAAAGAGAAAATTCCGCTTGTTGCAGGGCTCGATTGGGCGTACGACCTTACACCGCTTCACACCGAACCGATCGAAGCGGAAGGAATCGGATACGTTTCACATCCATATCCCAACAAGCGATCAAAGCCTTACGAGCCAAAATGGGACGAGGATTTCGGGTTTGCGGCAGGACGCTATCCCGTGGTTGCGACTGAATTCGGCTTCGTCCTGGGGAACCAGGGCATATCAGACAACGGCGAGTATGGAAAGGAAATCATCGGCTACCTGGAACGCCGAGGCATCAGCTGGATGGTGTGGATCTACGACCCGGATTGGTACCCGAGGCTGATCGAATCGTTGGATACGTTTAAGTTGACTGAAAGCGGAGAGTTTTTCAAAAAGGCCATGCAGGGAAAAAATCCCAGGTAATCTGCCGGCAGCGCAAAACACATTACCAACTGAAAGGAGAATGTGATGACAGGAAACACTTACACACGCAAAGACTTCATCAAACTTTTAGGCTTGGGCGCGGGCACTCTTGCCTTCCGGCGATTGAGCCTTGCGGATGAAAAGCCGTATGTTGCAGACATAGGATTCCAGCTCTACACCGTCCGCCATGAACTGGAAAAAGACTTTGCCGGCACAGTACGCAAAGTTGCCGACATCGGATTTATCGGTGTTGAGATGTACCCTTTGCCGTCTAACGCAACACCGGAACAAGCAGTGAAAGTGTTTAAAGATGCAGGGTTGAAAATGTTCAGCATGCACACAGATACTATGCCGGTAGGCGACGAACGGGATAAAGTCCTAAAACTCGCCGATATCTATCAATGCGATCACATCATTTATCCGGGTTGGCCGAAAGGGCTTTCCGGCCAGGCCGGGGACCTTTACAAACAGGCCGATGAAATATTTTCAACTCTCGATAAAGTAAAACAACGGTCAGACATGTACGCCGAAACCGGCGCTTTCTTTGCGAAAAAGGGATTGCATTTCGGGGTTCATAACCATTGGTGGGAATTCGAGACCGCTAACGGAGTGATCCCATTTTACTACTTTAAGGATCATCTTGACTCAAGCGTTTTCTTCGAGATCGACACGTATTGGGCGAAGACGGGCGGGGTAGATCCCGCACAGGCGATGGCCGACTTCGGCAAACGCGCACCGTTCCTCCACATCAAGGACGGACCGGCAAAAAAAGGAAGCACCATGTATGCTCACGTTCCCGCCGGACAGGGTGCAATGAATTTCCCTGCCATCGTAAAAGCTGGCGGAACCAACATCAAGTGGATGATTGTCGAGTTTGATGAATACGCCGGAAATATTTTTGAAGGAATGCAGCAGAGCTACACATATCTGACCAAGAAGGGATTGGCGAAAGGGAAAAGATAACAATCAAAATAATATAAACCCACAACTTCAGTTGTAGGTTTCAAACGAAGACAAAGCCGATGAAGCCGTTTCAACGGCTTCATAAGGGGGGGACAATGGGGCATTCACTCTGTAAAGTATATGTTCATTATGTTTGGACAACAAAAAATCGCGAACGCTTATTTTCGCCGTCAGTCCGTACACAACTCTATGAGCATTTGGATAAAAATGCCAGGGAGAATTCAATTCTCATCGAGGCTTTGAATGTTCAACCGGAACACATTCACCTTCTGGTCAATCTTTCACGAACTTCCGCAATTGAAGAGTTGGCGAAGTTACTCAAAGGAGAATCGTCGCATTGGATCAATCATAACAGTATCATTCCCGCCAAATTCTCCTGGCAAACCGGGTACGGGGCTTTTTCCGTTAGTTACACACACTATAAGAACGTCATTATCTATATCAACAACCAAGATAAACATCATCAGCGGACAACATTTATGACGGAATATGAAACACTGATGAGAAAATGCGGTTTGTCAAATATACAAACCGATAAATCGGTTTTCGGGAATTGATGATTCGGACATTGAGCCCACAACTGAAGTTGTGGGCTCAATCGTTGTGGGCTCAATCGTTGTGGGCTCAATCGTTGTGGGCTCAATCGTTGCGGGCTCAATCGTTGCGGGCTCAATCGTTGCGGGCTCAATCGTTGCGGGCTCAATCGTTGCGGGCTCAATCGTTGTGGGCTCAATCGTTGCGGGCTCAATCGTTGTGGGCTCAATCGTTGCGGGCTCAATCGTTGCGGGCTCAATCGTTGTGGGCTCAATCGTTGCGGGCTCAATCGTTGCGGGCTCAATCGTTGCGGGCTCAATGGTTGCGGGCAATCGAGAAAATCATATTTTTATTCACATTAATCTAGAATATTTTTATGAAGGTTCTATTTATCGGCGGTACGGGGAATATCAGCACATCGGTGAGCACTCTGGCCGTCGAGCGCGGTATTGAGCTATACTTATTAAACCGGGGGAAAAGAACTTCAACGCTGCCGGGTGCGAAAATCCTTGTCGGCGACATCACGAAGGCTGATGAAATTCGTTCGGTTTTGCAAGACCATACCTGGGATTCGGTCGTAGACTGGATCGCATATACCGAGAACGATGTCCAGAGGGATTTTGAGCTGTTCAAAGGCAAAACGAAGCAATATATTTTTATCAGCTCTGCGTCTGCATACCAGCGGCCCGCATCGTTCCCGATTGTGACTGAATCGACGCCGTTAGCAAATCCGTTTTGGGAGTATTCACGCAATAAAATTGCCTGCGAAGAGAAACTCAATGTGTTCTACAGAAATGAAAATTTTCCCATCACAATCGTGAGACCGTCGCTAACGTACGACACCGTAATTCCAGTTCCGGTCGGCGGTTGGACGGAATACACTACCGTCGACAGGATCAAAAAGGGAAAGAAAATTATCGTTCACGGCGACGGGTCGTCTCTATGGACCGTCACCCACGCGGATGATTTTGCAAAAGGGTTTGTCGGCCTCCTTGCGCATCAGCAGGCAATCGGTCAAGCATTCCATATCACGTCAGACGAGATCCTGACGTGGGATCAGATCCACCAGGCGATTGCCGAAGCGCTCGGACGTGAAGCACATATCGTGCACATGGCTTCCGATTTTCTCGGATCGTTTGACGAAAGCCTGCGAGGCAGCCTGATCGGCGATAAAGCCACGAGCGTAATATTTGATAATACCAAGATCAAACGGTTCGTCCCGGGATTCACGGCGACGATTCCCTTCAAACAAGGAATCAAACGCACCATCGACTGGTTCGAGGCTGATCCATCACGGCAAATTGTAAAAAAAGAAACGAACGATTTGATAGAAAAAATGCTCGCTCAGTATGAAAGAGCTTTCGTTTAATAGCGCGTATGTGAAGGGCAAACAATATTGATACACTTACTCCGCACTCCACGTTTTCCATTCTTGTGGATCATCCCGCTGCTTTTGATTTCCGCGGCTGCAGGCCAATCCCCCATTCCCCCCGGCGCCAAGCTTGAAAAAATAGCAGTCGGAATTCAGCAGCCTGAGGGGCCGATATGGATCGACAGCCTGGGGTTATTATTCAGTGATATAGCCGGCAATAAGATTTACCGATTCTCGGCAAGTGATAGTTCACTGAAGATCTTCATGAATCCATCCGACAGTTCCAACGGTATGACGCTCGATCTGCAGGGTCGGCTCATCCTCACACAGATGGAATTGCGCCGTGTCTCCCGCCGGGAAACGAATGGCACAATTACTCCTCTGGCGTCGACCTACAAAGGCAAAAAATTCAACAGCCCTAATGATGTGGTTGTGAAGTCTGACAGTTCAATATTCTTTACCGATCCGGATTTTAATATCCCTAACGGCCAAAAAGCTGAATTGAGTTTCAAGGGTATCTACAGAATAAGTCCCTCGGGAGGTCTGACCCTACTCGACGGCACGCTCGATAAGCCGAACGGCATTTGTTTTTCCCTCGACGAAAGTAAGCTGTATGTCAACGAATCAGCACAGGCCAAAATTTATGTCTGGGATGTTGCGGGCGATTCGATTACCAATAAGAGATTATTCTATTCAGTTCCTGCCTCGGGGTATGTCGACGGAATGAAAATAGATCCGAAAGGAAACATCTATTGCAGCGGGCCCAACGGAGTGTGGATCATTTCGCCTGCCGGAGTTTACCTGGATAAAATTGCGATGGAAACTCCGTCCAACTGTAACTGGGGCGACGCCGATCGGAAAACATTATACATCACGGCGGGAAGCAGCCTTTACAGAATCCGCCTGGCAGTAAGCACCGGTGTTCGGGACCACGGATCTCTTCTCCCCGGATCGCTCAAGTTGTACCCAAACTATCCGAATCCGTTCAACCCTGAAACATTGATCAGTTATCAGTTAGCAGTAAACAGTATGGTCACGTTGAATGTGTACGATCCACTCGGGCGAGAAGTTGCGATGCTTGTTCATGAGGAGCGGCCCGCCGGAACATATTCGATCCGATGGGACGCATCCGGATTTTCGAGCGGAACATACTTTTACCGGCTGACATCCGGAAACGTTGTTGAAACAAAAAAGATGATTTTGTTGCGGTAGGATTTTGCCGATTTACCATCCCCATTCCAAAATTGATTCCGCTGTTTCAGTCTCAGGGCTTTCGTTCCCCTGAAAACGCGGACTGGTCAATTTATTGTCAAAGAATGTTTGAAGTGTGAACCGGAAACATTTTTCTTATCTTTTAACCATAGACAGGAGGAAAAAATATGGGCGTAGGCACCATTGTTCTTTCAATCGTCAATCTCTTTTTTCTTTTTTCATTACAGAGCAGGGATGATGGATGGATGCCCCTGCTCGATAAAAACCTGTCGCAATGGGAAGCGTACCTGAGTTACCGGCACACATCACTTACTATTACCAGCGCTCCGAAGGATTCGAACGGCATCCCGATGAACCCAATCGGATTGAACAACGATACATGCGGAGTCTTCTCGGTTATTGAGGAGAACGGTGAGCCGGTTCTAAGAGTCACGGGTGAGATCTATGGAAGCCTGTGTACTTTGAAAGAATATGGAAACTATCATTTACAGCTAAAAGTTAAATGGGGTAAGAAAAAATGGCCGCCGCGGCTCCAGGAAGTAAAAGACTCGGGCGTCCTTTATCACAGCGTCGGCGACTACGGCGTTGATTATTGGCTTACATGGAAGCTCTCGCATGAATTCCAAATACAGCAGGAATGTTTCGGGGACTATTGGTCAATTGCGGGGGCAAAAGCTGACATCCGGTCGAGACTCCCCGAAGGAGAAAAAGCATATATTTATGACAAAAACGCTCCGTTGGTTTCCGCAGAAAAAAGGGGGTACTGCAGAAGGAGCAAGGACTGTGAACTGCCTGAAGGCGAATGGAACACACTAGACTTAATCTGTTTTGACGCCAAGAGCCTTCAGATCGTCAACGGAAATGTTGTCTTGGCTCTGCAAAACTCACGGTACTATAAAGACGGAGTCGAGATACCATTAACGAAAGGCAAGATTCAAATTCAAAGCGAAGGCGCAGAAGTGTTTTACAAGGATATTAAGATTATGCCGATTGATTCATTGCCTGCAGAATTTGTGTCGTACTTCTGAGGCGGATAATTTAAAGATCATCTCGCTCCCAAGCAGAGCTTGGGAGCGAGGTTTTAGATCGTAATTTACTTCATCAATACCATTTTCTTGACGTCATGAAAACTTCCGGCGTTCAACTCATAGAAATAGACGCCGCTTGAAAAATTTCCTCCATCCCATCGAACCGAATGATTTCCTGCAGATTGCTCTCCGTTCACCAGGCGAGCAACTTCCCTTCCAAGTTCATCATAGACCTTCACCGTAACAAAACTGTTTACTGCTAACTGATAACTGATTATAGTCGCAGGGTTGAAGGGATTTGGGTAGTTTTGAGCGAGCGCATAGGATGCCGGTATACTCTGCACCGGTTTTACGCTCGTTGCCGTGCCGGTCGGCAGAATTATCTGCCATAATTTCGGCGAGCTATTGCCCCCCTGCAAGCCTGTCTCTACGATATACAATGTGTCCCCCACCATTTCAATGCCGAGCGGCGAATTGAAGCCGGTGACGAGTTTTGTAACGCGCGCTGTGTACTTGCCGTTTGATTTGGTCAGCGCTATTACCATCAAACTCATGCTTGTGTCGCCCATATCCGTGATGATCGAACTATTCGAAAGGCTGATGACAAATGCCCCTCCCTTCAAATTTCCGGAAAGAATAGAATCACGGTCGAACACAATACCGTCAATTGAGAGATGCGGTGTAAATGTGGTGACTGTTGTGTCAAGCTGGCTCGCATCTTTGACAACACCGCTCGTCGTATCGTGAAACCTGTCGGCGTCGGGTCCAACATTCGGGATCGGTTCCGTAAATGTTATGCTGTCAGGCCTTGGAGGATACGTCGGATCGTTACTGTACGTTGTATAGAGACTGCCGCCTCCCCATGCCTTGGTGCTTAGGAGCGGGTCGGTGTGAGGATTGTACGGCGTGTATTGCTGGGGAGTGTTGTAGCCTCCAATGCGCCACGGAAATCCGTAATGATGACCTTCCTGCAGCCAGTTCAATTCTTCAGGATCGTCGCGGTCGTCTGAATTTTCCGGACCAAACAGATCCCCGTTTCCGGCGTATGCAAAATCGAACGTATTCCGGATTCCTTCGGCAAAAAGAAATCCGTTCGACCGAAGCCATTCCCGGTCATCCTGCAGTACGATATCATGCCCGCTTGTCGGCAGCTTCCAAATAATCGACGTGAGTCCCGCTTCCCGGTACCCGCCGTGCATTTCACCATGATCGGTGGCGGCACCGCTGTTGACGTAGAGAGAGTCTCCGGTAGGATTGAGAATAACAGCGTTCACTCGATGATTATAGATATTGCCGTACCGATATCCAACTGTCCGCGCTATGACACTCCATGTTCTGTTCTCACTGCCGGGTACATCGGGAACTCCTTTAACGACGACTGCTGTCCCAATGACTCCGGTCGAATCATTTCCCGTCAGATACATTGTCCCGTCCGGACCAAACGTGATTCCCAGGGGAGCGTTTACGCTATCATCGGAAGGTTGATAAACAGTCGTTAAAGTCGCAGAACCCCCCGATCCAAAATTGACTCGTTGGATGAGCCCGTTATTTTGTAATATATAGAGCTTGCCTGAAGCCGGGTCGCGCTTGATGCGTACCGTGTTATTGCCAACAACACCTAATTGCTTGATCGTTATGTCCGACCGTCTCGATTTAGGTTGGGCGCTTAATGGCAAAACTTGCACGCCGGCAACTGCGATGACAATTCCCAGTTTCCTCGAGCACATGTGGAAGATCATGACTTCATCTCCTCTGCTAAATAAAATGCATCTGTCCATCCAAGCCAATAGATAATCCATCAATAACGTACTTCATGGCAAAAACTTGGAAGTAACCCGCCAGGGTCTTGATGCACAAAAGCTGTTTGAATCGATTGTTATGGCTATTACAGCATAACGAGATTGGGGGATAAATGCAAATCTCTTTGGTGGTGGGGTCTTTTGAATGAATGTGGAGACCAAGCGATGCTAAACTGGTCCCTTCGACTCCGTCGCGACGGCTCATCCTGAGCAAGCGGAGCGCGTCTGCGCCGGAGGCGCATGAGCCTATGGCTCAGAAGGAGACCGTCGCGTCCCGCCGCTTTTCGGCGGGATCAGGGTGAACATCAGTTTTTACAACGAGAAGCAAAAGACCCCACTACTATCTCTTTGGGGGAGGGCTTTATTAGCGCGAAGGAAAAAAAATTGAATCTGTTAAGATCGAAAACGAGTGAAATCAACCTCGCGCGAAATGTTACAAGTATCAAGGCACTTTGAAACAGATTGCTCGACAAAAATCCTCGATAACATCAAGCTCCCTATTTCTTACTTTTTACTTCCTACTTTTTACCTCCTACTTCTTACTCCTTACTTTCTACTTCTTACTTCTTCGATTTACTGCCATCATTCAACTCGTTGTACGCCGCTTCCATCATAATAAAAAAAGCCTGGCCCTCGGTGGCAGTTCCCGGGTGGTCGAATTCAGGAGAACCGCAGACTCCTTGTACTAATCCAAGCTCATCGACCTTTGAATGCGCGGCGAGCCGCATCTTATCTGCTTTTGCTTTGTAGCTCTCGTCGATCCACCCTCCCCGGATTCCGCGATAGATAGAATACGCCATCATTTGTGCGAGGTTCGTCTCGACAAATGAGTGAGGATCGTCCACGATGTTATGAAAAAGGCCGTCTTCCCGCATGTGCGCAAGGCATCCATCGATGATGTCTTTCACATACCCGATCAGTTCTTTCTTTTCGGCCTGCATGGAATCTGGGAGTACCCGGATAACTCTCGTAATGCCCGCTGCCGACCATCCATTGCCGACACCCCAGCAGTCTTTTCGCACAAAAGCCTGTTTCTCACAATCCCACATATGCGACAAGAGTTTCTTGTCGGAGTTCCAGAGAAAACTTCTCGCCCCGTCTATCTGTTTGATCGCTTCGTCATATTTCCCGGCCACTGCAAGGAAAGGTGGAAGCATGTACATGATATCGCTCCAAACCTGAGGGATGTTTGTGAAATGATAAATGATCCCATCCTTCGTGCGCGGAGCTTTGTTCAAAACATAGTCCACTAATTTGTTGAAACCATTCATGAGAGTTTGGTCTCCGGTTCTTTTTGCCGCCCACAACACGGCTTCACCCGGACAGCAGGCATCGCTCAATGCAAATTCCTCTCCTAACATAGCGAGCCGACCGTCCGGCGACTGACGGAGGACGGAGTCTTTGGCCATCAGGATAACGAGTTCATGCTCTCCCACCTCAAGCATCGCCTGCATCGCGACCCCTTGTTCCCACGTGGCTCGCTGAAGAGAGAGCATTGCGAGTTTAACTTTTTCAACCATCGCGTCACGCGATGATGATACTGAGGAATGGTTATCATCGCTCTGCGCAAGAGATGTAGAATAACGTAAGGTCAATGCCGCGGCAGGCAGGCCAAAAATAAAATTTCGCCGTTCCATAGGTTCATATCCTATTGAAGTTCTACGATACGAGAGTTCGGGAAGCGGTACACCGAGGTATACATGAGAAAATCCAACTAGCAGGTTGCTGAAAAATCAACATCGCACGTGGGACAGGCATTCCTGCCTGTCAAGTTCAATTTAAATAAATAGTTTTGGTCAGACAAAAATGTCCGACCTACCGATACATTGAAATTGAATCGCTGCCAGGAAAAGGATCTCTGCTGCTGGCTTGTCACTACATAACCACGACGATTTCATTTTTCTCTTTCATCGTTTCGAATGGAATGATGTTGCCTTCGATCTCCTCGCCATTCACCGTAATTTTCTTTACTCCCTTTTGGGCGCCATCTTTATTCCTGATGACAATCGTGAAATCTTTCTTCCTGAATTTTCGCGATATCTTTACTTCCTTCCAATCCGAAGGCATGCACGGATCGATCTTCAATCCCCGGTAGTCGGGCTGGATTCCAAGAATGTATTGAGTGGCGGTGTAATACGCCCACGAAGCGCTGCCGCTCAGCCATGGAAGGCGCGATGCACCGTACCGCGGACTGTACTTGCTGTTGGTGAATTGGCAATAGACGTACGGTTCGATCTGGCGGATCTCAGCTTTTGTATTATAGGCCGATGGCATAAACTTCCGGTAATACTCGTACGCCTGGTTCCCTCTTCCCAGCATCGCCTCTGCGATGATCGCCCAACCTTGAGTGTGGCAAAAGATCGAGCCGTTCTCTTTCATTCCCTTGTTGAACAATACGGCTTTGATGACCTTCGGGTCGGTTTTCTCGACTGGCGGATCGCAAATCATCAGACCATATTCT
>Ga0265323_10001315_pt1 | contig 12369 bp, 12 predicted proteins | sample 41225metaG_FD_193580 | JGI IMG/M metagenome (GOLD analysis project Ga0265323, IMG submission 193580) | Rhizosphere microbial communities from Carex aquatilis grown in University of Washington, Seatle, WA, United States - 4-12-25 metaG | ecosystem: Host-associated > Plants > Roots > Rhizosphere... | reverse complement strand
ACAACAGTATGTTTATAATGCCCCTGTGCTTCCAAATACCACATTTCCTCCGACTCAGCTACCTCAATCAAAAATTGGTACAAGATTCAATGCTTTGAGATTGACGGTAGATCCTTATGTTGATAGAACTGATGATTTTTCATCAACCACTCCTAATAGATCTGCTGCATTACATCCAATGCAAGACATTTTTAGTAACGATGCCACATTACAAAATCGTAACTTTAGAGTCAGTCCAGTTCCATTTAGTATAATAAAACAATTCAGCTGGGAAGACTTTTTGATTGCAGTAAGTGGTGGCGCAAGACCCATCCCAACGGTCTTTACATCTTTAAATGATAATCTACCAAATCAAACTCATCCTCAAGGAAATGTTTATGAAACATATCCTCTATCACCTAGTTTCAATCCTGGCGCTAATAATGTATTTGCTCCAAACGATGTTATTATCGGGACTGGAGATCTTAAGAGACCTGACGGATCATTCTACAAAGTAGATTTCGAAGTCGGCTCCGTTACGTTGGAAATCCCAAACACCGTTCTAGGAGTTGAGCAAACCATTAATATTTTCGATTATTTCGTCGTAGATTTCAATGGCTCTGGAATTACGAGACTTGGATATCCAGCGATGAGATTTGCCGATTTTTCAACCGTTCAAACAACGGCTATCCAAAATAATCAAATAAGATTCTCTGTTGCCACACAATCATTCTCTCCAAACCTTGATGGTTACGATGCAACAATCGATGGATATGGTATCATTGTTGATGGAAGAATGGGAATATTCCTTGATAATACGACTGGCTTATTAAGACTTAACTTTGCCAATTTGTATCAAGACCCAACTCTTCAAACGCTAGCAACAAAAGTTCAGATAAATGTTTTCCTTAAAAAGGGTGGATTTACTAATGCACCATTATCTGTTAGCTCAATGCAAATGGAAAACTTATTGACTTTAATTTCCTAATAATTATCGTTGATATATCTTCCTAGATGAAGATATTAATGCGCCAATTTTTTGGGAAAAATCATAGCTGGTCAACGACGGGTCAAGGCATCGCCAGAGGATTAAAAGCTCAGGGTCATGAGGTAGATATATTTTCTACTAATGGCATTAGCCATTTTCCAGAAGATTTAAAATCAAATCTTGTTGGCTATGTAGAAGAAAATTCTCCAAAGATGATGAAGGGTTTCGCTGATCACGAATACGATATAGAACAGGTTTATGATTGTCAAATTAGCTACACTAGTATGAAAAATTTCCCCGGTTATTTAGGGAGTGGTCATAGAAATCGTTTTGGAATTTGGTGTTATGAGTGGGCGGGGAAGAACGTTCTACCAAATGGATTTGCAAAGCATTACCAGTCCTGCGATTGGCTTTGCCCACCATCAGAATTTGCTAAGCGAGTATTTCTAGAATCTAAAATACCAGAAGGTAATATGAAAGTTATACCTCATGGTATAACCGCTGATTCTTACAGAAAAACCGCAACTATAGATTTACATACCAAAAAGAACTTTAAAATTGGGGTTGTTCTTGGTCAAAATCACAAAAGAAAAAATATCCCAGGGCTTTTGACAGCCTATGGTAAAGCCTTCACTAATAAGGATGATGTTTGCTTGGTTTTCAAAGCCAAGGAAAAACCAGTCACCCAGGGGTTTGAGGTATCGTTGCACGGCTGCATCGATAGATTTAAGAAAACCTTTCCCCAACATGCAGAAGTAAGGATCGTATCAGAATTCATCAATGATATGTCAGACTTCTATCGCAGCGTTGATGCAACATTCACTATGACACATTGTGAGTGTTTCTACTACCCGGCTCTTGAATCGATGGCTGCGGGTAAGCTTTCTATCGCTCCCAACTGGGGAGGGCAGGTAGATTTTCTCAATGATAAAAACGCTTTATTAATCGATGGGATAGAAACCCGTGCTGATACTACTAGTATGTATTGGGAAGCAAAATCGAATGCAATATGGTTTCAACCATCTATTGATGATGCTGCTGATAAATTAAAGTATGCATATAATAATTTTGAAAAAATAAACCTTGATATAGAGGCAGACAAAGAAGCTGTTTACAGTAAATTTGATTGGCAAAATATTGCGCAACAGTATTTACATCTTTGCACTTAGGTAAGTATGGCATACAAACTATCAATCGTAATACCTTGTTTTAATAAATGGAATTTTACTAAATCATGTCTAAATGATTTATTCAATCTACCTGATGATCATGAGATTGTTTTGGTTGATAACGCCAGCACTGACGAAACCCCTGAGAAGATTAAGGACATTAAGAAGTCTAATTTTCATTATAGAAGAAACAAGGAAAATCTAGGATTCGCTCAAGCTTGTAACATCGGCTACACCATTGCTGAAGCCGCCAATGTAATGTTTCTAAATAATGATATTCGAGTTAAGTCAGATCATTTTAATTGGACTGATTCTATCATTCAGGAATGTGAAAAAGGATATTTAGTTGGCCCAACAGCTGGGTTTGTGGATCCGAAGAAGAACTTTGCCTTCGTTTACGAGACGAACGATGCCAAAAAGAAAATCAACTATATGAGTGGTTGGTGTTTAGCGGCACATGTAAATACATGGGATAAGTTGCGTTTAGATAAACCAGAAGAGATAAAGGATAGAAGAGAGGTGTTCTCCGAGGAATTTGGGCTTGCTTATTTTGAGGATACAGACCTTGGATTTCGAGCAGCAAAACTCGGAATTGATTTCAAGCTGATTGGTATCCCAGTGACTCATTTTGGTAAGATAACTAGTAGCCAACTCAATACTAACATGTTATATACTAAGGCTAAACAAATATTCGTGAACAAATGGAGTAACAAATGAATTTATTAACCAGGATATTACTTGCCATAGGCGGCGTAGCGGTGGTTGGAGCATTGGCCTTTATTATTTATAATCAACACCAAATATCCGTGCAACAGGCAGCAATACAAACGCAAGTGGTTGCGCAACAACAGCTTGCTAATAACATTACTCGCTCAATGGCAGAGTGGACTACCAAGGCAGATTTGCAAAAGTTTGCTGACGCAAATTCGGTGAATCTCCAAACCATCCAAGATAATCTCAATAAGCTTGGGGCAAGTGTAGACGCAATCAATGTTGTAACAACCACAAGCACAGGTCAGGTTCTAACCAATCAAGGGTCTACCGGAACAATTAAAAATCCAAATGCGCCGCCCCCTGATACTGTTACTTGCGATGGAAAACAGATTCCTTGCCCAAACGCAGATCCATATGGTTATCAGGCCAACGAACAGGTTTATGCGCTGAACGAAAAATTTGGGACGTTGTCTGTGCCATTTGGCAGTGTAACATTCAATGCGGCTCAAGCTACTCCTTGGAGTGAAAACATTCCTCCTCGCACATATAAGAATACAATAACCTTAGGAACTGATGAGAATCAAAGAATCTATCCATACAATACTCTTAGCGTAAGTGTAAATGGTAAGGATTATCCGCTTCCTATCACCACGGCTCAATTTCAACAAATCTATCCAGCTCCTAAGTTCACCTTTTGGAACCCAAGATTATATCTAGGGCTCGATGGTGGATTAGATCTTACCGCAATGACGGGGACTGCTGGGCCAAGCATAAATCTTCAAATTATGTCTTATGGTAAATTTAAGAATCAACCAGACTTCTCCATCCTACAAGTTGGCGCAGGTTTTGATATGGTTAATAAGAGACCTAATTTCTTATTGACACCAGCCGCCTATAACGTAGGGCAACATATTCCTCTCATGAACAATCTATATATTGGCCCCGCCATTGGTTTCGATACCGCTGGTCATTGGTCAGTGTTAGGAAGTTTGACTGTAGGCTTATAAATGTTAAACATATATACGTTAACCTGGAATGGATTAGATAAACTAATCAAGCTTAGAGCTTCACTGATACCGTGCCTCAAAGGCATTGATTATCAGTGGTGGATTAAGGATAATGGTTCGACAGACGGAACCGTTGAGGCGGTATCCAAATGGGATGATAGAATCCATGTTGTTGCCTATAAGAACAACGTTCAGAATTTCTCACAAGGAATGAATTTCATTTTCAATGAATCAAAACCAAACGATAATGATTTGACAATGTTGTTGAATAACGATGTTGTGTTTGGCGATACCTCATCGATAAATAAGATGATTGGATTGATGAATAACTCTGATGTTGGTATGGTGGGGGCAAGGCTACTATTCACCGGGACTGACAAATTGCAACATGCTGGGGTAGTTTTTAATCCTCGCATTGGAATGCCGATGCATTTTAGAGCTAACGAAAAGTCTGATGATGCGGCGGAGAAAAATAGAGTGTTTCAAGTCGTCACAGGGGCGGTAGCGCTGACGCGTGCAGACCTATATAAAAATGCATTCAAAAACAAGTCTGGCACATGTGGAATGGATGAAAGTTATCATTGGGCATTTGACGACGTTGATTTGTGTTTGGCAATCAATGTTGATATGAAAAAGAAAGTTATTTACTGCGGTGGAACTAAGATTTTTCACGAAGAAAGCGCAACGTTAAAGAAGAACCCTGCGAACAAATTATTTATGAGTCATAACGTGCTATACTTCAAAAAGAAGTGGGACGGAAGATATAATGTAGATCAAGCTGCTTACAGCAACGATCCTAAGTATAATTTGTATAAGTAAGGAATAGATGCCTAAAACGAAAATTTTAGTAACAGGAACCGCTGGTTTTATCTTTTCGAATTTTATTCGTAAGGCAATCTTCGAGCAGAATAAATTAAAATTAGAGGATCAAAAATACAATTTTGCAAGTATTGATAAGATCACCAAAAGCCAAGTATTAAATAATATCTATCAGAATAAAAGCCACACATTTTACATCGGTGATATATCAGACACGCATTTTATGAATGTCGTTTTCCAATTTGAGAAGCCAGACTATGTAATCCATGGCGCCGCAGAAAGCTTCGTTGATGATTCTCTAAAAGATCCAAATAAGTTTATCAATTCCAACGTTCTAGGGACTCAAATTCTTGTTAACGCTTGTGTCAAGTGGGGCGTTAAGAGACTAATTTACATTTCAACTGACGAAGTTTACGGACAACTTTCATCTGAGACTGATGCTCCATGGACCGAGGATAGCCCAATGAATCCGCGTAATCCATACTCAGCCTCGAAGGCAGCCGGGGAATTAATTGTAAGGGCAGCTCAGACCTCATATGGATTAGAATACAATATTACCCGTTCTTCCAATAACTATGGCCCCCGCCAGACCGCAGAGAAATTGATTCCAAAGGTAATCAAGCACATAAATGAAGGAAAGAAAATTCCAATTTATGGCCAAGGCTTACAAATTAGAGATTGGACGTATGTTTTAGATAATTGTTCTGGTGTGCTTGCGGTTCTTGAACGTGGCGCCCCAAATGAAACATATAATATCTCTGCTAATCAAGAATATCCAAATATAGAGGTTGTACAAAATATCTGTAATGCGATGGGAAAGGGACACGAACTCATGTCATTTGTTGACGAGAGACCGGGACACGATTTTAGATACAGCATTGACACTTCTAAAATCAGAAATCTTGGTTGGAGTCCAAATGTCAAATTCAAAGATGGCATCATAGAAACAGTTGATTGGTATCAAAAAAATGGCTGGTTTCTTAAATAAAATAATATACTTGATATATATGATCGTAGTATAAAACAGGCCAAATGTGAGTAATTTTAATTTAATTATAAAGAGGGATAAGGTAATGACAGTAAAGTCTTCAACGGAACAAATTGAGAGTGATGTAGTGGGTGGTGTGGTAGATGATATCGTGGACGAAGTAACTCCAGTCGCGCAATCTGCCGAAGCAATTGATATGAATAAATTAGCTATGCTAAAGGCGAAAAGTCAAGCGAAACAAACGGAGCAAAAAGTGGTAAATAAAGTTGCAAAGAAAGAACGAAGTATTGTGTTTGGTATTGTTGGCTCAGGACAAGCTGGCTCGAGAATCGCCGAAGCATTTTACAAGGCTGGATATGAGGCCATTGCAGTTAACACTGCTACTCAAGACTTAAAGCATATCGAAATTCCAGATTCTAACAAACTACTTCTTGAGCACGGGCTCGGAGGCGCGGCTAAGGAATTGGATATCGGTAGAGCAGCCGCAGAGACACATAGAGATGCGATCTCAGCCTTGATTGATGAGAAGCTTAGTGACTCTCAATTAAATATCCTATGCCTTAGCTTAGGCGGTGGATCAGGCGCAGGCTCTTGCGAAACTTTGGTTGATGTCCTTTCAGAAGCGGGTAAACCATTAGTCGTTATGACCGTCCTTCCAATGGAAACGGATGACGCGCAAACAAAGAACAACGCACTTGAAACTCTTTCAAGATTAACTAGACTTACTCAAACGAAGAAGATTAATAATCTTATTGTGGTTGATAACGCCAAGATTGAAACTATCTATCAACATCTTAGCCCAATGGAATTCTTCGGCGTTGCTAACAAGGCTATTGTTGAGACAATCGATGTATTCAATACATTATCGAAGTCTCCATCAGAAGTTAAGGGTCTTGACCCAATGGAATTCGGCAAGCTTTTCACTGATGGTGAAGGTCTATCAATTTACGGTGAGTTAGTTGTAAATAACTTCCGTGATGAGACTGCGATTGCAGAGGCCATTATCAATAATCTAAATTCTAATCTTTTGGCTGGCGGATTCGATCTTAAGCAATCGAAGTATGTTGGTGTTATTATTGCGGCGAACGCAGAAGTATGGCGTGCGATCCCAAGTGCCAGTATCAATTACGCAATGGCAATGGTCAATGATCAATGCGGTTCTCCAAAGGGAATTTTTAAGGGCATCTATACTGTAGACGACATTAAGGAAAACGTTGTTAAGGTATACTCAATGTTCAGCGGATTAGGTTTACCTGCATCTCGTATCGATCAATTGAAGAAAGACGCTCAAGCCCATGTTCAGAATACCAAGGGCAAAGATGAGCAACGTAATCTAACATTGAATCTTGATACTGGCGTGAATGATACAGTGTCACAAGCCCAGAAGATTAAAGACAAGATTGCGGCTAAGTCCAGTGCGTTTGGTAAGCTCACACAAAACGTAATTGATCGCCGCAAGTAGAATTAAATGAGTATAATAAATCTACCCAGTGTTAAAGATGCAATTTTTGCAGCGGTTGAAAAAGCCATTGAAGAGTGTGCTGAACAACACGATTATAATATGCAGGCAGCATTGCTCTCCGAAAATCAGGAGCAACTCGAACTATATTCAAAAGCTCATCCACTGGGTATTCACAATGCTGAACCTGTAAAATTAAACATGAAGATGGAATTTTTTTGGCCAGGGCATGCAAAATGCACTTTATTCTGTCAACCGATAATCGATTTAGAAAAAAGTATAAGATAAGGAAACACAAATGGAAATAACATCAAATTTTTACATGAGGGATGTCTATACAGCATATCTCGGTAAAAGAGTAATTTTATCGATGGTTGGAAATGTTATTGCGAAAGGCACATTAGAAGATTTTAGTAGCGCAGTGATTCATCTTACCTTTGGTGATGCGCATTTTTACGTCCCATATGATAAAGTCGTAATGCTTACCGGCGATTTATAACATCTAATAAAATAGACAAAAAATAAGCCCCTGGAGAATTCTCTAGGGGCTTTTTGCTATTTAGTAATTTGCGTGAAAATGATCAAATAGTTTTTTATCATTTTTTATCAATCTTACGAAATCTGATCTATCCTTTTCTGTCGATGACCAATACGTGACCATCTTTTTTTTAAAGTCTAGTTTGAAAGCTGTGTCATCATCGATTGATATTGCAGTAATTGGTTCTTTTTTGCAAGCATCACAAGATTTCATTTTACCATTTCTCAACTGATAAGTTGTTGCAGAGATAGTCGTGCCACAATCACATTGACAAACCCATCTTCTTCTGCCATCATTTTTAGTGGTATCTAGTTTTATTACAGATAATTTGCCGAATTTTTCATTTTCTAAATTTGGAGCATGATTGCAACCGCAAGATGTGCTATTACCTGTTCGCAAAGAATTTAGAGTTACCAATTTTTCTTTACCGCACTCGCATTTGCATAGCCATTGGGTGTGACCATTTTTGTTTTTTGGACCGAGTGTTTTAGCCACCCAAAATCCGAATCGTTGGTCTGTAATATCTATAAATTTTCCCATTTATTCCTAGCCCCCATCGCCTTAAGAAACTGCCCATTTATTGTTTGTATCTCATATATACAGCATTTGTTACGGCTGTGTTTCAGAATTAAGTTAAATGATTTATGATATATTTATTTTAATACTGTAAAGAAAGTGTAAAGATATTTCGTTTTTACCGAATCAAAATTGGAACCTGTCCAACGTTTGTCGGTTATTGTGATTGTCATTCAGTTTATTAAATAACAATCATGATTTTAATCTATGAAAATAATGTTACATATTCTCTAATAAATTATTGAACTACTATGGAACTACTGGAGCAACCTTAGCTGCGAAGTACGCTGCAAGAGATGATTCTGCTCTTTGTGCGCGGTCACGAAGATTTTGCTCTGTGATAGAGTTGATAAGGTCTCTGGTCTTTTGACCATCGGCACCGATCTTCTCTTTTAATTCACAGCAACATTCAGCTGCTTGTGCAGCTGCGGCAGCTGCAATTGTTTGCGCTTGAAGTTGAAGTTGATAGTTGTTTTGAGTTGCTTGAACTGTTAAAGCATTGAAGTTTGCAGTATTTTGAATACTAAGTGCTGCGGCATTCTTTGCTGAATCAAGAAGAGCTTGACCACTTAATTGATAAGCGGTTGCTGCTGCATCTTTGAAACTTGCAACGTTTGCTGTTGCTGAATCAGAAACTTGCTTTTGAGTCTTCTCATAGTGAGTATCGCCTCTTAACATTGTTTCTTTGAATCCGTAGTCAACTGCCTTTTGAGTATTTAACTCAGAAGAAGCAATTTCACTTGAAGTAAGAGCGCCTTGAACTGTACGTGCTGCTTCGTTACGCTCTGCTTGATTAACAACTTCAATGAATTCTTTTTCTGCTTGTGTTCTGACGTGATTAAGATCTCTTTGCATTTCTGTGCTAAGATCCCAATTGTCTGGGTGTCTGCTTCCGTGTTCGTGGTTCTTTTCTGTAACTACGGCTGATGCGCCGGCTGGGATAATTTCGATAGCCATTTGATTGTCCTTTGATAATTTTTTTGTTGAACTTTAAAAAACTTTCGCTGATTATCTAACAGTTATCTATATGATCATTATGTGCCAGAAATCAGAGAAAAACGATATGTACATACATCAACAGAATATACATACATTGCACGAAATAAAATTACTTTTGATGATAATAAATAAACTGATATATTCTTGTATGCAAATTATCAAGGCAAATAAAATGGAACCAAAATACACTATCGAGCCAAATGAACCAGCGGAGCCAGGAAATAATTCTAAGATTGTTTTGGAAGATCCAAAGGAAGCTATGAAAATGATAAATCTTGAAACAGTTAGAAATCTTGAAAAAAATGCACTTGAAGCTACAATAACGCTCTTGTGTCATAGGGCTCAATCTCTAAAAAATGATAGTGTAAAGCTATCAAAGAGTCAAGAAACACTTCCTCAAGCAATACAAACACTTCAAATAGATAATGATGCCAAGCAAAAAGTAGAAGCTGTTTTATCCAACGTTATAGAAGAACAGCAAAAAACAATGGAGGCCAAAGTCGCCCCAGTAAAGCAAAAGAAAAGCGGCTTAATGGAACTTCAAAAGACTTCGAAAAAACAAAAAAGTTTGAATTTTGGTGTAGTGGGGTTTGGGCAAGCAGGTGGACGACTAGCTGATACATTTTTCAATCTAGGATATAGCGCAATCTCTATCACTTCAATAGATGAACTAGAGCTTCATCAAGAACATGCAACACAGTTGGTAAGTGAAAAACTATCAGCATCACAGGCTAATATCATCTGTCTAAGCTTGGGCGGAATCTCGAATGCCAGGGGAGCTGAAATATTAGTCAACATATTGTCTGATTTCAAGAAGCCAGTTGTAGTTTTGGGAATTTTACCATTTGATGGCGCTAGCGTTTTCATAAAGCAAAATGTATTGAGAACGCTGTCAGTGTTGAATAAATACGTGGCAAGTAAGAAGATATCTAATCTGATGATAGTGGATAACGCGAAATTAAATTTCATCCTTAAGGGTGGAACTAATGAATTGGAATTTTATAACCTAGCCAATAAAATGGTAGTTGACGTCATTGATTCATTCAATACACTCACTTCAGAAAAATCATCGATTGAATCTATGGATGTTTCTGATTGGGCAAAAATTATTACTAATGGGAATGGGATAACAGTTTATGGAAAGTTGACATTAGATAATTTCGAAGAAGAAACATCGGTTGCTGAAGGTATCATTGAAAACTTATATAATAACCTGTTCATTAGAGAATTTGATATTAGAAATGCTAAGCGGATTGGAGTTGTATTTGCGGCTAACAAAGATGTGTGGGAGAAGATGCCGAAAACTGCGATTGAATACGCGATGCATGTAATAAATGATCCGCCCAGTGATGACAAAATTGTTTCCCGTGGATTGTATGTAGTAGATGATCCTGAACCGGTGGTTAAAGTCTACAGCATATTTAGTGGATTAACTTTCCCAACAATTAGAATTGATAAGATTAAAAAGGAGATTGAAGAGATCAAAAAGTAGATAACTACTATTATTGTATCCTAGAAAAGACTAGGAGTTTAAGATGGTAGACTATATTAAAGGAATTGATGTCTCTTCTGTTCAGGGGAAGGTTGATTACGTAGCAGAATTTGCAGCCGGAATTAGATTTGTCATCGTTAAATGTGGCAATGGTAATGATGGATTTGATCCTTATTACGCCCAAAATATCAATAATGCCAAAGCTGCTGGATTGAAGGTAGCCACTTATCATTTTATTTATCCATTACCTTTTGATTCTGCCCATCCAACACGCTCTCCACAAGTTCAAGCTAAACTTCATTTTGATAAATGTTTAACTGATGTTGTATGCATCGATTGTGAGTGGCCTGCGCCTCAAGATTTTGGAAAATGGAATTGTAATCCAGCACAACTTAATCAATGGATGCTCGATTATTTAGTTGCTTACGAAGCCCTCGCCGGCAAAAAACCATTAGTCTATACCTATCCTTTTTGGGCAGCAGCTGTTAAGTTTGATCCAAAGTTTGCTGAATATAGCCTTTGGACCGCATCTTATGAGCCGACACCAGCTATACCTCATCCTTGGACTTCTTGGGTCCTTTGGCAAAATACAGGCGGCGGTGGAAAGCTTTCTAACGGCGCTCCTGTTGACACAGATTTAGCTTTAGATTTATCCCTTTGGGATGGCGCCACACCAGTTGCTCCACCTCTACCACCAATCATAATTCCTGTTATAGATGTTCCAGCGCCACCTCCACCAGTTATAGTGGCACCCGCCCCCAAACCACCAGTAACTCATACTCCAGCGAGCACTTGGGTTACTGATTTATTGAATTTTTTTGCTAATCTCTTCAGTAAGAAATAGTAGTGATATAATACCTTTAGGTATTATATGGCGACAATAATTATTAGTGGCAATTCAACAAAACTGATAGGTGAAACCAGCCCAGAGATGATCTTGGCGCTCGGTAACCACCTATCTTTTTTCGTCAAAGGTTCGGAACATACCCCAGCTTTCAAGGGCTTCATCAATGCCAAGGGACAATGGTCCAAATGGGACGGCTATAAGCATTTGTTGAGCCCCGCGCTTACTTTCCCATCAGGGCTCGTTGAACGCGTGAAAGAATTTTATAAATTGAATGGACAAGAGCTAGCAGTAAAGGATGCCCGCCCGGTGAAGTCTCCAAGCAAAGAATTTGATATTTTGCCGAATTTAAAGGAAATAAATAAAGTCCCATATGATTATCAAATAAACATATTACCTTTAATTGACAAATACGATAGAGGTATTATAAAGGTAGCAACGGGTGGTGGAAAAAGTTTAATTGCTGCTCTTATTGCTGCGAAATTGGGCAAGAAAACAATTATTTATGTCATCGGAAAAGATCTTCTCTATCAATTCCATGAGTTTTTCGAGCAAGTATTCAAGCAAAAGATTGGCATCATTGGAGATGGTAACTGCGAAATTGCCGACATAAACATCGCTAGCATCTGGACCATTGGTCAAGCTATTGGTATGGGAAAACAAGAGATTATCCTAGATTCAGAAGAGTCAGAAGAGCTTGTAAGTAAAAATAAGTATGATGATATCCTTAAGCTTATGAAGGCTGCAAAGGTTCACATCATCGATGAATGTCATATGGCTGCATGCGAGACAATTCA
>Ga0265323_10001313_pt1 | contig 12374 bp, 11 predicted proteins | sample 41225metaG_FD_193580 | JGI IMG/M metagenome (GOLD analysis project Ga0265323, IMG submission 193580) | Rhizosphere microbial communities from Carex aquatilis grown in University of Washington, Seatle, WA, United States - 4-12-25 metaG | ecosystem: Host-associated > Plants > Roots > Rhizosphere... | reverse complement strand
CAAAAGATGTCATCGACAGACTCATAATACCAGATAAAGATAGGGACCTTAGACAAGTTATCGTCATGAATAGTAAAGGAGAAGTTGCATGTTTTACTGGTCAGAAGAATGTAGATTTTGCTGGACACAATTCTGGTAAAGATTTTGTTTGCGCAGGTAATATGCTCGTAGGCAAACAAGTAATAGATGCCTTGTCCAAGGCATTCATAGAATCTAAAGAAGCTCTCGGGGATAAATTGATAAAATGTTTGATAGCAGCAGAAAAAGTTGGTGGAGACAAAAGAAATAATCCATACGGTTCAGCATCATTATTTATCGTCAAGAAAAATGGGGGTCCATGCGGTATTGGTGATAGATGGATCGATTTAAGAATTGATGATAGTCCTACACCGATTCAGGATTTAGGAAAACTTCTAGAACATAGAAAACAATTGGAATTATTTTATTCTACAAAGATCATAAAAAGATAATGCTTTCGTATATAAACTTCGATCGTAATCATTCCGGTATATAATCCAAACCTTTAAATACTGGGTTTAGTCACAAGGATTAAGAGAGGTCAGTATTAGTAGAATGTTTAATATCGCATTTAACGAAGTGTTGAATACCTTGACAGACTTACCAGATAGTAAATGTTCGAATTCTGAAATATAAACTAAACGTAATACATGAGGCATAATAAGTTGAAGCATATTCCAAAAAGATTGTTCGCATTATCACCAAGATACAACAAGAAGAGATGGAGACATTTCTTGAGTCAGGATAAAGATGGCATAATGTATATTGAAGGAGTTTCTGTACGAGAACTTCAAAAAAAATATGGAACACCAATTTATGTATTTGTAGAAGAGGAGATTCGTAATAAACTGCGAGCGTTCAAAAATGCATTTGATTATCCTAAATTCCGTCCACAATATGCATGTAAATGTAATTCTAATTTAGAAGTACTAAGGATCGTTAGAGAAGAAGGATTTGAATTCGATGCAAGCAGTATCGGAGAAATCATCCTTGGACTGCTCGCAGATTTTGAGCCTGAACAGATTACATTCACAAATCTTTACAAGACAGAGCAGGACATATACTTTGCTTCTGAGATAGGTGTTAAGGCAATCACTATAGATTCTCACGAGGAATTGAATAGAATAATTAAGGTTGCTGAAAGGGGACGAAAGGATATTAATGTAATGCTCCGTGTAAATCCTATGATTCATAAGGGTAAATATAATACTACGACACAAAAATATGGTATTCCATATAAGTTTGTCACAAAAGCGATAAACAAGATATTAAGGTCTGATAGAGTGATCTTAAAGGGATTCCATTTTCATGGATCAAATGCTATCCACCCAAAAGTATATCATTATGCTCTTACTAAAATCATGAATCTGATAAGATATGCAAACTCTAAAGGTATAACGATTGAAATACTTGATTTAGGAGGAGGATTCCCTGCTGAAGCTCCTAAATTTGATAGTGGAAAATATTTTAGTCCGGCTGAATTCGGACCAAAATTTATCAAGTTCTTCAATAGAGTATTTGATAAATATAAAGTCAAGAAGCCTACATTGATATTTGAGCCGGGAAAATCTATTGTCGCAACATCTGGAATCGGCATAATCAAGGCCGTAAGTTCAAAAGATTTAGGTAAGAAAGTTTCTCTAATCACTGATGGATCGACGTATTCGATGTTCCCAGATGTTCTTGTAGCTAAATGTTATTATGATCTTATCCCTGCAACTAGATTGAATCAGAGACGTACACAAAAATATGAAGTTGTAGGCTCAACTTGCGATTGTATTGATATAATTGAAGACAATGAGAAGCTTCCATGGATTGAAGAGAATGATTTACTTGCTGTCATGGATGTCGGAGCATATAGTTATGTCATGGCATCAAACTTCAACAACCTTAAGAGACCTCCTATAATTATGATCAAACAAGATGGCACGACAAGAATAGTTCGTCGAAGAGATAGATATTCTGATTTGTTTGCTCCAGAACTTGACGTATTGAAACTAGCAGACCCATACGAGTTAAAGAAATATTATGATTTGACTCGCGTGAATATGGAAAAACTTTGGGCTGGTAACGACAACGATAACGGCAATGGAAGCGGCACTGAGATAGAAGCAGTTATCCATCCAAAAAAAGTTAAATTCAAGAAGTAAATAATAATATTTTTCTATACTTCAATAATCTTATAATCACCAAATACTCCTAGATTATATACGACGGTTTTTCCTATTCTAGTCTCTCCCTTTCCTTCATGGATGTGTCCACTCAATACTAGTTTTGGCTTATACTTCTTTATCGCTCTTAATAATATTTTTGAACCCCTATGACCTATTGGGGTCAAATCTAGACAACCATAAGGTGGAGCATGCGATAGTATTACTACATTGTCCAGATTTTTCAATAGTTTGTTCAATGTTTTTTCTCTTGATTTATTCAAGTCGTATTGTTTTTGCATCCATGGACTCACTTTAGGACCATGTCGCATGTGAGGTTCGAAACTCATGTCAAATAATACAAAATTTACGTCATTAATCTTAACTTTGCCTGTCTTTTTATAATGTAAATTCTTATAACTCGAAAATATCTTCTTTGTCAGTTTATCGCTATCTCCGTGCAGATACATGTTTCCTCGCAGAATCAACACAGGTAGATTGTATGAGCATAGTTTTCTTACTATATCTTCAAAAAGCTTGTTTGCCTTCTTTAGAAATTTTTCAGGAAAATAATTTATCTTACCTTGCCGGAATTCTTTAGGGACAGGAGGAACATCGCCCGTACAGAAAATTACGTCTATCTTTTCTTTCTTTACAATCCTATCTAGATTCTTAGGCAAAATCCCGTGAGGATCACCGATTGCAAGTATCTTCATGATAATTTAAAGAGAATATAGTTTAAGAAGTTAACGAAAAGTATCTAAACCACTCATCTAGTTATCTTCCATAATATTTATATTCAGAGTTTCTATCCTTATGTCTAGATTGACTATAACGGGGTTAAATTATGGATGAAAAGAATTTTACTGAAAGCATAAATCCTAAATATAGCGATAATGAAATTGAAGAAGATAAAAATACTGATAATATAATTACCGATACTAAAGATAATAAAAATGTTGATGGTCTAATCAATGCAACATTAATAACTGGAGCATCTAGCGGTATCGGACTCGAATTTGCAAAAGTGTTTGCTCGCGAAGGTCATAATCTTGTTCTAGTCGCAAGAAGCGAAGAAACATTAAAAGAATTGAAAGCTCAACTTGAAAAAGAATATGATATAAAAGTAAAGATTATCATCCAGGACCTGAAATATTATAATGCTCCAACATTGATATTGGATGAAGTCAAAAGAAGCAAAATCAACATCAATATTCTCGTGAACAATGCTGGATTTGGCAATCACGGAAAGTTTTCTGATACATATTTAGAGACAGAACTTGAAATGATTCAAGTCAATATAACTGCACTAACACATTTGACTAAATTATTCTTGAAAGACATGATAACATACAACAATGGTCGAATATTGAATGTAGCAAGTACTGCCGCATTCCAGCCAGGACCACTCATGGCAGTATATTTTGCCACAAAGGCATACGTATTATCATTTTCAGAAGCACTCGCTGAAGAACTTCGCGACACTAAAATAAGAGTTACAACATTATGTCCTGGTCCAACTGCAACAAACTTTTCGAAAGCGGCCAACACTCAAGATACAAAGATGTTTGGAAAAAATATCCCTACAGGAAAAGAAGTCGCAGAATATGGATATTACGCCCTAGTAAACGGAAAACGCGTAGCAATATACGGCTTCAAGAATAAGATTCTGGCTCAAAGCAATAGATTTGCTCCTAGAAAGATGGTAACTCGAATGATAAAAAAGATACAGGATAAGAAGGAAAAATAAGTAATTTATTCTAATTTGGACTCTTATAACCCGTAACTCCATTCAAATATTTTGGATCTGGAAACACATCATCCGCGGTGAAAGGTATGCCATCTATTCCTCTAGAAAATAAATAGTAGAAATCTCCATGATTTTCATAGTAGAAATATATATCTTTATTATTATTTAAATTGACTTGAAGCGGATCGGCATATGTCGGTTCATTAGCAATTAAATTTAATTCTGTAAGATTTTGAGGATATTCTCCAAATCGTACTTTGTAAGCTTCTAAATCATTTATAGTTCCTCCTAATTGAGTCTTTGCCATATCTGTTTTTAGATTATCGTACATTCCACCGCGTTTTACAAATCCAAAATAAAATATAGCCGCATACATACCAACTGTTATTATTATTCCTATTATCCCTAAAACCAATCCAATAACACCTAACTTGCTTTTATTCTTGCGAATATCTACTATCCCAGTAACTACTGCGGCTATTCCCGTAAAAAAGCCAATCAGTGGAATAAAAGATATTCCGCCCAATACAATCGAAACTACTCCTAAAGTCTTATTAGTTATTTTTGGTTTTCTTTTTTGTTTTGTTTCAAGTAGCTTCCTTTTCTTTTTTAATAAATAAATTGCATATACGATCTGCGCTAGATAGAATAGGTCAGTAAGGATGAAATAGATTAAATTTGCTGGTATAGAAAGATCTTTAAGATTATTGCCTCTCAAAAGAGCAATAAATCCCACAACTAGAAAGCTCACATAAAATATCAAATAAAATATAGGTAATATAAGTAGTGATTTATCATGTTTATTAGAACGGATATAAAATATGGCGATTATAGATAATATCAACATTGCTGGAAATTCAACAAGAGTCGCTAAGACAGCTAGAATAGTAACAATCGGACTTGAAGAAACTGCTTTTAGATTGCAAGCAATAAAATTAATTAATCCAACATATATTATTAAATATAAGTATACTTTAAGAAATTTGCTCTCCATAACTCTACCAAGACATAGCACTATATAAATTTTATCACAATCTAAATCCACAATCTTTAAAAACACTCTTCATTTATACTCAATAAAAGAGGGTGAGTTGTTTGAAGATCAATCCAGAGCACTACTTTGTGCTGCATAATGGTAAATTATTGAAAGATTTGGATGAATTGGTGCACTTCTTAAGGATAGTCGATAAAAAGACTTTCGAATATCATGTCAATGATTCTAAGAATGATTTTGCAAATTGGATAAAATATGTATTCAAAAATAAGAGGCTAGCCGAAACGATTGAAGATTTAAGGTTTGAAAATATAGCTTTAATGATTGAACTCATTGAAAAACATACTCATGAGATGAAGATACTTGTCGTGAATGGTGGAAGTTCTTCTCTTAAGTTTCAATTGATTGAATTCACTTCTAAAAACGCTCCGATAAAGGGCATGATTGATGCAATAAATCTTGATAGATGTAATCTCACACTAACTATAGATGGCGAGAGCACTACTAGAAATGTCATGATAAAGAATCATGATGAAGCAGTTGAACTAATGATCAGAAGTCTTATGGATAACGATATTATAGGCGATATCTCAGAGATAAAGGCATTGGGACATAGAGTGGTTCATGGTGGCGAGACGTATACTGAGCCTGTCGTTATTGATACCACTGTACTTGAGAGGCTTAAAGAACTTATCGTACTTGCACCATTGCATAATCCAGCAAACATTTCATGCATCCAGGCATGTATGAAGACATTCAATTGCCCTCATGTCGCTGTATTTGATACTGCGTTCCATTCTACTATTCCAAAAGAGAAATTCTTATACGGTCTGCCATATGAATATTACGAAAAAAATAAGATTAGAAAATATGGATTCCATGGCTCTAGTCATAAATACATTTCTAGCATGATAAATGAATTCTTCAAGATAGAGAATAAGAAGAACATGAAGATAATCATCTGCCATCTTGGCAATGGATGTAGCATCACTGCTGTAAAGAACGGCAAGTCACTAAATACGTCGATGGGATTCACTCCACTTGATGGATTGATAATGGGTACAAGATGTGGTCATCTGGATCCTGCAATATCCATGCATCTAGGCACTTCGTTAAATCTTAATTATGAGCAGATGGGAAAGATATTAAATAAACAATCAGGATTACTCGGCATAAGCGGCTACGCGGATATGCGCGACCTTTTCAAGACTCAAAACGAAGAGAAATCAAAGCTTGCGATGGAAATGTTTACTGATAGAATAGTCCACTATATAGGCGCATATGTTGCTGAGATGAATGGTGTTGATGCAATCGTATTCACAGGCGGCATTGGAGAGAATGCATACTATATCAGAGAAATGGTCTTAAAGAACTTCACATATTTAGATTTAAAACTCGATTCTAAAAAGAATGAAAAAAATGAATTCATAATTTCAGGAAAAGATTCTCTAGTCACAGTGTTTGTTATGGCAACAAATGAAGAATTGCAGATAGCGACAGAGACGAAGAAAGTATTGAAATTGTAAAGAAAAAAATTTAAATAAAAAATTATTCTAATCAGTAAGTCCGCAGAATGTTAATAATTTTTCTTTCAATCCTTTATCATCAAGGAATTTTTCGCTCTTGAATAGGCATAAATCTAGTACGTGGTCCAAGTCTTCATCGCTGTTCCATAGACTTTTCAGCAAGTCAGGATACTTTTTCTTGAGATATTCTATAACGACGCATGATACATACATGTCATCCATATATCCATATACACCATATACTTCTTCAGGCACAATGTCGTTTGGCACTAATAGGTATCCTAATGCTGCATTGATCATTATCCTTGACTGCCTATCAACAGTTTCATTCTCGAGCATGTCACATTCTAGTTTCACTAAGTCCGGAAAGTGTAATAATTCTCGATCAAAATCTTTTCCAGAATCTCTTATATTAATGATTTCTTCTCTTAAATAATCTATGAATGTTTTACCCATAGTCAATCCGAGACAGGCAAGTATTAAAAGGTTTCGATAAAGATACTTGAGAAAAATATGAATCAAAATCTCTCCTAAAATTATAACATTTATAAAATTGGAATAATATTCGAAAGTGATGTTAATTAAGCATATTCCTGAAGATTTCATCGTTGAAGAGATTCCTATTAAAGAATGGGACGATGCCGGACCATTTTGTGTATTCAAATTGACGAAAATAAGTCTTGACACACAACAAGCAGCAGATATTATAGGCAAAAGATTCCGTTTCCCATCTTCAGACATCAAATATTCTGGAACAAAAGATAAGCATGCGCATACGACCCAATTTGTAAGCATTCCAAACAGGCACGGCATAAATCAGATCCGATTAGATGAAGACAATCTAAAACTAGAACATGTAGGATATAGCGAAGAGCCTCTAAGTCTTGGAACATTGAAAGGCAATAGATTCATTCTAACAGTAAGAGAACTAGAAAAAAAAGAACTACATACAATAAAATCCAGAACATCTAAGAAATCTACCCTCGACATTCCTAACTATTTTGATGAACAAAGATTCTCGAGCAACAACTACAATATCGGAAAAAGCATCATGAAAAGAGAATATAAGAAAGCAGTAGAATATATGTGCGAGAGCAGCAACTTTTATACCGACACCGTAACAATATATCTTGCAGCACATCCTAATGATTACGTCGGAGCATTACAGCATATCCCAAGAAAGACACTCATGATGTTCATCCATGCCGTCCAATCGTTCATATTCAACGAAGCATTGTCAAGAATATTGCTTGAACACGCAATCAAAAATAATATCAAACACTATATCGTCCCATATAGCGCAGGAAACTTTGTATTCTACGAAAACCAATCAAATTATGAAGAACTATCAAATTCTTTAGAATTTACACTCGACCTAGTAGGCTTTAACACATCAAACATGAACCATCAAATAAAATATTTGATGAATGAACTCGGAATCACACCAAGAGACTTCATAATAAGAGCAATGCCTGAATTAAGCGTCGATGGAACGACAAGAGTAGGATTCATCTCAGTTGAGAATTTAGATGTGAAAATAATGGATGATAGAGCGATTCTCGAGTTTGAATTGCCAAAAGGCGCATATGCGACGATAGTGATAAAGATGTTGTTTAGTTGATAAAATTTAAATACTCTGGATTTAATAATTCTTTAATGGAAAGGAGAACATCAGCAGCACTTCATTGGATATATCACATATTAAAAGAACACAGGATAAGATTTGTAATCACTGGAGGATTTGCCGCAAGGACATATGGGTCTCACAGGACACTTGCCGACATAGATATAGAGGTTCACAACAAATATTTTCCATTGATAGAAAAGTCCGTACATAAATTTATCGTATTCGGTCCGAAAAGATACAAAGACAAGACATTCGATCTTCTATTGATGACATTAAAATATGAAGGACAATTAATTGATATATGCGGTTCAGATTCTGAAAAGTTATTCGACAAAGAAAAAGGCATATGGTATAAAGAGCATCTTGATTATGATGCTATCAGTCGAAAAAATATCTATGATCTAGTTGTTCCAATCGAATCAGAGAAAAGTTTGATTAAATACAAGAAGAAGATATCCAGAAGAGTTGATAAGCAAGATGTGAAAGAATTGACAGAAAAGAAAAAGAACTAAACTTATTATATAATAATTAGCATTTAACAATTATCTATTTCTAATCATACTTTCCTGTTACGTATCTTGTTGTGTGTTTTTCATCTTCGATGAATACGTTCAGTACTGATTCTTGCTTCTTTAGTTTATCTATTAATTCATCCATGTTTAATTGTGGCACTTGACGAATGTCCATTGTAATAATAAGCCTTCCATCTTTTCCTAGTCTAGTATTTACTGCATCTACGACTTGTTTTTCTTTTGCGATGAAATTTAACATTTCACCTAGTACTCCGACTTTATCTTTTACATCTACTCTTAATGGATAAGAATGTGTTTCAGGTCGTACAGCTAATAATTGTACTTCTCTTGACATATCACATGTATATACATTAGGACAATCTACTCTGTGCACTACTATCTTTCCGTCTTTCATCTTGAATGCTCTTGTCTTTTCTGATTGTCTTGGAGTGCAACATTTAGGAATTTTTATATCGTATCTTTTTCCTTCAACAATCATCTCGTTTGGAAAATCTGTATCTTCATCTAATTCTGATATATCGTGTTTCTTCGCCTTAGTATCTACATCAATATGTAGTGCAGATCTTATCTTAGTTCTTGTATGCGCTGATTTTACGAAAGACAGCCAAGATCTTGACGGTGTCGCATTCTTTTGCGTCAATACATCAACCACATCTCCAGGACTTAAAGTATAATCTAAGGGTACAACAACTCCATTTACCTTGACTTGCTTACAATGATTACCAATGTCTGTATGGATTGCATATGCAAAATCTACTGGCGTTGCATCTTCTGATAATGCAATCGGATCACCTTTTGGCGTGAATACAAAAATCTCTTTTTCAAATAGATCGATCTTCAATGATTCTATAAATTCATTTGCATCAGCACTGTATCTCTGCCAGTCAAGTATCTGCTTCATTAAAGCGATGTGTCTATCAAACTTTTTATCTTTCTCATCGCCTTTATATCTCCAGTGTGCAGCGACGCCTTCTTCTGCAGCAGAATGCATTTCTTTCGTCCTTATTTGAACTTCTAATACACTTCCATGACCAATAAATACTCCTGTATGTAATGATTGGTAACCGTTTGCTTTTGGTAATGCAATATAATCTTTTAATCTTCCAGGCATTGGCTTCCACATATTATGAATAAGCCCTAATGCCTTATAGCATTCATCCACTCTATCGACGATGATTCTTATAGCCATTAAGTCATATATCTCATCGAATTGTTTTCCTTCAGTGATTAATTTCTTGTAGATGCTATAGAAATGTTTTGCCCTGCCTTGTACATCTGCTTCTATTCCCTGATTTTTCAATGATTTTTTTACTGAATCTATGATCTTTGTTATCTCTTCATCACGCTCTTCACGTTTCTTGGATACTTTTGATTTTAATTCTAGATATTTTTTATTCTCGAGAAATCTAAATGCTAAATCTTCTAATTCGCCTTTTACGACATACATTCCAAGTTTGTGGGCTATTGGAGCATATATCGTCATTGTCTCTGTTGCTACTATTCTTTGCATATCTGTGGGTAGATATTTTAACGTTCGCATACTTTGCAGTCTTTCGACTATCTTAATTATTATTACTCTTATGTCTTTGGAACTTGCAAGCATTATCCTTCTGACGTTCTCTGCGCGGCGCTCTTCTTCGGCTTCCCATCCTACATTCTTATCTACATTCCGGAGTCTTGATAATGCTTGTATCAATGTTAATATCTCTTTATCAAATTCTTTCTCTATGATTTCAGGTTTGACATTCGCTTCTTCCATGACAGCCAGTAGCAATCCTGCTGCAACAGTATGTGAACCTAATTTTAAATCTGTCAGAAGCATCGCTACATTATAAGAGTGTGTAAAGTAATCTTCTCCAGACAATCTTTTCTTGTCATGCAATGCATCATAGGAAAACTTTAATGCCTTACTTATTAGAGCTATATCTGCTTTAGGATTATATGAACTGATTTTCTTTAACAATTCTGCACTTTTTACATTGAATTCCTGGTCCGAATCTATGTTTGTCATGTTAATCGTTCTATATATTATTATCCAATATCAATATAATATGCCCTTAGAGCATATTCAACAATGATTTTTCAATATCTTCAAGATTTCAGAAGTTACTTTCGGTATTGGTTGCTCTCCGCTTATAACGTGTAGAATTCCTAGTTTACTATATTCTTTCTTTAGTGGTTCGGTCTGCGAATGATATATCTCTAGCCTGTCTTTGATGGCTTTTGGAGTATCATCATCCCTTTGGATAAGTCTAGTCTTGTCATCGTCGCAATATCCTGCTACTTTTGGTTTTAGATATATAGTATTATAATTACGTCCACATTTTGGACATATTCTTCTTGATGCGATTCTTCTTACAGATTCCTTTTCAGATAAATCTAATTCGAATGCTGCATCAATTTTGAAATTTTTCTTTGCAAATATCATTTGATCTTCGCTTCTTGGATAACCATCGAATATTATGCCATTCTTATTCTTATTGTAGACTTTTAATGCTATTCCGTTTGTTATCGTGCTCGGTACTAAGTCTCCCTTATCCATTATTTTTTCTACTTTTTTTCCTATTGCCGTCTTGTTCTTTATCTCTTTTCTTAATTCTTCACCCATAGACAGATTATATAGATTATACTTTTTAACTATGGCTTCTGCCTGAGTACCCTTTCCTGAACCTTGTGGTCCGAATAATATTATATTCATTTTATTATATAATTATTAATTTTAAATATCTATCCAAAATATTGTTTTGGTCCACTGTGCATATCTTTTCCTGATTCAGTCTTCCATGATTGCTGAAGTTTTGTTATTATATCAAGCATTTGAGGTTTCACACCCTGGATCTCTTCATGGACGAATTGTATTGCTGAAATAGAATTTTTGTCATCATTCATCACGACAGCCTTCAATAATTCTCTATGAGCTATAATTATGCGTTTATACAAGTCGAATAACTTAGCTTTATATGTATCATCGAACGCATTGCCTTCATACAATGCATGGAATTCTTCTGGCTGCAATATCTGCTGGATAATCTTTAGATAAAACTCGAGTATTTCAGACATCTTGTGTAATACCACAGTAGGAGTGATGATTTCTTCAATAAGATCATAATCTTTTTTTATGATCTCAAAATCTTTCATCTTAAATAGTGGATTATTATCCTGTTGCTTTAACGCTTTAACTAATAATGATTTAGCCGCTGCCTGAGACATTACCTTGGTAGCTACAGTTTTCTCTGTTTTTCCTTTTCTTTTGCCTGCCATAATATGATGTATTAATAGGGATTTTTAAAGTTGATGAATCATTGATACTTGTTAAGAGAATGATACTATTCAATACTATTCAAGCCACATATCAAGACACATAATATATAGTTACTATATATTTAAGATTATTCTCAAGATACACCCAAATACTTAAATATTATTTCAAGGATATTCGTATGCGCCAATCGAAGGAGGATTATTCCATGACTTACCATCATAATCCGTTGTGCTTCCAGGAATAACCATGCCTGTATCAATAGCAGGACTTCTAGGTTTTAAATGAAAATCTCCGTTAGCCGCATCAATAAATAATGGATCGCCGCTAACTGCATGAGCCTCTTGCCCGGTTTCTATTTTCCATGCTGCTAAAGTAGAAAAAGATGTTCCTGTCCATCCTTCGTATCCTATCCAACCGCCTCCCGGTTGATAATATAAATTGTAATCTAACGTTATATCATTTAAATCAGAAGTTAGTCCTGTAACAAAATTGGCCTGCACATCATCATAAAATA
>Ga0265323_10001312_pt1 | contig 12379 bp, 18 predicted proteins | sample 41225metaG_FD_193580 | JGI IMG/M metagenome (GOLD analysis project Ga0265323, IMG submission 193580) | Rhizosphere microbial communities from Carex aquatilis grown in University of Washington, Seatle, WA, United States - 4-12-25 metaG | ecosystem: Host-associated > Plants > Roots > Rhizosphere... | reverse complement strand
AGACTCAACGGACCTGGAAAATCTACAGCGAGTAATTGCGAACTTTCTCAACGGACAGGGCGATGATCTTGCTGGCGGCCTGGTGTTCCGAGAATTCGTCAAGCTCAAGCAGATTGGAATTCACCCCAAGAGCAAGATGCCACTCATCAACGAGCATCGCTTCTTTGTATTCAAGGGGCAGATATTCTACTCGGCACCTTATTGGGATAGTGGCTTCTATGGCACAGTAAAGTGGCCAGATAAGAAGGTCATTATTGATCTGGTTCCGTATATCAAAAGCAACTTCTTTGCCATTGACGTTGCAGAGAAAGAGGATGGCGGATGGATTGTGATTGAAGTAAACGACGGAGGTACCGCTGGCGTTCCTGAGGGCGGCAGCATTTCTGAGTTCTACCTTAAGTTGAGAGAGTTGTTCTGAACAATGTCATTTGCAAAACCAAAGAAGTTCCGGTGGCGAAGGCTTCTCTCCTTCGCTACCGACTTAGCTAGGTGGATGAAGACGATTGAGGATTTGGCATGACTTACGCTGAGTGGATCAAGTCCTACATCGAATCGCAGAAGGGTATTGTATTTGGGCAATGCTCTTCTGCGGTTGCTGCGATGGTTAAGGATTTTCCTGAGCTTCGCATTGTCAAGGGCCATGTGTTCGACTTGCAGTGGGGGCAGCGAAGTCATTGGTGGTTGGTGACTGCTGAGGGAGAGATTGTTGATCCTACCAAGAGCCAGTTCCCTTGCGTCATGGAGTACGAAGAGTGGGTACCTGGCACTGAGGTTAGGGTTGGAAAGTGTATGCAGTGCGGAGACGAGATATGGGAAGCGGTTGAGTCTTTAGATGGACCACCTATTCATAGATACTCTTGCAGTGCAGAATGTGAAGCTGAGTTGATTAGAGATAATGGATGAACTATGAACAAGCTACAAAAGATTGCAGAAGAAACAATTGAAGCCGTCGAAGCTGGAATATATACAAATCCTTCTGGTAAAATAATATCGCTTGACAAGATGATGGCATATTGCATACACAGATCGAAGCTCTACAAGCCAACAGATAGGCCCGAATCTGATAATCAACGACTTGAGTATAACAATTGCAAGATCAACATCTCTCCTGAGATTGTTGTTACCAAAGAGTCTTCATTGGAGGCTGCGGCAAGATTGGCAAAAGAGAACCCATGTTTGCTCAACTTCGCAAGCGCCAAGCATGCCGGAGGAGGCTTCCTTCGTGGTGCCCCTGCACAAGAGGAGAGCATCGCCCGCAGCTCTGGGCTGTATCATACTCTGATTAGACACCAAGAATATTACGAAGAGAATAAGAGGTCTCAGGCAAAGAACATAGGTCTATATCTTAACTATGCCATTTACTCTCCTGATGTTCCTGTGTTTAGGAATGATGCTGGTGATTGGTTGGAAGAGCCATACTTGGTATCTGTAGTAACATCTCCGGCACCTAACAGACATGCAATACTTGAAGATGAAGATAATAAGAAGATCTTCATAGACGATTATGAGGCTGAAGAGATGATGGAGATAGATATTAAAAAAACTTTCTCTATAAGAATGAAACAAGTACTCTCAATCATGGCCGCCGAGGGGCATCGAACAATCATCCTGGGCGCTTGGGGGTGCGGGGTATTTGGCAATGATCCTTTGGTGGTTGCCGAATTGTTCCGAGATAACTTGAAGAATGTACCGTTTTTTGATAGCGTAGTCTTTGCAATATTAGACAAAGAAGATTCGTATACATTCCGGTCGTTCAGTCAGATATTTAGTTCTTAAATTGACTTGTTGTCGCCCTTGTGGCGTGAGTTGAAATGTGGCGTGAGTTGAAATCCAATATACGACCGGTCTGACTCAAAACTATCCGGTCATTAGACCAAATATCCGGCCGTTAGGTTAACCTAACGGCCGGACCCAATAGACAAAAGGAACATGCAATGTTCAGAGTCCTCAAATCAATCGTTCTATTTCTAACTTTACTTGTATTCGCAGCGCCAGCATACGCCGATGAATGCGGTAGTCGAGTCTTCGATTCAACTGGCAAGGCCAATACTGACGCCATCAAGTCAGCACTCAACCCGCTGATTAGCGACGGGGCTGATCCCATGGTGCGCATCATTACCGCTGAGCAGATTAATGCAGCTGGCGGTAACATCGATAAGTACGCCCAGGGTATGGTGAAGCGCTGCTCTGCATGGCAATCACCAGGCGGCAACATGAAAAGCAACCTGCTGATTCTGGCCGTCACGCAAGACACCAGCATCGAGAGCCCGGTCGGAATATACTTTAGCAAGAGCGGACCACTTACTGCATTGCGTGGGCAAACTGCCGCCGTACGTAGCGAAATGGCTAGCACATTAAAGAGTGATGTAACTGCGTCAATCCAGAATGGCATCCAGGCGATGCATGGAAAGTTATCCGTAGCTAAGACTCGTGCATCTGAGACTCGCATACTTTCCAATGGCCCAACCACTATCATCAACGAGGCTCCATCAAAGCCAATGAACCTGACCTTCCTGTGGGTTCTGCTGGCACTTGGTGTTGCTGGTGTTCTCTACTGGTTGTACTCGCGGAAGCAGTCTGACAAGGCCAAAGCCAATGCTTCCCGCCAAACTGCACAAGAACGTCGCGCAGCCTGTAACAATATGATCCTTGGATTAGACAGCAGCATGTCACAGCTTGGCGCACTGCTCAGTTCATTTAAGTCTGTCATCCATACTTCTGAGTTCACGGCGATGCAGACAAAGCTGGGTGCAATTCAGGGGCGCATCGCGGCTGCCAAGACTGAGTTCGCAAACATGCAGGGTTCGGCAAACGATCCTGAAAGCCTTGGTCTAACCGCCGAGGCATATGATCGGATGACCGACACATTCAAGGAAAGCTTTCAAAAATTGAATGGCATCAATGGAGAGGTGAAAGCTCTCGAGACTTCCATTCGCAAGATCAATTCCTTAAAGGAAGGAGCTGAGCCAGCCATCGAAGCGCTCTCTGGCGAAATCGAAAAGGCTACTCAGGCCGTGACAACCGAGAGAATTCTGAAGACTGATGGCCCCAAGGCTACACTGCAACAAGCGATAACTCTCGCAGAGCGTGCCAATACAGAGCTTGCTGACAAGCGCTTCCAAGCGGTTGCAGATACATGCCGCGAAGCTACGGCACTTGCTCAGAAGGCTGCTCAACAGGTTCGTGACCTTGGTGCGCGCAAGACGCGTGTTGATTCTGCCATTCGGCAACTAGATGCTGAGAACGTAACCGCCAAGCTCATCACAGCTGATGCTGCCATATCTTCCATTCGAACAACCTATGGAGAAACAGTTGTTAGTCAGGTAAATGAAAGCCGAGCGCTAATTGTTCAAGCCATCGAACAACGGCGGCAATCTATTGTCGGGGCCAAGGGAGCGTCCTTCAGCCAGAACTGGGATTCGGCAGAGCAGAACATTGCTGCCGCAAACTCTGCAACATCCGTAATCAATTCTGCCCTATCAAATATCCAGGACACTGGTCCGCGCATTGAGCGAGAGAAAGAAGCGGCTCGAAAAGCAACCACCAAATCGTACAGACCACAATCATCTGGCGGTTCATACGGAAGCAGCCGCTCTATTTCCAACCGAACAACGGTGAACAATACAACTGTGGTTGTTGGGCAAACGCCATACTACGATCCGTATTACATTGGCCTAGACGCACTCGGCAATACCATTGATCGTGCGGAGCTAAATGAAGAGCGTCGCGAGCTGAACGAAGAACGCAGGGATATGAATCGCGGTTGGGACTCTGGCTCACGCTCAAACAACAATGATATGGATGGAGATTCTGGTCCAACGGTTAGTAATGACGATATGGATGGAGATTCCGGGCCAGTCTCAAGCCCAAGCAACGACTTCGATAGCGGAGGTGGCGGTAGTGACTTCAGTAGCGGTGACGACGACTAACAAGTAAGACTCAATAATAGATAGAAAGAGGAATCATGAATCTTTTCAGCAAAGCAAAACTAATTGTCAAGTCAACTTCACATGGAATTCTTGATCGGATTATTGATAATAATTCTGTTGAGGCAACTGAGCAGCTCATCCGAGACTTGGAAGCCGCAATGCAATCAGAGTCAACCGAAACCATCAAGGCGCAGGTGGAAGCGCAGACCTTGCACACGAAGGTTTCCGCTATTCAACAGCAGATCGATGACTTCAACGCTGGCATCACGGCCAATCTAAACGACGGAGATCCTTCAAACGATCACGAGGCCGAGATCATGATGAACCACGTCCTGGAACTGGAGGGCGAACGTGACGAACTCAAGGCCAGCGAAGCGTCAGCAAACGAAAACTACACGCTGCTGAACGAGACTCTTGGCAAGCTAAAGGATCGCCATGGCCAGATGATGAAGCAGTTGCGTTCTCTGCGCAGTGCCGTGAGCCAGGCCAAGACAGACCAAAAGGCTGTGGCTGCTGTTCGGGCTGTTAATGATCTGACAACAGGCGTTGACTCCATGCATCTGGGCGGCGCTCTGGCGAAGGCACAGCAGGAATCTGCAGTAGCTCGCGAGGAACTGAAACAGGCAGTTGGAAGCATCAAGGATGACCCCGAGGCTCTGTTGCAGAAGTCTAAGGCAGCGGCACGCATTGCTGAGATGCGCAAGAATCTAGGTAAGTAGCCAACTATTTGGAGAGGCGGCTTTGATCAGCCGCCTCTTCGCCAAGGTAAGAAAATGTTCCTGCCAATGATCTTTGTGTGCATGACGCTTGTCGATGCCGAGCGTGACATGTGGCTATATAATGCAGAGATAAATGCCGATGCGATTGCCAGCTCCCTAGAGCTGCAAGCCGTTTGTAAGGGTGATGATGTTTGTAGTGGCAAACCATTGCGCTGTACATTGGTGACGTCTTACTCAGTTGACTCTCCTATGTGTTGGGATCGTGATGGTGATATGGGGTGCATGGAGACTCAATTTATTGACGTACCAGTTGTGGATATCGAATGCTCAAACGTTCTCAACTGCAGTCCATTTGCAACACCAGTAAGGGATATTGATCTCAGCTTTGATTACATTCCAGAACCTAGGGAGTGTTGCCAATTCATTACCAAGGAAGGTGGCTAGGCATGACAGAAACAGATGTCGAACTGAAAGTTAAGCGAGAGAAATTGCTTAACCATACCGCAGCTGTAGCATTGGCCATCCATGCCTCGGGGCGCGTCGAAGCTCACGAAGACTTCCTTGAAGTTCTCAAGATGATTCCGCCTGAAATTCGCTGCTGTCCAGAATGCGGCACAGGCCCTGGTGAACAACATAACAGCTGCAAGCATTCACTGGATGTGGCGTTGGGAAAGATGGTCAAAGACTGGAAGTAAAATGAGGATACCATACACTTCAGCCGTGACTACTAATTGTCATGAGTGTAATGCTCATCCAGGAGAGTTTCACAAATACGGATGTTTAATGGAAACATGCCATCACTGCAGAGGCAAACTTATTATTTGCGGTTGTCAAAATGGAGTTGAGGAGTCATGGAAGAATCAAAAGAGTTGCTTGAAAAACTTACCACGCTTGCAGGAAGTGAAGAGCTTGCCAAACAATTACTTGCAGATGGAAGAGTTATAGTTAATCAATATGCCAAAGAACAAAGCGAATTACTTAAAGGGTGTTTGAAAAACATCAAGGTAAAATTAAATGAATTACTTCCATCAAAAGACAAGGATGATCTTCATAATATCATTTCTTCGTCCTTGATAGATTCAATTATTATACTTCTTTTAGAACATTCAGTTGAGGCCGCCATCATTATCAAGACACCAATGTCAAAATTCATTTATGATGCGGCACATATATTCGAGCAATCTGCTGTTCGAATAACCATTGAGTCAATGAAATCAAGCATGATGGATATGCTTCTGAATGCTGCTGCTGAATCAAGGCCCGATATACCAAAAGAAAAGATGTCATGATTGTTGTTACAATTCCAATCAACTCTACCAATGAGTGCCTTGATAGACTCATGGCACAGCTTAATCATCTGGTAAAGTATCATCCAAGCTACGCCGGTCAAGAGTTCTCTGTACAAAAAATTCACCTTTCTTTGGTAAAAATAGAGGGGTGCGCCGAGCGCAATTTGCTATCACATATTCAAGAAATTATTCGAGAACATTTGCCAAGTGAGATGTTATGAACAGCGATGATTACGATACAGCAGAAGGATTAGATCGAACGATTCAGACACTTTCCGACATTCATGATGTTCGGCATGAACGCCACAAAGCTGGTTACGAACGACATGAAAATCTGAACGAGTTCATTGTGCTCGGACGGTTCTGGATGGATACTTGCGGCAATTTTATGCCGTGTACATTTGATCACTATGATGGGCAAAAGAAATACGATGCTGATTGGCTACATAATTCATTACCGAAAGTTGTAACGCTAGATCAAGTTAAGATAACTGGCGTGTCGATAACTGGTAATATGGATACAAATCTTCCGAAGCCTGGTGACAAATGCGAAGAGTGCGGAGATGAATGGACACTAGAGAATTGCCATGATGTAACTCCATACCGACACGAAAACAATATTAAGCGACACAAGTACTGTGCCTATGTAGCACTAGTCCACAAAGCATTTATAGAGTATACGGATATGCTGGTAAGAGCTGGTATGGCAAAGTGCCCGCTGATTCCGATTCAAAATGAATATTGGAATGAACCACAATCGGAACCATGGTTTTTAATTCGTACGCCGCGCGGTGACATCAAAATTGGTTGGCGTAAGAGTGTAATCAATATCGACTGGAAGGATATTGTTGAGCGTAAAGTAACCGCAGTTAGACATGATCCGGTTGGTCTGTCGGACTATAATAAGCGCCGAGATATCCATAACGCATTTAGAGCTGAGGTTATTTTCCCAAGCGTCACCTCAACCAAGGGTGATTACTATGTTCATGCTCATGGTACAGAAAAGGCCATAGAATATTTAAAAGTTTTAGCCACACTCTTTCGAATTGGAGAGCGACATTGATCCCCAGAGCTGAATGTAAAGATAGATTCCTATATCGCATTCATTCAAGGAACCTGGTCTTTGGAGTCTTTCGCGCGGCAACTGGCGGCTTTATTGGGCTTAGAACTAAGTTCGGCAGTGTGTATGCATTTGAAGAGTATCATTGGGAAAACGAATCGTTTGCAACGGTAAGGCCAGAGGAGTTGTTAGAGGAGCTTCCAGCAAACATCAAGCTTGATACAAGCCTCGGAACGGTTTGTGAAACATGTGGCAAGGCTTGTGCATACATTGACTTTTCAGATGGGCCCAGAGATAAGATTTATACAAACAGAGATGGCAAGCCGTACACCATAACAGTTAAAGGTGAATGGAAACATACCGAAGACACAGATTGCCAAGATCCAATGGCCTGTAATATGAGCAACAAACCCATAGAAGACTGGCTACATGCCATGGAGGTAAAGTATGGGCGGGATGGGGATTAGGTTCGTACAGACCGATGGAGGCCGCGCAGCGGCTGGCTTCAAGGGTGAGGCAGGCGACTGCGTTGTCCGTGCCATTGCGATCATATCTGAACGTCCATATAAAGAAGTCCATGACGAACTTACCGAATGGCAAGGCTGGGATGCTGATGCTGGAGGAAATGTGGTTGGACACTTCACCCACAAGAAATTTATCCTAAGCCTTGGGTTTGTCTGGGTTCCTCTAATGCAGATTGGTTCTGGTTGCAAAGTTCATTTGAGAGCCGATGAGTTACCAAATGGTAGGATTATTGTTAGGGTCAGCCATCATGTAGCGGCGGTTATTTATCGTGTTCTATACGACACCTATGATTGCTCGCGCGATGGTAAGCGCTGCGTGTACGGCTACTACACAAAGGAATTGACATGAGTAAAATAGAAACAAACAACAAGCAAGTAAAAGGATTACAAGATTGGGCCGTTGTATTTTCACAACCTGACCCTTTCAAGGCACCCGAGGAGTCAACCAAACTATTGAAGGGACGCCTTGTGGATGGTGGTAAGATAATTGTCACGTCAAAAATCACCAATGCAGTTGGGCGCATGATAGAAACCAAAAACTCTATCTATGAACTTGTAGGTCCACCAGAGACTTGCTACGCAGAATACTGCAAGAAAATTGGGCGTGTAATTGATTTAGAAAACCCAATTGAGATGATAGGAAGCTAATTAACATGAACATTCATATACCACCACTTGGAAGTGATTATCAACCACCCAAATGGGCTTATAGGAAAACAAGGCCAATGTAGACCAATAAGAGAAAACAGTTGATTAGAGTACGAAATCTTGAAGCGCTTCAAGAAGTTCAAACTGAATTAGCTAACCGTGGCAGGTTGAAAGATATACAAGACGCCTCCCTAATCTTGTCTCCCTCTGCTAATCAGTCTCGAAGGGATGTATACACAAGGCACGTAAGTGCATTTAGGAAACAAATGGTACCGGTAATTGATAGTCAACAGATTCCAATAATGCCTTGCTCGGAGAAAAGAGCAAGGAAAATGGTAGAGTCTGGAAAAGCTACGCCATTTTGGAAGAAGGGAATGTTTTGTGTTCGCTTGAATAAAGAGCCTTCATCAAGAAGTTTGCAACAAATAGCCGTAGGGATTGACCCTGGCTCTAAGAAGGAAGGCTTCACAGTAAAGAGCGAAGCTCATACTCTTTTGAATATCAATGCCGATGCGGTTGCTTGGGTTAAGGACGCTGTTGAAACAAGAAAAAATATGAGAAGAACAAGGAGGTTCCGTAAAACTCCGTACCGTAAGAACAAATATAACCGCAATCGAAAGCATAATTGGCTTGCTCCATCAACCAGAGCAAGGTGGGGCTGGAAGCTTAGAATTTGTAATTGGCTAGTAAAACTTTATCCAATTACTGATTTCATAGTTGAAGATATCAAAGCAAAAAGTAATAGTGGCGGATCGTTTTCAATACTTGAAGTTGGCAAGAATTGGTTTTATTCAGAACTTAGAAAATTAGGTATCTTGATTTTGAAACAAGGATGGGAAACCAAAAATCTTCGAGATTCTATTGGCCTGTATAAGACCAAAGACAAGCTGGCCGAAGTATTTGAAGCTCATTGTGTTGACAGCTGGGCGCTTGCAAATTGGTTAACTGAAGGGCATGCCAAACCAGACAATACTAATCTGCTATGCATCTCTCCAATTAAATTACACAGAAGACAGCTTCATTACTTGCGGCCAACAAAGGGCGGAATAAGAAAATTATATGGAGGCACCAGAAGCTGTGGATTAAAAAGAGGATCGCTTGTTAGACATTCTAAATATGGAATAAGTTATATTGGAGGTACAGCGAACGGAAGGGTAAGTTTACATTCTGTTGTTGATGGTAAAAGATTAACTCAAACAGCAAAGGTTGGTGATATAAGGTTTCTAAGTTACAATACATGGAGGGCGCACAATGTCAATCTCTGAAAAGATGATGGCGATGTTCGAGGAGCGCCAGCTTGAAGAGATCATGAACTCATGGTGTCTAGCTGACAAGGCTGCTCGCAAGCATCGCCTGAGGACTATCATCGCCCTTGCCATAGAGCTTGAGGCGATCAAGAAGGTTAGTATCTTCTCCACATCCTTCGGTGAGATGGCGATTGAAGCTGTCATCCAGGGCGATTGGAAAGAGCTTGAGGAAGTGGTTGGCTATCAAACCTTCAATGCAGAGCACCCTGATATACAGGCTAAGTTCGCTCCGCTATGGGAGAGGTTCAGGCTGATTGCGGAGACGGCTATTGCTGAAGAACGGCGCAGGGCTGGGCAGGTAAGTAAGGCACACTGATGGACTACAAAGTATTATCAATCCAAGATGTAGTTTCCTTTCAAAGAGATCATGATGTACATTTTGCATGTGATGTGTCATTTGGTGATAAGTGGGTTATAGGCAAGTTACAAACATTTACAGATAAAAAAGCCGAACTACATATCTTATCAGGTCATCCAACAAAGGGTGCTGCTGATAAAGTTTTTCGTAAGTTATCTAAGGATGGCTTGCCAGAAGATAATAGTGACAGGCCGTACCAGCTATCATTGACAGAGAAGCAAGCTCAAGTGTTGGTAGATGCATTGGACCTATACTCTCGCATCGGCATGGGGCAACTGACAGAGGTAGCTCACATCTTACGTATGAATGTGGTTGGCAATCTAAGCGGTACGGTAGATGCTCTTGACGCAGTAGAGAGGTTGACTCGCGAGGCAGCTTCTCTTTGGATGGGTGGTTCAGGTGGCTATTACGGTATTACCAGTGAGAAGATTAGCGACGTGTTCCGGGTGTCATGGGATCTCCAACAGGTCATTCGATATCGCCTGGCTTGGGACAGAAACCCAAAGGGTGGGATTCAAGTTCACTTTGATGAGCCTATGAAATCATCTGAAGAACCAATGGCAATTATCAAAAAGGTTTGACGTTTTATGACACCATTGAAGCTTCAGGTTCTGCTATCAGAAGATTTCGAATTAAAATTCTTTTGTGCCGACAATAACGCAACAAGGTTTCGTCTAATATTATTGGAAGACAATTCAGTAATTGAACTGCGCGAAGCTATAAGGATTGGAGAAATAACCTGGGAACAATTAGAAGCTTTTGTAAATACAATTGTAAATGGATACCAGCATGGGTTTACTCTAGATGGTGATATCGCTTTGTGTGCAATAGCTGTGGCAATAGAGGAATTTGAATCTAAATTCTCAGACGAGTTCCTGACAGAACTATCCAATAGCAAATCACCTGCGCTTAGAAAGCCAAGACACATGGCACTTAAGTGTTTGGAGAATAAAAATCATGAATGATATGACTTATGGAAAAATGAAACTGAAAATCGGAGCGCACTATTGGACTGATTATCCATTTGTTGAGCTTGGCGATGTCCCTAAACAAAAAGCACCAGTTCGAAAGGTAACATTGATATCGTTTGATGGAAACAAGCACTGCGATGTTTTGGTAGAAAAACCAGAGGTTTGTACGGTTTCTGTGAAGGCCGGTTACCTTTATACAAAGCCACAACGCATAGCGGATGACGGCTTTGTAGACGTCTGCGAATTTTGTGGCGAGGACGAGCCGTGCGATAAATGGAAGTGCCGAGTCGAGATGAATCGGCGAGAAGGCTGCCCAGAGCACACGCCAAACAACTTACCAGTTCGCTGCATCAGGGCTGATGGTACGATGTTGGAGCACGAGCACGGCGATCATCCTGATTACATATTCCCAGTGCATATTGAGTATATAGGACCAAAGGATGAGTCGCGCTATTTTGTTTATGGCGGGCAAGATGATGAGCCAATAGCTGGCGAATCAGTCGTCGAAGGCTATAACGAGAGCATTGATAATGAGACGCATGCTCTGTTGTATACCAACGGTAGCATTGCCGTTACCATGTATGAGACATGTAGCGCGGCATGGATGTTACAAGAGGATAAACAATTCAGAGATGGCAAAGAAGTTGTTATAGCTGTTGCTGGAACTTGTATTGGCGGTCATATGTGGAAGGCCGGCGAGTGGAAGTTGTCAGATGAATCGCTAAAGAATATAGCCGATCATTTAAAAAAGAAGTGGACCGATATCGCTCACGGCCCAACATCATGCATATGCAAAGGAGCCGATAAATGATTGGTGGATGTGATATTGTTCTAACCTCGGCCTACCTAACGGAGGATTTGATTCATCATGCTGCCGAAGCAATCCTGGGCATCTGGCCCAAAGGCGTTATCGAAGCGGCAGATACTGAGAACAAACTGCTCAAGCTTCCAGATTTATTTGGAGGTAATTACAAAGAGGTCTTTGTATATCAAGACCTAGATTATCACGACTCCTGGACCAGGCATGGTTGGACAAGGGGAAATTGTATGTCAATGATTCATCTGTTGGCTTACTTCGATACTGGAACTCTCACGTGCGTATTAGAGAATCCAGATAACCCAGAGCTTAAAACAATTCTAGAGGCTATCCAGACAAGGATTAGTATAGCTTAAAGATGTGCAACATAGCATATACAATTGGCCGAACGTCATCGTATGATATCGCTATCAAAGAACATGGCGGTACGAAGAAGCTTGGACGCAGAGATGTAAGTCCAACAGATCCAAATGAATCATACGAAGGCGGGTGGGTCTGGCGTACATGGAAGGACGCCGATAACTTCAGGGCAAACCTGATGTCAATTGGATGGATACCAAAGGATTTCTCTGTATATGAACTTGAACTTCCAACTAGCTGGGATGTTGATGTTAGCCCAGACCCTATAATCAAAACCAAAACTGTCTGTGGGGCTCACTATCTATTACATGATGCCAAGATTGTTCGAGAGGTGTGCGCTGATCCAGAAGCCCCAGATATTTCTGCAACAGAAGCGTTGTTGATTAGTGCCGATGCA
>Ga0265323_10001309_pt1 | contig 12410 bp, 6 predicted proteins | sample 41225metaG_FD_193580 | JGI IMG/M metagenome (GOLD analysis project Ga0265323, IMG submission 193580) | Rhizosphere microbial communities from Carex aquatilis grown in University of Washington, Seatle, WA, United States - 4-12-25 metaG | ecosystem: Host-associated > Plants > Roots > Rhizosphere >... | reverse complement strand
CAAATATTACATATCTGCTTTACGGAACAAACACCATTAATACCGGAACGACTATTACAATTCCTGCCGGGGTTGTAATCAAAGATGGAAATTGGATTGTCAATGGAGCATTGGCCACTAACGGGACATCAAGTCAGAAAGTAGTTTTTACTGATTCGCGTGATGATACGTTTGGCAATCCGGGAGACACAAACGGCGATGGTTCTGCGACGAGTCCAACAATTTCAGGAATTCAACGTGTTACTTTCAACGACGTAAGTATCGACTCGGCAAGTCAGATGAAGTATGCAGTATTTCGATATACAGATGGTGGTATATACCTCAATCAAGCATCACCAAAAATTCTGGATTGCACCTTCGACTCGGATAATTGGGGAGTGTATTTGACTGGTGTATCAAATCCATCGATTGACAGCAGTTCCTTCAAGAATCTTACCTATGCACCCATGCGTATATCGCTTGTGTCGTATCCGACATCAACGAGCGGAAATTCGATTTCAGGAACGACCTATAAAGCTATTGGTGTTCTGGATGGGGAAACACTCGTGCAAGATGTCACGTTGACAAAAAAGTCTTTTGCGGGCATCAATAATATTCCTTATGTATTCAGTAATTATACTATAGCAAATAATTCTGTTTTGACTATCGCTCCTGGTGTGATTCTCAAATTCTTCCCATTAACAGGATTGACCGTCCGTAAAGGTTTGATTGCCGAAGGAAAATCACATCCTGACAGCACTATAGTCTTTACAGACCTGCGTGATGATTTTTACGGAAATGATACGAACTCCGATAGTACACTTTCGAATCCAACGAACGGAGCGAACGGATATTATTATGCCGGGTGGAATGGAATTAATTTTACAAGTGAATCGCTTGCACCATTCAGCAGAATTCGTAATGCAGTTATACGATTCGCAGGATTGACGTATTCAAGTGCGGCAATTACGACAAACAACGCAAGCCCGAGTATTACGTATACTGCCATTACAAATAACTATAGCGCCATTATTGCGAATGGTTCGTCAAATCCTATTGTCAATTATTGCGACATCGATCAAAACACACAATGGGGCATCAACAATGTCAACAAATCGTTTACCATCAATGCAGAAAATAATTGGTGGGGAAGCAATACGGGACCAACACATTCCGGTAATCCGGGCGGTACTGGGCAGCCTGTCACCGATGCCGTCGATTATGTACCCTTTAGAACATCGAGTGCACAAGTTCCGATTACAGGCGACGTAAGCTTAAATGGTCAAGTGCAGGCGTTTGATGCATCGCTTATTCTTAAATGGATTGTCGACTCCGGTACCAATCCACTGAATGCACTTCAACAGCAAGTTGCCGATGTAAGCGGTGACGGATCAATTCTTTCCTTCGATGCATCGTTGATCCTCCAGCTTGTTGCGGGGAAGATCAGCATCTTCCCGGTCGAATTCATGCGCAAAGTCAGTCCTGGTTCATCTTCTCAGACACCGTTTGCAGTTTATTCTACAGCGGCTGCTTCCGTGTCACTTTCAGAAGGACAGGCCGACCATGGAAAAGATGTGACAATCGTTCTCTCCGGTCGTGACTTGAAAAATTTATTCTCGACGGATATCGTTCTCACTTATAACAAAGATCAGTTAACACCGCTTTCTGTGAATCCGATAGGAATTGCTGCAGGTTCAATGACGGCATCCAGCATGCGTGACGGAGCGATCCGGATCGAATTGGCGTCAGCAAATGCGCTCACGGGCAGCGGAGATCTTTTCAAGATAACATTTCAGGTTGCCGATGCTGTGAAGGGGAAAATAGCATCTCCGGTGGCATTCTCAAAGTTTATCGTCAATGAGATTGATATGAAGTCTCAAACTACCGATGGAAATGTCGCAATCTCGGGTCTGCCATCGGCGTTTGGGCTCAATCAAAATTATCCTAATCCGTTTAATCCGTCTACAACCATCAGCTATCAAGTTCCTGATGATGGAAAGAATGTGAAGATTGACATCTACAATATTACCGGTCAACTCGTCCGAACGCTGGTTGATGGGACACACAGTGCAGGCGAGTTCAAGGTCGTCTGGGATGGAACAAACGGGCAGGGACAACAGGTCAGCAGCGGAGTGTATTTCTTCCGGATGTCGAGTGTCGGATTCGTCAATACGAAAAAAATGTTGCTCATGAAATAATCTGGGAAATCAAAGTGATTACTCATGACATCATTCTCTCGATATTGAAAGGGATCTAGTATGAAACACAAAATAATTTTCTGGTCTGCCATTCTTGTAGGATCGCTGGGGATGCTAGCGCCTACGATGATGGCGGGCACACCAATCCGGTTAGCATTTCGCGATACAACTGTCGCAAGCGGGACGGTGATACGATATCCGTTGTATGTGGACAGCTCGCTCTCGGGATATTCCGTCTCAGCGTATCAATTGGAGTTCACGTATAACACAAACTTGTTTAAATTCGATAGTGCAAGTTCGGTCGGCACGATTTCAAGCGGATGGGGAACGACGACTGCGTTTGAAATATCTCCCGGTAGAGTTCGCATAGCGGCTGCAGGAGCAGATACGCTTGCCGGAAAAGGAAAATTGGTCACACTTATTTTGCATTCATTCCTTTTTTCCGGTCTGTATAATCAGGGCGGAGCCTTCACTTTCCAATCGTCGGTATTGAATCAGGGTTTTCCCCTTGCCGATTATCGAAATGGAACGGTCACGCTTACTCCAGGTCCATCGATCACCATATCGCCTAATACAGCACTTCTCACAAAAGGAGAAATCGTACAGTTTGCAGGCTCTGGCGGAACTTCTCCTTATACCTGGGCGTCGATCTCGCCATCTGTTGGTACAATTGATGGACTCGGGAAACTGACAGGGCTCAGTTCAGGATTCACAAAAATTGTGTGCACAGATGCAAGTAATTATCTCGACACATCCGGTCTTGTGGAGGTGCGTGCATTCAGACTGAACTTCAGGGATACAAGCCGGTATCAAGGACAATCCATGATCATTCCGCTCTATTGCACAGATCTCACTGGTCTGAATATTACTGCAGGCCAATTCACTATCACGTTTAATAGTTCGTTATGGACTCCGGATACAGTGATCCTTTCAGGGGCACTGCTGAGTTCATATTCGACACCGGCATATTCTGTACAGAATGGAACAATGTCAATATCATTTGCCGGCACGACTCCGCTCACAGGTTCAGGAATACTTCTTAGTATAAGAATGAAAGCGAGTTCTCTCGCCTACGGTGGATCGCAAATTGTTATTCAGAGTTCTCTTTTTAACCAAACATATCCCGGAAATGCAGTTGCAGGAAATTTGAATGTGATTCAACTGCCCATTGTCACAGTGACCCCGAGTAATGCGCAGATTCTTTTCGTTGGGGATTCGCTCCAATTCGGGGCGATCGGGGGGACACCTCCGTATACATGGTCGGTTTCCGACGCAGCGCGCGCATCTATTTCCGCGTCGGGTTGGCTGAAAACAAAAAAGAGCGGCGACATCACCGTGACCGCAAAAGATGTCATTGGCGGGATCGGATCGAGCGGAATTATATCGATCTATGATTTCCGATTAAGCATACCCGATACAACATTTACTCCGAGTAGTACGGTTCAGATTCCATTATATGTCACAGCCAATGCCGTCGGATTTTCTTCCGTACAAATGATTGTAACGTATAATACGAATACATTTATCAAGCTTGTCAATGTCGCTTCGGCCGGGGCGTTGACATCACCGTTTACAATTGCTTCGTCCAATAGTATAGGCAGTTCAAAGATCGCAGCAGCCGGAGTGAACGCAGTGAATGGAAGCGGTGTACTGATGTACCTCACGTTTGAAGTTCCCGACTCAACTCCTGCTTCATCCTATACCTCTCTTACGCTTTCGTCCGTGGTTTTTAACGAAGGATCACCGCGGCCTCTTATTCAGAACGGTTCTCTTCAGGTTGGCAGCCGGTCTCTTATACAAGTAGTACCGAACTCTGTGCAGTTAAATGCTCTTGTGGGGCACACGGATAGCACGCAAATAACTGTGAACAATTTGGGAAACCTTTCTCTTACGTCCGTCTTGTCGGTTATCGGTTCATCGGCATTTACCGTATCGTTATCCAATATCAATGTGTCGCCCGGCGGCAATGTGATACCGAAAATTTATTTCCAGCCGAGCATTTCTGGTTCGGATTCTGCAAAGCTTCAATTCACAACTAACGATCCATTTCACAGCATTGTCATTGTTCCTCTCCATGGTACGACAAATGCTACAGGAGTTGAGAATGATCCGCTTTTGAAACCAACGGAATTTTTACTGAAACAAAATTATCCGAATCCTTTCAATCCGAGTACGACTGTTCAGTACAGTCTTCCGGTTCGCAGCCATGTTCGCCTCACGATATACAATTTAGTCGGACAAATGATCACCCAATTGGTAGATGAGGAACTGGGAATTGGGTATCACCAGTTTGTCTGGAATGCGGATAGGATGTCTTCCGGGATTTATTTTTATCGGCTCGAGGCTGTGTCATTTTCAGATCCGCCTCAGCGGATAAATTATACAAAGCGAATGATACTTCTCAAATGACGATATAAACTGCGAAAATAGTTATTGCTTGAGTACAGAAATCCCGCTGTTTTGCGATTTGTGTTTGTATCGCAAAGAGGTGGGTTTCTTTTTACAGAATAAACACGATATTTTTCAGCATTTTTCATTTCTACTACTTACCCCACGGCGGATTTTAAAAGCACTTTTCTTGACAATGAGCACCGGATTACGTAACATTGCATAAATGTCCATTCTGATAATCCGATGCTTCTAAGATCGATTTGACTTTGTTATAGTATTCAAGCTGACGAAATGAGCGTGTGCACGTTATGTAAAGCGCTTAAAAGTATTGTTCAAAAGATTTTATAATAAATTTGTTTCGTTCACAGCAATTTGCAGCATGTCAGTGCTGCAGCGCGCTATTTGCGTCCCGCACTTTTTGCGGGGTTTAGTTGCCATCAGCCAGGTTGCCAAAACATATTATTCATTTTTAATTAAGGAGGAATATCATGTCTAGACTTTCCATTATTTCGTTATTTCTTGTTATTACTGGTGTCACACAAAATTCATATGCAAACAAAACGATTACTGCAACAGATTCCCTTGTCGATGTCTTTCCACTTCGCATAAATAATCAGTGGACATATAATTACGATTATGAATATAGAGATGACCCTGGCCGATCACCGATGTATCAGTGGAGCGATACCGGCACAGTGAACTTACAAATTATCAATAATATAGTTACCATTGATTCAACACGTTGGTTTGTGCAAGAAACCGGCAGCCATTGGACACGTTACAACACTCAGCCATGGGGTGGCCCCTCAATACAGATAGATACATTTGAAATAATTGAAAATAACCATGGTAATCATAGGTTGTACAGGACGGACGATGTAAATGTAATATTCATGTCTGTTCTTCCTTTTCTTCCGAATCTTGTTGATTCTGCATGCATCTATAGATATGCTATGGTAGATACAGGTGGCTATAAAAATATTGATACTCGAACAACTTCCGGCACTTACTATAGATTTTTGTTCAATTTTAAGCAAGATGTTGGGCTTACCGCTGTTTCAGAGGATGATGGTTGTCTGTGCCTGACATATTATTGGACTAGTCATTCTCTTCGTAGTTCTATTATAACCGGTGTTAGCAATTCTCAAGAATTTTTACTTCCAAGGAGCTATCGCCTCAATCAGAATTATCCCAATCCCTTCAATCCGTCGACAACAATTTCGTTTACTTTACCGTTGCGGTCATTTGTATCGCTGAAAGTGTTCGATCTCATTGGAAGAGAGGTGGCAACAATTGTGTCAGAAGAAATGCAAGCGGGAAATTACTCTCGGCAATGGAATGCTTCTGATTTGCCCAGTGGCACATATTTCTATCGTTTACAAGCTGGCTCATTCGCAGAAACTAAAAAACTCATATTACTCAAATAATGATCAACGGCTCCTAACCAAGCGCTTCCCGACTAAAAACGCCGGGACAGGCAAGCTCGGCTTGTCCAGAAAAACGCATCATAGCCAGAGACCTGAGATTGTTATTGCACGAAGTGCAATACAACTTTTTATATATAGGCGATAATTATAAATGAGGCTCGGTACATTAAGCATGGCGCGTAACGGTTTAGTATATTTTGGAAGACAGAAACTTATGAGCCTTTGGTTTAGAAGCTATCAACTTGAAACTCAGTTTGTATACAATTGTTCATGAATAGTCATCATTGATGTTGTTGAATTGTCCGCCGCATTTATGGCGGAACAGTCATTCGTTAGGGCGCATAAAAACATGGTATTAAAATTACTAGCATCTTTAATCATTCTCTTAATAGCAATTGTTGAATTATTATGGAGTCGAAAAATATCTCAAAATAAACTTGTTGGGCGTAGTCTTTTTTGCCTTTTGTTACTTTGTCTCATCTTTATTTTTTTTACTGTCATATCAGATGATAATCGAACGACTGCCAATATGAATACTTTGATTGGAAAAAACGACACTCTAACACTTCGACTAGACAGTCTAATGAAATTATCAAATGAATATGAAAGGAATTCTGGAAACGGAGACAGAGTGCTCCATTCTAAAACAAAAGAACTTAATGATAAGCTGGGACCTTTTATTAGTCTCGCGGTTAAGAAATACCCGTATATGAAAATTGAGGATGCGTTAGAGAGATTGCAAAAGGAGATTATTAAAGATAGACAACTCGTCCATCCGAACGCAATTTTCTTTGAGAAAAAAGAAATAACACAAATTCTGGGAGGTTACAGCCTTAAATTATTTTTTTCTAGTACAAAGAATCAGGCTTTAGGTTTAATTGCAATTAAAGTATCCATTCTCGGTATATCTTCAAGCAAGATTTTGGATATTTGTCCCTCATTAGAGGGCGGCCGTTTTTCGACTGCTAAAGACTCCAAGCTGATATTGACTTCCGGCAAAGAAGCTAGATTAACCTATTCACTCATGGGGATGGGGCGACCAGTAATAGAAATAAGACTTTCATCAAAATGTATGCTCCATGTGGAGGGCAACAATGAATTGCCGTCTTTTGACATCGAAATGTAGTGCGCGGTATAACTCATTGCTCAAGCTCGGCATGAAACCTATAAGCGTAAATATTCTAAAAACAGAACGAATATCAAAACGAGAAAGAAGAAACCTGTTTTCACTTATCTGATTCAAAGGAACTAATTATGAAAATTATGAAGGCGGTTATTACCGCGGCCGGTAGGGGACAGCGGAACCTACCTCTCCAGACACTCATCGACCGAGATGGTCAGCAGAAATCTGTTCTCAGCGTAATTGTCGAAGAAGTCGTTCGGGCAGGAATCAAAGATATTTGCATTATCATTCATCCCGACGATAAAGATGCGTTTCGGTCGGTTGCTGGAGACCATTCCAGACATTTGTCTTTTGTGTACCAGAAAGAACCACTCGGATATGGGCATGCTGTTTGGTGCGCGAAGGATTTTACCAAGGGAGAATCGTTTCTCCATCTTATTGGCGATCATCTGTATGTGAGTAGAACAGAGAAAGGGTGTGCGCAGCGTGTGGTGGAAACTGCGGAAGCAGAATCTTGCGCCGTCTCAGCAGTGCAGGCGACACGTGAAGGGCTGCTTCCAAATTTTGGCGCAATTAGCGGCAAGCGTATTCATGGCAAAAACGACCTCTATGTGATTGACCATGTTATCGAAAAACCAACGCCTACGGAAGCTGAACAACGATTGATCGTACCGGGACTTCGAACAGGGTACTACTTCTGTTTCTTTGGAATTCATGTCTTAACACCGGCGGTGATGGATATCCTGGATGAATTCAAGAAAACGAATAATACAAATCTTGCCACCATTTCAAATGCCCTGCAAGAATTGGCACAGAAAGAAAAATATCTCGCACTGGAGATGAATGATTATCGGTACAATGTCGGCGTCAAATATGGATTGCTGAATGCACAACTCGCCCTTGCGTTCCATGGAAAGGATCGCGATGAAGTTATTGCAATGCTTATGGAGATGCTTTTACTCCGTGAGCACCATGCAAACGAAAGGAGCAAAGAATGAGCCACCTGACTGCCCTAATTACGGCAGAGAACAAGGACATCCGCGATCAAGCACTCGATACTTTCTGTCATTCGGCATCGCTGGAACAATTACTCGATGAGTGTGCGTCCCTCGAACACTTTCGCCATACAAGTTCCAATCTCTATGAACAAGTCAGGGCGCTGTTTTTTCTGTATGCGATTCACAGGTTCCACATACCGACCAAGAAGGAATTTTCAGCACGCGGACTTATTCCATTCGATGGGTACGAGGATCTCTTGCATCGTCGTTTTGAAGAGGCCATTCAGAGATTTCTCTCTGCACAAAGTACGAACGGACCTCATGACGGAATTTCGAGTGCACTTGCCGCGGCGTATCGCAATCTTGGTTTTCAGACGCTGGCAAATCAAGTACGGGCAAGCGTCCGCTCAGTGCGTGGAAATCAGTGGATGTTCAGAGCAGGGCATCCTTCAGATCATCCGCTGCGCATTGACCCGTTTCTGCTCAGGAAGACAAACGGGCTTTTCCCCATTCTTCATGAACAAACTCCTGTGCGCATGGATTTATCGCACAGCGGCTGGAGCGATATTTTCTTTTTAGGGATGGATTATCCTGAAGGCGCTCGCGTTCTCAACATTTCGATTGATCTCGCTGTTAAGGATCAAAATGCTCAACAGATTCCCCGCCCTCCGGTGGAAGCATATTTCAGAATTATTGATACGCCGGTTATCCGGCTGGTCAGCACCGATCTCGGAGCTGTAGCTGAAATCAATTCGTTTGCCCAAATATTTGATTATGCAGCAGACTATCTTGGTTTACTCAAAGCCGCAGTGATCGCCTCGGGAATTGTGCCGCCCAGTATGGAAGGTGCGCATCAGTCCATCTCCGATCTCTTGTCACAGCTGGCAGGACCGGGTTTAGGAATCGAAATTGTGAGTCAAGTAAATGGAATTCCCAAGGGATCTCGTCTTGCTGTTTCGACAACACTTCTCGGTTCTATAATTTCTGTTTGCATGCGAGCCACGAGGCAAACTTCTACGCTTACTGGATCATTGACTGAAAGCGAGAGGCGCACCGTCGCTGCTCGAGCTATTCTCGGTGAATGGCTCGGTGGATCGGGAGGAGGCTGGCAGGATTCCGGAGGCATCTGGCCCGGCATCAAACTTATTGAAGGAGTAGGCAGTGCAAAGGGCGATATCGAGTACGGCATCAGCCGTGGATGTTTGCTGCCTCATCATACAATTCTCACGCAGGATGATGTCTCCACACAGACACGAACACAACTTCAAGAGAGTCTTGTCCTTGTTCATGGCGGTATGGCGCAGGATGTCGGGCCAATTTTAGAAATGGTCACGGAGCGTTATTTGCTTCGTTCGGAAGTTGAATGGAAGGGACGACAACAAGCTCTCGTGTTATTCGATCAGATTCTTGCCCAGCTCAAGGGAGGAGATATTCATGCGTTAGGCCAATCCACGCATAATAATTTTCTTGGCCCGGTACAAACGATTATTCCATGGGCTACAAACCTGTACACCGAATCTATTATTGCACGCGTTGAGGCAGAATTCGGAAATGATTTTTGGGGATTCTGGATGCTTGGCGGAATGTCCGGCGGAGGAATGGGATTTCTTTTCGATCCAAAACGCAAACGCGAAGCTCAGAGCCGCCTTCAGGATATCATGAGTTCTGAAAAAAAACGCCGCGAACATGGAATACCATTCGCTATGGAACCTGTTGTGTATGATTTTACGATCAACGAAAAAGGATCGTGGGCAGAATTGCTGTCCGATGAGAAGACAGTGATGCCGCCCCTCTATTATACTCTCACGGTTCCAGCATTGCTTCGCCGGGATCCGCGAACGATAACGCTCAGTCAACGGAATGAACTGGAGCATTTTTCTTTCGTGAGTAGAACCCATCCATCATTTGCTGGGATGCTGCAAAAAATATTTGATCGTATTTTGCCGGAAGGAGGTGCGCAGACAACCCATCTCCATACTTTGGAAGAGCTGCTTGACCGGTATGGATTCGACAGAGTTCAGCATGATCAAATAAAAATCGATTTACGCAGCGGTCGTATCGGACTCGTACAAAACCGTCTTCCCGTTAATGCTACCATAACCGATGTGAAAGAAGAAGATGTGTTTGATATGTCTCAACAATCTTCTTCACACTATGCCTCAATTGGGTCTAAGGCGCTTGCATCAGGAACTGTAGCGGTGCTTACTCTAGCGGCTGGAGCTGGGAGCAGGTGGACAAAGGGCGCAGGAACAGTAAAGGCGCTCAATCCATTTTGCAGGATCGGCGGAGCGCACCGCACTTTTATCGAAACGCATTTGGCAAAAAGCCGGCGCTCGATGAAACAATTCGGGACAACCATTTCTCACATTATTTCAACGGGTTACCTAACGCACGAAGCCATCAAGCAAACTCTGGAAGGTGAGCAGCAGTATGGGTACGAAGGGGAAGTTCTTCTGTCGCCTGGAAACAGTATCGGATTGCGTTTGATTCCCACCGTCCGGGATCTCCGATTTGCATGGCAAGAAATGCCGCAGCAGCTTCTTGATGAACAAGCTCAGAAGGTGCTTGAAAGTCTCCACTCTTCTTTGATGGATTGGGCGCAGAGAAGCGGTGAAGCAAATGATTATACCGATAATCTTCCTCTGCAGTGTCTCAATCCTGTCGGACATTGGTACGAAATTCCAAATCTTTTTCGTAACGGTATTCTCTCACGATTGCTGAGAACAAACTCTCGGCTCAAACATATTCTCGTACATAATATAGACACGATGGGTGCAAATCTCGATCCTGCCCTTCTTGGGCGGCACTTAGAAAGCCAAGCCGGCATGACCGTTGAAGTTATCACCCGCCGGTTGGATGATCGCGGCGGCGGATTAGCACGCATCGATGGAAGGCCGCGGTTAATCGAAGGGCTTGCGCTACCTCGTGAAGAGTACGAGTTTGTCCTCTCTTATTATAACACAGCTACATACTGGATCGATCTTGATCAGATGCTCCATGTATTTGGCCTTACTCGTCATGATTTGGACGATCAAAAGAAAGTGATAGAAGCGACTCGTACGATCGCATCGCGCATGCCGACATACATCACGCTGAAGAACGTTAAGAAACGCTGGGGCAAAGGTCAGGAAGATATCTATCCCACACTGCAGTATGAAAAACTCTGGGGTGATATGACAACCTTGCCGGAACTTCGATGTTCCTATATTGTTGTTCCGCGGGAGCGCGGTCAGCAATTAAAAGAGCCGGCACAAATGGATGGCTGGCTCAGAGACGGATCGGCGGATTATATTGAATCGCTGTGCGATTGGCAGAAAGACAAGAAGAAGTAGAAAAAAAAATTGCATTTACACAGAGAGATATGTATTTGTTTTTTAATGTTGAAGGTTCGCCGTGCCCCAGCTTACTTGTACGCTGGTTATTTGATGGAGTGCCCATCCGTTAGGCAAGCAAAAACAAATATTTTGTTGTTCCGTATGGTAGCGGTAGGCCATACGAACACCCCAAAGCTATTGACGATAGAATGAGCAAAACCGTTATTGAAGAAAAGACTTTTAAGAAAATTAATTTTTCGGAACGTGGGCTGGCTAAAGGCGATTATGAAAACTGCACATTTGTAAATTGCGTTTTTTCAAATATCGATTTATCGAATAATAATTTTCTGGAATGTGAATTCAACGGCTGTAATCTAAGTATGTCCGAAATGGCAAAAACGGCATTTAGGAACATTAAGTTTAAAGAATGTAAACTATTAGGATTACATTTTGAAAATTGCAATAAATTCCTATTTTCCGTTGAGTTTGAAAATTGCGTTTTAAATCTCTCCTCCTTTTACAAGCTGGGCATAAAAAAGACAAAATATATAAATTGTAGTCTTCAAGAAGTGGATTTTACTGAATGTGATTTAAGCGGATCGATTTTTGATAATTGTGACTTGACGAGGGCGAGATTTGAAAGAACAGTATTAGAAAAAGTAGATTTTCGTACCTCCTATAATTATTCTATTGACCCTGAGCTAAATCGAATAAAGAACGCAAAATTTTCAATAGTAGGTATTATTGGACTTCTGGATAAGTACGATATTGAAGTAGAATAGACTGACATAAATTACTCATAATTGCGAATCGTTCATTAAAAGTTTCATCGTCTGTGTTCTATCATTTTAAAAAGGAAAGAGTCAAGAAAACCATCTTCTCCCGATGCATTTTGCAGCAGAGGGATGTCGAGTTCTTTGATAATAGACATCAGCAAGATTAATTGTTCGAACAACGGCAATAATAATAATTTATCATTT